>Ga0302228_10000297_pt1 | contig 44646 bp, 39 predicted proteins | sample II_Palsa_N1_2_FD_193519 | JGI IMG/M metagenome (GOLD analysis project Ga0302228, IMG submission 193519) | Peat permafrost microbial communities from Stordalen Mire near Abisko, Sweden - II_Palsa_N1_2 | ecosystem: Environmental > Terrestrial > Soil > Palsa > Peat permafrost | place: Sweden... | reverse complement strand
GGCGACGAGGTCTGCGCCCATCACCGCCATGCCGCCGCCGAGCGCGGCAGCCGGCAACAACATGCGCTGATCGTTGCCGAACGCAAGCCGCAACGTATGCGGCACCACCAGACCGACGAAGCCGATCGTCCCACCGGTCGTCACCGCAGCGGCGGCCGCGAGTGAAGCCACGAGATAGACACGCAAGCGCAGGCGCATCACGGATACGCCCAAAGCCTGCGCGGCCGCATCGCCGCGCAACAGCACATTGAGTTGCGGCGCCGCGGGCAGCATCGCCACCAGCACGACGACGAGCGCAGCGAGTGCGAGCCAGGGCATACCGCCGCCGTTCAGGTCGCCGGTCAGCCAGAACAACATCCCGCGCAAACGGTCGTCCGGCGCGAGCGTCAACAGCAAGGTGATCAGCGCGCCCCATCCTGCTGCAATTACCGCGCCGGTCAACAGCAAACGCGGCGAGGTGTCCTGCGGCTCGCCACGCCACAACTCGCGGCGCGCGAGGCCGAGCACCAGCAGGATAGACACGAAAGCGCCGGCAAAGGCACTTGCATCGACGAGCCACCACGCGCAACCGGCCATCATCGCGAACAGCGCGAAACTGGCCGCGCCGCCGGACACGCCCAGGACATACGGTTCGGCTAACGGATTGCGCAGCAACACCTGCAGCAACGCGCCGGCCACTGCGAGCAACGCGCCGCATGCGAAGCCGGCCAACGCGCGCGGCAAACGCAGCGAGCGGACAATCTCGCCCGCGAGGTCGGCAGGGACGCCGCTGTGGGAGGACTGCGGCAGCAGCGCAGCGAACACGCGCGCGGGCGTGAGCGGCACGCTGCCGAGCGCGAGCGAGGCGATCAGCACGGCCAACGCCAGCACGGCCAGCACGCACCAGATCGCCGCCGCGCGGCGCGCGTGCATGACCGGCATGCGGCGCACGGACAGTCGATTCATCCGCGCAGCCTCAGCGCCGGCGGCATGACGCGATTGCCGTTGCCGGTCCGGCGCGAGGCAGTCGCTGTCACGCGGGTGGGTGCAGAGGTAGGCCTGCTCATAGTCCTTGTTCGAAAGATCCCGCTGGAATTTTTGTGGCGACGTAGCACGTCTTCGTGACGTTGTGGTGTTGTAGCGCGCTGCACGACCCACCTTCACACGCCTCTCGCGCAGTGGCACACTCGCGGGTTTGCGTTTGAAACCCACGTCCTGGTCGGCCTGCGTGAGCACGCGGACGCTCACTGTTGCGGGGCAACACAGGTGGGTGTCGCGTTGGCGGACTCGTTCCCTGCCTGCCGTTTAGCAGCACACGATAGTCGGAAAATCGCGTACGGACATCAGGGCGCCGCAAGTTTATGAGCGCCGGAAAAACCCGTCAAGAAAGGTCAAAGCGTACCGGTTCTGTGCGGTTGCAAACGGATAAATGTGAAATTCAGGAGGACCTACAGGCCGATTCGGCCACCGAAGTCTGCACAAAGCGATGCTGTTACGTCTCGAAACGAGACAATTGTCGGAACCTGCGACATTCCGCGCTAAAATGTCACGTCTTTAGAGGACGCAGCACATGCTCACCGAACTCGAAACACTTTCACAGAATATCGGCAGGCTGATTTCGATCAGCCAGCGTCATAACGAAGCGCGTCAAGCGCTCGAAACCCAGCTCGCCCAGGTGCGCGCCGAGGCCGATGCAACACGCGCAGAACTTGCGCAGATGCGCGAAGAACGCGATGCGCTGCAAGCTGAGCGCGACGCGCTGTCGGCGAAGATCGACGACGCCCAGGTGCGCCTGAATGCGATCCTCGAAAAGTTGCCGCGTGCACGCGCTCACAATGAGCCGGACAACCAGCTCGACCTGCTCTCACCCGCGCACGAGTCGCATGACGCGCATCAGGAAGAAGAGGCCGGCAGCGCCGTCACCCGTCACGGAGAAAACGCATGACCACCAAGCAGATCGAAGTATCGATTCTCGGCCAGCCGTATCGTCTCGCCTGTTCGCCGGAAACCGAAGCTGCGCTGCTTGAAGCGGTGGCACGCGTCGACGCGGAGATGTCGAAGATCCGCGCGCACAGCAATGTACGTGGCGTCGATCGCATTGCTGTGATGGCTGCGCTGTCGCTGGCATCGGAACTGCTTAAGCTGCAAGCGAGCGTGCGGCACGGAGAAGCATTTCCTGCTGAGGAAATCCGGCGTACAATGCATCAAATGAACGAACAGCTAGGTACTGTGATTCAACAGTACAGCATGCAGTAAAAAGGTTTAAAGTAGCTGCACGGCCAAGTTCTGACTCAAGTGTGGAGTTCAAGCGAAGTGCGCGATCAAGCATCAGCAAGCACTTGAGGTCAATCAGTTTAGCTTCCCTGCCTGGTTCGCCAAGGTCATATATTCCTTGAACCAATGCCATGTGCACGGTTGTGGAAATTTGCAGCACGGGTGTGCGCGTCACTCTGTCTGATGTACCCGAAGTGCTGCTAACTGCGACCAATTCTGAACTCCCGGTTCAGGATGCCGGCCTAGCGGCTAAGGCGGGGACCTTATCAAACGGCATCGGACATGGGTCCGGTGCCGTTTTTCTTTTGGGTCCTGTCTTTGCGTCGCCGCTGTGTGCGTTTCGCTTTTAGGCCTTGATTTGCGGCGTTTTCTCTTTCTTTTCAACGTTCAATTCGATTCATGCGCTATTGGCTAATGAAGTCCGAACCGGACGAAGCGAGCATCGATCACCTCGCCCACGCCCCGCACCACACCTTGCCGTGGACCGGCGTACGCAACTATCAGGCGCGTAATTTCATGCGCGACATGATGCAGATCGGCGACGGCGTGCTCTTCTATCATTCGAGCTGCCCCGAGCCGGGCATTGCCGGCCTCGCCGAGGTCGTGTCGACACCCTACCCCGACCCCACGCAGTTCGACGCGAAAAGCCCCTACTACGATCCGAAGTCGACGCCTGAGACACCACGCTGGGTGCTCGTCGACGTTGTCTTCAAGAAGAAAATCCCGTTGATTCCGCTTGCCGCGTTGCGCGAGCATGCGGAACTCGCGGACATGCGCGTGCTCGCCAAGGGTAACCGGCTGTCGATCACGCCCGTCACCGAAGCCGAGTGGCGCTTCATCACAAAGCGGCTGGCGTAGCGTGCATAGCCAGGCAGTGCGCCGCGCGGCGCACTCGCTTCGCGCCGCGACTACGCGCCGCGACAAGCCAATTGTCAAGTCAGGGAACCAAGGCGGGGTGCGCGACGACTAATTGGGTCGCAAGCGCGGCTCATCCGCATCGACCGCACAAGCAGGTCGCAAGCGGCAGCCGCGCGCCTGGCCGGCAAGCGTCGTGCCATCGGGTAGAACGATCAATCCCAATGTCGAGCACGCGGCGCACGCAGCGGATCGCCTCATGAAAGGCCTTCGCACGCAGCCAGCCCATATAGTCATCGCGCATAACCTGCTCAAGCAAGGAGTCTAACAATGACGCAAAAAACCGCACGTGCCATCGCATTCGCCATGGCCCTCGCCACTCCGCTCGCACTTGCATCGGCCGCTGCCCACGCGCAGGGCGTCACGCAAGCCGAACCGTCCGGCGTGCTGTCGCTGAACGCGCAAGCCAGCGCCGAGGTTCCACAGGATGTCGTGGACATCACCCTGTTCTACGAACAGGAAGCGAGCGACCCGTCCGCGCTCACCAGCACGCTCAACCAGCGCGCCGATGCCGCCCTGCGCCAGGCCAAGGGCGTGAGCGGCGTCACCGCGCGCACCGGTTCGTTCTCCATCTATCCGTCCACCGATCGCGATGGGCGCATCTCGGCATGGCGCGGCCGCACGGAAGTGGTACTGGAGTCGCATGATTTCGCCGCGGCCTCGAAGCTGGCCGGTCAGATGGCCTCGAACATGCAGGTTGGCAACGTGCAGTTCTCGCTGTCGCCGGAAGCGCAGCGCGCGGCAGAGCAGAAGCTCACCAGCGAAGCCATCGCTTCGTTTCGCCAGCAGGCGAGCGCCGGCGCGCAGGCGTTCGGCTATAGCGGTTATTCGATTCGTGAAGTCAACGTCGGGCACAACGGCGTGATGCCGCGTCCCATGATGATGATGAGCGCGCGTGCGATGGGCGCCGATGCAAAAGCGGCCGCACCGCTGCCGCTCGAAGGCGGTACCTCGACGGTGACCGTGAGCGTGTCGGGCTCCGTGCAGATGAAGTAACGCGCGGACACGCGAGCGGAACGCGCAGTACAACCCGTTGCACGAAGAGAAACGCCACGGCATGCCGTGGCGTTTCTTCATTCAGCGCGGCATGACGCTCAGTTCGCGCCGACGGCCTTGGCCGCTTCGCGGCCCTTGCGTCGATACGCCCACACCAGCAAGCCCACGCCGGCGACGATCATCGGCATCGACAGCCACTGCCCCATCGACAGTCCCATCGCCAGCAAGCCGAGGAAATCGTCGGGCTCACGGGCGAATTCCACCGTGAAGCGCGCGAGACCGTAGCCGATCAGAAACACCGCGGAGATCGCTCCGAGCGGGCGCGGCTTGCGCGAGAAGAACCACAACACGAAGAACAAGGTGATGCCTTCGAGCGCGATCTCATACAGCTCCGACGGATGACGCGGCAGCATGTGGTATTGCGCGAAGATATCGTTCAGATGCCACTTCGCCGCCAGTTCCGGGTGCTTCGTCAGCCAGATGGCGTCGTCGTTCGAGGCGCCCGGAAACATCATCGCCCACGGTGCGTTCGGATCGGTCACGCGGCCCCACAACTCGCCGTTGATAAAGTTGCCGAGCCGGCCCGCCGCGAGCCCGGTGGGCACCATCGGCGCAACGAAATCGGTCACCTGCAGCCACGAGCGCTTGCGCTGATACGCGAACAGCACCATCGCGAGCGTGACGCCGAGGAAGCCGCCGTGAAACGACATGCCGCCTTCCCAGACCTTGAAGATGTCGAGCGGATGCGCGAAGTAGTAGTCGGCCTTGTAGAACAGCACATAGCCGAGCCGGCCGCCGAAGATCGTGCCGAGCACACCGTAGAACAGCATGTCGTCGATATCTTTGGCGGTCCAGCCTTGCGCGGCCACGTACGGCAGACGCAGGCGCAGCCGGCCGACGACGATCGCCATGATGAAGGCCACCAGGTACATCAGGCCGTACCAGCGCACGGCGAGCGGCCCTAGATGGATTGCGATCGGGTCGAAGTTGGGATGAATGTGCATCGTATTGTTATGGGCAGTTCAGGTTCAAAAGCGGATTCGATAAGGCCAGGCAGATTGGCGTTGTTGGCATTGGACGGGCCACGACGCGATGCGTTCGCCGCAAGTGGGTCACGCCAGGCAAAAAGGCGCAGTGTAAGCCCCGTAGCTTTCACTCCCCTCACCCGGCGGGCAAGCCGGCCTGCGCTTCGACGGTGGCGGCATGCGCGCGCACGATGTCGATAAACCCGGCCAACACCGGGCTCACCTGCGCGGTGCGCCACACCAGCCCCGTCTCGATGGCCGGCACCGATTCGCGCAGCGGCCGGTACACCACACCGGTGCGGCGCAGGTTACGCAGCGATTGCGGCACCAGTGCGACACCCATGCCCGCCGATACCAGGCTCACGATCGTCTGCATCTGGATCGCTTCCTGGCCGATGCGCGGCGTGAGGCCGGCCACGCCGTAGCAATCCATAATGATGTCATAAAAGCCTGGCGCGAGACGCCTCGGGAAGATCACAAGCGGGGCATCGGCGACATCGCGCAGGCTGATCGGCGCGTCGAGCCACTCGGCGCCGGCCGGCGTGTCGGCGTCGCAACCCCGCCCCTTGATCCGCCCTTCGACCCGCGCGGCCATCTCCGAAGACATGGCAATCACCAACGGCTCGCGGGCAATCGGCAACCACGACAGGTGCGCGGCATGACGCGGCGGCAGCGGCGCGATCACGAGACCGGCGTCGATGCGGCCGGCCACCAGTTCGTCGATCTGCACGTCGCTCGTGGCTTCGGTCAGTTGCAGGCGCACGCGCGGATGGCGCCCGCCGAAGTCGCGCAGCAGCGAGGGCAAAAGGCCGTAATCCGCAGTCGAAACGAAGGCCAGCGACAACACCCCCGCCTCGCCGCGCGCAAGGCTCTGCGCGAGCGGCCGCAGGCTTTCCGCGCTGGCCAGCAGTCGCCGCACCTCGGGCAGCAGGTCGGCGCCCACCTGGGTCAGCTCCACCGAACGCTTGGTGCGCGCGAAGAGTTCGACGCCCAGCGTCTCCTCCAGCGCGCGAATGGCCTGCGACAACGGCGGCTGCGTCATGGAGAGGCGCGTGGCCGCGCGGCCGAAGTGTTTCTCTTCGGCGACGGCAATGAAATAGCGCAACTGGCGCAGATCGGGCGTGACAGGGAGCGTCATCAATATATTTTACGACCTAATAGGCCGCCAATAATACATTGAACACGCCCAGCGAAAAACGGCGTTCTTGCCGGCGGCGCCACCACCTAAACTGGACATGAACCGAGTTGAGCTTGCCTCGATGGTCCGGTCCCAACCTGTGGGACCGGAGCCACGGATCAAAAACACACTGGAGCTCCCCATGCCGCACAATCGTCGCTCGAAGAACATCACGCAAGGCGTCGCACGCTCGCCGAACCGTTCGATGTTTTACGCCATCGGCTATCAAAAGGAAGACTTCGACAAGCCGATGATCGGCATCGCCAACGGCCATTCGACGATCACGCCTTGCAACGCCGGCCTGCAGCGCCTCGCCGACGCGGCGGTCGTCGCAGTCAAAGGCGCCGACGCCAACCCGCAGATCTTCGGCACGCCGACGATCTCCGACGGCATGTCGATGGGCACCGAAGGCATGAAGTACTCGCTCGTCTCGCGCGAGGTGATCGCCGACTGCATCGAGACCTGCGTGCAGGGTCAGTGGATGGACGGCGTGGTGGTGATCGGCGGCTGCGACAAGAACATGCCGGGCGGCATGATCGGCCTCGCGCGCATGAACGTGCCGGGCATCTACGTGTACGGCGGCACGATCCGGCCGGGCAACTGGAAGGGCGTCGACCTGACCATCGTGTCGTCGTTCGAAGCGGTGGGCGAGTTCACCGCGGGCCGGATGTCGCAGGAAGATTTTGACGGGATCGAACAGAACGCCTGCCCGTCGACGGGTTCGTGCGGCGGCATGTACACCGCCAACACCATGAGCTCGTCGTTCGAAGCGCTCGGCATGTCGCTGCTGTACTCGTCGACGATGGCCAATCCCGATCAGGAGAAAGTGGATTCGGCGGCCGAATCGGCACGCGTGCTGGTCGAAGCGGTCAGGCAAGACCTGAAGCCGCGCGACATCATCACGAAGCAGTCGATCGAAAACGCCGTGGCCGTGATCATGGCCACGGGCGGCTCGACCAACGCTGTGCTGCACTACCTCGCCATCGCGCATGCGGCGGAGGTGGAATGGAGCATCGAAGACTTCGAGCGCATGCGCAAGAAGGTGCCGGTGATCTGCAACCTGAAGCCGTCGGGCCAGTACGTGGCGACCGATCTGCACAAGGCCGGCGGCATTCCGCAAGTCATGAAGATCCTGCTCGACGCGGGCATGCTGCACGGCGATTGCATCACCATCACCGGCAAGACGCTTGCCGAAGAACTGAAAGACGTGCCGGCCAAACCGCGTGCGGATCAGCAGGTGATCTTCCCGATCGAGAAAGCGCTGTACAAGGAAGGCCACCTCGCGATCCTCAAGGGCAATCTTGCGGTCGACGGCGCCGTCGCCAAGATCACCGGCCTGAAGAACCCGGTCATCACCGGACCGGCCCGCGTGTTCGACGACGAGCAAAGCGCGCTGGAAGCGATTCTCGCCGACAAGATCAAGGCCGGCGACGTGGTCGTACTGCGCTACCTCGGCCCGAAAGGCGGCCCCGGCATGCCGGAAATGCTCGCGCCGACTTCGGCGATCATCGGCAAGGGGTTGGGCGAAAGCGTGGGCCTGATCACCGACGGCCGCTTCTCCGGCGGCACATGGGGCATGGTGGTGGGGCACGTCGCGCCGGAAGCGTTTGTGGGTGGCACGATTGCGTTCGTTCAGGAAGGCGATTCGATCACCATCGACGCCCACACGCTGCTCCTGCAACTGAATATCGACGACGCCGAACTCGCGCGCCGCCGTGCTGCATGGCAACAGCCGAAGCCGCGTTACACGCGCGGCGTGCTGGCGAAGTATTCGGCGTTAGCGCTGCCGGCCAACAAGGGGGCGGTGACGGGGTGAGCTTGAGCGGACCATGTCCGCACCGCCACAAAAAGCCGAAAGGGGCGCACGAAAAACCGTGCGCCCCTTTCCTTTTATAATGCCTGCACCACAAGTCGGGCACCTGCACCGACGGAGACCAGAATGAAATCAATGTCGTATGCAGCAATAGCGTTGGCGGGCACGCTCGCAATCAGCGCTTCGGCGCAGGCGGAATCGGCTCCCGGCCTCGCGCTCGCGCAGCAGCAGAACTGCATGAGCTGTCACTCGGTGAACCGTCCGTTCATGGGACCGGCGCTGCATGACGTCGCCGCGAAATACGCGTCGCGCGCCGACGCGGAAACTTACCTCGCCCATAAGATCATCGACGGCAGCACGGGGGTCTGGGGCCAGGTGCCGATGCCCGCGAACACCCAGCTCACGCCCGATCAGGCCGCCGTGCTGGCCGGCTGGATCCTGACGCTGAAATAAGCCGCGCGCCTCCTTCACCACCCCGCGCGTTCAATGCTCAGTCGAACGCCGCGTCATTTCTTCGTTGACCGCTTCACGCACCCAGCCGGTCATTTCCGTTTCGAGCGCCAGCGCGACTTCGCGTGTGATCTGGTTGACGAGCCACGTGGTGTGATCTTGCAGTGCATCACGGCAGCGCGCTTCGATCACTGCGCGCCCTTCGCCCGTCAGATAACTGGCAAAACGTCCGCGCAGACGATCGGCCAGCACGTCGGCATCGAGGTTGTGAACCGGCGCGACCGGAACGGGGGCGCGTCCAAAGTGGAAAGCTGAGCTGGGTTCGAACGCCTCGGCGGGTTCAACGGGTTCGGGCGGAGCCGCGAGTTCGAACGGTTGCGGCGCCGAGGCCAGCTCGAACGGCGCCGGCGGCTCGGGCAGCTCGAAAGCCTGCACCTGGGCCGGCGTGACCGAGTGCACGGTGACGCCATCGGCCGGCTCCGCAGCGACAGCGGCCGGCGCTTCTTCTGCACCCGCTGGCTCAGCCGCAGCCAGCGCCTCATCCGCGCCATGGCCCGGCCGCGCGTGCGCGGGCTTGCCTGGCACGAGGATCTCGTTCAGAACCGGTATTGAAGTATCGAAGGATGTATCGGACGAATCGGGCACGAATAGACTCCGTCGATGAATCGGGCGATGAGGCAACGCCGCCTCGCCAACCGGCGCGAACCGCGCCGGTTGGCGGCGTCCTCGCACGGCGGCACGGCAACGCTAGCCGCCCTGCTTGTAGTTGTTGAGAGCATAGCCGCGATCGCGGTAGAAGCGATAGCGTTCGCGGCCCGCACTCAGTTCGTCTGGTGCGTTACCGACCACTTCCAGCAATCTCTCGAAACGCGCGAACTGCGCCGGCACCTCGGCGCCGAGATTCAGCAGCACCTGGTAGTGCGGCACGTTGTCGAGATTCGCGGCCAGCACGATCGGCGTTTGCGCGGCGAGCGCGCTGTCCGCCATGCAGTGCGGCACGAACTCGAGCGGCGCGAAGGTCCACAACTGCTCATCGAAAACACGCAGGCGCGCCGGCTCGGCCAGCACAATGGTGGGCTGGCCGGCCTGGTACGCCTTGCGGACCAGGCGGCACGCGTACAACAGCGAATCGCCGACGTTCGAGTGAAAATCGATTCTCGTCATCGGCGGCTCCGCCTCGGCGCAACGATCCGCGCGTCGGTCCTGCGATGGATCATTGTGCAGCGCGATCGATCAAGAACTGCGACAGCAGCGGCACCGGACGGCCGGTTGCGCCCTTTGCTGCACCGCTCTTCCATGCCGTGCCGGCGATGTCGAGGTGGGCCCACGGATAGGCCTCGGTGAAGCGCGACAGGAAGCACGCCGCCGTGATGCTGCCACCCGGACGGCCGCCGATGTTGGCGAGGTCCGCGAAGTTCGACTTCAACTGGTCGTGGTATTCCTCGTCGAGCGGCATGCGCCATGCCGGATCGGACGCTTCGCGCGAAGCGTCGAGCAGCTCGCCCGCCAGCGCGTCGTCTTTCGAGTACAGGCCGCTGTTGTGGTGGCCCAGCGCAATCACAACAGCGCCGGTCAGGGTTGCCACATCGATCACCGCAGCCGGCTTGAAACGCTCGGCATAGGTCAGCGCGTCGCACAGGATCAGACGGCCTTCGGCGTCGGTGTTCAGCACTTCGATCGTCAGGCCCTTCATGCTGGTGACGATGTCGCCCGGCTTGGTGGCGTTGCCGGCCGGCATGTTTTCGCAGGTCGGGACGATGACCACCAGGTTGATCTTCAGGCCCATTTCCGCGACCGCACGCAGCGTGCCGAGCACCGAACCGGCGCCGAGCATGTCGTACTTCATCTCGTCCATGCCCTCGCCCGGCTTCAGCGAAATGCCGCCGGTGTCGAAGGTGATGCCCTTGCCGACCAGCACCACGGGAGCGGCCTTGGCGGCGGCGCCCTGGTACTGCAGCACGATGAACTGGGGCGGTTCGACCGAGCCGCGCGTGACGGACAGGAACGAACCCATGCGCAGCGCTTCGAGCTGCTTCTGGCCCAGCACTTCGACCTTCAGCTTCCAGTCTTTGGCGAGCTTCCTGGCCGTATTGGCGAGGTAAGTCGGGGTGCAGACGTTGCCCGGCAGATTGCCGAGGTCGCGCGTCAGGTCCATGCCGTTGGCGAGCGCCGCGCCTTGCTTGGCGGCGACCTTGGCGGTTTTCTCGTCGCCGGTGTCGACGCTGAACACGACGCGCTTGAGGGCGCGCGGGGTCGTGTCCGGCTTGCTCTTCATCTGGGTAAACTTGTACGACAGTTCGCGCAGCGCGAGGATGGCCGTGCGCACACCCCAGTCGGCCGAGCGCTCGAGCACCGGCAACTGGGCGAGCGTGAACGTGACCTGAACGATCTTGGTGGCGAGAATGGCGCGCCAGGCGGCCCGCACGGCGTCGCCGTAGGCTTTCTGGTTGAAGGCGTCCTGCTTGCCGAGGCCAACCAGCAGCACGCGCGAAGCGCCGATACCGGACACTTCGTGCAGGAACAGGGTGGTACCGCTCTTGCCGTCCATGTCACCGGCTTTAATGATGCGGGTCAACAGACCTTTGGTGGCCGCATCGATCTCCAGTGCGGCACCCGACAGCGTTTGCGACTCGAAAATGCCGATCACGATGCAATCGGACTTTCCAGTCAGGAACCCGTTTGACGAGCCTTTGCTCCAATCACAGGCTTTTATGCTAAAGTCCATCGCGCTTGTCCTCGGATAAAATCTGGGCTTAGGATGAAAGCCGCAATTATCCGCTATTTTTCCCGCGGCGGCTGCACGGTAAGCTGGCGGGACCAACCCGGCGCCTAATAAAAGGCCGGGCCGCCCCAAGTATTTCGCCCTCTCGAGGGGCCTGGCGCGAAGCGGCAGGTTGGGCGGCACTCTCAAGGCACGCACTCTCTTCATCAACAATGATCTTTGAACGCTCCCTCCAGCGCGAACTCGCGTACACGGCTGGTGCCGTGTTCATGGTTCTCCTCACGCTCGTGCTGACGACGATGATGATCCGGATCGTCGGCTTCGCGGCCTCCGGGGAAATCGATCCACGCGACGTGCTGGTCCTGATCGGCCTGACGGTGATCGGCTATCTGGCCATCATGCTGGTCGCGACCCTGTTCGTGTCGATCCTGTTCGTTCTGACGCGCTGGTACAAAGACTCGGAAATGGTCGTCTGGCTGGCCTCGGGCGTGAGTCTCACGCGCTTTATCCGGCCGATCGGCGTGTTTGCGACGCCTATCATCATCCTCATCATGTTCTTCGTGTTCGTCGGCTGGCCGTGGTCGAACCAGCAGAGCAAGCTGATCCGCGCGCGCTTCCAGCAGCGCGACGAGGTCTCGCTGCTCGCGCCGGGCCAGTTCCGCGAATCGGCCGTGAGCCACCGGGTCTTCTTCATCGAGAAGATGTCGCCTGACCAGTCGCGCGTCGAGAACGTGTTCGTGACCAGCACGGAAAACGGCAAGGTCAACGTGGTGGTGTCGAAGACGGGCCATACCGAGACGCACAAGAACGGCGACCGCTTCGTCGTGCTTGAAAACGGCCGCCGTTACGACGGCGAGCCGGGCAAGCCGGATTTCCGCATCATGGAATTCGAACGGTACGGCGTGAAGATCCAGAGCCAGCCGGTGGTCAACGTCCCGACCACTACCGGCACGCCGACGCTGGAACTGCTGCGCAACCCGACCAAGGACAACCTCGCCGAATTCGCGTGGCGCGCGGGCTTGCCGCTGATTGCGATCAACCTGATGCTGCTGGCCATCCCCCTCGCCCACCAGAACCCGCGGCGCGGCCGCACCCTCAATCTGGTGATGGCGGTGCTGATTTATCTGACGTATTCGAATCTTCTGAACGTGGTGCAGTCGTGGGTCGAGCAAGGCAAGATGTCGTTCCCGGTGGGGCTGATTGGGCTGCACGTCATCGTGGCGGGGATTGTGGCGTTTATTTTCTGGCTGCGCGTGCGCAATCGGCCGCTGTTTTCGCGGGCGATGTTCCACCGTTCGTCGCAGGGAGCCTGACCGATGCGGATCTATGAAAAGTACTTCGCGAGTCAGGTCTACCTTACGTTTCTCTTCGTCCTGTTTGCGTTTTCGGGTCTGTTCTTCTTTTTCGACCTGATCAACGAACTGAACTCGGTGGGTCACGGCAACTACAAGTTCCAGTATGCGGTGCTGCGGGTGGCGCTGCAGACGCCGTCGCGCTTCTACGAAATCATTCCGGTGGCCGCGCTGATCAGCTCGATCTACGTGTTTGCGCAGATGGCGGCGAACTCGGAGTACACGATTTTCCGGGTATCGGGTCTCGCGACGAATCAGGCGCTGCGTTCGCTGCTGAAGATCGGCATTCCGTTGGTGTTCCTCACTTACGTGATCGGCGAAGTGGTCGGGCCTTATACGGATCAGTTGTCCGAACGGGTGCGGCTGGAGGCGCTGGGTTCGGCGGTGTCGACCAACTTCGAGTCGGGCGTGTGGGTGAAGGACACGTTGACGGCGCGTGCGGACGGCGAGCAGGTGACGCGTTTTGTGAACGTGGGCAAGCTGCAACCGGACGCGTCGATCACCAATGTGCGCATCTACGAATTCGATTCGAAGTTCCGCCTGTCGAACGTACGGATTGCAGAGAGCGGCAAGTATCAGCCGCCGGGCCACTGGTTGCTGAAGGACGTGACGGATACGCAATTGCTCGACGTGCCGCCGCTGGCGGGAACGCCGAAGGATGCGCTCAATCCGGTCTACCGGGCGAGCCAGACGACCGTGCCGGAGTACTCGTTGCGTTCGGAGCTGACGCCGCAGATTCTGTCGGTGCTACTGGTGTCGCCGGACAATATGTCGATGTTCAACCTGTTCCGCTACATCCAGCATTTGCAGCAGAACCATCAGGACACGCAGCGGTATGAAATTGCGTTGTGGCGCAAGCTGCTGTATCCGTTTGCGGTGCTGGTGATGCTGGTTCTGTCGTTGCCGTTTGCGTATCTGCATACGCGAGCGGGCGTGGTGGGGGTGAAGGTGTTTGGCGGGATCATGTTGGGGATGAGCTTCCAGCTCTTTAATACCTTGTTCTCGCACATGGGGATGTTGAATACCTGGCCTGCGCCTTTGACTGCGGCTACGCCTGGGTTGGTGTATCTGGTGCTTGGGTTGGTTGGGTTGAAGTGGGTGGATCGGCATTAGGGGTTGTGCCATGGCGTTGCATGGGATCGTGCTGTTTGGACATGGGGCTCGGGATGCTCGGTGGGGTGAGCCTTTTTTTCGGCTTGCTGAGAAGGTGCGGGCGTCTCATGGCTCCGCCGGGCCTGTTTCGCTGGCGTTTCTCGAGTTGATGGAGCCGGATTTGCCTACGGCTGTTGCCGAGCAAGTTGATCAAGGGTGTGATGCTGTTACCGTTGTGCCTGTTTTTTTTGGGCAAGGTGGGCATGTCAGGCGGGATTTACCTGCGGTGCTTGATGTTTGTCGCTGTGCGCATCCTGGGGTGGATATTCATTGTGCTATCGCTGTTGGGGAGGATGAGTCTGTGATTGATGCTGTTGCTCTGTATTGCCTTCGGCAAGTGCAGGCTTAGCTTAGCTTAGCGATTCTTTGCCCTTCTCTGGCTGATTTTGCCTGCGGCGCCTTGGTTTTGGCGTTGTTCCTGCGGTGTTGGCCTCTCCTTGTTTTCTTATCGGTCTATTAGCTTCGCCCCTGTGCGGGGCAGCACTTTCTTTGCCGCCGCAAAGAAAGTAAGCAAAGAAAGCGGGCTGCAACCGCTAGCCCGTAGTGAGCCATCCCGGTTTGCTCCGGGAAACGGCCCAACACGAGACCCTCTCTCGCATTTTCCACCGTTCGTGACACAGCGCTCATCCATCCCGCCTTCGCACTCCGTGCGCAGCGGATGGGTCCACCCATGGTGGCACGCAAGTGTGAACTGGCAATGCTCACGTTGAAATGTTTGGATGCCTAAATAGCACACGGCACGGCACGGCACGGCACGGCACGGCACGGCACGGCACGGCACGGCACGGCAGGATGAGTGTATCGAAGAAGTGTTATGCCCGACGGCGGGGCGCGCAGCGCGACGCTGGAGCGGACGAGTGCTGTGTCACTAACGTGGATGGTGCGAGAGCGGGTCTCGTCTTGGGCCGTTCCCCGGAGCAAACCGGGATGGCTCACTACGGGCTAGCGGTGGCAGCCCGCTTTCTTTGCTTACTTTCTTTGCGGCGGCAAAGAAAGTAAGTGCCGCCCCGCACAGGGGCATCGCTAATAGACCACTAAGAAAGCAAGGAAAGGCCAACAAGATAGGAACAACGACAAAAACCAAGCCACCGCAGGCAAAATCCCTATCAAGCCGCACTAAGCAACGCGTCCAAGGAAGCCCCCACCTGCTCCCCATTCCGCACAGCAAAAGCCTCCCCAATCATAAGAAGACTAGGCTGAGAAGCATCGAGCCACTGCTGAACCTCGCCGCAGGCAAGCGCCGAAAGCGTGAGTGTGAGCATCCGCTCACGAGCCGTGCTGCAGGCTTCGACGATGGCCACAGGCGTATGCCCATCACGCCCAGCATCAATCAACTGCTGAGCAATCTCGGGCCCACTATCCCGTCCCATATAGAACACGAGCGAATCCGCATTCACCTGCTCACGAATCGCCTGAGTATCAGCCGCCCGGCTATGGGTCGCCAACGCAACACTACGAGACACCCCGCGCAGCGTCAAAGACCGCTTCAAAGAAGCCGCACTAGCCAGCGCAGCCGTAATCCCAGGCACAACCTCATACTCAATCCCAGCCGCCTCTAGCGCCCGCATCTCTTCATCAGCACGCCCAAACAACATAGGATCGCCGCCCTTGAGGCGAACAACAACTGCATGCTCCCGCGCCGCATCCACAATCTGCTTGTTGATGAACTGCTGCGCGGTGGAAAGCTGTCCACACCGCTTGCCAACCGCAATCTTGCGCGCATGCGCCGCATACTCCAGCATCTCCGGCTCGACAAGCGCGTCGTGCAACACCACATCCGCCGTGCCAAGCAACCGAGCGCCCCGAACCGTGATGAGATCCGCAGCCCCTGGCCCTGCGCCGATCAGATACACCTTACCCATTTGCCTCAACCCCATTCGTCCGGTTCGTGCAAAACCCGCAGCCGCGTACACCCATCAAGCCGTGGCGGATCCGTCAGGCCGAAAACGCCCGGATCATCCCAGCCGCCACCGTATGGTGCGTCGCCTCGTCGATCAGCACGAATGCCCCCGTGCCCTGATGCGAGTCGTACACGTCGCACACCAGCGGCTTTTGCAGCGTCAACGCCACCCGGCCAATGTCGTTCATCGTCAGATCGAGACGGTCCGTCGCATGCGACAGCGTATGCACATCCAGCACCTGCCTGATCGCACCAATGCGCGCAAACACGGTATTCGTGGTCTGCTTCAACAAATACTTGCGTTGCGTCGACAACGGCGTGTCGTCAAACCAGCACAGGTCGGCTTCGAGCTTCTTCGCCGGTTCCGGCGCCGCTGCACGCAGCACGAACGTATCGCCGCGCGACACGTCCACGTCTTCCGTCAGGCGAATCGTCACCGTCTGGCCCGCAAAAGCGCGGTCCACCTGCGCCGTGCCGCCCGGCACCGGAGCAATGATCTCCGCCACCGTCGCTTCGCGGTTCGCCGGCAGCACCACGATCGTGTCGCCCACCTTCACTTCGCCCGCTTCGATCCGGCCCATGTAGCCGCGGAAATCGTCCGCCTGGCTGCCGTCCTGGCGCGCCACCCACTGCACCGGGAAACGCAGCGCCTGGCCCGTCGGAATCTCCACCGGCAACGCTTCGAGCAGGTCCAGCAGCGGCTCGCCCGCGTACCACGGCATGCGTTCGCTCGCCGTCACGATGTTGTCGCCCTTCAGCGCCGACACCGGCACGAAGCGCACATCGCTCAGACCCAGTTGACGCGCGAGCTCGACATACGCATCGCGGATTTCGTTGAAGCGCGTTTCGCTGTAGTCGACCAGGTCCATCTTGTTGATCGCCACAATCGCATGCTGCAAACCGAGCAGCTTGACGATCGCGCTATGGCGCTTGGTCTGCGGCAGCAGTTGCGCCACGCCGTTTTCAAACGTGACGCGCGTGGCGTCGACCAGAATGATCGCGGCATGCGCCGTCGATGCGCCCGTCACCATGTTGCGCGTGTACTGCTCGTGACCCGGCGTGTCGGCGATGATGAACTTGCGCTTCGCCGTGGCGAAGTAACGGTAGGCAACGTCGATGGTGATGCCCTGCTCGCGTTCGGCTTCGAGGCCGTCCGTCAGCAGCGACAGATCGATTTCGTCGCCCACGGTGCGCTTGTTCTTGGCGCGCGACAGTGCCGACAGTTGATCGCTCAAAACAGCCTTGCTGTCGTACAGCAGACGTCCGATCAGCGTGCTCTTGCCGTCGTCGACGCTACCCGCCGTAATGAAGCGCAGCACGCCGAGGTCTTCCGGTTGATGAATGCTCATGATTTCACTACCCTCGTGTGCTTAGAAATAACCCTGCTTCTTGCGCTGTTCCATCGCGGCTTCGGACACCTGATCGTCCATCCGCGTCGCGCCGCGTTCCGTGATCTCGGTCACGGCCGTTTCGGCGATGATCTTCTCGAGATCGTCGGCGTCGCTTTCCACCGGGCAGGTGCAGCTAATGTCGCCCACCGTGCGGAAGCGCACCTGGGCAACTTCGCTCGTCTCGCCTTCACGCATCGGCGTGAGCGGCGTGACCGGCACCAGCAGGCCGTTGCGGCGCACGATTTCGCGTTGATGCGCGTAATAGATCGACGGCAGTTCGAGCTGCTCGCGGGCAATGTATTGCCACACGTCCAGTTCAGTCCAGTTCGAGATCGGGAACACGCGCAGGTGTTCGCCGTTGTGCAGACGCGCGTTATACAGGCTCCACAGTTCCGGGCGCTGCGCCTTCGGATCCCATTGGCCGAACTCGTCGCGGAACGAGAAGATCCGCTCTTTGGCACGGGCCTTTTCTTCGTCGCGGCGCGCGCCGCCAATCAACGCGGTGAATTCATGTTCGGCGATCGTTTCGAGCAGCGTCACCGCTTGCGCGGCGTTGCGCGAATCCGTCTCGCGGCGCAGGCGCACGGTGCCGCGCTTGATCGAATCTTCGACGTGGCCCACCACCAGCTCCGCGCCGATTTCCTCAGCACGGCGATCGCGGAAGTCGATCACTTCCTGATAGTTATGGCCGGTGTCGATGTGCACAAGCGGGAACGGCAGCACGGTCTTGCGGTTCGCGCCGAGGCCGAATGCTTTCAACGCCAGATGCAGCACAACGACCGAGTCCTTGCCGCCCGAGAACAACAACGCGGGCTTGCTGCATTCGGCGACCAGTTCGCGCAGGATGTGAATCGATTCAGCTTCGAGCCAGTCGAGGTGATCCATCCGGTTCGCCGTGTTGGTGAGCGGTGCGTTGACAGTGGAATCGAGCGTGGTGCTCATGTTCGGGTCCTTCGTGAGTTCGTGTCGCAGGCGGTTGCCCGCGTCACGCAAATATTCTATCGAGAATCGAAACCGGCTTCGGCGTTCAGGCGGAAGCGTTTTCGCTGACGACGGCAATTGGAATCGTGGTGATGTGCAGGCCGCATTCCTTCGTATCGCGCGATTCCCACCACCAGCGTCCTGCCCGGCTGTCCTCGCCGGGACGAATCGCCCGCGTACACGGTTCGCAGCCAATGCTCGGATAACCGCGCGCATGCAGCGGATTGACCGGCACGTCGAAAGCCGTCAGGTACGCCCACACATCGGCTTCGGTCCAGTCCGTCAGCGGATTGAACTTGGCGATATTGCGCGCCGCGTCGTGCTCTTCCTCGTGCAGTTCGGCACGCGTCACCGACTGTTCGCGACGCTGGCCCGTGACCCACGCGCTCACGTCGGACAGTGCACGGTTCAGCGGCTCGACCTTGCGGATTTCGCAGCAACGCTTGCGCAGGTCGACACTTTCGTAAAACGCGTTCAGGCCATGCGACGCGACGTATTCGTCGACCGATGCCTGTTGCGGATGAAACTGTTCGATCGCGTAGCCATAGCGCTCTTTCACGCGGTCGAGCATGCCCAGCGTTTCCGCATGCAGGCGGCCGGTGTTCAGCGAGAAGATGCCGATCTTCACATCGCGCGAGAGAATCGCGTGGGTGAGCAGCATGTCTTCGGCCGCGAGGCTGCTGGCGAACTTCACGTTCTCGTGGCGCGCCGCGATCGAATCGAGCAACGCATTCAGGCGCTCGATCTTCGCAGCCAGCTCGGGCTTCACAGACGCAGCGGCAGTCATACCGAAGCCTTCTGCGCAGCAGCCGCTGCTTCGCGGCGGCGGAACAGCGGCGACGGGTTGTCCACGGCGCCCTGATACTGCACGGTGAATTCGTCGAACGCTTTCAGTGCATCGTGCAGGTCTTTGTCGGCACGCAAGGCGTACGCGTCGAAGCCGCAGCGGAACATGAACGTCAACTGGTCGCGCAGCACGTCGCCGATCGCGCGAACTTCGCCCTTGTAGCCATAACGCTCGCGCAGCAGGCGCGCAATGCTATAGCCGCGGCCGTCGCGGAACACCGGGAAGTCCACGGCGATCAGCGCAATCTTGTCGAAGTCGTTCACGATGTCAGCCGGTTCGCTGTCCGGTGCGAGCCACACGGCGATTTCAGCGGCGCTGCGCGAGGCCGTCAAGGCCTCCCGCTCAGCCTGCCACAACGCGAGCGGCACGATCAGCTTGCCGGCCGGCAACGCGTCCACTGCGGGCAAGGCACCGTCTTCCGCGGCACGCACCACCGTCCAGTCGTCGTTGACGATCGTGCGGTTCTTGATGATAGAAGCCATCTGTTCAGTATCCTTTGTCTCGGTTACGCGTGAGCCGGTTGACGCGATGCGTACACGCGTTCCTTGAACGGGGTCATGCCGATGCGGTTGTACGTCTCGATGAAGCGCTCGCCTTCAATGCGATGCTCCACGAACGTATCGATCACCTTCGACATCACGTCCGGCATCTCTTCCGCCGAAAACGACGGGCCGATTACACGGCCGAGATGCGCGCCCGTCGCGCCCGTCCCCTGCTCGCCGCCGAGCGTCACCTGATACCACTCCGAGCCGTCCTTATCGACACCCAGAATGCCGATGTTGCCGACGTGGTGGTGACCGCAGGCGTTGATACAGCCCGAAATGTTCAGTGACACGTCGCCGAGGTCGTACACGTAATCCAGATCGTTGAAGCGTTCCTGGATCGCGAGGGCAATCGGAATCGACTTCGCGTTCGCCAGCGAGCAGAAATCGCCGCCCGGGCAGGCGATGATGTCGGTCAGCAAACCGATATTCGGCGTCGCAAAACCTTGCGCCTTGGCCTTTTCCCACAGGTCGAACAGATCGCGCTTCTTCACGTTCGCCAGAATCAGGTTCTGTTCATGCGACACGCGAATCTCGCCCAGCGAATACGCGTCGGCCCAGTCGGCCACGGCTTCCATCTGCGCATCCGTGGCGTCGCCGGGAGCGATCGTGGTCGGCTTCAACGACAACGTCACCGAAGCATACCCGGTCACCTTGTGGGGACGCACATTGCGCTCCACCCAGCGGGCGAAGCCGCGGTTTTCCAGCAGATGCTTTTCGAACGAGGCGTCGGTGTCCGGCAGCTTGTCGTACTGCGGCGGCTGGAAGTATTGCGACACGCGGTCCACTTCGGCTTGCGTCAGCGTGGACGGGCCGTCCTTCAGGTGTTGCCATTCCTCTTCGACTTCGGCCGAGAACTTCTCCGGGCTCAACGCCTTCACCAGGATCTTGATGCGCGCCTTGTAGATGTTGTCGCGGCGGCCGTAGCGGTTGTACACGCGCAGCACGGCTTCGCAATAGGTCAACAGATGCTGCCAGGGCAGATCGCGGCGAATGATCGCGCCGATGATCGGCGTGCGGCCCATGCCGCCACCGGCCAGGATGTCGGCCACCAGTTCGCCCTGCTCGTTGGTCTTCAGATACACGCCCATGTCGTGGATCTGCACGGCCGCGCGGTCTTCCTTCGAACCGGACACGGCAATCTTGAACTTGCGCGGCAGCCAGGCGAATTCGGGGTGGAACGTCGACCATTGACGCAGGATTTCAGCCCACGGACGCGGATCGACGAACTCATCGGGCGCGACGCCGGCGAACTGGTCGGCAGTGATGTTACGGATACAGTTACCCGAGGTCTGAATGCCGTGCATCTGCACCGCAGCGAGCTTGCGCAGGATTTCCGGCGTTTCTTCGAGCTGGATCCAGTTGTACTGGATGTTCGAGCGCGTCGAAAAATGGCCGTAACCGCGGTCGTGTTCGCGTGCGATCTGCGCCAGCACGCGCATCTGGTCGCTGCGCAGGTTGCCGTACGGAATCGCGATGCGGTGCATGTACGCATGGCGCTGCATGTACAGGCCGTTCTGCAGGCGCAGCGGACGGAACTCCTCTTCGCTCAATTCGCCCGACAAGCGGCGGCGAACCTGATCGGCGTATTGCGCGACCCGTTCATCGACGATGGTCTGGTCGTACTGATCGTATTGGTACATTCGGGGACCCCAGTTTGCGTTACACGCAGCGCTCCGGTTGCGCCACGCAAAGACCTCAGCCTTTGCCAGTGCGGCTGAGCGGGACCTTCGAGACCCCCGCTCATTTGCTAATGACAAAAACAGATATCCATATTGAAAAAGATGGGGAAATAGTAATAAACTCCCCATATACTTCAAACGACTAAAAAATTCTTTTGATATGCTCAGAGGTTATATATGAACCTGCACCAGTTCCGCTTCGTGCGTGAGGCCGTGCGGCAGAACTTCAACCTCACCGAAGCGGCCAAGGCACTGTATACAAGCCAGCCTGGCGTCTCGAAGGCGATCATCGAGCTCGAAGACGAGCTGGGCGTCGAAATCTTCACCCGGCACGGCAAGCGCGTGCGCTCGCTGACGGAACCGGGGCGCATTATCCTCGCTTCCGTCGAGAAGATCCTGCAGGAGGTAGAGAGCCTGAAGCGCGTCGGTAAAGATTACGCGGCGCAAGACCAGGGCAACCTCGTGATCGCCGCCACCCACACGCAGGCCCGCTACTCACTTCCGGCCGCCATCGCCGAATTCAAGAAGCGCTTCCCGAAAGTTCACCTTTCGATTCTGCAAGGCAGCCCCACGCAGGTCGCGGAGATGGTGATTCACGACCAGGCGGATCTGGCGATCGCCACCGAGGCGATCGCCAACTATAAGGAGCTGGTCTCGCTGCCCTGCTTCCAGTGGCACCACGTCGCCGTGATGCAGCCGGATCACCCGTTGCTCGACCGCAAGCTGCTGTCGCTCGACGATCTGAGCCAATTCCCGTTGATTACGTATGACAACGCGTTTGCGGGCCGCACCAAGATCAACGAGGCGTTCCGGCTGCGCGGGCTCGCGCCGGACATCGTGCTGGAGGCGATCGACGCCGACGTGATCAAGACCTACGTCGAACTGGGGCTGGGCGTCGGCATCATGGCCGATATCGCCTTCAACGCCGAGCGCGACCGCCACCTGCGGGCCATGCCGGTGGGCCATCTGTTCGGCAGCAACGTCACGCGTGTGGCGCTGAAACAGGGGGCTTACCTGCGCAGCTATGTGTATACGCTCGTCGAACTGTTGTCGCCGAGCATGAACCGCAAGCTGATCGAACAGGCGCTCAAGGGCGAACACGAAAGCTACGAGCTTTGAAGAGTGCCCCCAAACCTGTCGCTTCGCGCCAGGCCCCCCGAGGGGGTGCCAAGAAAACTTGGGGCGGCCCGGCGTTTTCTTGGCGCGTGCCCCCCAAACCTGTCGCTTCGCACCTGTCAAACTCTTGCATTGCGCTTTTTGAGCCGCTTCAATTTCCGCTTCCCGCTACGGAGATTTTCGATGATGTCGTATAAAAAGAGCCTGCGCGGCATCGCCGCGCTCGGGGCCCTGCTGGCCGCAACGGCCGCACATGCCGACCTGAAAGTCGGCATCGATCTGTCGAGCACCGGCCCTGCAGCCGTGATCGGCATTACCAGCAAGAACGCCATGCTGATGTGGCCGGACACGATTGCCGGACAGAAGGCCGACTACATCATCCTCGACGACGGCTCGGACCCGGGCGCCGCCGTGCGCAATATCCACAAGCTGATCAACGAGGACCACGTCGACGTGATCGTCGGGCCGAATATCACGCCGGCCGCGATGGCCGCGCTGGACCCGGTCGCGGACAGCCAGACGCCGATGATCACGCTGATCGGCTCGGCGAGCGTCGTCGAACCGCAGGAAGGCAAGCGCGTGTGGGCCTTCAAGATGGCGCAAACCGATAGCGCGATGGCCGACGTGATGACCCGCTACATGTCGAACCACAACGTCAAGACGGTGGGCTTCATCGGCTTTGCCGACGGCTACGGCGAAAGCTGGCTCAACGAGTTCTCGAAGTTCGCGGCGCTGCGCCACATCCAGTTAGTTGCCACCGAGCGCTTCAACCGCACGGATGCGAGCGTCACGGGTCAGGTGCTGAAGGTGATGGCGGCCAAGCCCGATGCGATTCTGATTGCGGGTGCGGGGACGCCGACCGTGTTGCCGCAGCGCACGCTGATCGAACGCGGCTTCAAGGGCCCGATTTACCAGACGCATGGTATCGCGACGCCGGAATTCATCAAGCTGGGCGGCAAGGATGTCGAAGGGACGTTGTTCCCCACGCAGCCCGTGGTGGTGGCGCGCACGCTGCCGGCCGATCATCCGGCGAAGAAGGCTGCGCTAGCCTTCGTCAACGCGTATGAGGCGAAGTACGGTCCCGGCTCGGTCACGCAGTTTGCCGGCGATGCCGCCGGCGTGTATCCGCGCTTGCAGGATGCCGTGGCGCGGGCGCTGAAGACGGCGCAACCAGGGACTCCGGCGTTTCGTGTCGCGCTGCGCGATGAGTTGGAACACGCGCATGAACTGGTGGTGCCGAACGGGGTGGTCAATACCAGCGCGAAGGATCACGTCGGGCTGGATCAGCGGGCGAGCGTGATGGGGATTATCAAGGACGGGAAGTTTACGTATTTGAGCCAGTGAGCGGTCAATGATCTGGGTGGGCCGCGGCCGGAAGGCTCGCGGAACCACGCAGCGGCGACGCGTTGTTGTTACAGTAGTCGTCTTTCTCCCCTCCAGCAGTCCCCACCATGCGCACCACCCGAGCCATCCACGCCGTCGAGCGGCTGAAAACCCGCAGCGGCAATCCGCAGTTTGCGGCGATCAGCCTGTCCGGCGGGCTGTTTTATCTCGTCGACAAATCGAGCGGCACCGACAAGAAAGTCTCCGACCCGCTAACGCTCGACGACTTCGTCAAATTCGTCGACGCATTCGGTCCGCCGAAGCCGCGCAAGGCGAGCAAGCTCGACCTCGCGTTCGAAGAGCAGATCAGGAAGAGCAAGAGCTGAAGCCTGCCCGAGTAGGCCACGTCAGGCGCCTGGCGCGAGCCGAACCCGGCCGCTAACGGCACAACGGCGGCGCGCGATGCAGCGCATCGTTCTCGATGATATTGACGCCGCGCGTATCGTTACTGAGCACCTCGGTCACCAGCGCCCGCGCCACCCGCTCGACGGAAACGGAGCGCCACTTCAGCGGCAAATACACGCCAAGGTGCCGCGCGACGCTCTCCAGCGGCCGGCTCTCGATGCGCTCGCCCATCAGGAACGAAGGCCGTACGATGGTCAGCACCGGATAGTCGAGTTTCTTGAGCCCGTCCTCCACATTCCCTTTCACACGGCTATAAAAAGTCCGCGCGTGCGCATCGGCGCCGATCGCGCTGACAATCGCAAAGTGGGACGCACCATGGCGGCGCGCAATGCCGGCAATCCGCAGCGGATACTCGTAGTCCACTTTACGGAACGCGTTCTGCGATCCGGCCGTGCGGATGGTCGTGCCCAGTGCGCAGATCACCGAATCGACCTTGAAGATGTCCGAATCCGCGTCGGGCCAATCGTAGTCGATCACATGCTCGACGACCCGGTTGGTCGCAGCCGACCCCGTCACCGCCGCACCCGACGCCCGCCGCACCAGCATGCGCACCTCGCCGACCCGGTCGTCGCGGGCGAGCAGGCGCAGGCACGCACTCCCGACGAGGCCCGTGCCGCCAAGCAGCAACACGGTCTGTTTGCGGACGACATTGGCCTGACTGGACGCGAAGGAGGTCGACATGCGTGAGTCCGTAAAAAGGGGCACCGCCGCATCTTACCGCGTCGACAGAACCCTTACCCGGCTCGCACTTCCTGAAGCTGTCCTTGCGCCGCGCTGCTCGCGAGTACCGCCTCGATGAAATGCAGACCCGCAACACCGTCGTCGACGGTCGTGAGAAGCCGGCTTTCGGGCGGAGGCGCTTTGCCTGCATCCAAAGCCTCGATCTGCAAGGCGGCGTCCTGATAGAGCTGCGCGAACGCCTCCAGATAGCCCTCAGGATGCCCCGCCGGCACACGCGTGGCATGCGCCGCGATCGCGCTCGTCACCCGCCCGCGCGTGAGACGCTGCGCCGCGCCGCCCAGCGGCGTGAACCACAGTTCGTTGGGGTTCTCCTGATCGAAGGCGAGACCCGCCTTCGTGCCGTAGACGCGCAACCGTAACGCGTTCTCCGCGCCGCTCGCCACCTGGCTCGCCCACAGCATGCCGCGCGCGCCGTTCTCGTAGCGCAGCATCGCCTGCACGTGATCGTCGACGCGGCGGCCAGGCACGAAGGTGTGCAATTCGGCCGAGAGCCATTTAGGCTTCATCCCGGTCACGAACGACGCAAGGTGATATGCATGCGTGCCGATATCGCCGAGGCACCCTGCCGGGCCGGCCTGCTGCGGATCGGTGCGCCAGCCGGCCTGTTTGTTGGTGCCGGATTGTTCGATCGGCTCCGCCAGCCAGTCCTGCGCGTATTCGACCTGCACGACGCGCAGCGCGCCGAGTTCGCCGGCCTCAACCAGTTCCCGTGCGTGACGGACCATCGGATAGCCGGAATACGTATGCGTCAGCGCGAACAGCCGCTTCTTCTCGTGCGCGAGCCTGGCCAGCGCCTGTCCTTCAGCGAGCGACACGGCGAGCGGCTTGTCGCAGATCACGTGGATGCCCGCTTCGAGAAACGCAGTCGCCACCGGCGCATGCAGATGATTCGGCGTGACGATCGCCACCGCGTCGATGCCGTCGTCCTGGCGCGCGGCTTCCGTCTGCGCCATCTCGCGCCAGTCCGCGTAGCTGCGAGCGATGCCGGCTTCCGCCGCGCTCGCGCGAGCGCGCTGCGGATCGGACGACAACGCGCCCGCCACCAGTTCGAAGCGGTCGTCGAGGCGCGCGGCGATCCGGTGCACCGCGCCGATGAACGCGCCCTGCCCACCGCCGACCATGCCCAGCCGTAACTTTCGTGTCATGGAAGAAACTCCTTTGATGATGCGCCCAAGCCGCGCAAGCCGCTCAAGTCGCTCAGGCCCGCGTCGCCGCGCGCAGGTGACGCTAGCGTTCGCCGCAACGACGCTCCGACGCTCAGATGCCCAGCACGCGCTTCAATTGCGCCGTATCGACGCCGCTGCCCGCGAAGTCGTCGAACGCATGTTCGGCGACGCGAATGATGTGGCGGCGAATAAACTCGGCGCCCTCGCGCGCGCCATCTTCCGGATGCTTCAGCGCGCATTCCCATTCGAGGACGGCCCAGCCCGGATAATCGTATTGCGCCATCTTCGAGAAGATCGCGCCGAAATCGATCTGGCCATCGCCGAGCGAGCGGAACCGCCCTGGGCGTTCGGTCCAGTTGCTGTAACTGCCGTAGACGCCCGCCTTGCCGGTCGGACGAAACTCCGCATCCTTCACATGGAAGGCCTTGATGCGCTCGTGATAGATGTCGATGAACGCGAGGTAATCGAGTTGCTGCAGCACGTAGTGGCTCGGATCGAACAGGATGTTCGCGCGGCGCTGGCCGCGCGTTCCGCTCAAACGCTCCAGAAAACGCTCGAAGGTCACGCCGTCGTGCAGATCCTCGCCCGGGTGCAATTCGTAGGCGACATCCACACCCACCTCGTCGAACGCGTCGAGAATCGGCGTCCAGCGGCGCGCCAGCTCATCGAACGCGGCATCGACGAGACCCGCGGGCCGTTGCGGCCACGGGTACACATACGGCCAGGCGAGCGCGCCCGAAAACGACACATGCGTGTCGAGCCCGAGCCGTCGCGACGCCTGCGCCGCCAGCTTCAGTTGCGCGATCGCCCATTCGGTCCGCGCTTGCGGATTGCCGCGCACGTGCGGCGCGGCGAAGCCGTCGAACAGCAGGTCGTAGGCAGGATGCACCGCCACCAGTTGGCCCTGCAGATGCGTCGCCAGTTCGGTGATCTCGACACCGGCGTCGGCCACGACGCCCAGCAGCTCGTCGCAATACGTCTGGCTCGCCGCGGCCTGTTCGAGGTCGATCAGGCGCGCGTCGACGGGAACCTGAATGCCCTCGTAGCCGAGACTCGCAGCCCACGTGGCCATGTTTTCCAGCGTGTCGAAGGGCGCCTTGTCGCCCAGGAACTGGGCCAGGTAAATCGCCGGTCCCTTGATGGTCTTCATCGTGTCGCTCCTCGGTCAAAGGCTGGGCCGCACGCCGCCGGGCGCGCGGCCCAGCGCGTTAAAACGGCGAATCCGGGAAGTAGTAGTCCTTCGCGTTGTCTTTCGTGACGAGCACCGACGGCACGATCGTCTTCGCCGGCAGCGTCTGGCCCTTCAGACGGGCTTCGGCGGTCAGCTTGATGGCGTCGTAGATGAACTTCGGCGAATACGTGACGTCCGCGTTGATCAGCTTGTCGCCGTCCAGCACGCGCTTGATCATCTCTTTCGAGCCGGCGCCGCCCAGCACTTCCTTGATGTCGGTGCGCTTCGCCTGATCGATGGCCTTGAGCACGCCCACCGACATGTCGTCATCGGCGGACCAGACCGCGTCGATATGCTTGAAGCGCGTCAGGTAGTCCTGCATGACCTTGAACGCATCGTCGCGATTCCAGTTGGCGTATTTGGCGTCGAGCACCTTCACGCCGGGGCAGGCCTTCAACGCTTCGGTGAACGCGCTATAGCGTTCGTTATCGAGCGTGGTCGGAATGCCGCGCAACGCGACGATGTCGCCCTGGCCGTTCAGGCTCTTGCAGAAGTACTCGCCGGCCAGCCTGCCGAATGCCGTGTTGTCGCCGGCCACGTACGCATCCTGCGCGCTGGTGTCGGTCAGGCCGCGATCCACCACCGTCACGTAGATGCCCTTCTTCTTCACCTGCGCCACCGGCTGCGTCAGCGAAGCCGATTCATGCGGGAAGATCACGAGTGCGTTGATCTTGTTGACGGTGACCATGTCCTGCAACTGGTTGGCCTGCTCCGGCGCGCTCGCCGACGTTTTGAGGATCACCTTCAGGTCCGGATGCGCCTTCTCCATGTCCTCCTTGGCCTTGTTCGCCCACCAGTCGATGCCGCCCGTAAAGCCGTGATCGGCCGTCGGGATCGCCACGCCCAAGATGACCTTGTCGTCGGCACGCGCCGCGCCGGCGGCCCCTAGTATCCCCAACGCCAGCACGCCGGCGCCGATCGCTCGAATGACCTGCTTCATGGTGTGTCTCCAGTGTTTATGAGGCGCTTTCGTGCGCCAAGGATTCTTGAACTGCTTGCCGCCATGCCTGCATGTGCCCACTGCTCCTCTTTACCGCCGCCCGCGCTGCAAAAACGCCACAACGATAATCACCGCCCCCTGCACCGCCGCGTTCAGATACACGCTGATGATGCTGGTGAGATTCAGAATGTTCGCGATCACCGACAGCAGGATCGCGCCGATCACCGTGCCGATCACGCGCCCCTCGCCGCCCTTGAGCGCGGTACCGCCGACCACCACCGCCGCGATCGCCTCCAGCTCCCACAGGATGCCGGTGGTGGGCGTGGCCGAACCGAGGCGCGGCACGTAGAGCACCGTCGCCACGCCAACGCATATACCAAGGAGTACGTAAGTCACGATCTTCACCGTATCGACACGGATCGCGGCATAGCGCGCAACCTGTTCGTTCGAGCCGATCGCCTGCACGTGCCGGCCGAACGCGGTGCGGTTCAGGATCAGCGTGCCGCCTGCCGCCACCACCAGAAACACCCAGATCGGCACCGGCACGCCGAGCAGGCTCGCGTAATACACGGGACTATAGAGATCGGTCAGCGAGTTGTTGAGCGTGAGCGCGCCGCCGTCGGCCAGCCACGTGAGCACCGCGCGAAAGATGCCGAGCGTGCCCAGCGTGACGATGAACGGCTCGATACGCCCCTTGGTGATCAGCAGGCCATGCGCCCAGCCGAACAGTCCGCCGAGGACAAACGCCAGCGCAATGCCGATGGCGATGATCTCAAGCGGCGCGAAGGTGTGTCCGCCGACACCCGCCGACAAGCCGTTCATCAGCCAGATCATGCTGCCGGCGATCAAGGCGGCCATCGAACCGACCGACAGATCGATGCCGCCGGAAATGATCACAAAGGTCTCGCCGACCGCGATGATGCCGATGAACGACGTGCGCGTGAGCACGTTCATCAGGTTGTCGACGGTGGCGAAATCGTGATTGAGCAAGGTACCGACAATGCACAGCACGACGAGGCCCACCAGCGGCCCCAGCCCGTACAGATGATGCGCGAGACGCATCGCGCGGCCGGCTTGAGCGGCTTCAGTGGGTGCCGGTCGCATGGGCGATCAACTCCTCTTCGGTCAGGTGGTCGAGGTCGAGCGTGGCCTGCAGGCGACCCGCACGCATCACGGCGACGCGATGGCACAGGCCGATCAGCTCGATCAGTTCGGATGAAATGACGATCACCGCGCGCCCTTGCGCGGCGAGCCGGTGAATCAGGAAATAGATGTCGCGCTTCGAGCCGACATCGACGCCGCGCGTCGGCTCGTCGAGCACGATCACATTCGGCCTCGGCTGCAGAAACTTGGCGAGCGCGAGCTTCTGCTGGTTGCCGCCTGAGAGCATGCGGGCGCGGCTCGACAGGTCGCCGGTGCGAATGCCGAAGTCCGCGACGGCCTGCTTGAGCGCCACGCGCCCCGCTTTCAGGTCGAGCAACGGATGCGCGTACTGCTCGAGCGTCATCAGCGTGAGGTTGTCCTGCAGGTTCAGATTGACGTGCAGCGCCTTGCCTTTGCGGTCCTCGCTGAGATACGTGAGGCCGTGGCGCATCGCATCGAGCGGCCGTTTCACTTCCACGGCATGGCCGCCAATCTCGATGCGCCCCGCGCTGCGGCGACGCAGGCCAAGGATGGCCTCGAAGGCTTCGGTGCGGCCGGCGCCCACGAGACCCGCGAAGCCGAGCACTTCTCCCGCGCGCACCTCGAAACTCAACTGCTCGACCCAATCCGGCACGACCAGGCCTTCGACCTTCAAGGCGACTAAAGCGTCAGCCGCCACCGCGGCCTTGTCCGGGAACATATCGGACACGTCGCGCCCGACCATCAGGTTCGCCATCTGCTGACGCGCGAGCCCCGCGGTCGCGCCGCGCGCGACGAAGCGGCCATCGCGCATCACGATCACCTCGTCGGTGATGTGCTCGACTTCATCGAGCTTGTGCGAGATGTAGATGATCGTGACGCCCTCGGCCTTGAGTTTCGTCATCAGCGCAAACAGGCGCTCGGTCTCGGATGGGGTGAGCGTGGCCGTGGGCTCGTCCATGATCAGCAGACGCGCGTTACGCGACAACGCCTTGGCAATTTCCACCATCTGCTTTTCCGCGACGATCAGCTCGCGCACTTTCGTATCCGGCGGTTTCTTCAAGCCCACCTGCGCGAGATAGCGCGTTGCCTCCGCGCGCATCGCCGCATCGTCGAGCAGCCAGCCACGGCGTTTTTCGTGCCCCAGGTACATGTTCTGCGCAATCGACAGATGCTCCGCCAGGTTGAACTCCTGGTGGATCAGCACGATGCCCGCCGCTTCGGCCTCGCGCGAACTGGCGAACTGCTGCGCCTGACCGTCGATCAGCAGCGTGCCGGTGGTCGCCGCCTCATAGCCGGCGAGGATTTTCATGAGCGTCGATTTGCCCGCGCCGTTCTCGCCCAGCAATCCGTAGATGCGGCCCGGCGTCAGTTCGAAACTCACGCCATGCAGCACGCGCACCGGGCCGAAGTCTTTGCGGATGTCGTCGAAGCGCACGGCGAGGCTCATGGCTTACGCACTCCCGCGAATCACGAGCCGGTGCGGCAACAGCACGCCGGGCACGTTGGCCAGCGGATTGGCCAGGCGCTGCAGCAGCAGGCGCGCGGCGGTTTCGCCGAGCTCGCGCATGGGCTGCGCGATGGTCGTAAGCGGCGGGTCGATCTGCGCGGCGAGCGAGATATCGTCGAAGCCGACCACCGCGACGTCGTTCGGCACGCGCTTGCCGACGCTGCGCAGGCCGTGGATCACGCCGATCGCCAGTGTGTCCGACACCGCGAAGATGGCGCTCGGCGCGTCGCGTTGCGACATCAGCAGCGCGGCGGCCGAGGCCCCCGCTTCGTAGTCGAGACTGTTCAGGTTCATGCGCCAGCGCTCGTCGGGCGTGATGCCGGCTTCGCGCAGGGCGTCGAGGTAGCCTTGCTGGCGTTGCCGCGCGTAGAGGTAGGCGACGTCGGAATTGATCAGGCCGATGCGCCGATGCCCTTGCGCCAGCAAATGACGCACGGCGTCGCCGGCCGCGCGGTAGTTGTCGATCCCCACGTACGGCACGCCGACCGCCGGATCGAACTCGCAGCACGCCACCCACGGCAGCGCGCCCGATTCCTCGGCGAGCGCCTGCTGCACGGTGGCCGGGTCCAGACAGATGGCGCCGTCCGCGCGACGCCGTCGCAGCAGGTCGAAGTAGCTGCGCTCGCGGCCGGGATCGGCGCCCGTGTCGCACAGCAGCATGAAATAGCCGTGTTGGCGCGCCACGCGGTCGATGCCGCGCACGATCTCCGCGTAAAACGGGTTGCCGACGTCCGGCACCATCGTCAGCAGCAGGCGGCTCTCAGCCGTGCGCAGGTTACGGGCGAGTTCGTTGACGCGGTAGCCGCTCGCGTCCACCGCCGCCAGCACCTTGTCGCGCGTGGCGGGACGCACGTTCGAGTGGCCGTTCAGAACCCGCGACACGGTCGCCACGGACACGCCGGCCTGCTCGGCGACGCCCGCAATGGAACTGCCGTCGGACGGCGGGTTTCCGGTTCGGGGTTCGTCAGTTTCAGATTGAGGCAGTCGGGCCACGTTTTTTTGCCGCGAAAATGTAATCGATTACATTTTTGAGCGATGGTCCGGCGAATCGCAAGGACCGTCTTGTAGGGATTAACACGGGCCGGGTTGGCACCAGGTTGGCCCCGGATTGCCGCCCTGTTGCCCGTCAGGAGACGGGTTTCGCCCCCGGTTTGGTACAATTCCGAAGTTGTCCCGAACCCCCACGAGTCGCACCTAAACCGAACCGCCGAATCCACCATGAATATCGAACAAGCGCGTTTCAACATGATCGAACAGCAGATCCGTCCCTGGGAAGTGCTCGACCAGGACGTGCTGAACCTGCTGTCGATCGTCAAGCGTGAAAATTTCGTCCCCACGGTCTACCGCGAACTGGCTTTCGTCGACTTCGAAGTGCCGCTGCCGGCCGGCCAGCACATGCTGGCGCCGCGCGTCGAAGCGCGCGTGCTGCAGGAACTGGCGGTGAAGAAGCATGAAAGCGTGCTGGAAATCGGCGCGGGGTCGGGTTACATGGCGGCGCTGCTCGCAAACCGCGCGCAGCACGTACTGAGCGTGGATATCGAGCCGGAACTCGCCGAACTGGCGAAGGCCAATCTGGCCGCCAACGGCGTGCTGAATGCGGAAGTCGTCACCGGCGACGCCTCGCGCGGCTGGCCGGCGGCTGCACCCTACGACGTGATCTGCGTCTCGGGCGGCCTGCCCGTCCTGCCGCAAGAAATCCTCGAGCATCTGAAGATTGGCGGCCGTCTGGCGGCGTTCGTGGGCACCGCACCGGTGATGAAGGCGCAGATCATTACGCGCATCGACGAGAAGCAGTACCGCATTGCCGATGTGTTCGAGACTTACGTCGAACCGCTGATCAACGCTTTGCAGCCGCCGCGCTTCAAGTTCTGAGACCACTGATGCAAAACCTGACCGCTCCCGCTCTGGCCGAATGGCTTGCCGATCAATCGCGTCCCGCGCCCGTGCTGCTCGACGTGCGCGAACCGTGGGAAATCCAGACGGCGTCGATCGCCGGCGCCGTGTCGATTCCCATGCGCGAAATCCCGGCCCGCAGCGAAGAACTCGACGACGACGCGCAGATCGTGTGTGTTTGCCATCACGGCGCGCGCAGTGCGCAAGTGGCGATGTTCCTCGAATCGCGCGGACATAAGAACGTGTTCAATCTGCAGGGTGGGATTGATGCGTGGTCGCGCCAGGTTGATCCGGCTGTACCGACGTATTGATTTGAGTCGGGTTGTGCACGAGCCGCGGTCGTTTTAGCTGCGGCTTGTGCAGTCCGATTGATGTTTTCCTGGTTGCACCCAGTTGTGAGGCAGGCCTCTCCATGAGGCACCCTCCAGCGCGTTGAGAAACCCGCCGCCATCGCAACAGCAGCGCTGCAGGCGCCGCAACGGCGCGTACGCTCCCGTCCCGTACTCCCCTCTGCTTCACGATCTTCCGCGCCTCCGCCTTTACCCGCGTTTCGGCTAATCGCTGAACGCGGCGATGTTTCGCTTGATCGCTCCAGAAATTTCCCAAGGTATCCTCAGCAACGTCTCTGGCACCATGCTGCGACCTGTTCGATCCGCAGTGACGCGCGTCGATTCCCGTAGAGCAAGAGACCATGAAAACATCCCGTTCGACGCTCGGCGTTGCGATGCTTGCCTTCAGTATGGCGCTTTCAGCCTGTGGCGGAGGCGGCAGCGCAGGCAACGGTAACGCCTCGGGCAACTCGGCCATCGACTGGCCGGCCACGCCTAACTCGCCTGCCGCCCCCAGTTGGCCGGCCAATTCGGGGAGCGGCTCGTCCACCAGCAACAGCACGCCGGGCGGCACCATGCCGGCCAATCCGACCAATGCCCCGGCCAACGGGCCGGCCACCATTACGCCGGTCAGTGGGTCGAATACCGCAGCGATCACCGTCGACGGCAAGACCATGATCAACCAGCCGTATGTGACGATCACGCTGTGTGCGTCTAACGCACAGGGCAGCAGTCAATGCGCGACGGTCGATCGCATGATCCTCGACACCGGTTCGAGCGGCGTGCGAGTGGTAGCCAGCGCGCTCAGCAGCGCCTTCGCCGCGCAGATGCCGGCGCAAACCGGCGCAACCGACGACCCAGGCGGCAACGCGCCGATCGCGCAATGCGCGACGTTCGGCTCCGGCTTCACGTGGGGCTCGGTGAAGCGAGCCGCGGTGACGATCGGCGGTGAAACCTCGAGCGTGATACCCGTCCAGCTGATAGGCGACGCAAAGTTTGCCGTGCCCACCGATTGCAGCGCGCGCGGCGGCAAGGACCTCAGCACGGTGAGCGCCTTGGGCGGCAACGGCATCGTCGGCATCAGCAATCTGGTGTATGACCACGCGGCTTCGGCGAACACGATCTACCCCGCGGGGTTCTACTATTGCTCGAGCGCCACCTCATGCACCAATACCCGCGTGGCCGTGAGCAAACAGCCGATGAACCCGGTTGCCGCGTTCCCCAGCGACAACAACGGCACGATCATCCGCTTGCCGGGTTTGTCGTCCGCGGGAGCGGGCGGCGCCACGGGGCAAGTGATATTCGGCATCGGCACGCAGCAGAACAACACGATGCCATCGGGCGTGAATATCCTGCCGCTGAATCAATACGGCTATTTCACCAGCGTCTATAAGGGCCGCTTGCTCACTGTGAGCGCGGTGGACAGCGGCACCAACATGTTCGTCTTCCCGGACAGCGCAATCCCAACCTCGAACGGCTTCTACGTGCCTGCGGCGCCGCTTGCGCTTACCGCGATCTTCCAGGCTGCGAGCGGAGCCGGTACGCCGATCAACGTCCCGTTCGAGATCGCTAACGCCAATAATCTGTACGCGAGCGGCAATGCGGCCTTCAATAACTTTGGTATGAACGCGTCGGGGATGGTTCTCTGGGGGCTGCCGTTCTTCTATGGCCGCACTGTGTACACCGTACTCGAGAACGCGAAGGTCGGCGCGCAGGCCGGGCCGTTCGTGGCCTTCTAACGCGCGGCTACCGTGCTACGTGCCGGCGGGCAGGCGTCGTGCGGCCTCCGCCGGTCGGCTTTATCCACGCACCGTCAATGAAGCGCTTTCCGGCTTCGCTTTAAGACGTTTCCGACCGTTTGGCTCGCCGCTCGCTGGCAACATGCTCCGACCTATTTTTCGGAGCAATGTGATGAAATTTGTAAAGATCGCGCTGGCGATTGCAACGTTATTGCCGCTCGCGTCTTACGCGACGCTGGGTGGCGCGCCGGGCGCGGCCTCGTCTGCTCCGAAGGGGCTTCGTTCGATGCTCCAGACCACGGCGGCCTACTCCGTGCATGCATCCGTCGATGCCGACGGCGTCACCGTGCGCGAGTACACGCTGCCGGACAACGTCGTCTTCGCCGTCACGTGGCAGGGTCCGGTGCGGCCCGATATGAGCGCGCTGCTCGGCAGCTATTTTCAGCGCTTTGTCTCCGCAGGCGAAGGACGTGCCCACGGCACCGGTCCGATGATCGAGCGCAGCGGCGATCTCGTGATTCAGTCCGCCGGCCGGCCCGGCAATTTCTTCGGTAAGGCGTATATCCCGCGCCTCGTGCCCGCCGGCGTCAATGCAGACGATCTGCAGTAAGACGAACTGTAGATTCTCTGGAAAACGCGATTATGAAGAAGTTGAACAAGACACTGTGCTTCGCACTGCTGAGCGCTAGCGTGGCGGTTTCCGCGTGTGGCGGCGGTGGTGCTGGCGATAAGGGCGATGGTAATGCGGCGCAGGATAAGGGTGACACGGTGGTGCCGGTTACGCCTACGCCGAGTCCGAGTCCTTCGCCGAGTCCGAGTCCTTCGCCGAGTCCGGCACCAGGTCCCACGCCGAACCCACGCCCGACGCCTACGCCCACTCCTGCGCCGAGTCCGACGCCAGCTCCGAGCCCGACTCCAACACCTACACCTACACCTACACCTACACCTACACCTACACCTACACCTACACCTACACCTACGCCAACTCCGACTCCGACTCCGACTCCGACTCCGACTCCGACTCCGACACCCGTCGTCAATAACACTGCACCGATCGTCGTTGACCGGACGATGAACGGCATCAACAGCCTCTACGTGACCGCGACGATCTGCTATCCCGGCACGCAAGGTAGCAATCAATGCGCGACCGTCGATCACATGCTGCTCGACACCGGCTCCGTCGGCGTTCGCGTACTAGCAAGCGCGCTCGGCTCGGCACTCCCTTCGCAATTTCCCGCACAAACCGGCGCCACCAACGACCCGACCGGCAACGCGCCGATTGCCCAATGCGCGATCTTCGGTTCCGGCTATACATGGGGGTCTGTCAAGCGAGCGGACGTGTCGATCGGCGGCGAATCCGCCGGGAATCTGCCCATCCAGGTCATCGGCGACGGCGCCTTTGCTACGCCGTCGGATTGCGCTTCGCGCGGCGGGACCAACATCGGCACCGCAGCGAAGCTCGGTGCGAACGGCGTTATCGGTATTGGGTCGGGCATACGCGACTTCCCGGCCGCTGCGCAAACCGTATTGCCGGCGACCTATTACTACTGCGCGTCGTCGGGTTCTTGCACTGGCGCACGCGTGCCGCTCGATACGCAAGTGATGAACCCTGTCGCCGACTTCACGTCGGACAACAACGGGACGATCATCAGCCTGCCCCCGCTGCAGGCAGGAGGTCAAGCTACCGCGATGGGCCAACTGATATTCGGCGTCGGCACCCAGCAGAACAATGCGTTACCCTCGAGCGCGAACATTCTGAAGTTGGATCAGAACGGCCTCTTCACAACGGTCTATAAAGGCAGCGCGCTGACCAGTGCGATCGATAGCGGCACGAACGTGTACTACTTCCCCGACACCACGATCCCGACCGCGTTCGTATGGCCGGATACGTGGTACGCCCCGTCGACGCCGCTCAGCTTGTCAGCAGGCCTGAAGGCAAGCAATGGCAGCAGCTCGTCCGCAACGGTACCGTTTTCATTGAGCAACGCGGCCAATCTGCTGGCGAATCCTTATGCCGCCTACGATAGTCTCGGCGCACCGTTGTCCGGGGGATTCATCTGGGGCTTGCCGTTCTTCTACGGCCGCAACGTCTACACCGTGCTCAACAACGCCAAGGTCGGTTCGCAAACCGGACCGTTCGTCGCCTTCTAAATGACGAGCGTCACGCGCGACTAAAAACGAGAGGCTGGCGCCGCAAGGCTGCCAGCCTCTCGTCATTGCAGGGCGCACGCTCACCCCTCAGCCACGCCGACCGCGCTTCCTAAGCCACCTCCTTCAACACCTCCCCCACCGTGGCAAAAATCTCCGCGATCTGCCCGTCCTCAACGATTAGCGGCGGCGAGAACGCCAGAATATCCCCCGTATAACGCGTCAACACGCCCTTCTCATAGCAGCGCACAAACACGTCATACGCCCTGGCCCCGGGCGCTCCCTCACGCGGTGCCAGTTCCACCCCACCCACCAGACCCAGATTACGCACATCGATCACATGGCGCGCATCGCGCAGCTTGTGAATCTCCCGCTCGAACACCGGCGCCATCCGCGCCGCGCGCTCGAACAGACCCTCGCGCTCGTACAGATCGATCGTCGCGCACGCCGCCGCAGCCGCAATCGGATGCCCTGAATAGGTATAGCCATGAAACAGCTCGATGCCGGCCGGCGCCCCGTTGACGATCGCGTCGTGAACCTTTGCACTCGCCGCCACCGCCCCCATCGGCGCGGCGGCGTTGTTGGTGCCTTTGGCCATCGTCAGCAGATCAGGCGTCACGCCAAAATACTGCGCGGCAAACGGCGCCCCAAGCCGGCCCCAGCCGGTGATCACCTCGTCGAAGATCAGCAGGATGCCGTGCCGGTCGCAGATCTGGCGCAGCCGCTCCAGATACCCCTCAGGCGGAATCAGCACACCCGTCGACCCCGCTACCGGCTCGACAATCACCGCCGCAATCGTCGACGCGTCGTGCAGCGTCACGATGCGTTCCAACTCATCGGCCAGGTGCGCGCCCCACTTGGGCTGCCCCTTCGAAAACGCCGCCTCCCTGATATTGAGCGTATGCGGCAAATGATCGACCGCAGGCAGCAAGCCGCCCGAGAACGCCTTGCGGTTCGGCGCAATCCCGCCCACCGAGATGCCGCCGAAGCCCACGCCGTGATACCCCCGCTCCCGCCCGATGAAGCGCGTGCGCTGCCCCTCGCCCCGTGAGCGGTGATACGCCAGCGCGATCTTCAACGCGGTATCCACGGCCTCCGAGCCCGAGTTCACAAAGAAGATGTGCTTCAGGTCGCCGGGCGTGTGCCGGGCAATCTTCGTGGCTGCCTCGAAGGCCTTCGGGTGCCCCATCTGGAAGGTGGGGGCGAAATCCATCTCGGCCGCCTGCGCCTGCACCGCCGCCACGATCTCGTCGCGGCAGTGGCCGGCGTTGACGCACCAGAGGCCCGCGGTGCCGTCGAGAATGCGCCGCCCGTCGTGCGACGTGTAGTACATCCCTTTCGCGCTCGCCAGCAGGCGCGGCGCGCTCTTGAACTGACGGTTCGCCGTGAAGGGCATCCAGAACGCGGCCATATCCGGGGGATTGGCGCTCGTTGTCACGCGCTCGTTCATTTCGTGTCTCCTCGCAAGGTGGGTCTTTCAGTGTAGGCAGTCGCACGCTCATGCACAAAGGCGCGGCGGAGATGCACCGTGGCCGCTCCTTGGCGGCGAAGGACGCTTCGTTGCAGCGCGGCACGCACCGCAAGGAGGCGGGTCGCCGCGAAATGCACCAGTTTTGCGCTCAGCGCGCATAACGCCACAGAATTAACCAGCACAGCACGACCGCATCGCAGCGTGCATCCCGCCCCTTGACGGTCAGTTTTACCACTTGGCATGTGCCTTGCAGTAGTGGTCGGGCAAACCATGCAGGACAGCCTTTCATGGCTGGAATCGACGCCCATAAAACACTCTTCACTAATGGCAAGGGGTAGCAAATGAAACGTCGCAGTCTGTTGAAGCTCGGGTCAATGTCTGGCGCCTTGGCGCTCGCCGGCCAGAGTCCGTTTGCTAATGCGCAATCCGCCACGGGGCCGATCAAGGTCGGCATACTGCATTCGCTATCGGGCACGATGGCAATTTCGGAGACCTCACTGAAAGACACCGCCTTGATGACCATTTCGGAAATCAACAAGAGCGGTGGCGTGATGGGCCGGCAGATCGAGCCGGTCGTGGTGGACCCGGCCTCGAACTGGCCGCTGTTCGCCGAGAAGGCACGCCAGCTCATCACCCAGGACAAGTGCGCGGTGGTGTTCGGCTGCTGGACCTCGGTGTCGCGCAAGTCGGTACTGCCGGTGTTCGAAGAACTGAACGGCCTGCTTTTCTATCCGGTGCAGTACGAAGGCGAAGAAATGTCGCGTAACGTGTTCTACACGGGCGCAGCGCCGAACCAGCAGGCGATTCCGGCCACCGAATACCTGATGAGCGCCGAAGGCGGCGGCGCCAAGCGTTTCTTCCTGCTCGGCACGGACTATGTCTATCCGCGTACGACCAACAAGATCCTGCGCGCGTTCCTGCAGTCGAAAGGCGTCCAGGACGCCGATATTCAGGAGGTCTACACACCGTTCGGCCACAGCGACTATCAGACCATCGTCGCGAACATCAAGACCTTCTCGCAAGGCGGCAAGACTGCGGTGATCTCGACGGTCAACGGCGACTCGAACGTGCCGTTCTACAAGGAACTCGGCAACCAGGGCCTGAAAGCAACGGACGTACCGGTGGTGGCGTTCTCGGTCGGCGAAGAAGAACTGCGCGGCATCGACACCAAGCCGCTGGTGGGCAACCTCGCGGCATGGAACTACTTCATGTCGCTGCGCAATCCGGAGAACACCAAGTTCAAGGCGATGTTCGCCAAGTGGGTCAAGGACAACAACCTGCCCGGCGGCGACAAGCGCGTGACGAACGATCCGATGGAAGCCACCTTCGTGGGCATCCATATGTGGAAGCAGGCGGTTGAAAAAGCCAAGAGCACGGATGTGGACAAGGTGCGCGTGGCGATGATCGGCCAAAGCTTCAACGCACCGTCAGGCTTCGTGCTGACGATGGACGGCAATCACCATCTGCACAAGCCGGTGATGATCGGCGAAGTGCGTGCCGACGGCCAGTTCAACGTGGTGTGGCGCACCAAGACGGCTATTCGTGCGCAGCCGTGGAGTCCGTTCATTGCCGGCAACCAGGGCAAGCCGGATGTGGTCAGTTCGATTCCGGCGTTCCTGCGCCGTTCGCGGGTGGCCTGACGTAACGGAGGGCGTGCATCGCACGCCCGCACAGGTCCAGTTGCGCCGGAGGATTCAGGCCGACTGGACGACGCACCCGCCTCACTAGCGACCCGACGGCGCGGCATCTCTGGCGGATTCGATGCCGCGCCGCCTGCCGGTCAATCTTCAAAGGGCATCATGGCGTTTTCCATTTTGAGGCTCACACGGCGCAGTATCGGTGCGCTGGGTATCGCGCTCATCACCGTCGCACCGCTGGCAGCGTTTGCGCTGACCCCAGCCGACGTCGCGCCGCTCGCCGCCGACGACTTCGACGCGAAATCCGCGGCGATCGACAAACTGATCGCCAATCACGACGCGCCGTCGCAAGCGCTGCTCAAGGCATTGTCCGAGGACAATGCGCTCACGACCGACTCCGGCGAAGTGCTGATCCAGGACGGCGACACGACCAAAGACGTCATCACCGGCAAGACGGTCAGCGCACCCGATGCGCAACCAGTCACGCTGAACAATCTGCTGCGCTCGAAGGTGTCGGGCGCGCTGTCGGGTTCGCAACTCGACTCTCCGGATCTGGAAACGCGCCGCGCGGCGATTAACGCGCTGCTGCAGAATCCCGATCCTTCGATGAAACCGTTGATCGACGCGCAGCGCGCGAAGGAAACCGATCCGGGTCTCAAGAAGAAACTCGACACGCTATGGGCCATGACGGCGCTGCACAACAGCGACCCGGCAACGCGCCTTGAAGCCGTGCAGCTCGTGGCCGCGCGCCACGACCTCGACATGAACGAACTGCTGCGGCCGCTCGTCGCGAAGAAGCCCGACGGTACGTTCGTGGAAAGCGACGACCGGGTGCGTGCCGCTGCGCAGGCCGGCATCGACGAGCTCGACGCGATCCAGCGCCGCAGCCAGATTGCGGGCACGCTGTTCGCGGGCCTGTCGCTCGGCAGCGTGCTGCTGCTGGCCGCGCTGGGACTCGCCATCACGTATGGGCTGATCGGCGTCATCAATATGGCGCACGGCGAGTTCCTGATGATCGGTGCGTACGCAACGTATGTGGTTCAGAACCTGTTCCAGCGCTTCGCGCCTGGCGCTTTCGACTGGTATCCGCTGCTGGCGGTGCCGGCCTCGTTCGTGGCGGCGGCGCTGGTGGGCATGGTGCTGGAGCGGCTCGTGCTCAAACATCTGTATGGCCGTCCGCTCGAGACCTTGCTCACCACCTTCGGCATCAGCCTGATCCTGATCCAGGCGACCCGGATGATCTTCGGCGCGCAGAACGTGCAGGTCAGCAATCCGGCGTGGATGAGCGGCGGCGTCACCGTGATGCCCAGCCTGATCCTGCCGTATAACCGGCTGGCGATTCTGGCGTTCTCGCTGATCGTGGTCGGCATTGCCTGGGCGGTGCTGACGAAAACGCGTCTCGGCCTGTTCGTGCGCGCCGTGACGCAAAACCGCCGTATGGCTGCGTGCGTCGGCGTGCGGACGGCGCGAGTCGATTCGTACGCCTTTGCATTTGGTGCGGGCATTGCGGGCTTGGGCGGCTGTGCGCTTTCGCAGATCGGTAACGTCGGTCCGGATCTGGGTCAGAGCTACATCATCGATTCTTTCATGGCGGTGGTGCTGGGCGGCGTCGGTCAACTGGCCGGCACGGTGATCGGCGGCTTCGGACTCGGGCTGATCAGCAAGGCGATCGAACCGTTCTGGGGCGCTGTGCTCGCGAAGATCGCGGTGCTTGTCCTGATCGTGCTGTTCATCCAGAAGCGGCCGCAGGGGATGTTCGCCCTGAAGGGCCGCAGCGCGGAGGCATGAGATGACATCGGCAACCTCCCCCGCTTCCGTCACACCGTCCGGCACGGGCGCGCCGCCGGGCACCGAACGTGCCGCGCAGTCGGGCTTCGCGCTCGGCTTGCCACCGCGTCCCGCGCTGTTGTCGCGACCGGCATGGATCGCGCTGATTGCGCTGATCGTCGCGATCGGCCTGGGTGTGCCGTTCTCGGCGCTGGTGCTGCCGGAAACGAGCGCGTTCCATCTGTCCGCGTACATGATGACGCTCACCGGCAAGTTCATGTGCTACGCGATCGGCGCACTCGCACTGGATCTCGTATGGGGATATTGCGGCATCCTAAGCTTGGGACACGCACTGTTCTTTGCGCTGGGCGGCTACGCGATCGGCATGTACCTGATGCGTGCGATCGGTCACGACGGCGTCTATCAGAGCGATCTGCCCGACTTCATGGTGTTTCTGAACTGGCACGCGTTGCCGTGGTACTGGGAAGGCACGCAGCATCTCTGGTACGCGTTGCTGCTGGTGATCCTGGTGCCGGCCGTGATTGCCTGGGTGTTCGGCTTCTTCACGTTTCGCTCGCGAGTAAAGGGCGTGTACCTGTCGATCATCACGCAGGCCATGACGTTCGCCGCGATGTTGCTGTTCTACCGCAACGAAACCGGCTTCGGCGGCAACAATGGCTTTACGGACTTCAAGCGGATCGGCGGCTTTCCGATCACGCATCCGGGCACGCGCACGGCGCTCTTTCTGATCACGTTTGCGGTGCTGGTGCTGGCGTTTCTGGGTGCGCGGGCCATCGTGACCTCAAAGCTTGGACGCGTGGTCACAGCGGTGCGCGATGGCGAAACGCGGCTGATGTTTCTCGGCTACAGCCCGCTTGGCTACAAGCTGTTTATCTGGACGGTGTCGGCGATTCTGTGCGGGATTGCTGGGGCGCTGTATGTGCCGCAAGTTGGCATTATCAATCCGGGCGAGATGTCGCCGGGCAACTCGATTGAAATGGCGATCTGGGTGGCGGTGGGCGGACGCGGCACGCTGATTGGACCGATTATCGGAGCGTTTGCTGTGAATGGCGCGAAGAGTTTTTTCACGGCGAACTTCCCTGAATACTGGCTGTTTTTTCTTGGCTTGATCTTCGTGCTGGTGCCGTTGCTGCTACCGAACGGCATCATGGGGTTGCTCGAACTCGCGATGCGCAAGAGGGACCGCTCATGAACGAGAACCCGATGGTGCCTGACCTGGCTTTACCGGAAGACCCTGCAGAACACTCGCTGAGCGGCGTCGCGGATTTTGGGCGAGTGGTGACACCGGGCGAGATTGACGTGTCGCACGGGACGATTTTGTATCTTGAGGATGTGACGGTTAGCTTCGACGGGTTCCGGGCGTTGAATGCGTTGACGTTGTCGATCGATGTGGGCGAATTGCGCTGCATCATCGGGCCTAACGGCGCGGGCAAGACGACGATGATGGATGTGATTACGGGGAAGACTGAGCCGGATTCCGGCAAGGTGTTTCTTGGACAGACGATCGATCTCACGCGGATGAACGAGCCGTCGATTGCGCGAGCGGGGATTGGTCGCAAGTTTCAGAAGCCGACGGTGTTTGAGCAGCATCCGGTTTGGGAGAATCTCGAACTGGCGATGAAGGCTGACAAGGGATGGTGGGCTTCTTTGCGGGCGCGGCTGGATCGGGAGGCGCAGGCTCGGATTGAGGAGACGCTTTCGCTGATTCGTCTTGAGAGTGAGGCGAGGCGGTTGGCTGGGGAGTTGTCGCATGGGCAGAAGCAGCGGCTCGAGATTGGCATGTTGTTGATGCAGCAGCCGGCGCTTCTTCTGCTTGACGAGCCTGCGGCTGGCATGACCGATGATGAAACTATGCAGTTGGCCGAGCTTCTTAATCATCTTCGTGGCACTTGTTCGATGATGGTTGTGGAGCATGATATGGAGTTTGTTGCTGCTCTCTCTGGCGAGGCCGGGAAAGTCACCGTTATGGCTGAAGGACGTGTTCTCGCCCATGGCACGCTTGATGAAGTTAAGCAGGATGAGACTGTTATTGAGTCTTATCTGGGGCGGTGAGGGGTTTTTTTTGCCTGCGGCGGCTTTGTGGTTTGTGGTTGGTGGTTTGCGTTTGGGGTTGGCCTTTCCTTGCTTTCTTAGTGGTCTATTGGCGTTGCCCCTGTGCGGGGCAGCACTTACTTTCTTTGCCGCCGCAAAGAAAGTAAGCAAAGAAAGCGGGCTGCAACCGCTAGCTCGTAGTGAGCCATCTAGGTCCGCTACCGGAAACGGCCCAAAACGAGACAGTCTCTCGCACCACACTCGCCAGTGACAAAGGACTCATTCATCCCGCGTGCGCACCTCGTGCGCCCCGGTATGGTTCACCATACGGTTGCCCGCATTTGTCCGTTGCTCACCACAACGCCCCAAATGCTCACTGTAAGTGCCGTAGTTACAGAACAAGCTAGCTCGTAGTCACACCCCGGGACAGTTCGGCACACTTAGATTTCGCGGTTGGCGGTTGGCGGTTGGCGGTTGGCGGTTGGCGGTTGGCGGTTGGCGGTTGATAGTGGTTAAAGGCGGTGCTAGCGGATAGCGTTTTGGTGGGGAGTTATGCCTGACGGCGGGGCGCGAAGCGCGACGCTGGAGCGGATGAGTGCCTTGTCACTAGCGTGGGTGGTGCGAGGGCAGGTCTTGTGTTGGGCCGTTTCCGGTGGCAGACCGAGATGGCTCACTAAACGCTAGCGGTTGCAGCCCGCTTTCTTTGCTTACTTTCTTTGCGGCGGCAAAGAAAGTAAGTGCCGCCCCGCACAGGGGCATCGCTAATAGACCACTAAGAAAGCAAGGAAAGGCCAACAC
>Ga0302228_10000293_pt1 | contig 44768 bp, 38 predicted proteins | sample II_Palsa_N1_2_FD_193519 | JGI IMG/M metagenome (GOLD analysis project Ga0302228, IMG submission 193519) | Peat permafrost microbial communities from Stordalen Mire near Abisko, Sweden - II_Palsa_N1_2 | ecosystem: Environmental > Terrestrial > Soil > Palsa > Peat permafrost | place: Sweden... | reverse complement strand
CGCTGGTGAACGATCCGGCGCAGGCGGACCTGGTGTTTGAGATACGGGTAACGGCGCCGAGTGGGCCGCAGAATCCCAGCAAGGTGAATGGCGCGTCGGACCCGCTGCCGATGGCGCGGCTAGTGGTCTATGACCGGCCGACGCACTACGTTTTGTGGGCAGACACGCAGTCTGTCGACGTGGCGCTGCTGCAGAAGACGCATGACGCAAACTTCGATCGGGCGCTGGATCGGCTGCTGAGTGATTTGAAGAGTGTGGCCACGCCAAATCCTTAGAGGAGGATGTGCGACCCGGCGAAGGGTGGGTTCGCCGGGGGTGGGGGCGGTTTGGTATCGTTTGAGGAATGCTGAGCGCGCGGAGAGCTGCGCTGCCGGCTGGAAAAGGCACACACCCATGAGCGATACGATCTCTGATTTCTTACCGACTGTTCCTGCGCCTGCGCCGCTGCGGCGGACGGCTCTGCATGCTACTCACCACGGGCATAAGGCACGGATGGTGGACTTTGGCGGATGGGATATGCCGGTGCAGTATCGTGGGCTGATTGAAGAGCATATGGCGGTGAGGACGGGGGTGGGGGTTTTTGATGTGTCGCACATGGGGGACATCCAGTTGCGGGGGCCGAACTCGCTGGCGGCGGTGCAGAAGCTGCTGATGAATGATGCGTCGAAACTGCAAATTGGGCAGGCGCATTACTCGGCGATGCTTACTCCGAATGGGACGTTTGTGGATGACGTGATTCTGCATAAGCTGGGCGAGAATGATTACCTGATCGTGATCAATGCGGGCACGCGCGAGAAAGATGTGCAGTGGGTTCGGAAGACGATTGGCGGGATGGGCGGGCTGCATATCACCGACGTGAGCGACTATTACACGCAGATTGCGATCCAGGGGCCGAAGGCGCAGGCAACGCTGCAGAAGCTGACTCCAGTGGATTTGGGGCCGATTAAGAACTACTGGTTTACGTGGGGGCAGGTGTGCGGATTGCATAATGTGCTGATCGCCCGGACGGGGTATACGGGCGAGGATGGATTCGAGATTTATGTGCCGGCGGATGAGGCTACCAGCGCTCGTGTGTGGTGCGAGGTGCTGGCGGCAGGCGAGGAGTTTGGTGCGATTCCTTGCGGACTCGGGGCGAGGAATACGCTGCGGCTGGAGGCGGCGATGGCGCTGTATGGGCATGAGATTTCGGATGAGCTGAATGCGTGGGAGGCTAATCTCGGGCGGTATTGCAAGATGGAGAAGGGCGTGGATTTTGTCGGGCGCGAGGCGCTGGCGAAGGTCCAGGAGAGTGGCGGGCCGGCGAAACGGTTGGTGGGGTTGGAGATGGTCGACCGCGGGATTGGGCGTGATGGGTATGCCGTGTTTTCGCTTGGGGGCGAGAGGATTGGGGAGATTACTAGCGGGTCTCCCGGGCCGTTTGTGAAGAAGAATATTGCGCTCGCGTATGTGCCGATGGGATATATCGAGATTGGGACTGAGGTTGCGGTTGAGGTTCGCGGGCAGAAGGTGAAGGCGGTGGTTGTGGCTACGCCTTTCTATAAGCGGGCGAAGGCTGGGGCTGGAGTTGCTGCGGCTCCGGTGATTACGGCGCCGTTGAGTTAGGTTGTTCGGAGTTTGGGCGTCGCTTTCCACCGCGTGGCTGCCTACAATTGGGTTGGAACATATTTAGATTGAGCGGGATTGACGAGGGTTTATGAACTATCCGGAAACGTATAAGTATGCGAAGTCGCATGAGTGGTTGCTGTTAGAGGGTGATGCGGCGACGATCGGGATTACCGACTATGCGCAGGAGTCGCTGGGCGACATCGTGTTTGTGGAGCTGCCGAAGATTGGGCAGGAGATTGCCGCGGGTGCGACATTTGGGTCGGTCGAGAGCGTGAAGGCGGTGAGTGATTTGTACACACCCGTGGGCGGGGTGGTGACGGAGATTAATTCCGCTTTGAACGATGCTCCGGAGACGATTAATACTGCCGCGAATACGACGTGGATTATCAAGCTGAAGGTCGAGGATACGTCGGCGGAGGGTGCGCTGCTGGACTCTGCGGGTTACGAGAAGTTTGTGAAGGAAGAGACTGGGCACTAGAACAGTGGGTAGTGAGTAGTCGCTGACTGCTCGGGCCTGCCCGGAAGATTTGAGGTTATCGAATGCGTTATTTGCCGAAGTCGCCTGCTGATCGCGAGGCTATGCTCGCTGAGATTGGTGTGGCGTCGATTGAGAGTTTGTTTGAGACGATTCCTGCCGAGTATCGGCTGACCGAGGATTTGAAGATTCCTCGGCAGCACTCGGAGTCGGAGATATTGGAGCGGTTTCGCGCGTTTGGATCGAACGTGGCGAGCGGCGATGCGCTGGAGTTGGCCGCGCAGCCTGCTGGGAGATTGTTTGCGAGCTTTTTGGGGGCTGGGGCTTATCGGCATTATCGGCCGGTGATTATTGATTCGTTGGTGCAGCGCGGCGAATTTCTCACGAGCTATACGCCGTACCAGCCGGAGATTTCGCAGGGCACGCTGCAGGCGATGTTTGAGTTTCAGACGATGATCTGCGAGCTGACGGGGATGGAGATTGCGAACGCGAGCATGTATGACGGGTCGACGGGCGCGGCAGAATCTGTGTTGATGGCGTGCCGCGTGACCGGGCGGCAGGGTGCGGTGGTGGCGCGGACGGTGCATCCGGAGTATCGCGAGGTGCTGGCTACTGTGACCAAGCACCAGGAGATTCCGATTACGGAGTTTGGGTATGTTGCCGAGACCGGGCGCGTCGATTTAGCTGCGCTGGACGCGGCGATTACGGAGGAGACGGCTTGCGTGCTGATCCAGTCGCCGAACTTCTTTGGGACGGTGGAGGATGTTGGGGCCATCGCGGAGATTGCGCATAAGAAGGGCGCGCTGCTGATTGTTTCGATTGCTGAGGCGGTGAGTCTGGGCGTGATTAAGGCGCCGGTGGAGGCGGATATTGTTTCGCTTGAGGCGCAGAGCTTTGGTGTGGCGGTGGGATTTGGCGGACCGTATTGCGGCGTGATTGCTTGCAAGGAGAAATTTTTGCGGCAGATGCCGGGGCGGCTTGTCGGCGAGACGAAGGATACGAATGGCAAGCGCGGCTGGGTGCTGACACTGAGCACGCGCGAGCAGCATATTCGGCGGGAGAAGGCTACGTCGAACATCTGCACGAACCAGGCGCTGGTTGCTATGATGGTCACGATTTTTCTGACCGTGTATGGGAAGCAGGGACTGCGCGAGCTGGCGGAGCAGAATTTGGCTAAGGCGGATTATTTGCGGAAGGCGTTAGTGGATGCGGGCGCGGTGACGAAGTTTGATGGTGCGCCGCGGTTTCATGAGTTTGTGCTGACGACGAAGGAGTCGGCTGCGGCGGTGAATGCGAAGCTGCTGGAGAAGCAGATTGTTGGCGGCCTGGGGCTTGGCAAGTGGTATCCGGAGCTGGGCGAGAGTGCGACGCTGTGGTGCGCGACGGAGTTGACGACGAAGGCACAGATGGATGCGGCGGCGAAGGTGCTGGCGGGCGCGCGGGCGCAGGAGCTTGTTGGCGTGAAATAGTTTGGAAGAAAGGCAGGACCCCGATGACTTCGAGTACGAAGGGCGCGATCATCGGGGGGTGCCTGGGCATCTTCATTATGCTCGTGATGATTGAGAGCAATGCGAATGCTACCGGACTGATGCTTCTGCTATGGCCGTCGGCGGTATTTGGGAGCATCCACGGGGAGGGCGGCGGAATCTTCTGCCTGGTCGTGGGTTCGATTGAAGTTGGAGTTCAGTTTTTGGCTTACGCGGCGCTGGGATGGATTGTTGGTGCGGTTGTACGGATTGCTCGGAAGGAAGGCTAGTGGATATCAGCGCGATTGAGGGGCAGGAGCTGACGGCGGTGGAGTTTGTTGGCGACTACGTGCGGTTGAGATTTGATGGGCCGATGCTGACGCTGTATGCGTGGCCGCATATTTTGTTGGCGGATTTTTCGATTGCGTATGGGGAGCCGGAGTATCGGAATGGGCTTTGCGCGCAGATCGGCGAGATGGTCGCGAAGGCGGCACTGGAAGAGACTGAGGCGCTAACCGTGGAGTTTGAGTCGGGGACTGTGATTGGGTTGAGTTTGCGGGAGGAAGAGTTGGATGGGCCGGAGGCTGGGAGTTATTCGGCCGATGGTAGCGGGATGGATGAGGAGGACTTTTGACTCAAGACATGGTCAACACGAATGCCAGCTATTGCTTCCGTGGCTGCATTGCAATTCAAATCTTCCTTTTTTCTGCAGTTTCTTTATTGCACGTTCGTTCCGCAACGGCCTTTCATTATTTTGCGGGCGTAGTTTTTTGGGCAGCATTTGTTGTGGCCGCCGTTTCCCTCATCATTACCTTAGCGACTCGCAAGAGTGCAAAGAGAGCACGTGGAAAACGTGTCGACGTTTGCCTTGCAGCAGTTTGGCTGGCGAGCTTAGCGGCGACTTTCATCTGGACTATTAAACAAGGCGTTTAGCAGGGAGTTAGTAATGGCAGATAAATTTGTAGGGACACCGCGCAAGGCTACTACGCATGTTAATCAGAATGAGGATTTGATTTTTGAGAAGTCTTCGGCTGGAAAGAAGGGGTATCGGCTGGCGCAGTTGGATGTGCCGGCGGTGGATGCTGCTTCCCTGCTGGGCGATTCGGTGCGTACCGATGATTTGGGCGTGATGCCGGAGCTTAGTGAGATTGAGATCATTCGGCACTTCACGCGGCTTTCGACCTGGAACTATGCGATCGATTTGGGGATGTATCCGCTGGGGTCTTGCACGATGAAGTACAACCCTCGGATCAATGAAACGGTTGCGCGGATTGAGGGGTTGGCGGAGGCGCATCCCTATCAGCCGGAGTCGTTGTCGCAGGGCGCGCTGGGGATTATGAAGCTGCTGAGTGAGTGCCTGATCGAGATTACGGGCATGGATACGATTACGCTGCAGCCGGCGGCGGGCGCGCAGGGAGAGTTTACGGGGATCCTGATGACGCGGGCATATCACGAGGCGAAGGGGAATGCACGGAAGAAGATCATCATTCCTGACTCGGCGCATGGGACCAATCCGGCGACAGCGGCGATCTGCGGATACCAAGTGGCGAATTTGAAGTCGAATGCGCTGGGGATGGTGGACCTGGCGGAGCTCGAGCGCATGGTGGATGAGGATGTTGCCGCGCTCATGCTGACGAATCCTTCGACCATTGGTGTGTTTGAGAAGGACATTCACAAGATTGCGGACATCCTGCATGCGAAGGGCGCGCTGCTTTATATGGATGGCGCGAATATGAATGCGCTTTGCGGGAAGACGCGGCCAGGCGATTTCGGCGTGGACGTGATGCACCTGAATCTGCACAAGACGTTTTCTACGCCGCATGGTGGCGGTGGTCCGGGGTCGGGGCCGGTGGCTTGCAAGAAGATTCTCGAGCCGTTTTTGCCTACGCCGGTGGTGAAGACCAACGCGGATGGTTCGCTGGGGCTGGAGTATGACCGTCCGCAGAGTGTTGGGCGCGTTCGTGCATGGTACGGAAATTTCGGGATGTTCATTCGCGCGCTGGCGTACATCCTTGCCAATGGGCCGGATGGGTTGCGGCAGACTACTGAGGATGCTGTGTTGAATGCGAACTATCTTCGGGCGAAGCTGGATGGGACGTTTGAGCTGCCGTATAAATCGCCGTCGCTGCATGAGGTGGTGTTCAGCGATAAGCTGCAGGCGAAGAATGGCGTGAAGACGGGCGACATGGGCAAGCGGCTGATTGATTATGGCTTCCATGCGTATACCGTTAGCTTTCCGCTGGTGGTTGCGGGCGCGATGATGATTGAGCCTACGGAGAGTGAGAGTCGCGAGGAGTTGGATTTGCTCGTCGATGCGCTGAAGCAGATTGCGCGTGAGGCGGAGGAGAATCCGGAGCTGGTGCAGACGGCTCCGCATACTACGCGGATTCAGCGGCTGGATGAGACGACGGCGGCTCGGAAGCCGGTGCTGCGTTGGAAGGGGCCGGTTGCTTCGACGCCGCTGACGCCGGACTCGGCTGCGAAGGAGTGGTAGTGAGCGAGGAGAGCAGAGGCGCGGGGAAAGGTTCGCCGTTCTATCGGCATGGAGATGTGTTCTATGCGCGCGGCGAGGAGCTGGAACGCGAGGAATTTATGCGGGGTGAGGCGCGGGGGCGGCTGGCGGTTGCGCTCGATGTGCTGACGGACGCGATGATCCTGGTGGGGCAGCATGGAGTGTACTGCCGGAGCGAGCGAAATCCGGCCCTGCCGAAGATGGATTTGCAGGCCGTGCTGGCGGGGATTGGCGGGGCGAAGGAACTGGTGGCCTCGGCGCTGGATAAGCTCAACGACGAAGGTCCTGCGCGGACGGCGAGAGATTTGCTCGGTCGATCCGGCTCAGAGCGATAGCAGGCGGGGTGTACCCATGGCTTCGCGAAATGGCTTAGCTATGGGTACACCCAGCGTGGGACGAGCGAAGGGTGATTAAGAGCAAAGGGTGATTACTTTACGGCTTCGATCTTGACGGAGACGTCGGTGGTCTCCCATTTGACGTGGAGATAGGTGGAGCGCTTCTCCGTGTGCTCAAAGGTGATGCTCATGGACTCCTGCGCGGAGGGAAGCTTGGCAAGGTGCATCTCGGTGCGGCCGAGGTCGTCACCTTCGGGATAGGGGATGCCCCACTCGCCAGTCTTCTTGCTGATGATGAGCTTCCAAGGTGTTCCGGGAGCGCCGGGCAGCGTGAAGAGGGTGTACTTGCCGGCGGGAACACTGAGCGAGCCGATCTTGAGATTGCCGGTGGTGACGAAGCTGGTGGCGGGATTGGCTCCGGTGCGCCAAGGCTGGCCGTAGGGTACAAGGCCGCCCATGATGACGCGGCCGCGCATAGCGGGCGAGTTGTATTTGATGGTGATGGTAGTGCCGTCAAGGGTGACGTCGGTCTGTGCGGGAGGGCTGAGAACCGGTTTGGCGGGGTCGGCTGACTGCGACGCGGGCATGTCCATGCTGGATGACTGGGCAGAGGCGCTGAGGGTTGCGGCGAAGGCGAGGGCGAGGAGGAGCGAGGTACAGCGGGCAGGATTCTTCATGGCTGTCATGGTACTCCCGGGATATTGATTCTTCATAGAGATGGGCGACCCTGCCTTTGCGAATTTGGAATTCAGTACTCAGCTTTTTCGCCCTTGGCAGGGATCGAGGTGGGGACGCCGGGGGATCCGGCGTACGTGATGATGAGGACGGCAGGCTGGTCGCCGGCCTCGCCGCGATGGACGTCGTCGACCGACTCGCCGACGGCCTCGCCGCGATGGACAATGAGCGTCTTGCCGCTTGCCTTGTCGTGTAGGGTAAGCGTCCCGGAGAGGACATATACGACGTTCGGGAAGGGGTGGGTGTGCCAGGGGAGGGCGGTGTGCGGCGCGAGGGTGACTTTGAGCGTGGTGAGCTGCACCTGGCCGGCGGGGTACTGCGTGTACTGCTTACCGTTCCATGACTTTTCAGTCTGGAGAAGGACCTCCCGCTGTCCCGGCTGAACTTTGAGTGGAGCGTTTTGAGCGAGGAGAGGCGTGAGGGACGCTGCGGCGAGAAGAAGAGGGATGCCTGCGCTGCGGAATTTGAGGATCATTCGATGAGTCTCCTTTAGTGCTGTGACGGGGAAGCAGGCGAGCTCTGGGGAACTCGCTACGGTTGGATTTTGGATGCTGCGGGGCGAGTTACGGTGGCAGAATTACGGCAGCCGATCAGGTGCCGGTGAAGCTTAAATCTAGCGCGGACATCTTAAAGGATGCTTACCGATGAGGCGCCGAGTGCTGCATCGGGAGCAATGGAGATCTATGTCGGAAACTAAACGCTCTCATCATTTCAAGCTGAACGAGATTGCTCGGACATTTCCGGAAACGGCAGAAACGCTGCTGCTGGATAAGTATCTGACGGACGAGCCGGAGGCGAGTGTGCGGGTGTTCCGCGTGTATCGGGAGACGCCGCCGCACTATCACGTGGGTAGTGACGAACACCTGTATGTGCTTTCCGGAAGAGGCACGTTCTGGATGGAAGAGGCGCGTAGTCAGGGCGAGTTCGCCCCGGGCGATTTACTGGTATTCAAGCGACGCACGGTGCACGCGCTGCCTGACATCCTGGAGGAGCCGGTGGTCTTTCTTGCGATCGACACGCCACAGCGTGATCCCAAGGACATTGTGTTTGTGAATCCCGCGGATGGCACTCCGGAGAGCTTTATACGGGCGCAGGGCGGGCCAATCGGGTGAGGTCGGCAGGGGGGCTCTGGTATGATGGGTCGTGCGTGTCCCCTGCTTTGGCTGACCGCAATTCCCGCAGAATTGGCGCCCATTGGCCGGTGTGGGGTTGCCGGGACAGTCAGATAGCGGGGTGCTGATGTGCAATGTGCGCCCGTAGCTCAGCTGGATAGAGCGGCAGCCTCCGAAGCTGTAGGTCAGAAGTTCGAATCTTCTCGGGCGCACCATATTTCCCTACAAATTAAGTCCAGGCGTCGACTGTTACGGTGCGGATGTTTTCGTGCGCGAAACGGTCGAGGAGGGTTGCGGTGGCCTGGACGGTGGAGGACCGATCGGCACCGATGCCCTGCTGGTGTCCGTCGTGGAGAAGGATGTTGGCGCTGATACGGTGGCGCCGGGCGCGCTCGCGGCCACGTGTGACGTTTGTGACGATGCGGTCGGGGGAGATAGGCTGCCAGTCGTAGCCCATGGCGTTCCATTGGACGATTTTGAGGCCTAGCTCTTCGGCGGCGCGGAAGACCATGGGGCGGCGGGCGCCGTGGGGCGGGCGGAGATAGTGGACGGGAGCGCCGATCGCGTCTTCGAGGGCCTGGTTGCAGGCGCGGAGTTCTTCGCGGATGGCACGGGAGGATAGGAAGCTGAGCCAGGGATGGGTCTGGGTGTGGTTGCCGACGAGGTGGCCAGCGTCGTGAACGCGGCGAACGATCTCGGGACGCTGGCGGACGAAGCGGCCGATCATGAAGAAGCTGGCGCGCGCGTTGTGGCGGGCGAGGAGATCGAGGAGGGCGTCGGTGGCTACGTCGTTGGGGCCGTCGTCGTAGGTGAGGGCTACTTCGTTGGGGTCGGCGCCGGCGATGAGGGTGTGGCCGAAGAGTTGGGAGCCAGGGCTGAGGGCTGCGTAGGTGAGGGTGAGGCCTGCGGTGACGGCTACGGCGGCAGTGGCAGCGAGCGTCGCGTGAAGCGGGCTGAGCGAGGGGACCATGCTTACTTCTTTAGGAGAGCGAGGACTTCTTCGGCATGGCCTTCGGGCTTGACCTTGTTGAACTCGTGGATGAGGCGCTGGTCGGGGCCGATGACGTAGGTGGTGCGCTCGATGCCGGTGACGAGTTTGCCGTACATGGTTTTGGGCTTGATGACACCGAAGCGGTTGCAGATGGTCTGGTCGGCGTCGGCGAGGAGCGGGTACGGTAGATCGTATTTTTCGGCGAACTTCTTCTGGGCTTTTACGGTGTCGCGAGAGATGCCGAGGACGACGACTCCTGCTTTCTGCAGCTTCTTGAAGTGGTCGCGAAAGCCGCAGGCTTCAATGGTGCAGCCGGGGGTGTCAGCCTTGGGGTAGAAGAAGAGCACGACGGGGGAGCCGGCGAAGTCAGAGAGGCTGACGGGGTTGCCGTCCTGATCGGGCAGGGTGAAGTTTTCGACTACGTCGCCGGGTTGCATGGGGCGGGACTCCTTGGTTAGGCGAGGACGGGTTGCCGGGCTTCGTCGTCAACGACGACCTGGTTGGACGCCGCGATCGAAGCCGAGGGCGGGTAATAGGCATTCGAGACGTACTGGCCGAGCATGCGATGAGTGTTGAAGTAGGTGCCGTTGATGGCGATGCAGTGGCGGCGAATACGGGCCCATTGCGCCTTATCGGCGAAGGCGGGGGCGACTGAGTACTCGAGCTTGTGGTAGACGCGCTCGGCTTCGACGGCCTCGTCTTCGGAGTTCTCGATAGCCCAGCCGGTGATGTTTTCAGCGCAGCCTTCAACCCACCAGCCGTCGAGGACGCTGAGCGAGGGAACGCCGTTGAGGGCAGCCTTCATGCCGCTGGTGCCGGAGGCTTCGTAGGGGCGCAATGGCGTGTTGAGCCAGACGTCGACGCCATTGGTCAGCTGTTCGCCGAGGTCCCAATCGTAGTTTTCGAGATATAGGATGCGGAGCTTGCTGGACTCGAGCTTGGCGGCGGTGGTGAAGATGTCGCGGATGAGGCCCTTGCCGGCGTTGTCGGCGGGGTGAGCCTTGCCGGCCATGAGGATCTGCAGGCCGCCGATGCGGTTGGCGATCTCGATGAGGCGCTCGGGCGAGTGCAGGATGAGGCTGGCGCGCTTGTAGGTGGCGACGCGGCGGGCGAAGCCGAGGGTGAGGACGTGCGGGTCGAGGTCGAGGCCGGTGCGCTGCTTGACCGTTTGGAACAGGCGCAGCTTGCTGGGCAAGTGGGTGGCTTCGATGGCTTCGGGCTCGATGCCGTAGACGGAGCGGAAGTATTGGTTATCGTGACGCCACTCGGGGACTTCCTTGTCGAGCAGATGCTGGAAGGGTTGCGAGAGCCAGGTGGCCGCGTGCACGCCGTTGGTGATGGAGTGGACGGTGTACTCGGGGAACATCTGCTGTGAGACCTTGCCGTGCAGCATGGCGACGCCGTTGACGTAGCGCGAGAAGCGCAGGGCGAGGTAGGTCATGTTGAGCAGGTCGTTGTGGAGGGCACCGAAGCGCTCGATGGTGGAGGAGCGGTCGGCGCCGAGGATCTGGCGCATCTGGTCGAGGCCGAATTTGTCGTGGCCTGCGGGAACAGGAGTGTGGGTGGTGAAGATGCACTGCTGCTTGACGGCTTCGGCGTCGGCCTCGGTGGCGGTGCTGAGGGGAGAGGGGGCGACACGGGCTTCGAGAAGGCCGATGGATAGAAGCGCGGCGTGGCCCTCGTTCATGTGACAGACTTCCGGCTGCATGCCGAGGGCGTGCAGGAGGTGAATGCCGCCGAGGCCGAGGATGGCCTCCTGGCAGAGGCGATAGTAGGTGTCGCCACCGTAGAGGTGGTCGGTGAGGCGGCGGTCCCAGGGGTCGTTGCCGTCGACGTCGGCGTCGAGCAGGAAGACGGGGATGATGTGGCCGGTGTGGCCGATGACGTCGAAGCGCCACGCGCAGAGCGTGAGCTCGCGGCCTTGGAGGGTGATGGTAATCGTCTGGTTGGCCGAGGGAAGGGTCGTTTCGGGAGACCAGACGACGTCGCTCTCGGTCTGTTGACCGTGGGAGTCGAGGTGCTGTTCGAAGTAGCCGCGGCGATGGACGAGCGAGATGGCGACGAGGGGGACGCCGGTGTCGGCGGCGGAACGGAGGGTATCGCCAGCCAGCATGCCGAGGCCGCCTGAGTAGGTGGGGAGGGCTTTGGCGAGGGCGATTTCCATGGAGAAGTACGCGATCTTGCGTGTAGAGATGTCGAAGGAAGGCTGGACTTGCTGGGATTGGGAGCGATTGGTGGGCGCTGGGCTCATGATCTAGGGAGGATCCTCTTCCGGGCCCGACCTTCTGGCCGAGACGGTACAAATACAGCAAACAGGAAATTCATCGGCAAAATGCGCTGTCCGATCAGTCTTTTCGATCGCATATCAGCTTGCCGACAGAATTTCCTGCTTCCTTAGTTTACCAAGGTTCAAATAGGGAAAGTGGGAAATGAACCGAATTTGGCACAGTCCAGACCTGTATCGGGAAGAGTTTGCTGCGCTGAAATTTGAGTGAGGAGCCATCAAATCCGTCGGAAAGCGAGATTCAGCGGCCTTCGGGGTTCAAACGCTCTTGAAGCCGAACTTCATCAGCAGGCCAATGATAAGAGCGATGACCATGGCGCCGGTCGCATTCGGAAAGGCGATGTTGATGCGCTTGCGGGCAGCGGCGATCAGCAGAATTACGACGTAGACCAGGAGCATGAGAAGCAGGCCGTCGTAGACAAAGACGCGGCCGGGGCTGGTGGCGACGCTCCACGTAGGAAGGATGCTGAAGGCGGGGAGTAGTGAACCGATGCCGAAGACGAACAGGTAGAGGATGAATTGGAACACCACCGAAAGAACACGTTTCATCGGACTTCCCTTCTTGCTGTGTTGTTGCTGCGAGAATCAGTCTAGCGCACAGGCTGGCGTTGGGCAGTGATGGCGGGAGGGCTTAGCGGATGGAGGCTTCGAAGGCGGCGAAGCGGGATTCCAGTTCGTATTGGGCGGCGGCTTTCTCGTTGGCGATGAGGAAGGCTTTGCAGGCGGGGGTGAGCTCGACGGTGGGGGTGATGGGGGCGGCGCAGGCGGGGTTACGGTGGGCGAAGTCGTCTGGCGCGGAGTACAGACTTTCGCCCTGCAGGAAGGCGTGCTCGAGCGAGGTGCGCGCGGAGCGCTTGAGGTCGAGGTATGTGAGGTTCTGTTCCCCAACGCCGCGGGCGTACTCGTGGGTGAGGTCGATGCGGGAGACGCCTTCGTCGTCGGTGGAAAGCGCCCAGGGAACATGCGCGGCCATGTAGGCGGCGAGGGGGTGGGCTTTCTTTTCGATTCCGAGGATGCCGGCGTTGGAGGTGAGGTTGATCTCGACCATGATGTGCTGGTCCGCCATCTGTTTGAGCAGGGCGTCGGGGTGATCCTCGTAGAGCACGTCGACGCCATGGCCGATGCGCTGGGCGTGGCCGAGATCGATGGCCTCGCGGATGTGGAAGCTGAGGCCTTCGAACGGTACGAGGCCGGGGGCAAGCTCGCCGGCGTGGAGCGAGATGCGGACGCTGGGGTAGATGCTGTGCAGGTAGTCGAGCATCTGCATCTGGAGGTGGTAGTCCTGCATGCTGATGCGACCGTCTTCGGGCATTACGAAATTAATGCCTACGACGTCGGGGTCCGTGGAAGCTACTTCGAAGCCGAGGAGAGTTTGCGCGAAGACTTGCTGAGGCGGGTAGCCGCGGAGGATCTGGTAGAGGAAGTGGATGGTGATACCGCAGGCGGGAGATTCGTGGTCGGGGGAGTTGCAGTGCTCCATGGCGCTGCGCGCGGCTTTCGCGTCGGTTAGCTCTTTTATGTTGGTGGCGACTTCATCGCGGAGGCCGCCGGCGAAGAGCTCGTCGCGGAGCGCAGCGAGCTGGTCAGGCGTGACGCTGGAAGCTGCATCGGCTGGCCAACCAAGTTGCATGCCGAGTCCCCTGGCGTGCGCGAACGCCGGGGTGTGCATGATTTCAAGGTACTGCTCGTTCTGGGCGGCGGCGCGGTTGGCTACTTCGTCGAGCCACTCCGCGGTGGTGGCTTTCTCCAGCGCTCCCCAGCGGGGAAAGGTGGCGAAGAACTGGTCGTGGCCACTCCAGCCGGCGAAGGGAACATAGGCGCGCATTGAAAACGCGTCGATGAGCTTGTCGTAAAGGGGTTGGTTCGTGAGGGTGTCGGCGGCCGGGAGGAGCGGCGACTTGCAGGGCGGCGCGGCGAGCTTGAGAGCATCGGGGTCGATGCAGAGGTTTTCCTTGACGGCCTCGGCGAGGAACGTTTCGGCGTAGACCGCGCCGGAGAGATGCATGTGGAGGTCGGCGCCCTTGGGGAATGGTTTGAGGAAGGCGTAGAGCTCGCCGGGACCCATGGCTTTGGCCGCGTCGAGCGCCCGGGTAGCGCGGAGTTCGCCGGGGTTGATCGCGGTGGCGGATTTATTTTGAGCAACGGCGGTGTAGAGCGTCGTGGCGAGGACGAGAGTAAGAGCGATACGAGCGCGGGTCATGCGTGCCTGCCTGAGCGGTGGAAAGAAGTTGTCCAAGGATAGCGCAGCGGTACACCTTATAGTGCAGCAGAACAGCTTAAGGTGAGGCGCGGTTTGGCGTGGAGGCGGGGGCATTGCTATACTGAGGGTCGACGTTCTCGAAGGCGCCATCGTCCGATGAAGCCGTAATTCCCTCCTGACAGGCAGGCGAAGTTGAGACGCACGAGCCCGGCGGGCGATCTTGGCTGCCTGAGGGGCGCGCTCGCGCGAAAGCATGCCAAGGCCAGATAGCTCAGTGGTAGAGCGCGGCCCTGAAAAGGCCGGCGTCGGCGGTTCGATCCCGTCTCTGGCCACCACCTCATCTCCGCCAGTGTCACGTGGCACATAACTCCTTTTTCCCGCGTTAACAATCCCTCCCATCCCACGCTGTTCCTTTGAACCGCGCAGGCGTGGGGCGATCAAGAGGGCTGACCGTCATGCAGCGATTCGCCTTGCTGGGCGGGTAGAAACAGGCCGTCCCACGCGCATGCACTTCAATCTCGTAATGGCCGTCTTTGAATTGTGCAAGCAGGAACGAGGGCCGAACCGCGTCGCCCAGCCTTCACTGCCAGGTTGACGCCTGCATACTTGGCCCGGTCCGCAGTTGCGCAGGTAGACCTTGAACGGCGCCGCCGCAGCACGTTTTCCGAAAACGCTTGCTCCCGGCGACGAATGAACATGGCGTGAACGCCGCACGGCGTAGGCAATGCGTATGAAATTCTCATCACAACAGGACATAGATCTTGATATCAGACTAAGTCTGTCGTATATTGATCTCGGACAATATTGGTCTTATATCGGTCTATGACCGGAGGACGCAAACATGGCGCCCTCAGAAGTTCATCAGGTCCCCGCGGCTAACTCCTGGCAGAGACCGCGAAGACCTGTGACACCACAGCCGTAAGCTGCGGGCTTCCCTCACTATAGGGTCTCTTCCCGCAAGACTTCAACTGTCACAAGGGCCAACGACCTTTATGGCCCAAGGACAAACGTGTGCGTTTTGAGGCAGGGCAATGAGTCGTAAGACATGTAGTCATGGGCGATTGAAAGTCACTTCTCTATTTCTTGCGATTGCGGTCATTTTTTCTATGAGCACCATCAGAGCGCAGACCACCGGGCGGGTACATCCCGGGCGTGGCGCGACGTCGGCACAACGACGGACGGCCGCTTTCCTGCGATCGACTGCGGCGGGAGTGCAGGGAGTGATCCCGGCAGGCCAAAAGGTACCTACAACGTTGTGGTGACCGGAACCGCTGGCAGCGGGGCTTCGCAATCTCCAATCGGTGTGAATGTCCTGATCACTATCGACTAGACGCTCCGAAGCTGAGCAAACCCTTCGTCGCCATAAAGCTACAAAAGCACGAAACAGACTGGAAAGAAAATGCATACGTTCGTTGGAAACTTGATTCGCACGGGACTCAGAGCCTTCTCTGTTCTTATAGTTCTGTCCTCAGCAATCGCATGGGCCAGCATCGGTGGGACCATCTCGGGCACTGTCAAGGATCCTTCGGCTCGGGTCGTCGCAAAGGCAATTGTGGCCGTGCGCGAGGTGAACACCGGACTCTCCTATCAGACTCGCACCGATGACAGAGGAACGTATAGCTTTCCTGTTCTGCCCGTAGGTCATTACCAGCTCAAAGTCCAGGCCTCGGGGTTTCGCACCTATGAACGCACGGACATCGCGCTGGATACCGATGCAGCTCTCACCCTCGACGTGATTCTGGAGGTGGGAAGCGTCGCCCAAACAGTACTTGTCGTCGACGATGCCTTGCATCTCGAAACAACCAGCACGCAAATGGGAGAAGTCATCACAGGCAGGCAGATGACGGCAGTGCCTCTCAATGGCCGCAGCTATACAGATCTCCTTTCCTTGCAGGCAGGCGTGGCCCCCGCGACGTCGATTACTTCAGCCACCGTCCAGGATGTCGGTGCGACCATACTTGATCCCTCCGGAACGCTCAATCCAGGAACTATCTCGGTCAACGGCCAGCGCGAATTCGCCAATTTTTTCAGCTTGAACGGAAGTGACACCGAAGAAGACGTGAATGGCGGTACGGCTACCATCCCTAACTTGGATTCGATCGCAGAGTTCCGAATCGTCACCAGCAACTTCGACGCCGAGTATGGAGAGTTCAGTGGTGGACAGATCAACGTCATTACCAAATCTGGGACAAACCAGTTTCACGGCGACGCGTTCGACTTTCTGCGGAATACAGCTTTAGACGCGCGCAACTACTTCTCGCCCACACGCGGCGAGTTCAATCAGAATCAGTTTGGAGGCACCTTCGGCGGACCCATTCACCGCGACAAGTTGTTCTTCTTTGTCGACTACCAGGGCACTCGGCAGACCCAGGGCATCGATACCGGAGACATCAGCGTGCCGTCGAGCGCCGATCGTACAGGTAATCTCGCAGATCAAGCCGGCAACCTCGTTGGAAGCGTCGGTGGCCCCTACTTCGCGACACTTCTTACCCAGGAGTTAGGTTACAGTGTCGTCCCAGGCGAACCCTATTACGTCTCGGGATGCACGACTTCGGCAGAGTGCGTCTTCCCCAACGCGGTGATTCCCACGCGAGCGTGGTCCATTCCCGCGCAGCGTATGCTTCAATACATTCCGGCTCCCAACACGGCCAACGGAGCTTTCGCGACCTCCGCGTACAACCAGATTGTTCGTGACGACAAAGGTGCAGTTCGTATAGACGCGAAGAGCCGCCTCGGATTGCTCTCAGCCTATTACTTCATCGACGACTTCAGCCTCAACAATCCCTATCCCGTCGCACAGAGCGGAGCCAGCGTCCCGGGTTTCAACGCGCTCACCACAGGCCGTGCTCAACTCATATCCCTCGGCGATACTAAGATGGTTGGCGCTACGGCCTTCAATGAACTTCATCTCAGTTACATGCGTGACTATACAAATCTTGGCCAGCCCATCGGCGGCCTGGGCGTCAGTCTCGTCTCGCAGGGCTTCGAGAATGCGGACGGAACCCCCAGCATCGTGTCTCTCGATCCCAAGGGACAGAGCGTCGAGAATCTTAACTTCAACGGCTATTCCACGGGCGCTGCCGCCAACCAACTGATACAGGCCAACAACACCTATGAGGCAACCGACACTTTCTCCAAGGTCCTCGGATATCACACCCTCAAATTTGGAGGCGAAACACATTTCGATCAGGTCAACGCACATCCCATTGCCCAATTCAACGGCAGCTTCGTCTTCTCTGGACAGGAGACAGGCGTTGATTTCGCCGACTTCCTCATCGGTGTTCCGAACCAGTACAACCAAAGCCAGCTGAACCCGTTTTATGCACGCAACAAATACTTCGGTCTATTCGCACAAGACAGCTGGCGTCTCGCGCCGAACCTTACGCTGAACTACGGTCTACGTTGGGACCGCATCGCGCCATGGACGGAAAAGTATAACCAGATCTCAACCTTTGTTGCAGGTGCACAGTCAGCAGTCTTCCCGGGTGCCCCAGCGGGAATCCTATATCCAGGCGATCCTCTACCCGGTGGCGGCTCAGTACCCGATACGCTTGCTCCTATCAGCAATCACAGCTTTGCACCGCGTGTCGGTTTGGCATGGTCGCCCCAGGGGCCTTCCGGCGGCATGTGGGCAAAGATCCTCGGACCTTCCGGGACGACAAGCATTCGCGCCAGCGTCGGCGAGTTCTATACAGCAATCGACGCCTTATCGATTGGTGTTCTTGCCGCCAATGCTCCTTATGGCACGACCTATACGAGCCCGATTCCTCCACTCTTCGCAACGCCCTTCATTTCGGCATCGACCGGCCAAAATAACGGCCAGCCTTTTCCGTACACCTTTGCTCCGTTGGATTCGTCGCGCAGCAACCCGGACGCGAATATCGATTGGACTACCTACGAGCCAATCAGCGGCATCCCCGGGTATGACGTTCACGGCAAGGTGCCTTATTCGGAGGAGTGGATGCTCTCGATTGAGCGCCAGGCCGGCCCGAATACTGTCTTCAGCGCGAGTTATGTCGGCACAGTTAGCCATCATCAGCGCGTGCTGATCGAGCCCAATCCCGGCGATCCTGCGCTCTGCCTGAGTCTCAGTCAGATCAGCGAGGTAGTAGCGGGCACGCCAACCTGCGGTCCCGGCGGCGAGAACGGCGTCTACTATCCGGTTGGCGGTGGTGTTGTTAACGGAACGCGTGGACCCCTCGGCCCAAACTTCGGCAGCAACGCGCTCCAGTCAACGATTGGCAACGCGAACTACAACGCTCTTCAACTCAGTGTGCGCCACACCAGCGGACGGCTCCAGTTTGCCGTTGCTTATACGTATGGGAAGTCCCTTGATCAGTCGTCGAATCCGGCTGAGGAAGTGAATCCGTTCAATCCCGCGTTGAGTTATGCGATCTCATCGTTCGATGTGAAGCACAACCTCGTCATCAGTTACGAATACCAGCTGCCGTTTGATCAGATCTTTCACCCGAACCGCCTCACCGATGGCTGGTCCCTCTCCGGCATCACTCACTTTGCCAGCGGCTTTCCGGTGACCATGATCAACAACGGTGATAATTCATTGATCGGTACCAACCCAAACGGAATCAACAATAGCAGCATCGACGAGCCTGATTACAACGGCGGGCCACTGAAACTGAACCCTAATCCCCGCAACAACGGAAACAATTATTTCAGTACCGCGGTGTTCAGCATGAATGCTCTCGGCACTCCAGGAAATGCAAAGCGGCGGTTTTTCTATGGCCCCGGCGAAGACAACTACGACATGGCCATCGCTAAAAAGTTGCGAGTGACGGCGACAACTTCCCTTCTCTTTCGTCTGGACGCCTTCAACGTCTTCAATCACACCCAGTTCAATGGCCCGAGTTCAGTCGATGGTGATATTGGCAGCTCGACCTTCGGTAACGTAATTAGCGCCGCAGCCCCACGCATCCTGCAAGGCGCGCTGAAGTTCAATTTCTAAAAGTCGGAAGCTTATATCCAATAAGGTGCGTCTGCTCATCACGCATGGGATCGAATCGACGCGCTATGAATCGTTGGAGGGCCTGTATCCAGGTTGAGACCTCCGCGGAGTTATCCACAATAAGTAGCGTTGCAACCTAGTGTGCGCCTAGATATAGTGGGTTCTTCCACGGTCCTTCCAGCGATGGAGGGTGAAAAGGGAATCCGGTGAAACTCCGGAACTGCCCCGCAGCGGTAAGCAGGTACGAAAGCCAAATGACACTGGGCCTGAGCCTGGGAAGTCTGGTAAGTAGGAATGAGCCTGCAGAGTCCGAAGACCTGCCATGGAAATATTCGCTACGCCTCCGAGGGGAGGCGAGGGGTCAACGGTTGTCTTCGCTCCATGCAGATTTCCGTTGTTTCTTCGCACACTTCAGAGGCCAAGGAGACTCTCCATGGCCGCACACTTAGAAGTTCCTACATCACCCGTACCCATTCTGACGCCGAACCAGCCCAATGGCGCAGCCACGCTCAGCGTTGTGCGGCGCAATGGTACCCTCTCCGCGTTCGATCCCTCCAAAATCTCAGTTGCCCTAAGCAAGGCGTTTGTCGCCGTCGAAGGAACAGGCGCAGAGGCCTCGCAGCGTATTCACTTCGCAGTGGAATCGTTGACCGCGCAGATCGTGGCCATACTCCTGCGTCGTCACCATAACGGGCAGCCCATCTCCATCGAAGATGTGCAGGATCAAGTAGAACTCGCACTGATGCGCTCCGGCGAGCACAAGGTGACGCGTGCGTATGTGCTGTACCGCGAAGAGCGCGCACAGCAGCGTCGTACGCAACAGGCCGCGCAGCCGCAGCCGGCATCACTCAATTACAGCGTCAAGCTGCCCAACGGGAAGACCGAGCCGCTCGACGAGAGGGAGATCCTCGACACGATCAGCGAAGCATGCCAGGGGCTCGATGGCGTTTCTGCCGTGGATGTGATGTCTGAGGTGCGGCGCAATGTGTATGACGGAATCCAACTATACGAGCTAGGCCTCGCCCAGACGATGGCGGCGCGGACCCTCGTGGAGAAAGACCCCAGCTACGCCTTCGTCAGTGCGCGACTGCTGCTGAACAACCTTCGTGCGGAGGCGATTGGCTTCATTCTTCCGTCGAATGCGGTGACAACACAGGCACAGATTGCAGTTACCTACGCCGAATACTTTCCCGAGTATGTTCACCGTGCCATCGACATGGGTTTCCTCGACAAAGAGATCGCGAACTTCGATATCGCGAAGCTCGCCGCGGCCCTGCATCCGGAACGCGACGGCCTCTTTCAGTTCCTCGGCCTGCAAACGCTCTATGATCGTTATTTCCTTCAGAAAGATGGTGTGCGCTTCGAGCTTCCGCAGGCTTTTTTCATGCGGGTAGCGATGGGACTGGCTGCCCGCGAAATTGATCGTGACGCGCGAGCCATCGAGTTTTACGAACTGCTATCGTCCTTCGATTTCATGTGCTCGACCCCAACCCTTTTCAACGCGGGTACCCTGCGTCCGCAGCTCTCCTCGTGCTTCCTGACCACGGTGGACGACCACCTCGACGGGATTTTTAAGGCCATCAAGGACAACGCTCTCCTCGCGAAATACTCCGGCGGCCTAGGCAACGACTGGACGTCAGTACGCGGGCTTGGCGCGCACATTGCCGGGACTAACGGACAGTCTCAAGGCATCGTGCCATTCCTCAAAGTGGCGAACGATACGGCGATCGCGGTAAATCAGGGAGGTAAACGCAAGGGTGCCGTATGCGCTTACCTGGAAACCTGGCACATCGACGTGGAAGAGTTCCTCGACCTGCGCAAGAACACAGGGGATGACCGCCGCCGCACACATGATATGAATACGGCGAACTGGGTGCCGGATCTCTTTTTGGAGCGCGTGGAAGCCGATGGGCCCTGGACGCTCTTCTCCCCGGATGAAACGCCAGACCTGCACGACCTATACGGAAAACCGTTTGCCGAGCGATACACGTTCTATGAAGAGAAGGCTGCACGCGGTGAGATGAAGGTGACTAGGACGCTGCGCGCGCTCGACCTGTGGCGCAAGATGCTCACCATGCTATTCGAAACCGGGCATCCGTGGATTACCTTCAAAGACCCGTGCAATCTTCGTTCGCCCCAGCAGCACATCGGAGTCGTGCATTCTTCGAACCTATGCACTGAAATCACCTTGAACACCAACCTGCGCGAAGTGGCCGTGTGCAATCTCGGTTCGGTGAATCTGGCAAACCATGTGACGGCCGGCGGCCTGGATGAGAAACGCCTCGAACGCACCGTGAAGACGGCGATGCGGATGCTGGACAACGTGATCGACATCAACTTCTACACGATTCCCGAGGCGCGGTACTCGAATCTGCGCCATCGTCCGGTCGGCTTGGGGATTATGGGCTACCAGGACGCGCTCTATACGTTGAGAATCCCATTTGCATCGGAAGCCGCTGTAACGTTCGCGGACACGAGCATGGAACTATTGAGCTTCTATGCGATCTCCGCATCGGTCGACCTCGCCGCAGAACGTGGCCGCTACGCTAGCTTTGACGGCTCTCTGTGGAGCAAGGGTATTCTCCCAATCGACTCTGTCGAGTTGCTGCAGCAGAACCGCTCGCACACGCTTCAGCTCGATCGATCGTCCATACTCGACTGGACAGTTCTACGCCAGCGTGTCATGACCACCGGCATGCGTAACTCCAACACCATGGCGATTGCCCCAACGGCCACCATCTCGAACATCTGCGGTGTCACGCAGTCCATCGAGCCGACCTATCAGAACCTTTTCGTAAAATCGAACATGAGTGGCGACTTCACTGTGGTCAATGCCGCGCTCGTTCGCGATCTGAAGGCGCTCGGCCTGTGGGACGAAGTCATGATCTCCGATCTCAAATACTTCGACGGTGCGCTCGGCGGAATAGATCGAGTTCCCGATGAGTTGAAACAGCTCTACGCTACGAGCTTTGAAGTTGAAACAACCTGGCTCATCCAGTCCGCCGCGCGACGGCAGAAGTGGATTGATCAGGCGCAGTCCTTGAACCTTTACATTGCAGAGCCCAACGGCCGGAAGCTGGACGCGCTTTATCGCGAAGCCTGGCACTCGGGATTGAAGACGACGTACTACCTCCGTTCACGTTCTGCAACTCATGTCGAAAAATCGACGGTAAAGCGCACAGACGGCAAGCTAAACTCCGTGTCGCCGAGTGCCGCCGTCGCTCCGAAGCAATGCGCCATCGACGATCCCACCTGCGAAGCCTGCCAGTAAACGAACCTACACACCGTTAACGAGGAAGGACCCATGTCTTCTGCTCTCGATTGGACCGAGCCTGTCGAACCGCCTTCGACACTCATCCTTACGCAACCCTCCCCTGCTGATATTGCCGGCCCAGACCCAACGGGGCTTGGTTCCATTGCTCGCGGCGCTGCCCGTGTTCGTGTCGACGACAAGGCGATGATCAACTGCCGCGCCGACGTCAACCAGCTTCTTCCGCTCAAGTACCGATGGGCATGGGAGAAGTATCTCTCCGGCTGCAACAACCACTGGATGCCGACCGAGATCTCGATGCAGGCGGACATTGCCCTTTGGAAATCGCCCAACGGTCTCACCGAAGACGAGCGTCGCGCCATCAAGCGCAACCTCGGCTTCTTTGCTGCGTCGGAATCTCTCGTCGCGAACAACATCGTGCTTGCGATCTATCGTCACCTCACGAATCCGGAATGCCGCCAGTACCTTCTGCGACAGGCGTTTGAAGAGGCTGTCCACACCCACACCTTCCAGTACATCGTGGAGTCGCTTGGCCTTGATGAGGGCGAGCTTTTCAATATGTATCGCGAAGTTCCTTCGATCACCGAGAAAGCTGCGTGGGCTATTCAGTACACGCAGCATCTGAGCGACTCAAATTTCCTGACCGGCACAGCCGACACCGACCAGGCCTTCGTCCGCGACCTGATTGCCTTCTATGTTGTCTTCGAGGGAATGTGGTTCTACACCGGGTTCGCACAAATCCTCTCACTTGGACGCCGCAATAAGATGGTCGGGATCGCCGAGCAATACCAATACATACTGCGTGACGAGTCCATCCACCTCAACTTCGGCATTGACGTTATCAACCAGATCAAGGCCGAGAACCCACATCTTTGGACCAAGGCGTTTCAGGAAGAGGTGCGGACCATGTTGCGTTCCGCTGCCGAGCTCGAGGCGGCTTATGGCCGCGATACGATGCCGAATGGATTCCTTGGATTGAGCGCGGCGCTGTGCGAACAGTACATGCACTTTATCGCCAACCGCCGCTGCGTTCAGATCGGGCTTGAACCTGTTTTTGCGGAGACTGAGAATCCGTTTCCGTGGATGTCCGAAGCCATGGATTTGAAGAAGGAAAAAAACTTCTTTGAGACTCGCGTTATTGAGTATCAAAACGGTGGCTCGTTGGATTGGAACTAAGTGCCGGCCCTCAACGGGTGTCGATCATGACGACACGCATTGAATCCGCACATGCCTGCTCAGCGGAATGACCAACCGACCGTCGAAGTGAAACCAAGATTATTGGGCGGCGCGCCCTCAACCGGGCGATTGTCATAGTTGTCATAGAAGCTCCCTCGAATATAAAAGTCTCGATAGAACTTGTAGTAAATGTCTTCGTTGAATGTCGTGCGTACGCGACCGGGCGTAGTGAGTCCCGGGTAGACCCAGACGGTGGTATCAAAGCTGATCCATCGAAGCGAAACGTTGAGAACTGAACTGCCACGGCAGCATTGAGGCTGTGGTTGGCTGCCGTTGCCGTTGTGTCGGAGGCATCCCGTTGATCGGTGTACGCCAGGCCGGCTATGAAAGTAACGTTCGTCTTGTTGGTGTAAATGGGACGAATCGCGAGCGCGCCACCAAGGGTCGTCTGCAAATCGATTTGCTGCTCCGAACTCGAAAGGAAATTTGCAATGCCACCGCCATACCACTTCGATTTTCGGAGCTCCCTAAAAAATCCAGTTTTCGCCGTCGTCTCATTGGTATTGCTTACTTGCGTCTGACTCGCAAATTGCGAGCTTACGTTCATAAATGCAATGTCTTTTTTCCCTTGATAGTTGAGGTCGCCCTGCACCGTCAGGTTTTTCTGCGCATTCGACTGTGCAAAGCTGAGACCAACATCAACATCTCCTTGAAGGCTTCCAAAAAATGTCTTTCCGGTTTCCTCGATGCCCACCACATCGGCGTGCGGAATATGCTCTTCCGTAATCTCTTCGATGCTCAGGATGTGGTCACTCGACGTTTCTGATAGTTTTCCGCTGGCCGAATGGCCTTTCGTATCGATCACCACAAAACGTTGGCTGCTCTCAATGTGGTCAACCTTTAGCCAGTCCAGCACTACCGTAGAGTTCGCATAGTCCTGCTTGATGGTGAGTTGTCCCTGGCTCAGCGATCGAATCTCGCAAGTGATCTTGTCTCCGTTTTTCATGTACACCACATCTGTCTTCTTGCGGCCAGATGCATGCAACGAACAGGCGGACAGAGCTGCGATCAGACACCCCAGCGCTACATACCATCGTGTACCCCAACGACCACATCTGCTGACAGAATTATGCCCGGTAATATTCCATGAGCGAGCAACAGACGACTCCAGATGGGTCACTCGACACCTCACCTCAATCGAAGCTCAGGCGATTTCAAGATCGTGGCCATATACTGACACTTCGTACAGGCTGGAAATTGAGTGAACATCATAAACTCTTTGACGCAAGCGATGCGACCAGTTGCGCGTGATCGATTTCATTCTGATTGCGAGGCGCCGCAGTGTTTCTGTTTGACTTGGACGACATTCCGTAGCTCCGTTCAAGAAGTTGCTTTTACAGTATCGTTTTCAGCAGCATTTTTAGAATTTCGCCGATGGGCATGACCGTTAGCGACAGTGGTGCCATTGGAATTAGACATGCGATCGCCAGGTTGATCGGAGTCCGCGCCTTCATCGGCAGAAAATGCATTTTCTCTACGAAGGAATAGCTGTTGCCTAAGTCGGCCAGCGACTGAATATCTCCTGTTCCCAAAAGCGTCTCCTCTGTCTGCCGCGGACGGCTCATCCATTTTTTGCGGAATGATGACGTGTACTCTGTTGCGAAAGCGCTGTATTGGCACAGTCCTCTTCCCTTCGTTTCAACAAGGGTTCTAAAGAAGACCAGCAATGGCGACAAAACGATGCAGACGGCTATGAGTACATAGATCGCAATTGTAGGACCAAGGCTAATTAGAGATAGATGGTCATAGACGATTCCGTTTGCGAGAACTCCAGATACCGCGATTGAAAAGGCAAAGAGCAGCACGCCAAAGTATCGCTCCGTGTTCCCAACAAACCCCAACCCTCCGGCTTCATCAGGATGCAACGGGTCGAGCTTCAGATCCAGGCGGCTCATCCGCCAGAGAAATTGAGCCCACAAAAACAGTCGCCACAGCCAACGCAGAGTCAAAAAGTGCATTAAGGGAACACAAAGAAGTACAAACCACCAACCGGCAATCGTCAGCGACAAGCCCGCGCCCTGACCGGTTGAATACCACGTGGAAACATGAACCCCCGTCAACATCAACCCACTAATCGCCGCCGTGTAAGCCAGGAAAATGAGAACAAGATCGGGGATCACGGAATCTCGCCAGCTGAGAGCATCGTCAATCGCGGCTTCGAACTTGGGCACATCTTCGCCAATAACCAACCCGGATCGGACGAAATTATCAGCCGCCGTTCCCAGTCGATGTCCCAGCACGGCCTCCGCCAGGATCAACATAGGAACGGCAAGCAGAAATCTTGCATACACGGCAAAGTCATGCAGAAACGGGACTGTAACGTGGTGTCCGGTTGCATTTCCGTCGATTGCTGACAGCATCAACAACGGAACCCACGTCACAAGTACAGAAAGGACAGCTCTTCGCAGAATGTAAGGATTGTCCGGATGTTTCAGGCCCAGCCGGATCGCCAACCTATGCGCCAAGCCGCCCTCTATCAGCTGGAATTTATGTTGTTGCCCCCGCGGATTATCGAGCATCGACTCTCCTTCTGGAACTCCTGCAGGCATTGGCGAACGACGACCTCGATGCCGAAAATTTGCGATGCGCGGATCGGCTTCGCCGGTTAGGACAACCGCAGGAAGACATCTCCGCCCATTCCTCAAGCCGCGCTACTCGGGTTCATTTTGACGTCGTGCAATGCAGCGGAAGCCAATATGGCTCATGCTGGTATCGACCATCTGCGGCTGCCTTGCCGCCGGGCGATAACGCAAACAGTAGTTGGGTGCACAGAGGTGCGAGCCACCTTTTACTACCTTGCGCGGAATGCGGAATTGCGCCTGGTTAGCGTCATAGCTCTTCTCGGGGGAGGCGATGCGTGGATTCACAGTCGGACCGCAACATTTCTTGACCTCGTCGCCGAGGCGCGGCACAAACCAATCGCAGGTCCATTCCCACACATTACCCGCCATGTCGTACAAGCCATAACCGTTGGGCGGGAAGGACCCGACCGGCGACGTTCCTTCGAAGCCATCGTCGAGGAGATTTTGCCATGGAAACTCGCCCTGCCAGGTGTTAGCCATCGCCTTGCCATCCGGGAAGTCCTCATCGCCCCAGGTGAACTTCTTTCCGTCAAGACTGCCTCGAGAGGCAAACTCCCATTCCGCCTCAGTCGGCAATTCTTTCACGGCCCACTTTGCGAAGGCTTCGGCGTCTTCATACGAGACGTGGACCACGGGGTGTTGCGAACGGCCTTCGAGCGAGGACCCCGGCCCCAGCGGATGAAGCCAGTTCGTTCCAGGCGACCAGGCCCACCAGTTGACGTAATCCTTCAGATCAACCGGGCGGTTGGTCTTGCGAAACAACATAGAGCCGGGAACAAGATTCTCAACAGGCGCGCCAGGAAAGTCTGCAGGATTGAGTGGGCGTTCGGCGAGCGTCACATATCCGGTCGCGTTCACAAACTCTCCGAACCGCTCATTCGTGACCTCATAGCTATCCATCCAAAAGCCATCGACACTCACTTGGTGGACTGGCGCCTCCTCACGATAGAAAGCTTCGGACCCCATGGCGAACGTCCCGCCAGGTATCCACACCATGCCGGGATGCTTCAAATCGCTCTGTGTTGTCGGTGGCTGATCAAGTTTCCCTGAAGTCTGCGATGCCATATCATCTCCCCCCGCTGGGGTATACGCACTAGCTTATGCTATCGATCCTGGCATAGCATCCCAGCACTGTCCGATACCCTACTTCTTGGGAGGCGGTGGCCTCGGGATTAGAAACGTCCAAGTACCGCCGAACACGATGGTGTCTCCCTGGTAGTGAGAGTGTGCCTTGTATTCGTCGTAGTACTTGAAGAACGCGGTGATGTGTTTCGCAGGGAGAATGTAGTTCACCGCTACGCCAGCCGCATGGACGGAATAAAAGGGGATGGCATTTGCAGCGATGATCAGATTAGTTCCCGGAATCGGTACCGTGCCCGAATCCGCCGTCACCTGCCACTGGTCGTATCCGACTGCGCCGATCTGCAGCAGTTGGGTCATGTTCTTCTTCAGCGGAGCCAACTGCCCTGATCCCCACTCAGCGGTGAAGGCCTGCCCCGGCGTTTTATCGGTATTATTGGTGCCAGCCCTGGGTCCATGAACTTCCCAGTCAGTGAAGACATTCGCGCTGTTTCCTCTGTTCTTCGTGAGATAGAAAGTTGACCCCGTCTGTAAGTGGTTTCCAAAATAGCCCGTCCCAACGTTATCTGACGCTCCGGGGGTATAACGCCCTGTCGGCGGGATGATGGCTTCGACTGCCTGCACATCGGCTCGTTTCAGATGCCACCCCAATGCGAAGGGTTCAACGAAGAGATCGGAAAGTCCACTGCCTCCGACTGAGACCGAGACGTTGGTCGAATTCGGAAGAAGGTCGGCAGTGAGAAATCCGTTGACTGGCACGATGCCGAGCGCCATCGCTGGGTGGCCACCGAGGATCTTTACATCGGAGCCGTAGTAAACGATATTTTCATCAGCCCATACGGTGAAGTTGCCGCTAATAGCGTTCGTCAAAATAGCGTTCCCAGATGGACCGTTGAATCTCCCCGCGCTGTATCGCACGGCCATATTGACATAACTGATTCCGGGAGCCGGAAGAACCCCGGCATTCAGACCAACTTGGCCGGGTAGCCATTGCGGCTTCTGCTGGCCGATCAGGGTCCCGGCAATGCTCATAGCGAGCATCGTCAAGAGCGACCGTGCGAATCGCGCCTGTCGAGCCATGCTGTGCCTCCTTCGTCGACCAAATTTGCAGCCCGAGAAATTAGCTCGGGGCGATTGCAACCGATCGTGCAAATGCATTCCATGGAGCGAGGAACAGATGGGTCATTTCGTTTCAGCCTGCGGTCATCGAGGGGATTCACCACGACGTAGGTTGTCGACGTTCCCGAAAATTGAGGCTGGTACCAGGTGCTGCCGCATTGTTGGTAGGCCAAGCCGTTCACGATCACCGATGTGCAGGACGGCGGCACCGAATGAACGATCGAACCAACAACCGCAGCCGTTACTACCGCAGTGGCTGTGACCGCAGCGGCGGTTGCGACGGGATGGTAGCAGCACCCGCCGCCATAGTAGCCGCCGTAGTAGCCGCCATGAACGTTTACGTTCACATTACGATTTACGTTGACGTTCGTATTCCTGTTTACGTTGACGTTGTGGTTGACATTGGTTCGAGCACCGCCGCGATAGCGTTGCGCCTGGAGCGAAGGACCACCGAATAGGATGGCGATGACAACGACGATCACAATTGACATAGACGTTTTCATAATCTCCCTCACTTCTTCTCGTTGGACTTAGCCTTGAGCTCTGCGAGCGGTACGCGCTCAACGCCAGGCGGTGGGACGAAGGTAAACGCATCGTCGTTATAGGATGGGGCAAGATTCCAGGTTAGCGTCTCCGTGTATTGCGGCTTTGCTTCGTCAGTGAGGGTGCGGATGGCTAGCTTGAGGGGAAGAGGAAACTCTCCGAGCTCAATCCATATCTGCCAGTCGATATCCTTTTCGTGGAAGGCGTAATGCTCGCAAGTGATACCGTTGACGGCGCTGGGACCGAGTCGGTGCCCCATTGGAAGAGGTCCGATAGAGGCAATTCAATCCCGTACTTGTCGCTGAGATCGTCGGTAAGTTTGGCGATGGTAGGCGGAGCGGGAACGGTGGCGTAGTAATTGACGACTTGTCCGTAGATTGTGAAGTTCTTCCCGTCATAGAAGAAGAAGCGGTGCCCGTCATCGTCGGTGACCTCGACTCTGAATCGGTCGGGCCGTGCGGCAACGAGATCGGCCTTGCTGCTGAATTGGATCGTCTGTCCGTCATCCAGCACATCATCGGTCGTGATGTTCGCCAGAACCTGAAAGGACTTTAGAGTGCGAAGGTAGACGCCCATCTGGTTGAGCGCATCCATTGCGCCTGGTTCAATTGCGGGAGTGTTCTTAGAGTCGGCTTGAGCGGCGCTCTTGGCTGGAACGCAAAGAGCTGCCCCTGCGATGAGGGCGAGCGCCGAGACATGCAAAAGACTTTTGTTGTGTCCTCCTCGAGCGGTTGATCCGTGCTGACCGCCACGGGAAGTTTCGTAACCGGAGCATGTGGGTGGCTTCTTCGGACTGCTCATTGCTTTGCCCTCGCGAGAAATGTTATGACCGCCGCGCCACGAGAGTTCTCGTGACGCGGTTGTGGTGGGTTGATGTCAGAATTCCCTGGCAGCGTGCTGTTACTCCAGGCCACGCTTTGCAAAGGCCTCGTCAATCTTCTTGTCGACGTGTTTGCGAACCTGGTCGACGCTAAAGCTCGCGGGGCGCTGGCTGGGCGGGTAATCGACGAAGGTTTCGAGGAACACCGACGCTTTCATCGTTGCTTCGCCAACGAGATACGCGTTTTTCACCTCCCAATCCCAATACTGGTCGGACGTAATATCGGCCCGCTCGTATGGATCCATGCGCAGGTTGTAGAGCTTCGGCAGTCGCAGGGGAGTGAACGGGTTTGCCCAGATCAACGCGTTGCCCTGCGCGCGCTGCTCGGAGAACACCGCTTTGAAGTTGCCCCAGCGCATCGCCACGAGGTCTCCATCGTCGTTGAAATAATAGAACTCGTTACGGTTGCTCTTCGCTTGTTTGCCAGTCAGGTGGGGCAACTGGTTGTAGCCGTCCAGATGGACTTTGAACTTCTTTCCGGATGCCTCAGGCGCCCAGCCCTTCAGCAGTTTGTCCGTTACTCCATCGTCTCCGGCGGCGGCAAGCAAGGTCGGAAACCAGTCGAGTCCGGAGAAGATCTCGTTCGATATGGTCCCTGGCTTGATTTTTCCCGGCCAGCGAACCATCGCCGGCACGCGGAACGCTCCCTCCCAGTTGGAATCTTTCTCACTTCGGAACGGAGTCATCGCGGCGTCCGGCCAACTGAACATGTTGGGCCCATTGTCGGTTGTGTAGATCACGATCGTGTTGTCGGCGATCTTCAGCTCATCCAGCAGGTCGAGCAATTTGCCCACGTCCTCATCATGCTCGAGCATGCCATCGGCATATTCATTGCCTGGCATTCCGCTTCGACCCAACATTGACTCGCGTACATGCGTGAAGACGTGCATCCGGGTGAAGTTCATCCAAACGAAGAATGGCGAGCCATCTTTGGTCTGTTTCTTGATGTAGGCCGCGCAAGCATCGCTGGTCTCGTCGTCGATTGTCTCCATCCGCTTCTTGGTCAACGGGCCGGTGTCCTCGATCTTGCCGCCAGCAAACGTATGCAACACGCCGCGCGGCGACATGGCTTTCACGAACGCCTTATCATTCTTAGGCCAGTACGGACGCTCGGGCTCTTCCTCTGCGTTCAGGTGGTAGAGGTTTCCGAAGAACTCGTCGAAACCATGCGCAGTCGGCAGATACTCATCCTTGTCCCCGAGATGATTCTTGCCAAACTGTGCAGTCGCATAACCCTGCGATTTCAGGGCCTGGGGAATCGTGATGTCTCCCGGCTGGAGACCAACGGGAGCGCCCGGTGCACCGACCTTGGAGAGACCTGTTCGCAGCGGCGCTTGGCCAGTGATGAACGAGGAGCGGCCGGCCGTGCAGCTGTTCTCCGCGTAATAGTCGGTAAACAGCAGGCCTTCCTTGGCAATGCGATCGATATTGGGTGTGTGGTAGCCCACTAAGCCATGCGTGTAGGCGATGATATTGGACTGTCCAATATCATCGCCGAAGATGACAAGGATGTTTGGTTTTTTCAAAGTTTGCTTAGCGTTCGCCATTGTCGTTTCCTTCGCGTCGGTTGAATTCAGTTGAAGTCAAATCCCGCGATCACGTCGTGCGAACCTCCCCGCGGGCGCCATTTGCAATGCCTCCACATTCACGTGCACAGCGCGCAACATCTAACGCATCGATCGGAAAACAAACTTTCGTGTTTGCCAGATTGGAATTCAGTCTCCGATGCCTGAAGTCGCACGATGGCTGACGTTCACTCACCGCAACGGAGACTATAGCGTGTAGGACTCTATCTGCATGACCGCTCACCAAGACATCCAGATCCACACTGAAATTGAATACGCCTCGGCGGCGGTGATTGTGAACTATTAAAATTGACAGGTTTTGAGAATCGGCGAGGGCTGCGGGAAGGAGCATCGCTGGTTGACATCCAGAATGCCCAGCCACTTCCGCTTTCAAGGCGGGATCAATTTATTGGAAACACTGTATTTCCGCGAATATCGGCAGCGGGAAAGACGCGCGCCGAACAAACCAATCCGGTTCCGAACAGTACAGCTCGTAATTAATCTCTTTAGTGCAAGCTCAACGAGAATCCCGTAGAGAATTGAAGCGAGTTCCTCTTGTAGCCGGCCTGCGGATCGTTCAGAAAGTTGTCAATGACTGAAACGGAGAATCCGAGCTTTTTATAAACTGGTAGTTTCAACGAGCTCGTGCCCGACGCAGAAAAGGCGCTCTCATCATTCCATGCGATAGAAGCCGAGATCTTTTCCTCGAAGCGAACCTTACCCCAATTCCTCAAGTAGGTTTCCGTCAACGAAGAACCCACCAGATGACGATTTAGCTCTGGAACAGACGCAGTGGCGTTGAACTGTTGCCCCTCGTAGTGCAGATCGGCGGTAATATCAAACTCTCGCTTTTCAGTCTTGACTATAGTCGCGCCGATGCCACCGCCGTAGACCTGCTGAAGCACCAGGCCTTGAGAGTAATCGTGGTCGAAGGATGTCACCTGTAAATAGTAGCCACGTCGGCTGAAATATTCGTCGCGCTCCGCGCCAGCGTGATAGATATTCGTATATGAATCGGGTTCGCCCGGTTGCGTTGTTTTTCCCGTACTGAGATTGAAGTCGAGCAGCGTGCGAAGCTTTGGATCCAGCCAACTCACCGTTGGGACAGAACGCTTCAGAGCGGCGGCTACGGTGACTGTCAGACTGTTTTGCGTCGAAAGAATGGCAGTAGAACCTGTTGTGATGTCCCCGTCCCAGCCTGATTTCCAACCAATCTTCCTGTGGATCTCGTTCTGATACGAGACATCATCCACAACAAACCCGATCTTGGACGTAGGAATATTATTTGTGAGGTCTACTTTGCTTGGGAGGATTTCCTCTCCGGGTAGCTTTGTCGGTAGCTCATCTGGGTTTGGTTCGCTGGTGACAATTGGAGTGACCGCTATACTCTTTTCGCCGATTTTGATCACGCCCTGAGGCACTGCTGCACTATTTCGTGAGTCAATAATGTCTTTCGGGATAACCGCGAAATCTCGGTTGGACTTCAACTCCTTGACGTTCTCCCATTTGACGGTAACCTCGCCCGCCAAGTCACTCTTGAACTTGATCGCCTCCCCCGTTGAGTTTAGTAGCAGTCCCGTAAGCCGGTCGCCGTTCTTGAATATCAGTTCCTCTTTGATCTCCGGCGTTCCGCCTTTTGATTTAGCGGGTTGTTTAGCAGTACTCTGCGCCAATGCCGCAAATCCAGAGAAAAGGACAAGGGCGACCGCCACCGATATTTGAATCCTGCACTCTACCGGATGAAGCAGATTCGTTCGAAGGCTGTTGAAAATGAACATGAGGGTTTCCTCGCAGAAGTAGTGGGGTGACGATCGTGGGCTTTTTAAATTGGCCCCCGGCATTTATCTGAACTGTATATTGCAGCAACCAAACTCCTGCGCGAAGCCCTTCCCGCCCGCACCGCAGGAACCAGCCGCTCACACCGTAAGCATCTGGCGTTAGCCCTTCCATAGGGTCTGTCAGTTTTGCCAGTACCAGCGCTGTCGACCGAGGCGTACTCTAAGCTTCTGAATCATCCCGCGGGACAAACCACGACACGTCGGGCATCGCCGCCCAACCTTGCAGAAAACTGCTTTACAACGGGGAAATATATGAAGGTTCATCTGAGACCCACAGTTTCGGCAGTCGTCCTCTCAACCATCGCCTGCGGTCTGGTAATTGCTTTCCCCCAAGCCAACGCACAAAATCCACAATTAGTGCAGAAAGTGCAGGAAGTGAAGCAAGCTGCTGCCGTAAACAAACAGGCGCTTGCTCTCTACACGTGGCAGGAACAACAAGTGATCAGCCTGAAGGGCGAAGTTAAGAAGACAGTAAGCTATCAGGTCAGCGTTGGCCCGGGCGGACAGCAGCAGAAGATTGAATTAGGGTCGACCTCCGCGCCGCCTCCCTCGGGTGGGAGATTGAAGCAGAGGATTGTCGCGAAGAAGAGCAATGAGTTTCAGCAGTACGGCCAGGACGTCGCCGCGCTGGTAAAGCAATACGCACCGCCCGACCCCCAGTTATTGCAGCGGGCTTACGGGTTGGGCAATATTTCCATTCAATTGGGCGGGGCGCCCGGCACCGTCACCCTGGTGATCAAGAATTACATCAAGCCGGGCGACTCAATGACGCTGGTATTCAACGAAGCGTCAAAGTTGATTCTATCGGTCCAGGTAGCCACCTATTTGACCGATCCCAAGGACGCCGTCACTCTCGCGGCGCAATATTCCAAACTTCCGTCTGGAGTCAATTATGTGTCCAGCGTCCTGGTCAACGGGGTCAGCAAACAAATGACAGTGGCGCTTAAGAACTTCAACTATCAACTGTCCCAGATGTGAACTTGCAGAAGACAAGACGTCACGTTCGCTCCCTCCAGTAACCGCGTAAGCAGCCCTACCGACACTCCGGCATCGGTTGCCAGCAGAAAAGCACGCTGGCAAACGGCCGAAAATGGAGGGCGACCACGAAGGAGAATTCGGACAAGGTATGAACCCGGAAACTCCTACCGAGGAAGATGCGTACGAACGCCACGAATCAAACGCACATAGTTGAGAACGTGAATGAGGAATTTACTGGGCGGCTCCTTAGTGAAAGCTTGGAACTCCGAACCAGCGTTCGATAGGCTGTTCCGCTGCTGCCGTGTCGGAGTTCGCATCGGTCGCCCATGCTACGAACCCATCGGGTCGCACTAGCAGCGCCGCCAGACCTTTCTCATCCTTTGCGTGCGAAGCGAGGTAGCGCAATCTGTCCTGATGTCCATCGCATAGCGCACGCAAGGGTTCGCTCGCAGTAAAATCGAGCAACAGGCCACGACCATCGTGCAACAGAGCCCCGAGGCGAGTTCCGTCCTCTAACTCGAAGTCCGGAGCGCTTCGGCCGACGAGCGGATGCCCTTCGCCCAGTTCGTAATGCATGGACACCCCGGAGATCTTTTCGACGAAGTAGTTGGTGCCGTCTTTGGTCGCGATCAGATCTCGCACCACGGCGGCGATGGCTCGTGCGTGTGGATCCGGACGGATGATCGCCACCTGCGCACGCGTCCAGTTGCATACCCACTCGCCAATAGGGTAGCGCTCGGTGGTGTAGGTGTCGAGCAGGCCGCGGGGAGCCCATCCTTTGATGGTGGCTGCAAGCTTCCACCCAAGATTCATCGCATCGCCAAGGCCAGTGTTCATACCTTGACCGCCAAAAGGCGAATGCACATGCGCCGCATCTCCTGCGAGCAACACGCGGCCTTTGCGGTAGGTTGTTACCAGGCGTGCGCGATCGGTGTAGCTGGTGGCCACCTGCACGGACTTAAGCTTGACGTTGGTTCCTGAGACATGCTGCAGCATGGACTGGAGATTTTCGAGCGTGATCTCCGAGGTACGGTCGAAGCGGCCTCCGTCGAAATCGACGACACCGATGCGTCCAGGAGCGGGCCCGTGAGTGTACATGCCGCGCGGCGTGAGATTGAAGCCGGGCGCAAGGCTGTCGAGGTCCTCGAAATCCACGATGGCCATGTAGCCGGTGAGCTCCGGATCAGTACCCGCGAACTCGAAGCCTGCCAACCTGCGCACCGTGCTGCGACCTCCGTCACAGCCGACGAGCCAGCTCGCCTTGAACTGACCGTCTGATGTTTGAACGGTAACTCCGTCGGCGGTTTCACAGAAGTCCGTGACTTCCTGGCCAAAGCGAATGTCGGCTCCGAGTTCTTTGGCGTGATGGCAAAGAATGTCCTCGATGGCTTCGAGCGAGACCATGCCGCCGCCGACGGAAGGTCCAGAAATGATCCACTTCTGGGCAGAGAAGTCGACCTTGGAGGCGTCGAGCATGATGCCGGCAAAGTGGCCGGCGAAGCGCGGAGCTGAGGTGGGTGGCGTGCTCCCGTCCCCTTTGAATTCCATGCCGGTACGCTCGCCTCCCATCCATCCGAAGGAGGCGGCTTTTACCTCGCTAAGAAGGTTGCGTCGGTAGAGGGCTTCCGTGGAGGGAAAGTTGAGCCCGCGGGCGCCCATCCATCCACCCTTGAGCGGGGTGCTAGGATTCGGATTCTTTTCCAGCAATAGGACGGATGCGCCGCCGAGGCGAAGCTCGCAAGCCAGGAATAGCCCAACCGGGCCTCCGCCAACAATCAATACGTCGTAGGTCATGGTTCTATTTGCAACAATCCAGTTATACGAGATTTATCTCGTATAAGTTCGGCGCTGTTTGCTTTACGGGCAGTTCATGCGCCTCTACCGAATTTGCCCCTTCCCCGATTTCACCGGGTCCCAAGTGCGAATATGATCAGACCATCATTTCTACTTTGCTTCAAATTCGTATAAGACTCCTATAGCAACAGCCACTTACGCAAGATTATTCAAGAGTATCTTCCCCAAACTGCCTATGAATCCGAAACCACGATCGACTGCCCATCTCGTCTTCCATGCCGGCGGAGTGCAGCGCGTTCTCCCGATTGATACGCTCCCCTTCAGCGTGGGACGGAACGAAGATTGCCGCCTGGTGCTCTCCCATCCACAAGTTTCTCGGGAGCACGCCCGCATTGAGTGGGATGGCAGCAATTACATCCTTCGCGATCAGAACAGCAGGCATGGCACGTTCGTCAACGGTGCGCGCATCACGAAGACGATTTTACGCGCGGGCGATTCGATTACGCTTGGCAGCCGGCAGAGTGTGCTGGTATTCAAAGACGGCGATGAGGAAGGATCGCAGACCTTGCTCGCTCAGTTGTCAAAGAGCTGGTCGAACTCGGTCGGAGATAGCGATCTGGAAAAGTTGTCGCTCTTTCTCCAGGCGGCGCAGAGTTTGAGCTCGATTGAAGCGAGTCAGGAAGTGCTGCGCACGATGCTGGAGTACAGCATTCGACTGACCGGGGCGGAACGTGGCTTTGTTTTCCTGGGTGAGAGCAGCGAGAGCTTCCGGCTGGAGTGCGGACGGGATTGCGACGGGAATGAGATAGCTGGAGAGCCGGCCATCTCACGTTCTATCGTGCGAGATGCGGCCCGGTCTCAAGATGATTTCATTCTCACGGATATTACCGGCGAGATCGCTGCGGCACGTGAGAGTATTGCGGCGAACGCAATTCGCAGTGTCGTAGCGATCCCTCTGCGGGCGCAGGGTTCGACCTCGCTTCTCGGACTTCTCTATCTTGATAGTCAAAGCCGCAACCGGGATTTCACAAAAATCGGCAAAGACATTCTTGATGCGATTGCTCGCCAGGCGGCCACTTTGCTCGAAAATCTGCGACTCATCGAGATGGAGCGCCAGTCTGCCCTGCTGCACAAGGAACTTCAAATCGCAGCCGCCATCCAGAGCCAGATCATTCCACAGAAGTTTCCCGAGCTGGCGTATGTGCGCTTTTGTGCGCGAACGATTCCCTGCACGGATGTGGGCGGGGATTTCTACGACGTGATCTCGCTCGCGAATGGGTTTGCGGGAATTGTCGCCGATGTCAGTGGCAAGGGAGTTCCCGCGGCCCTGCTGGCTTCCATGGTACAGGGAATGTTTCACGCGCAGATGAGCCTCGGTGCGGATCGAGGCATCACGCTGGTCGAGTCCATCGCATCGCTTAACGCATTCGTCTGCTCACGCACGCCCACGGAGAAATATGTAACGCTGGCCGCCTTCCGCTACATGCGCTCGGACTCGAATGGTGCGAACATTGAGTTGATCAACGCGGGACATGTGGCGCCAATAATCGTTCGCAAAGATGGACGGGTCGAGATTGTAGAAGGCGGTGACATGCCGGTTGGGCTATTTGATTTTGCCGAGTACCACGTGATCCATCTGACGCTTTCGATCGGGGACCGGATTGTCCTGTTGACCGACGGGATTACAGAAGCAGAAGCTGGAGACGGAGATCAGTTCGGAATGGAACGCCTCGAGCAGCCAATGCTTGAAGGCGATCCTATCGCGGCGCTGCTGGGTGCTGTCGATAGATTCTGCAGGGGAAATCCAGCGCAGGATGACCGAACAATCTTAACGATTGAGAGAATTGCTTAGGCTGCTCAGGCGAGCCGCGTGGCACAAGGAATCTACTCGTTCACTCGGCCGAGGTAGCGGTCGAGCCAATCCAGGACCGCCGTCACCAGTTGCGGGCGCTCCTGGGTTACATCGTGGGATGTTTCCAGAACGAGGTGCTGCTTATCCGATGGCGGCGTGCCGAGCATGTTGAACATCGGGTCTTGCGCGAGATTTACAGAGAACACGTAGTCGTAGCGTCCATTCACCATGAGCACGGGCTTCTTCATGCGCGGAGCGAAGTCGGCCTGATCGCCGCCAGGCGGTGGAGGGTCGAGGAAATAACCGCCGTCGAGAAAGATGGCCGTCTTGAGACGGTCCTGAAGCAGCGTCGAGTACGTGACTCCCTCGGCTGCTCCCATGCTGACACCGAGATAAGCCAGTTTGCTGTTGTCAATGTCGGAGCGAGTGGCGAGGTAGTCGAGGGTACGGGCCGCGTCCTTGTAGCGGTCGGTAGTGAGTTGGATCGCTTGTGAACCTCCGGGAAGAGAGTACCGCAGACGTCGCTCGTAGGTGTCCTGAAAGATGGGATACGCGACGGCGCGTCCACTCTGGATGATGTAGTCGAAGAACTGGATATCGCCGAGTGCCGTTCCATTCTTGTTGTCGGCGATGTCATAAACACGCGCGCTGGGAAAAAACAACACGGTCTGATACGGCGGTCGAACTTTCTTGGGGAGAAACAGATACACCGCGATGCGCTCACCGCGATAGCCGGTATCGAGAGTGACTTTCTCTTCACGCCAATCCGCCGTCTCACTTACGACTCCGCCATTGATCGTATTCAAGGGCGAAGTGGAGGAGGCATACATGATCTGATAGGCGTGAAATACATCGTCCGAAGCTGGTTTGTATTTGGAAAAATCTCGAGCTCCTACTCGCTTGATCGGCGCAACCGCGGATGGCGGTAGCGACACAGTATTCTTCACACAGCGGAAACCATTCTCCTGCGAGCGATCAAATGGAGAAAGCGTCTCAGGGCTGTAGTAAAAGTACGACGGAGACTTCCACGAGCCGCCGAGGATGAAGCGGTTGTCGTTGTCGTCCGCGTTGGTCACCCATTCTCGAACATTGCCCGCCATATCGAAGGTCCCGTACGGACCCACTCCTTTGTAGGAGCCCACGGGCGCCAGCGCGTTGCCTGGCATATTGCTCATCGGCACGATGTAGCGTGAGTCATCCGGCGGCGCACCCATATACCACTGCGGCAGCACGGGAAGGTCCTTGCCTACAAACGCCGCGTAGGCCGCCGCTTCAAACCAACTGACGCCGGAGACCGGCAGATCCGCCTGTCCGTCCGCGTAGTGACCTGCGACCCAGCCGGCCGGGCCTGGGCGGTTCGTGGTGTCGCGAAACGCCGCGACGGCTTCTGTCCAGGGAACCTCTCGGCCATCGAGAATGAACTTCTCGCGCCAGTATTCCTGCTTCGCGTATCCGCCGCTGTCGACAAATTTCTGATAGTCGCGGTTCGTTACCTCCAGCCGATCCAGATAGAAGGACGGAATCCGGAACGGGCCGACAGCGCCGATGAACGCAATGATTCCCACCCAGTTCTCCCCAGGCACCGGCACCATGCCGGCGGGTGCGGTGTGCTGAGCGTCCAGCGCGAATCTCATCGACTCCCCGGACTCCAGGCCCTCCACTACGTCTCCCGTTGCTTGACTGGATAGCTTCCAGCGAAAGAATCCTTTGGGAAGCGTGATGCCGCTAAGAGGTGTGTTGCCAAGCACACGCCAGGGGCCATTCGGTGTCGCGTAATCCTGAATAGCGACGGTGGCCGCCGACGGCGAAGAGGTGATCGAGCCTACCAGCGTATCTTGATCGGCTAACTGTTTGATCGCCGGGTCGCTGGGCAGATAGCGCTGCGCCTTTTCAAGAAGTCCAAACGCGGCGAGCGGCTTTCCCGCAGCGGTCAAACTCATAATCTGCGGGACAGCCTCTTCTCGCGCCCATTGCCTTCTGGACGAGCGGTGAAAGAACCACGCTGCTGCGAAGATGGTGAACACGAGAGCAGCAACCGCCGCGAAGGCAATCGCGCGCGATTGCCGTTTCGGCGCCAGGCCCTGGGAACTCGATAAGACCTGGGCCAGCAACGCCGACGCATCGCGACTGATCTCGGCCGCCGACTGATAGCGATTGGCCGGATCTTTCTGCAGGCAGCGGTTGATGATCTCGTTCGCAAGTGGCGGAGCGTCAAGTCGAAGCGTGCGCAAAGGCGTCGGCGGATCGCTGATGATCGCATGCAGAATTGCGATATTGCTGTCGCCTTCAAAGGGAGTCCTGCCCGTCAGCAACTGAAAGTAGATGATCCCCAGGCTCCAGAGGTCAGTACGAGCATCGACCGGATTTCCCTGGGCCTGCTCCGGCGACATGTAGAGCGGAGTACCGATCAGAAACCCTGTCTCCATAGAGGCTGTCGCGTCAGGGGCGAGCGGTGCGAGCAACTTGACAATGCCGAAGTCGAGCACCTTGGCATGGCCTCTGGGCGTAATCATCACATTCGCAGGTTTCAAATCGCGATGGATTACTCCCTGTTCGTGGGCCTCTTCCAGCGCCCCTGCAATTTCCAGCAGGATCGACGTCGCGTGTTCGACGGAGAGTGGGCCGGCTTTCAATGTGGCTGAAAGAGTTTGCCCGGGCACGCACTCCATCACGAGATAGTCGACGCTGTCCTGCTCGCCGACGTCGTACACCGCAGCGATGTGCGGATGACTGAGCTTGGCCAGCGCAAGAGCTTCCTTGCGAAAGCGCCGACGGGAGTCATCGCTCGTGACCAGGCCCGGAGAAAGAATCTTGATGGCTACAAAACGTTCCAACTTTTCATCGCGCGCGCGATACACGGTGCCCATGCCGCCCGAGCCGATGGCCTCGATGACGGTGTAGCGCCCGAGCTTCTGTCCCGTGGCGAGAGCCGGTCTGCTTAGCTGATCCACATCCTCTGTCTTTGCAGCGAGTGGAGAATCGCCCAGAAAGCTACCCATGCGCTTGTAGTCGTTAAGCAGTCTTTCGACCTGCTCGCGCAGCTGGACCGATCCGCGACAGGCCTCAACCACGTAGGACGGACGCTGCTCGGCGGGCAGGTCAAGCGCAGTTTCAAAGATCTCCTCGGCGGACTGCTGCTGGTTGGCCATCGGTTGATCCGTGTTCGGCAGGAACGTTGAGCGTCCGAGCGGCCCATGATATTGCAATTCACATGGATTTTTGCCTAGCGACGGTAGGATAATATCACAGGCAATGACGAGGCAGCTCGCATGGACAGCGAGAAAGGCGACGTAACGCAGCTCCTGAATGAAATGGCCAAGGGTGATTCCGAGGCAGCGGAAAAACTATTGCCGCTGGTCTACTCGGAGCTCCACCGGCTTGCTGCAGCGTACATGCGGAGAGAGCGGCGCGACCACACCCTGCAGGCCACAGCTCTCATCAACGAGGCGTACCTGCGGCTTTGCAAGGAAGACGCAGGTTGGAATAATCGCGAGCACTTTATCGGGATGGCAGCCAACGTGATGCGCCACGTGCTGGTGGACTATGCCCGCGCTCACAAAGCAAAGCAGCGTGATGGCGCCATGCAGCGAGTCGAGTTGCAGGATGATCTCGCGATCTCTACGGAAAAACTCGAGGAAGTTCTCTCACTCGACGAAGCGCTCAGGACTCTCGAACGGCTGCAACCGCGACAGAGCAAGGTCGTCGAGTTGCGCTATTTTGCCGGCCTTTCAACCGAGCAGATTGCTTTGCTCTTAGGAGTGTCCGAGCGATCAGTGAAGCGCGACTGGTCGCTTGCCCGGATCTGGCTGTTTCGTGAGCTCGGCCGCGGCTCCAACCCATCCCACGACGCTCAAAAATAAAACCAGAGGGCATGGCACCTTTTACTGGCGTCTCCGCCTTATTGAGTGAAGGCGTTACTTGAGACGCCTTCCAAAAGGAGAAGCTCCCATGCTTACACTCTCGAAGTTGAACATTCGCGCAGCCGTTGCCGGTGTCGCCCTTGCCGTTGCCCTCGCCTCGCCGGCGTTGCATGCACAATGGGTACCCGAGCGGACACAAGTAATTGTTCCCTTCGCATTCGAAGTCGGGTCAACTCACTTTGCTCCCGGCACCTACATCCTGAGCAACGCGGGCGAACACGTTGTCTTGGTCCAGAACGGAAAGCATTCTGCCCTCACCATGAGCTCGCCCGAAATGGCTCCCAAGCCTCCCGCAACCAGCAAGGTCGTCTTCCATCGCTACGGCAACCAGTATTTCCTTCGTGAGATTTGGAGGACGGGCGATCCAGACTACCTTAGCTGCCAGGAATCCAAGGACGAACGCAGCCTCAGACGCGAAATGCATCAGGACAATCGCGCGTCCATCTCGCCTGAATCGAACGTGGAAGTCGCTCTCCTGCAGCTCCCTCGTTAGTGCCTGAACGCCCGCTGACTTTGTCGCGGGCGTTCCCGCGTCTACCTCACACCGATAAGCCCACCAACCAAGAAGAGGAGTCTACGAAAATGAACGCCAAAATAAACATACGTCACGTACAGGGAATAACATTTCTCGACATCAGCGGACGCATCGCGCTTGGCGAAGGCGCCGTAACCCTCCGAGATGCCATCCAGGATGCGCTCGACACCGGGACCAAAAAAATCGTCTTGAATTTGTGCAGTGTGTGCTTTATGGATAGCTCTGGACTCGGTGAACTGGCGACAGCGTACGTGTCCGCAAGGGACAAAGGTTGCGAGCTCAAATTGCTAGGTCTCACAAAGAAGATTGACTATCTGATCCAGATCACGAAACTCGCCACACTCTTCGATGTCTACTACACCGAACAAGAAGCGCTGTCTTATCTGGCAAGGTGACGAGATACTGCGCTGTGACGACATGTCGTTCATTCCTCAACCTGGAGTGCTCACTTCACATGCACCCAGCGGAGTTTTCTTTGCTTTTGCGGCTTCGTTCTTCCGCGCACGTCCCATGGCAGTCAGCAGCGCACAAGCATCGTCACGCTTCAAATCAGGTAGAGGTTGCCGCTCGGCAAACTCCCTCAGCGGAGGGTACATCTGCTCCAGCGCACGCCATGATCGATGCGGGAAGTAGCGAGTCTTTATCGCAGAGATCAGCTCATCATGTTGACTTTCAGTAATGACTCCTTCATTGCGCGCGAGCGCCAACGCCTCCCGAAGGTTAACCATTGAATCCGAGAGCGCTCGGTATGTGCCCGGCTCATAAGCGACCGCAACCTCGTCGTCCGCATCGAGAACCCCATCTCGAAATTGCTCAAAGATGCGTCCAATCCCCACCATGCCGAAAGTGTGCGTTTCCGCGGCTCGAAGTGCACCCATACTGGAAGAGCCGAAAACTTGAATGCCGCGACCAAGTGCCTCGATAATCTCCTTTGGCGAGACTGCCAGTCTTTGGAAGAATTCCCCATCGATGATTCCGATGAAGCGAACGCTGGCAGGCAAACCGGCTATGTCACCCCGACGAATGGGCGGAAGGAAGTCCGCATCCAACAAGCGCTGTGCTTCCGCCAGAGGCATGCTCGGACCCAGAAATACAACGGTGTCACGCATGTTGCCGCCAGAATTCGACAGCACGTGCGCCAACCCGTCCGTGGTCGCTGGCCCACAACTCAATTCCGGGAACAATGACTCGCACCACCGAATGTGTTGTGCAGTCAGGAGTGAAGTCGACGACAATCGCTTCTGACATCCCCGCACTCTCGAGCCGGCCCATTAGCCATCGGATATCTTGATTAAGATCAGCGAAGCTCTGCGACTCGATCGCTTCGAAGCGCCGACGAGTCCGCGACTCACCCACTGCCCAACTTTTCCGATTTACAACCGCAATCCGCTTAGTGTGCGGCGCAAATGTTCCTTTCGGTGCATTTGACTCTACGATGTCTTCGCGCACGCTTTGAATATCGACGCAACGCGACTGTGCGACTTCAGTGATTGCCCGGCGCAATGCCACATGCGCGTTTGGACTGCATCCAAAACCCGCATGCGCCATAGGAAACCCGAAGATGCTCTCATCCGCTACGGAAGCAAAAAACGCCGGCACCTGAAGAGCGGAAGTTATATCCCGTACCTGCAAACATAACCCTGCCTCCTGAAAGGCGCGAAACAACTCATTCTCCTCGGATATTTCAATGCAAGGACAATGTTCGAGATCATCGCTGGCCCCTCCCGAACTGCCGCCGAGAACTTGGCGCCTTACCGCAGGCAACGAGCTCGCGCCCAGCTCAGCGAACGTCCAGGCGTCGCGCTCAATCAGTTCGCAGAGCGCATGGTACACAGCTTCAGGCCGGTTATTCCCGGAAGCCAGCCCATTGCTGTCGCTTATTTTGTAAGGTGAACCATGGGGCAAGTCGTTCCAGAGATACCCTGCCAAATGTGCGGGCACCCAGACTTCTTCCCCAGAAAACAAGTCCGTGCCGCGCACCCAGCTGCACAGGGTTTCCGGTGTGAACTCTTCAAACAAGGCTTGGTTAATCTTCCACGGATCCAGTGTCCGGGCCTGCTGCGATAGCTGTCTGTAAGTACCTTCGATGTACGGCAGCCTGATCTTTAGTGCTGTTTGCCGCTCAATGGACTCCATCAGCGCTCCCACCTTCGCATCGATGGGCCGCAATCCTTTTCCGTTATAGACAGAAATGCCGTCGTCAGAAGATGGCACGATCGCCGAGTAGACAGGTATCCCGACTCGATCAAGGCCGGTGATATCCGCTATGCGCGTAACGCCTAATGAGTTCCCGACTTCTCTTAACCGCACAAAGGTTTCAGAGGCGTCGATCACACGATCTAAACCATCAACTTTATGGCTTGGGTTTCTTGGGCTTGGGTGGATGTGGGGCAATGGGTCTCCCAGGGTTGGGGTATCTTTCCAGGCCGGAAAAGCAACCCCACATAACAAACTCATTGTCACCAAGACCCGCCAAAACCCTTTCGAGGTCTTTGGGAGTCATTTTTGGCCCAAACGAACGGGACGTTTCCGCAACGGTCGGCATCGAACGGCGCACTACACCCTGCTGCGCTTCATTTAACGATTCCACAAAGTCACCAAACTTTTGCATGAGATCGCGGAATTCCTCACTACTCAATCCCAGCCCTTCGAGAAACTCTTGTTTTGTCATATGGCACCTCCTTCATTCGATATTCATGCGACCAAGCAGCGTCTGAAAGCGAAGGGTGGAGTGCAGAGGTCTCAGTAGGGGATGCACGTTCAAGAAAAGCAAATCGCTGTCCCGCTCGGTGTAGGCCCGTTCCAATAAATCCAAAGCTTTAGGGTAGTTTCCGAGTGAAGTATAGTAGACCGCCGCCTGAAACGGCAAAGAACTTTCCGGATCTCCTGTTTCCGAC
>Ga0302228_10000292_pt1 | contig 44776 bp, 36 predicted proteins | sample II_Palsa_N1_2_FD_193519 | JGI IMG/M metagenome (GOLD analysis project Ga0302228, IMG submission 193519) | Peat permafrost microbial communities from Stordalen Mire near Abisko, Sweden - II_Palsa_N1_2 | ecosystem: Environmental > Terrestrial > Soil > Palsa > Peat permafrost | place: Sweden... | reverse complement strand
TCGGGGTCCGCGAGGAGTTCGTTCCACTCGTTTGGGTCGACGTACTGGCCGGGGCGCTCGGGGTCGACGGTGGCGTTGCGGAAGGTGATGATTTCGCGCTTGAGTTTGAACTTGAGGCGACGGAAGGGAGGCGCTTCAGCGGTCGAGAATTTCACTTCGGATCGGCTTAGGCCGGTGCGTTCGGCGAGGAAGCTGAGCAGGTGTTCGATGGTTTCGGTTGAGCCGGCCATGGTGCCGTTGATGCCTTCGGGAGCGATGAGCGTGGTGCCGCGCAGGTCGGTCGCGGCGAAGGTGGCGCGTAGTTCGTCGCGGACGGCGGCTGGATCGGCGAGCGCGAGAAAGCGATAGTAGGCGGCGACGGTGTACATGCTGGTTTAGTGTAGCTTCCGGCCCAGCTGGCAGGGCCACCCCCCCTCCCCCTCGAGTACCCTCTTTCCCGCAAAGTAATCTAACGAGACGGTTTAGGGGTCAAAGTATCCCACCTCCCGAGTCAGACTTTGTCCGTAAAGTAGTCTAAGCAGGCGGGTTGCGGGTCAAAGTATCCCCCTTGGCGCCGTCAATTCTGCGCTAGGCCTGTTCTGATTTGGTTGATTCATCCCTACTTCAATTGTAGTGATTGGCGGGGGGCAACTATGCCAAGTTTTGAGAAGTTTTATCCGGCTTGGAATCAGTGGGTTGGGTCGGATTGTGGGCGGCAGGGGGGTTGACAAGCTCGTGGGTCCTTCGCGACAGCGAGAGGCGGTGAGGCCGATCCGATGGAGGTCATGGCTCCGTTGGAGGGTAGCAAGGCTCGACAGGAGGGTTTTGCAATTTTTTTGAAAATAGTTGGTGCGTAGAGCGGTTCGGGGACATCTGAATATTAGTTGGTATACCTACCAATATATTTAGGAGGTCCGATGAAGGATCGCAGACAGGACATTATCAACGCGAGCCTGGCCGTTCTACGGGAGAGCGGTTATTCAGGATTCACGCAACCTCGGGTGGCAGCAGAGGTGGGATTGCGGCAAAGCCATCTGACCTACTACTTTCCTACGCGGGTTGATCTGCTGGTGGGCGTGGCGCGGGTGGCGATTGACCGACAGCTAGCAGCGATCGATGTCGTTTTGGAGGTGTCGTCGGTGCGGGGAGCTGCGAAGGCTATCGCCAATGTTGTGGTGCGGCACGAGAACACACGGGTGATTATGGCGCTGGTACAGGCGGCGGACCAGGAACCAGCATTGCGTGAGCTGTTTCGCGAGTTGGCGGATGGCATCATTCTTCGCGCCGGGAAGCTGCTTAGGAATTTGAATATCGAGCCGACGGATGAGCATTGCTATCAGCTTCATTCGATGTCGGTAGGCATGGCGGTGGTTGATCTTGCGACGGCGCGGAAGGACGGAGAGCGGCGCGCCGCTCGGACCCTGGAGACGGCTCTCACTTTAATGACGAAAGGAAAAGGACAATGAAAGTTACAAATTCAAATGTATTGATTGCAGGCGCGGGGCCAGTTGGTTTGGCGATAGCGGCTGATCTGGCGCGGTATGGCGTTTCAGTACGCCTGATTGAGAAATCCCCTGAACGGACGGACAAGTCGAAGGCATTGGCGTTGTGGAGCCGCACGCTCGAGTTAATGGATCGGATGAACTGCGCGGCGCCCTTTTTGACCACGGGCAAAAAAGTCATAGCGGTCAACGTCACCGCAGGCAAGCAGCCCATCGCAAGAGTCACGGTGGATGGAGTGAAATCCCCGCATCCCTATTCGCTGATGATTCCGCAATGCGATACGGAAGAAATTCTGGGAGATTTTGTGACTTCGCTTGGAGTAAAGATCGAACGGAATGTTGAGCTGACGGATTTTGTTGATTCAGCGGACGGTGTGACTTCGACATTGCGCCACCTCGATGGAACGGAAGAGACGTTTAAGAGCGGATGGCTGATTGGAAGCGACGGAGCCCACAGTACGGTGCGTCGTAAGCTCGGCATGGAGTTTGCCGGCGAGACGATGCCCAGCAGTTGGGTGATTGCGGACATTCATCTGAGCAATGTGCCGAATCCTGACGAGATCCTGGTCTCGTGGCACGCGGAAGGAATTCTTGCGATGTTTCCAATCCTGGGCACACGTTATCGTGTCATTGCGGATTCGGGATTGATCAATGGAGGCGTCGCCCCAGCGAATCCCACGATGGAAGATGTGCAGTCAATACTCGATGTGCGTGGTCCTGGAGGCATTACGGCTTCCGATCCCGTATGGCTGACGAGATTCACCATTAACGAACGCAAGGTTGCCAATTATCGTTCGGGTCGGGTGTTTGTGATGGGCGATGCAGCGCACATCCACAGTCCGGCTGGCGGACAGGGCATGAACACCGGGATACAGGATGCGTTCAACCTTGCATGGAAACTAGCAATGGTGAGTCGCGGTCTCGCCGACGAAGAAACCTTGTTGGGTAGCTACAGCGCCGAGCGCAGTCCAATCGCTGACGATGTACTTAAGGGAGCGGGCAGGATCACGGAGGTCGCTTTGATGAGAGGCGATTTCAAGCAGGCCGTTCGAAATCACATTACTTCATTCATCTTCGGCCTATCGCCGGTAAAAAAGAAGATGGCCGATGTGCTGACGGAGGTGTCGATCGGTTATCCGAATAGCCCGTTGAACGGTCGCGGCCAGTATCCAGGGGCAGGACCCAGGGAAGGGGAACGCGCTCCGGTCGAAGTTGATGATCCGTGCGTCGGAGCTGGAGATACGCCACGGTTTGCTCTGTATGCGAATGATGGTGATGGCAGAGGGTCTGCATTGATTGCCAAATATGACAATCTCCTGGAGCCGAGTCTGCGCGCGCCATTCGAGCGAGGTGGCTTGTGGTTGGTGCGGCCAGACGGCTATGTGGCGTTGGCGACCCGACACGGCCAGTGGGTCGAAGTGGAACAATACCTCGAGGCGCTGACCCAGGGAACAGGAAGATAATGCTGCTTATCTGTGTCAGCCGGTGCTAAATCGCCGAGTCACTCATCGAGCAGCGGATTAGTCCTCATAGGTCGGCCTGTGGGCATTGGTGTCGCGTGAGCCTGGGGCTGCGCCCCAGGCTGTGATTGGACGGGCCTTTGGCCCTTCGCGATTGCGGCCTACTCGTGGCTACTCGGATTTCAGCGAGGCCATGTCGATGGAGAAGCGGTACTTGACGTCGGATTTGAGGAGGCGCTCGTAGGCTTCGTCGACCTTCTGGATGGGGATGACTTCTACGTCGGAGGTGATGTTGTGGTCGCCGCAGAAGTCGAGCATCTCCTGGGTTTCGGCGAGGCCGCCGATGGGGGAGCCGGAGAGGCTGCGGCGTCCGAAGATGAGGCCGAAGATGGAGATGGGCAGAGGCTTTTCGGGCGCGCCGACCATGGTGAGCGTGCCGTCGCGGCGGAGGAGTTGGATGTAGGCGTTGAGGTCGTGGTCGGCGGCTACGGCGTCGAGGATGAAGTCGAAGCTGCCGGCGTGTTTGGCCATCTCGTTGGCATCCTTGGAGAGGACGACTTCGTCGGCGCCGAGGCGGAGAGCATCGTCTTTTTTGCTGGGCGAGGTGGTGAAGACGACGGTGTGGGCTCCAAAGGCGTGGGCGAACTTTACGCCCATGTGGCCGAGGCCGCCGAGACCGACGATGCCGACTTTCTTGCCTTTGGTGACTCCCCAGTGGCGCATGGGCGAGTAGGTGGTGATGCCCGCGCAGAGCAAGGGAGCGGCGGCGGCGAGGTCAAGGTTGGAGGGGACGCGTAGGACGAAGCGCTCGTCGACGACGATGCTGTCGGAGTAGCCGCCGTAGGTGACGCTGCCGGTGTGCTTGTCGGGGAAGTTATAGGTGAGGGTGAAGTTGGGGCAGAACTGTTCGAGGCCGGCCTGGCACTCGGGGCAGGTGCGGTCGGAATCGACCAGGCAGCCGACGGCGGCGAGGTCGCCGGGCTTGAACTTGACGACGGAGGAGCCAACGCGGGTGACGCGGCCGACGATCTCGTGGCCGGGGACGCAGGGGTAGACGGTGGGCATGACGTCTTTCCACTCATTGCGGGCCTGATGGAGGTCGGAGTGGCAGATGCCGCAGAAGAGGATCTCGATCTGGACATCGGTGTCGGTAGGCTCGCGGCGGGAGATGGTGGAGGCGGCGAAGGGGGTGGTGGCACTGGAGACGGAATAGGCTTTGGCCTGGTACATGGGAGGGTCCTCGGATTCTGGATTTCTGGCGAGCGGGTTGGGAGGCTCGCTTGGATTTCAGAGTATTGAAATTGAGGGTGGAGGCGGTATCCCGATCCTGCTGATGTGTTGCCTAATTCTGTCGAATGCCGGATTTTTGTGCATGTCGAGATGAATTTCGCGTTAACGTGGATTTGAAGGGTGGCGGCGATGAATGTAGAGGCGAGGCGCGTGGAGCTGGTGCGGAAGATCGGCGCGCGGACGCTGGGCGAGGGGGATGTGCAGACTGAGATCGCGGCGCTGCGGCTGTATCGGCGGTCTGTCTGCACGGCTTGTGCTTCGGTGGCCTACGAGCCGAGCCTGGTGGTATTTGTGCAGGGTGAGAAGCATATTGACGTGGGGAAGACGACGCACGTGTGTGGCGGGACGAATTTTATTCTGACGTCGATTGATCTGCCGGTGATGAGCAAGATGGTGAAGGCGACCAGGGAGGAGCCTGCACTGTGCCTGATGCTGCGGCTGGAGATGCCGATGGTGCGGGAGATTCTGAGCCAGCAGGAGTTCGATGGGTTGGGGGAGGGACGGGAGGCGCGGGGGCTGGCCGTCGGTGTGAGTTCGACGGAGTTGCTGGATGCATGCTGCCGGCTGGTGGATCTGCTGGATGCGCCGGGGGACATCGGGTTTATGAGTGGGCTGTTGCAGCGGGAGATTGTGTATCGGCTGCTGAAGAGTCCGCAGGGACGGCATCTGCGCGCAATTGCGACGCTGGGGGAGCAGGGGCAGCGGCTGTCGAAGACAGTGGAGTGGTTAAGGCAGAATTATGCGAAGCCGCTGCGGGTGGAGGAGCTTGCGGAGATGGCGCGGATGGGCGTGTCGACGCTGCACCACCAGTTTCGTTCGCTGACGGCGATGAGTCCGCTGCAGTATCAGAAGCAGCTAAGGCTGCATGTGGCGCGGGAGCGGATGCTGAACGACGGGATGGACGCGGCGAGCGCGGCGTTTGAGGTGGGGTATGAGAGCGCCAGCCAGTTCAGCCGGGAGTATCGGCGGTTTTTTGGGATGCCGCCCATGCGGGATGTGAAGGAGCGGCTGCTGGTGGGTGGGGAGATGGTGCGGGAGTAATTGCCGAAAACCCCGTTTTGGGGAACAGTCCAGACCCTACTCGCCTGCCACGCAAAACGGCAGGCAGGCTGACGGCCGGGAACTGGTTCACGGAACCAAGCGTCCGATACAATCTGAGAACCAAAATGAGCAAGTGGAGTAGCGACTGGCACATCACGGGCTGGAAGGCATTCGCTCTCCTTCCTTTGGCTATACCTGTCGCGCTGCTACTTAAAATATTCAATGTCGGCCAATCTAAAGAGAGATCTCCCGAAGAAGTCGCAGGCTTCATTCGTGACTTCATCGAAGATTCAGGCGGAGAATGGGATTGGGATGACTTCACCAGTGTCACAATCAAATCACCCGAACTCGATTCGAGACGAAGCTTGCATGATCGCCCTACCGGTCAGCCTCGCCGGAATCAACAAACTGAAAGAGCTTTTGGCGAAAGCTGAGGCGTTGACTGGAACTCAGCATTGAATGAGGCGTAGGGTCATGGCGTGTTCTCGGAGGAGTCGCTGAAGCGCAAAACACCGTTAAGCCGAAACTCCCTGAAGGTCGCATATCGTCAGCTCCGGATCATTGTTTGCGCACCCACGGCGTCGCTGCCATGTGCGGGGCCTTGCGGTTACACTGTTGCTCGAAAGCGATGGGTCAATTGAGACTGAGTCTGCCTTCCCGGAGGTACGGGTTCTATGACCGACTTTGCGCAGCGGTATCGGAGTATGTCCGACTACCGATTGGCCCAGCTTGCGGCCGACCCTAACGCTCTTGTTCCTGATGCACGCGAGGCACTCCGCGCCGAGATTGCGCGTAGACCGCCTCCAATGTCGCATAGCTCGGGTGAAGTCGAAAATCTGGTATCCGCAAAGGACTCTCTCGATGGTGTGGGAGGCTGGCTGGCCTGGTACTGTCTAGGGTTATTTGGCGGGGTTTACAACGAGATACATTTCGCTGTTTCACTCCATCGGGGGGGCAGCAGCGTAGCGTTGGCCTTCTCAATGTTCAGCTTGGGAATCGCGGCGTGGAACCTGGCGACCGGTATCGGCATCATTCGACGCGCACCCTTCGCCCTACGGATGGTCGTAATTCAACTGTCAGCCGGCGGCCTCCAGGGATTCATCATCCTCCTCGCTGGGACAGCGCTTCTGGCTTCCTCTCCTCGCTTGGCTGGATTGGCTTCGGCGTTGATCGGCGTAGGCGTGGGTATTTGCGCCGGCTACGCTATCTGGCCCCGGTACTTCCAGGTATCGAAGCGAGTGAAGATAACGTTTGGTCGGAATTTGTAAACTTCGCAACACTTCGACGAGCATTGAAGACAGGACATGCGCCCTCGGACCGGTTCTTTTTGCCGAGGACCCTTGGCCCTTAGGCAAGAGCGGCGGCAGGAGGTTGCGCTGCATGATGCGGCTCAGGTGTGGGATATTGGCCCTGGGGTGCGAGGGGCGGCAGACAGGTTGCGGGGCGTTCGCGGAGGGAGGCCCCGGGCTAAAGCCCGCTGCTGCGCAGATGTCCTATTCAGTGGCCTGAAGGCCGCTGCTAATCCGGCGGTTCGTTTGGCATTCACCATTCCACGAGTACACTGATTGTGGTGCCTGCGGGGTGGGGTTGGGCATCTAAACGGATGTGAAGCGCGGAGTCAGGCGCATTTTTCTTTCGAGGACAGGAATGATTGAACAGGTGCAGCAAGAGACGGTAGATCAGCGGCAACAGGATGAGTTGGATCAGTTGTCGATCAACACTTTGCGTTTTCTGGCGGTCGACCAGGTGCAGAAGGCCAACAGTGGCCATCCGGGAGCGCCGCTGGGTTGCGCTCCGATTGCTTACCTGCTGTTTCACAAGATCATGAAGTTCAATCCGAAGGACCCGTTGTGGTCGGATCGGGACCGGTTCATCCTGTCGAATGGTCATGCGTCGGCGCTGCTGTATGGCGTGCTGCATTTGACTGGCTATGACTTGCCGATTTCGCAGCTGGAGCAGTTCCGGCAGTATGGGTCGGAGACGCCGGGACACCCGGAGTGCGGGGATACGCCGGGTGTGGAAGTGACGACCGGACCGCTGGGCCAAGGCTTCGCGATGGCGGTGGGCGAGGCGATCGCTGAGAAGCATCTTGCGGCGGTGTACAACAATGGCGGCGATACCCATGTTGAGGATTCGAAGAGTGAGAGCCACACGCCTGTGGATCACCACACGTATGTGCTGTGCGGCGATGGCGATCTGATGGAAGGGATTTCGCATGAGAGCGCGTCGCTGGCGGGAACGCTGGCGCTGGGCAAGCTGATCGTGCTGTATGACGATAATTTGATCTCGCTGGATGGGCCGACGGAGCTGAGCTACACGGAAGACGTGACAGAGCGTTTCCACGCGTACCACTGGCACGTTCAGATGGTCGAGGACGGCAACGATCTAGTTGCGATCGAGAAGGCGATCCTGGCGGCGAAGGCGGAGACGACCAAGCCATCGCTGATCCGGGTGCGGACGGTGATTGGTTACGGCAGCCCGAAGGCCGGGACGAACAAAGTCCACGGTGAGGCGCTGGGCGCGGATGCGGTGAAGGCGACGAAGAAGAACCTTGGGTTCCCTGAGGACAAGAGCTTCTACGTTCCGGAAGAGGCTGGGAAGAACTGGCTGCAGGCCGTAGAGAAGGGTAAGAAGGCGCAGGCGGAGTGGCAGGCGAAGTTCGATGCGTACAAGAAGGCGTATCCGGTGCAGGGTGCGCAGTATGAGCGCACGCAGGCGCGCAAGCTGGAGGCTGGCTGGGAGAAGTCGATTCCGGTGTTCCCTGTCGACAAACCCATCGCGACGCGCAATGCGGGGCAGACGGTGATGAACGCGATTGAGAAGGTGGTGCCGGAACTGTTTGGCGGCGCGGCTGATCTGACGGCGTCGACGAAGACGATCTTCAAGGACAGCCCCAGTTTCCATCTGGATCCGGTTGGGCGCAACGTGTTCTTTGGGGTGCGCGAGTTTGGCATGATGGCAGCCGTGAACGGAATGGCGGCGCATGGCGGGTTGATTCCCTTTGGGTCGACGTTCTTTACGTTCAGCGACTATTGCCGGTCGGCGATGCGTATGGGAGCGCTGATGGGATCGCACTCGCTGTATATCTTCACGCATGATTCGGTGGGGCTGGGCGAAGATGGACCGACGCATCAGCCGGTCGAGCACCTGATGAGCCTGCGCGTGATTCCGAAGCTGACGGATTTCCGTCCGGCGGATGCGAACGAGACAGCAGCTTGTTGGCAGCTGGCGCTGGAGCGGCATGGACCAAGCTTCATGGCACTGAGCCGGCAGGATCTGCCGGTGCTGGATGCGGCCAAGTACAAAGTGAACGAGGGAACGCGAAAGGGCGCGTATGTGCTCGAGGCGTTTGGCAAGGACATTGTGCTGGTTGCGACGGGATCGGAGGTCGAGGTGGTGATGAAGGCCGCGCTCGAACTGAAGGATGCCGGGATCAACGCGACGGTCGTATCGATGCCGAGCTTTAAGATCTTTGAGGAGCAGGCGGAAGAGTACAAGATGTCGATCTTCCCGCATGGCGTGCCGAAGATTTCGGTTGAGGCCGGAGCGACGATGGGCTGGTGGAAGTACATTGGGCGCGACGGTGTGGCGATCGGCATTGATCGCTTTGGTGCTTCGGCGCCCGGACCGATTGTTCTGGAAAAGCTGGGGATTTCCGTTGCACATGTTGTGGAAGTGGCGAAGAAGCTGGTGAAGAAAAGCTAGTGGGTAGTGGCTAGGGAAGGCGGCGGCATTTCGATGGGCTGCCGCCTTCAGGTTTTGCAGACAGGGTTTTAGCCGTGGGCCTTCTTTCCTCGCCGATTGAGGGCCCGCGGCTAAGACCCTGAACTGCGAGGGAACAGGGTCCAGGGTTCAGGGGCCAGGGATGGAGCTGAGATGACGCAGGATGAGGCTAAGGCGCTGGTTGGGCGGCGGGCGGCGGAGCTGGTCGAGGCCGGGATGCGGGTGGGGCTGGGGACTGGCACAACGTCCGTGATGTTCATTAAGGCGCTGGGGGAGCGGGTGAAGGCGGGGCTTAAGATTCGGTGCGTGGCGTCGAGTGATGCTAGCCAGCGGTTGGGGCAATCGCTGGGGATGGATGTGGTGACGCTGGCGGAGCTGCCGGAACTGGATCTTTATATAGACGGCGCCGATGAGGTGGGGCCGGGGCTTGCGTTGATCAAGGGTGGGGGCGGCGCGCTGCTGCGGGAAAAAATTGTGGCGAGTGCGGCGGATCGGTTTGTTGTGGTGGTGGATTCGAGCAAGGTGGTGCCGGTGCTGGGGCGGTTTCCGCTGCCGGTGGAGGTGGTGAAGATGGCGCTGCCGCTGGTGGAGCGGAAGCTGGATGACCTGGGGCTGCGGCCGAAGCTGCGGCATCATGCGGATGGCTCGGTGTATCTGACGGATGAGAACAACTACATTCTGGATTGCGCAGGCGGGATGATCTCGGAGCCGGAGGAGACGGCCGCGGAGATACGCGGGATCGTTGGGGTGGTGGAGCATGGGCTGTTTCTTGGTATGGCGTCGCTTGTGCTGGTGGCGGGCGAGGATGGCGTGACAGAGTTGGTGGGGTAGAGGGTCGGGACGGGAAAGGCAAAAGCTTTGACGCAACGGGCGCGAAGAGAGGCGCGAAGTTTCGCGAAGTAGAGCGAGGTGGGGTTGCATCGTGAGGGTTGGGGAAGGAATCTGATCTTGTATGAGTAACGTGGCGAAGACGGGTAAGGTTTGGCTGGTAACGGGGGCGTCGACTGGATTTGGGCGCGAGCTGGTGGAGTATCTGCTGGCGCGAGGCGAGCGGGTGGTGGCGACGGCGCGCAAGGTGGACGCGCTTGTGGAGCTGGGGACACGGTATCCGGAGCGCGCGCTGGTGGCGGCGATGGATGTGACAGATCAGAAGCAGGTGGAGGTGGCGATTGGTGCGGCGGTGCTGTGGTTTGGGCGCATCGACGTGCTGGTGAACAATGCGGGCTACGGGATGGTGGGAGCGGTGGAGGAGTCGGCCGAGGAAGAATTTCGGCCTATGTTCGAGACGAATGTGTTTGGGCTGATCCGGGTAACGCAGGCGGTTTTGCCGCAGATGCGCGCGCAGGGGTCGGGGCACATTGTGAATCTTTCTTCAATTGGCGGGCTGGTGGCGACGCCGGGATTTGGCTTGTACAACGCGACGAAGTTTGCCGTGGAGGGTTTGAGCGAGGCACTGGCCGCGGAAGTGAAGCCGTTGGGAATTACTGTGACGATCGTGGAACCGGGGCCGTTCCGGACGAAGTTTCTGGGCAAGGCGGGGGGCGAGGCGCAGCGCAGTATTCCGGAGTATGACCAGACGTCGGGCAAGATGCGAGCGTATTACACGGAGCAGGACGGGAAGCAGCCGGGCGATCCGCAGAAGGCTGTCGAGGCGATTGTGAAGGCAGTGGAGGCTGAGCATCCGCCGCTGCATCTGCTGCTGGGGGCGAGCACGATTCCGCGGGTGAAGGCGAAGATCGAGGCGCTGGAGAAGGACCTGGCAGAGTGGGAAACGGTCACGCTGGGGGCTGATTATTCCGCTGGTCGATGAGGTTCCGGGATGAACAATCTGTCTCGTAACGCGAGAAGTCCGGGCTGGATGGTAAAGGCTTGAAAAAGTGGGGGCTAGCTGCCGAAGGGAGCCGTGACGCTGGGCATTGACAGCGATTGAGTTTACTCTCTAAGTGGTACTTTCCGCGTGAGGGCGGTTGCAACATGGAACTCGGATTGATTGGACTTGGAAAGATGGGCGGCAACATGGCGGAGCGTCTTCGCCTTGCTGGCCACAAGGTTGTCGGCTTTGACTTTTCCGCCGATGCGGTGAAGAAGCTGAACGATGCCGGCTCGGTGGGCGTTAGCTCGCTCGAGGAGCTTGTGAAGAATCTGCAGACGCCGCGTGCGATCTGGATCATGGTTCCGGCGGGCGACCCGGTGGACGACACGATCTCCAAGTTGAAGCCGCTGATGCAGAAGGGCGATATTTTTATCGACGGCGGAAATTCGAACTACAAGGATTCGCAGCGGCGCTATGCGCAGTTGAAGCCGCAGGGTTTCGAGTTTGTGGATGTTGGAACGTCGGGAGGCATCTGGGGAATCACTGAAGGCTACTCGATGATGGTGGGCGGCGATGAGGACGTGATTGAGCGCCTGCGTCCGATCTTTGAAGCGCTGGCTCCGACGAAGGATACGGGTTGGGGACGCACGGGGCCGAGCGGTGCTGGGCACTTTGTGAAGATGGTGCACAACGGGATTGAGTACGGGTTAATGCAGGCGTATGCCGAAGGGTTCTCGATCATGAACTCGAAGAAACCGCTGGAGCTTGACCTGACGCAGATTGCGAATATCTGGCGATACGGTTCGGTGGTGCGGTCGTGGCTGCTGGACTTGACGGCCGATGCGCTGAAGAAGAATCCAACGCTGGATGGACTGGAGCCGTATGTGCCGGATTCGGGCGAAGGGCGCTGGACGGTGTTTGAGGCAATTGACCTGAATGTTTCGGCGCCGGTGATTACGGAGTCGTTGATACGGCGGGTGCGTTCGCGCGAGGACGATAACTTTACTGACAGAATGCTCTCCGTGATGCGGCACGAATTTGGTGGGCATGCCGTGAAGAAGACGTAGAGGCAGTGGCTAGTGGTTAGTGATTAGTGCCTTTGTGGGGACTACTCAACACTCATAACCCAGAACTTAGAGTCGTGAAGATTAGTAAGGAGTAGTAGATGCCAAATGAGGTAAGACACGCGGGGATGCAGGCAGGTTTCGAGCATCACATCAAGAAGCAGGAGAGGGTTCCTGATCCGTGCATCGTGGTGATTTTTGGAGCGTCCGGTGATTTGACCAAGCGCAAGCTGCTGCCGGCGTTGTTCCATTTGAAACAGGAAGGCCAGCTGCCAGAGGCGTTTGCGGTGGTGGGTGTGGCGCGGCGCGATATTTCTGCGCACTTCGCCGCAGACATGGAAGACGGAATTTTGAAGGGTGGCGGCGTGGAGCCGGATGACCCGAAGCTCAAGCAATTTATGGAGCGGGTGAATTACTTCACGACCAACTTTGATGATGATGAGGGTTTCGAAAAGCTGAAGAGTTTTCTTGCGGACATCGACGAGAAGGTCGGGACCAAGGGAAATCGTCTCTTCTACCTGGCGGTTGCGCCGGAATATTTTGCTGATATCACGGACCGGCTGGGCAAGCATGAGATGACGACTTCGAAGGCGCCCGGGCAATGGATGCATGTGATTATCGAGAAGCCGTTTGGGACTGACCTGGAGTCGGCTCGCAAGTTGAATGATGAGATCAACCGGGTGCTGAGCGAGGACCAGATCTTCCGCATCGATCATTACCTGGGCAAGGAGACGGTGCAGAATATCCTGGTGTTCCGGTTCGGCAACGGGATTTTTGAGCCGATCTGGAATCGGAATTTTATTGACCACGTGGAGATCACGGCGGCGGAGTCGATTGGCATCGAGGGGCGCGGACCGTTCTATGAGAGCGCTGGCGCGCTGCGCGACGTGCTGCAGAATCACGTGATGGAAGTGCTGAGCTTCGTTGCGATGGAGCCGCCTGACAGCTTTGAGTCGGCTTCCGTGCGGACGGAAAAGTTGAAGGTGTGGAACGCAATCGATCCGATCCAGGTGGAAGATACCGTGCGCGGACAGTATGGGCCGGGCCGCGTGGACGGCGAGCGGGTGATTGGATATCGCGAGGAAGACCGCGTGGATCCGGACTCGAATACGGAGACGTTTGTGGCGATGAAGCTGCAGATTGAGAACTGGCGCTGGGCGGGCGTGCCGATTTATCTGCGCGCGGGCAAGCGACTGGCGAAGCGCGTGACCGAGGTGACGGTGGTATTCAAGCAGCCGCCGCTGCATATGTTCAAGTCCGATGACGCGAAGAGCCAGGTGCAGCCGAATGTGCTGAAGATGCGCATTCAGCCGGACGAGGGCATCTCGCTGATGTTTGGCGCGAAGGTTCCCGGGCCGACGACGAACGTGATGCCCGTGGAGATGCACTTCAGCTACGCAGAGAGCTTTGGCAAGAGCTCGGCGAACGGCTACGAGCGGCTGCTGCTGGATGCGATGCTGGGTGATGGAACGCTGTTTGCGCATCGCTCGGGCGTGGAGGCAACGTGGGCGTTGATGACGCCGATTCTTGAGGCGTGGGCAAAGCGTCCGCCGAACGACTTCCCGAATTACGATGCGGGAAGCTGGGGACCTCCGGCTGCGGATGCACTGCTGAAGCGGGATCGGCGGAAGTGGTACAAGCTGTAAGAGCAGGGCGTAGAGGATAGAGTGTAGAGCGTAGAGGGAGCGGTTGCGGCGGGGAAGAGCCGTTGTGGCCGCTCTTTTGTTGGGTTCGAAATTTGTTTGGTGGAGGGGTTTGATGGCGCGTTTGATTAAGGTGACGTACCAGGTTTGGCCGACGGCTGCGGAGATGGCGCTGGGTTCGGCGCGGAAGTTTGCGGAGACGGTAGAGACGGCAGTGGCGAAGCGCGGTGTGGCGCGGCTGGCGATTTCTGGCGGCAGCACACCACAGGCTACGTTCAAGCTGCTGGCTGATCCGGCGGGGCCGTTTGCGAAGACGGTGCCGTGGGACAAGCTGCAGCTGTTCTGGGTGGATGAGCGGTGCGTGGGGCCGGATAATCCGGAGTCGAATTATGGTGTGGCGCGCGATCTGCTGCTGAGCAAGGTGCCGATCCCGGCGGCGAATGTATTTCGGATGGAGGGCGAGCTGGATCCTGAAGTCGCTGCCAGCCGCTATGAAAGCACGTTGAGGAATGTGTTGAAGCTTGAGGGGGCAGAGACGCCGGCGTTCGATTCGGTGACGCTGGGGATGGGGCCGGATGGGCATACCGCCTCGCTGTTTCCGAACACCGAAGGGCTGAATGAGCTTGGCCGGCTGGTGATTGCGAACCATGTGCCGCAGAAGGATGTGTGGCGGATTTCGCTGACATGGCCGGTGATCAATCATGGGGCGGAGGTGGTGTTCGAGGTCGAGGGGCCAAGCAAGACGGACATTTTGGCCGAGGTGTTGACCGGGCCGCGCGACCCGGATCGGCTGCCGTCGCAACTGATACGGCCCGCGAATGGTAAGCTTCTGTTCTTGCTGGATGAAGCTGCCGCGGCGAAGCTGCCACCGGCGGAGGCAACCGGGGCGGGGTATCGCGTCGGCACACTGGAGATCTAAAGGCGAGGATTAGGAAGTAGGTGGTTGCGGATGATTCTTGCGGGCGATGTTGGCGGAACGAAGGTTCACCTGGCGCTGTACAACTTTGTGAGTGGGCGGCTGGGGTTGGTGCGGGAGAACAAGTTCCCATCCAGTGAGCATGCTTCGCTCGATGATGTGGTGAAGGCGTTTCTGGCCCAGGCCGCTGGGTCGAAGGAAGAGATTATTGCGGCGTGCTTCGGGTGCCCGGGGCCGGTTCGAAATGGGCGGCTGAAGCTGACCAACCTGCCGTGGACGCTGGATGAGCGCGAGCTTGAGAAGTCGATAGGAATCGAGCATGTTTTTCTGATCAACGATCTTGAGGCCAATGGTTATGGGATTCCGGAGCTGGCGGAGGACAAGATTTTTACGCTGCTCAAAGGTGATCCGGCAGCGGAAGGTCACCGCGGATTAGTGTCGGCAGGAACCGGACTGGGCGAAGCGCTGTTGATCTGGGATGAGAAGACGCGGAGGCACCGGCCGATACCGTCAGAAGGCGGTCACTGCGATTTTGCGGCGCGCAATGATCGCGAGATCGCGCTGCTGCAGTATCTGCAGAGGACGCTGAACGGGCGCGTGAGTTTTGAGCGTGTGGTGTCGGGGATTGGGATCAAGAATGTGTATGCGTTTTTGCGCGACGACGAGAAGATGGAAGAGCCGGCGTGGCTGCGCGAGCGGATGGAGAGCGAAGATCCGAATGCTGTGATTGGCCAATGCGGCGAGGATGGGTCGAGTGAGATCTGCGCGGAGACGCTGCGGATGTTTACGTCGGCATTCGGCGCAGAGGCGGGCAACGTTGGGCTGAAGGTGCTGGCGGCGGGTGGGATGTACCTGGGCGGGGGCATTGCGCCGAAGATTCTGAAGACGATGCAGAGTGGTGAGTTTGCGCAGGCGTTTTTGGATAAGGGAAGGCTGTCGCCGCTGTTGGAGGCGATGCCGGTGCGGGTGATTCTGGATGAAACGTGCGCCTTGTTGGGAGCGGCGGCGTTTGCGGAGGCGCGGGCTGCGGAGATCTCGGGACGGTCGGCGCGCGCGGCGTCGTAGAAAAAGAATTCGAAGGCGGGTTGACCTGGGGCCATGCAGTAGCGTCCATGAAGTACGTGTAAACGGAGAGCGAGCGCGATGCGATGGATGGCTGCTGCGATACTGGGTGTGGCTTGTTCGGGTGGGTTGGCGCAGCAGGCTGCGATGCCGGCGGCTACTGCTGAGACTACCGGAACGATTGTGGGGCACGTGTACCTGGCTGATACGGGCGGTCCTGCGCGGTTGGCGCAAGTGGCTCTGCAACCGGTGCAGGTGCCGAGCGATGACGCGAAGAAGGGGGATGCGCGCCAGCTGGGTTCGTTCCAGGTCTATCGGACCGGGCTCGATGGTGGATACCGCATCGCCCATGTGAGGCCCGGTTCGTATTACGTGGTGGTGAAGATGCCGGGATACCTGTCGCCGTTTGCGATGTTCACGAATCAGCAGCTCTCGCATCCGACGCCGGACGATCAGCAGAAGATTGACGCGTATCTGCCGGTAGTGACGGTGGTGCCGAATAACTCCGCGACGATGGATGTGCATTTGACGCGGGGCGCGAGCTTGAGTGGGACGCTGAGCTTCGACGATGGAGAGCCGTATCCCGATGTGCGCGTGCAGGTGATGCAGAAGGATGCGAAGGGGAAGTGGCAGGCGCTGCCGCTGGTGAGTGGCGGCTATACGGATGACCTCGGCAACTTTCGCATTACGGGTTTGCTGGCAGGGGAGTATTTGTTGAAGGCGAGTTTTTCGCTGGACGATATGTATGTGTCGAGCGTGCTGGAGCAGCCGGACATGATGTCGTCGAACACGCGTTTCTCTTTGGACTATTACAGTGGCGATACGGTGCGGCTGCGTGATGCGAAACCGATTCATGTGGACAGCTCGCAGGAGGTGTCGGGAGCCAACATTACGATTCCGGTGTCGAAGTTGCACATGGTGAGTGGGCAGATTGTGCATGCGGGCAGCGTGATCAATGGGGGGACGGTGGTGCTGTGCTACGCGGATGGCGATGGGGAGGAGGTTGCGTCGGCGAAGGTGGAGAGCGATGAGCCGATGTTCCGGATGCCGTTTGTGCCGGAGGGGAACTACGTGATCAAGGTGAAGGATGCGGAGGACGTGCGGCGCGAGGAGATTTCCAATGGGCCGGGGAACATGCCGCCGTTCCATACCAAGGAGACGGTGGTGCAGAGGTATGGAACGGCGGAGCAGCCGCTGGTGGTGACGGGCGATGTGAGTGGGGTGAATCTCGCGGTGGCGGCGGCGAAGACTCAGTAGTGCTGCGGGGAGCCCGAGATCGAGTCCCACTGATGACGTGATGGAGCTACGTCATCAGTGGGGCACCCGGATCGGTGCCGGTTCGACTACATGATGCGGAAGCGTTCGCGCATGAGGCGCTGGAACCGGGGGCGCCAGATGAGGTCGTAGGCGAGCTCCTTGCCGGGGAACATGGCGAGGGCGGCGGAACGCGCGTCGCCGATCATCTGGGAGGCGTCGTCGATCGTGAGGGAATGGTCCTGCGCGATGGTCTGCAGGACGAGGTTCATCATGAGCTGCAGGCGGCGGATGAGGCGTGCCTCTTCCTGGGCGTCGATGGAAACGGCGGTGGGAGGGATGGCGGAGGTCGTGGACGTGGTTTCAGGCTTTTGCAATCGCGGCTCCTTAATTGGATTAGGCAGGTGCGGAGGTCGACAAGCGGAAGCAACGGAGGCTGATAACTCCCAACCTACGGCCAAGGCCTGAGGACTGTCTACCAATTAGACGCGGCAGATGCTACGGAGATTCCCCCACCGGGAGCGAGCAGGAAGGTCGTGGCTCCGAGGCGGTCGGTTCGGTAGGTGCGGATATGGGCCGCGGCCAGGCGGTCGATGACGATGGGGCTGGGATGGCCAAAGGTGTTGTGCTGGCCGTCGCTGATGACGGCGTCGATGGGCGAGACCGCCGCGAGGAACTCCGGCGTGGTGGAGGTGTGGCTGCCGTGGTGGCCGACCTTGAGGAGCGTTGCGGGTTGGAGGCGGTGGTTGGCGAGCATGGCGGCTTCGCTGGGGGCTTCGGCGTCGCCTTCGAGCAGAACGCTGGCATGGGCATAGTCGAGACGGACGACGAGCGAGTCGTTGTTGATGGGCGTGCCGCCGTTCGCGTAGGGAGCTTCGGGGGCGAGGACGGTGGCCTGTAGATCGGACCAGGGGAACGCCTGGCCGGCGTGGAGGTGGCGGATGATCATGTGCTGGGCGCGGGCCTGCGCGAGCAGGGCGTAGAAGAGTGGAGAGTCGCCGGGGTCGATGCTGATCCAGAGTTCGCGGGGATGGAAGTCGCGCAGGACGGCGGGCATGCCGCCCATGTGGTCGGAGTGTGCGTGGGTGAGGAGGACCACGTCGAGGTGGCGGATGCGGCGCGACCAGAGATAGGGCGCGACGACCTCTTCGCCAACATCCCACGCGCTGGCTGGGGCGTTTTCGCCGCGGCCGGTGGGGCCTCCTGCGTCTACGAGCATGGTTTCGCCGAGCGGGCTGACGACGAAGATAGAGTCGCCCTGGCCGACGTCGATGGCAGTGACTTCGAGAGCGCCGGGGTGCAGGCGAGGTGGAGTGGGATAAAGAACGGCGAGCGGGACTAGGAGGGCGGCGAGGACGCCGGTTGCGAATAAAGTGCGGCGGTGCGCGCGAAGAGCCCAGCAGCAGTAGAGGATGCAGGCGCAGGCTAGCGCGAGGGCGATGGGCGCCGGCTCGGGGGTGCGGAGATTGGCGATGGTGAGGTTCTGTACGCGGTCTACGGTGAAGCGCATGAGGTGGAGTAATAGCGCCGTGAGCGTGGCGGGAATGAGGGCAAGCCATGCGCTGAGCAGCGAGGCGAGGAAGGTGATGATCGCGACGCAGAGCAGCGCCGAGAGCAGGGGGATGTCGATGAAGTTGAGGGGAAGCGCGAGGAGGGTGGCTCGATGGAAGTAGATCGCCATGGGAAGGATCATGCAGAGCTCGGCGGTGAGCGAGATGAGGATGGCTTCGCAGGTCCAGAAGAAAGCGCGGAGGAGCCAGACGGGAAGGTTGGCTAGTCGGATGCTAAAGAGGTCGGCACATAGGTCGGTGAGCATGCGCGTGTGGACGCGGAATTGTGCGATGCGTGGGGGAACGGCGGCGTCGGCACGAGCGATGTCGAGGTGGCGAAGGGCGCGAAGGCGCGGAGCGATGAGGCGTTCGCTGAGGGGGATCGCCAGGCCGGCGATGGCGAGGATGACCATGAACGTCATCTGGAAGCTGGCTTCGAAGAGGGAGCGGGGGTCGAGAACAAGAACGGCGAGGGCCGCTGCGCCTAGAGCGTTGAGTGCAGTGATCTCGCGGTCGAGCCATCGGGCTATGAGGTAGATGGCTGTCATGATGAGCGCGCGCTGGGCAGGGATGCCGAAGCCGGTTAGCTCGGCGTATGCGAAGGCGGCGAGGATGGTGATGAGGACGGCGAGGCTTTGGGGGAGACGGAGGCGGCGGAGGAACCAGAAGAGGCCGCCGGCGAGTAGAGCGACGTGCAGGCCGGAGACGACGAAGAGGTGGAAGGTGCCGGTGCGCTCGAAGGATTCGCGGAGGGCGCGGGTGAGGTGGGTGCGATCGCCGAAGAGCATGGCGTTAAGCATGGAGGCGTCTTCAGGAGTGAGTCGCAGAGCTTGCGGAAGGTGGTGGCTTGCGGCGGAGTCGGCGAAGGATTGAAGACGATTGGAGGCCCATGCCTGGGCGGCGAAGACGCGGCAGCGGAGTGTGGGGCGAGCGGCGCGAAGGATTTGTACACGCGAGGATCGGGCGCTTCCGGTGGCGCCGATGCCTTCCTCGAGCAGGTAGTCGGCGTAGGACCACGCGCCTGGGTCGCGGTAGACATCGGGCGCGCGAAGGCGCAGCGGGACGGCGATGAGATCGCCGCAATGAAGGGCGAGCTGAGGGCCATTAACCGTGAAGCGGACACCACCGGCGGTGGGCTGCATCACCGAGATGTCAGGCGTGAGGTATTCCACGGACTGGATGTCGATGTCGACGGACTGCGTATCGGGGTCAGGGTCGGCGTCCCAGGCGTTGGGCTCGAATGCGGGATGGGGCGCGTTACGTGGCGGCGGAGGGAGCGTGCGGACGCGGATGACGGTGCCCTGGACGTCGCGGGTAAGGCCGTCGGCGAGATGGTGGAGCGCAAATTGCTGGGGGATAGCTGGCTCGATCTGCGAGCACCAGCAGCCGATCGCGATCCAGAGGGCATAGACGGGAACGATTGCAACGCGAGGAGCCTTGCGCAGGCTGATGAGAGAGAGCGTGAAGAGGAGGAGTGTGGCAGCGGCGAGGAGGAGGGTTGGTTGCCAGCGGAGAGCGAGGAGGTCGCCGAGAGCGAAACAGGCGCAGGCGGTGAGTAGCGGGACCCGGCGAAGCCTGAGCGGCTCGACGACAGGGGAGTTGTACAACCAGGATGTGGCAGCACCGACAACCGGCATGAGAAGCGCTGACTAAAAACAGAGTGTAGAGCGTAGAGGGTAGAGTGTAGAACGCAATGGGTAGTGAGTTGAGGGTAGAAGGTTGGGGGGGTGTGTGTCTAGTTGCGACGCTGGAGGATGGCGACTGTTTCGAGGTGGAAAGTTTGGGGAAAGAGGTCGACGAGGTGTAGCGCGCGAATGTTGTAGAAGGGCTGAAAGACGCTGAGGTCGCGGGCAAGGGTTGTGGGGTCGCAGGAGACGTAGACGATCGAGGGCGCGGCAATGCTGTTGAGGAGTTCGCAGGCTTCGAGACCAACGCCGGCACGCGGCGGATCGAGAACGATGAGGTCTGGGCGGTCGCGATCGAGGACGGCGCGGTGCAGGAAGTCCAGCGTCGTGGATTCATGCACCGTGCTGGCGGAGCCGGTCTTGGTGAGAGCTGAGCGGAGGTCGGCAACGGCGGTGGGGTTGGCTTCGACGGCGGTGATCTCGCTGAAGCTGCGAGCTAATACGCGAGAGAAGAGACCGACGCCGGCGAAGAGATCCCAGGCAAGGGTGCCGGTGCGCGGGTGGTCGTCGTCGTTGCAGACGAGTTCGACGAGGGTTTCCAGGAGGAAGCGGTTGGTTTGGAAGAAGCCGCCGCGGGTGACCCAGTAGGTTTCATCGAGCACGCGATAGTTGAGACCGGGGGCGCCGGCTTCGGCGATGATGCGGCCGGTGGGGCCGGTGCGGGGATCGAATGCGGCAGCAGCGGTGGCGGTGATGAGCACGCCCTGTGGTGCGTAGGCCTGCAGCGTGATGGCGGCGCGGTCGAGGCTGCCGAAGATGGCCTTGGTGCGTGGAGCACAGAAAAAGGTGACCTGGATGCGCTTCATGGTGTGGTCGCAGAAGAGCTCGACTTCGGCGGTGGCGTTGAGCCAGTAGGCAACGTCGCGATCTTCAGCTGCGGCGGCGAGTAAGGATTTCGCAGTGGACCAGAGAACGGGCGCTGCGATGAGGCAGGTGGTGATGGGAAGAAAGTCGGTGGTGGCGTGGCGGTTATATCCGAGCCGTAGCGATCCCTCAGTGTCGGTGTCGTCGCCGCCGCCAAGCGTACGCGCTACGCGCAGGCGAATGCGATTGCGGTAACCCCAGGGTTCAGCGGTGTGCATCGAAGGTTCGGGGGCAGCTTCCACGCCGGCGCCTTTTAGAAGTTCAGCGAAGATGGATTGTTTGAGGCGAAGCTGCTCGGGGTAGTTGGCCATCTGATAGTGGCAGCCGCCGCAGGAGCCGAAGTGCGGGCAGGGTGGGGGGACGCGTTCCGGTGAGGGAGTGAGCACGCAGAGCAACTGAGCTTCGTTGCTGGCGTTGGGGTTCGAGGCTTCGACCGTCTCGCCGGGGAGCGTGAAGGGAACGAGTACGGCGCCGCCGCGATCGGTGTGAGCGAGTCCGTTGCCGCTGTAAAGCGCTCGATCGATGTGCAGGGTTTCGCTCATGCGTGGCTCATATAAAACAGGCTCAGGCGTGGGAGAGCGCGTAGTTCCAGAATACGCTTGTGCAGAAACTGCTGCTGCACCTGGCGAAGCTGCACGGCTGACATCTTCGAGCGATAGGGAGCGAGTTCGCGATCGGCCTGGGCCTTGAGGTCGACGAGCTCTTGTTCGTTGGCGGAGGATTGCAGGGCGGCGAAGAGTTTTTCTTCGAGCACGGTGAGCGTGCGATCGAGATCGTCGAGTGGCGGAGGGGCAGGTCCACGCATGGAGGAGGCAAGTTCGCGGAGGCGGGCGGCGGTGGTTGCGCGTACAGCGTCGGATGATTCGTCGGGCAGAGATGTGGCTTCGAGAGCCCGCGCGTTGTGGTCGAGGAAGGCTGCGACGCGCTCGGACTCGAAGCCTGACTCGCGAGGCTCATGTGCAGTGACGGGAGCGAGACCGGTGGAGGCTTCGACGAGTTCTTCCGCGGATTGCATCACCGCCTGCGCGCACCAGGCAAGGCCGTTGACCTTGCGCAGCCGGCCGCGAGCTTTGTGGGCGCGGGCGTCGTGTTTATCGAACGCCGCATCGATGCCGCGGAGCACGGCTTCCAGTGGAATGCCGGCCTCGCGCCAGGTTTCGATCAACGCCCAGTCGAGCGTGTTGAGCAGAAGAATGGAGCCGCGGCGGCGGCTGAACCGTTCTTCGATCTCGGAGAAGTATTCAAAGTAATTCATAGGAGCGAGGGTGCAGGGTTCAGCGTCCAGCGTGCGGAGTTTTCTGGGTCCTGGACCCTGAGTCCCTGACCCTGCTTTACCGGCGCCGATGGCGGTCTTGATTGCGCTCCCAGATGAGGCGGAGGCCGTTGAGGGTGAGGTTGTCGTCGACGTGCTGAATGTACTTTGAGTCCGCGGCGATTAGTTTGGCGAGGCCGCCTGTTGCGATGGTTTTCGTTTCGGGGCCAAGCTCTGCGATCATGCGCTCGAGGATGCCGTCGATTTGACCGATTGCGCCGTAGTACAAGCCAATCTGGATGTTGTCGGTTGTGGACGTGCCGATGATCTTCGCCGGCTTCTTGATTTCGACGCGGGTGAGGCGCGCTGCGCGGGCGAAGAGCGCGTCCGCGGAGATGCCTATTCCCGGCGCTATAGCCCCGCCGATGAATTCGCCCCGTGCGGAGACCACGTCGAAGGTGGTGGCCGTGCCCATATCGACGACGATGGTGGGGCCGCCGAGGAGGTCGAAGGCTGCGACGCAATTGACGATGCGGTCGGCGCCGGCCTCGCTGGGATTGTCGGTGAGCACGGGAAGGCCTGTCTTCACGCCGGGCTCGATAAAGAGTGGACGAATGTTGAAGAAGGTCTCGCACAGGCTGCGGATGGCGGCGTCCAGTGGCGGGACGACCGAAGAGACGGCGATGCCGGTGACGATCTCCGGCTTGAGCCCGCGCATGTTGAACAAGGCCTGGAAGAGGACACCGAGTTCGTCGGCTGTCTGCTTGTGGGGCGTTGTAACACGCCAGTCGGCCACCATGTGTGCGGGTTCTGCGCCGGTCGCGGGCGCGAAGAGACAAAAGACCGTGTTGGAGTTGCCTACATCGAGTGCCAGTAGCATGCAGAGCTTTCCCGCCTCAGTCAGCTATCTTACCAGTGTCCTGCGCGGAGTCCTACGTGGACGGCGAGAGTTAAGAGTGGGGGCTGGGGATAGGTGAGGGTTCCTCGCGGACGCCGCCGGAGAGGACGGTGCGCTGGGTGTGGTCGTCGGCGTCTACGAGCAGGTAACCGTTGTGGTCGAGCCCGGCGGTGGTGCCGGTGTAGCCGCCTTGCTCAGGGACTTGCACACGCTTGCCACGCACCCATGTGGAGGCGGCGGTGAAGCGGGTCAGGAGGTCGGGTTGCTGCGCTGGCAGGCTGGGCTGGTGGGCTTCGAGCTGCGTGAGTTCGAGATCAAGCGCGCGAAGGATCGCGATCATCAGCGCATTGCGGCTCTGCGGCTCGCCGGTCGCAATCCGCAACGAGGTGGCGATGGGCGCGAGCTCTGGAGGAAAACTCTCATGGTTGATGTTGACGCCGATGCCGATGATGGCATAGCGGAGCAGCGCGTCCTCGCCAGGGTCAACGGCGGTTTCAACGAGGATGCCGCCGAGCTTTTTGCCGGGGCCAGAGGGTTGTGGAAGGATCAGGTCGTTGGGCCAGCGGATGTCGATGTCGAGACCTGTGACCGTCTTGATGGCGGACTGCACGGCGAGGCCAGTGGCCAGCGAAATCCAAAGGGCTTCGCGCAGGGGCAGACGCGGCTTGGCGAGGGCGCTGAGGTAAAGGCCGTCGCCGGGTGAGGAATGCCAGGTGTGGCCACCGCGTCCGCGGCCCTGAGTCTGCGCGTCGGCGAGATACACGGTGCCTTCGGGAGCGCCGTTGGCGGCCGCTTCGAGCAGCAGGGTATTGGTGGACTCGGCCGTGGGGAAGTGATGCAGGCGGGCTGGGAAACGGGTGCCGACCAGTGCGCTACGCAGTGCGACTGGATTCAACTCTTCGCGAGAACTCATATGTGCATCCTAACGCTCATGGCATGCCGGTTGAAGGGCGCTGATCACCGTGGGACGGGGTGCGTTGATGCCCGTTGAGTTGTCCGTGCCGCTGGCGCATCAATTTGCGCTGCTGTTGTTGATCGCGCTGCCGGTGGCTTGTGCCGCATGGACGGTCACGCATGAAGAAGTGTTTCGGGAGCCGCGAGAGTTCTGCAAGCGAATGAGTCAGGATTGCAAATCCTTGCCGAAGCGAAAATTCTTTTACTTGTTTACCTGCGAATATTGCTTCTCGCATTATGTTGCTGCGCTGGCGCTGCTGCTGTTCCGGTATCAGCTGCTATACAACGGATGGCGTGGCTATGTGATTGGGTGGTTGGCTGTCGTATGGATCGCGAACGTGTATATGAGCGTGTTCAACCTGCTGCGGTTGGACATCAAGCACGAGAATGTGACGATTGCCGCGGAGCAACAGGACCTGCCGCCGGAGGCTGGGAAGAAGTGACCGCTTAGCTGTCTTTGCGATACAACAGGTTGCGCATGGCATCGCGGCGGGCGGCGTTGGCTTCGCGATCGGTGGTGGCGGCCGGGTGTTGCGCGATCAGCTCGGCGGCTTCTGGTGTGGAGCAGGAGGGGCAGCGATTCGCGTAGCCCGGCTTGTCCGGCTTCAGTTCAAACTCTTCTTCGCAGATGATGCAGGTTTTGATGGGGAAAGGCATTGGAGTGCTCCAGGTTTTGTTGCGGGTTTGGTTTGCGCGACGCTTGGTGCGCGTTCTATGCGGTGTTTGGACGTGCGGCGGAAGATAAGGAAAGCTACTCCGGCGGCAGGGCGGCGAGGGCGGCTTCGGCCTTTTGTTTGAGGGCGAGGGTTTCGGCGTGCTGCTTGCGCAGGCCTTCGACGATGTGGGCGGGGGCGCGGGCGATGAAGCCTTCGTTGCCGAGCTGCTTGTCGGCGGCTTCGAGACCCTTGGTGTATTTGGCGAGGTCTTTGGTGAGGCGCTCGCGCTCGGCGGGAACATCGATCTGGCGCTCGTAGACTACTGCGACGTCGAAGGCGGAGGTGGAACGGGCGTTGTTGCCGGTGAGGGTTGCGGGGGCGAGCTCAACCGAGTTTACGCGCGCCAGACGCGAGAGCATGTCTGCGTTGGACTGCACGAGTGCTGAGATCTGTGGGCTGGCGTGGAGCTGGATGGGCGTGGATTCTTTTTCAGGTACGGCAAGCTCTTTGCGCAGGCCGCGAATGGTGACGATTAGATCTTGCAGCGTGGTCATCGCGTTGACGGAGAGTTCGTCGGCGGTGAAGTCTTCGCGCTGTGGGTAGCGGGTGAGGGCGATGGATTTGGCGGGCGATGCGGTGCCGACGCTGGCGTAGAGGGCGTGCCAGAGCTCTTCGGTGAGGAAAGGCATGAAGGGTGAGAGCAGACGCAGGGCGGCCTCGAAGACGCTGACGAGGGCGTTGAGGGTGAGCGCGGTTACGGAGTTGTGCGCAGAAGCAGGTCCTCCGCCTTCGGCGAAGGATGACAATTCTTCAGGGGTGGGAAAGTTGAGGCGAAGCTTGACTAGCTCGAGATACCAGTCGCAGAACTCGCCCCAGAAGAACTGATAGACAGCGTTGGCGGCTTCGTCGAAGCGGTAGTCGGCGAGCGAGTGGGCGACGCTGTCGGAGACGGTGCTGAGGTGGGAGAAGATCCAGCGGGTCTCGAGGGGAGTGGTCTCAGGCAGGTTGATGGAAACGGAGTCGTGGCTGGTGAGCGAGACGGTGTAGCCGGCTTCGCGACCGCGGTCGATGTTCATCTGCAGGAAGCGGGCGGCGTTCCAGATCTTGTTGGCGAAGGCGCGGTAGCCTTCGGTGCGGGCTTCGTTGAAGGCAATGTCCGTGCCGGGCGAGGCTTGCGAGGCGAGCGTGAAACGGACGGCGTCGGTGCCGTATTTGGTGACGATCTCGATGGGGTCGATGACGTTGCCCTTGGTCTTCGAGATCTTCTGGCGGTCGGCGTCGCGGACGAGGGCGTGGATGTAGACGTTGCGGAAGGGGACGGCGTCGGCGAGAGTGCGCGCCTTTACGCCGCCAGAGCCGTCGGGCATGGGGACGTCGAGCATGAAGTGGCAGCTGAGCATGATCATGCGGGCTACCCAGAAGAAGAGGATGTCGAAGCCGGTGACGAGCTGCTGCGTTGGGTAGAAGGCCGCCATGTCGGGGGTCAGGGCATTGCTGCCATCCCAACCGAAGACGGTGAAGGGAAGCAGGCCGGAGGAGAACCAGGTGTCGAGGACGTCGGTCTCTTGCTTGATATCGGTGATGCCGCAGCCGCTGCAGGCTGTTGCGATATCGCGGGAGACGGTGATGCATCCGCACGCGTTGCAATGCCACGCGGGAATGCGGTGGCCCCACCAGAGCTGGCGGGAGATGCACCAGTCGTGGATGTTGGTCATCCACTCCATGTAGGTCTTGCGGTTGTTGTCGGGCGTAAAGGTGATATGGCCCTGCTCGACGGCGGCGATGGCTTTGTCGGCGAGCGGCTGGATCTTGATGAACCATTGCATGGAGAGGCGCGGCTCGATGATGACGCCGGTGCGCTGCGAGATGGGGACCGTCATGGGATGGTCTTTGATCTCGACGAGGGCGCCGATGGATTCGAGCTCGGCGACGATGCGCTCGCGGGCTTCGAAGCGATCAAGGCCGTGGAAGGGCGAGCCGGGTAAGTCGAGGTGCGCGGTTGGATCGAAGATGGTGATGTTGGGCAGGTTGTGGCGCTGGCCGATGGCGAAGTCGTTGGGATCGTGCGCGGGCGTGACCTTGACGGCTCCAGTGCCGAACTCGGGTTGCGCCCAGTCGTCGGCGAGGATGGGGATTTCTCTGCCGACGAGAGGGAGCTTGAGGAGTTTGCCGATGAGATGTTTGTAGCGCTCGTCGGATGGATTGACGGCGACGGCTACGTCTCCCAGCATGGTCTCGGGGCGAGTGGTTGCGATGGTGATGGAGCCTGTTCCGTCGGCTAACGGATAGCGGATGGTGTAGAGCTTGCCGATGCGTTCTTCGGAGTCAACCTCGAGATCGCTGACGGCGGTTTGGATGGATGGGTCCCAGTTGACGATGTAGGCGCCGCGATAGATGAGACCCTGTTCCCAAAGGCGGACGAAGGCTTCCTTGACGGCGACGCTGAGGCGGTCGTCCATAGTGAAGTATTCGCGCGACCAGTCGACGGATGCGCCGAGGCGCTTCATCTGCTCGGTGATGGCTGATCCGTATTGCTGCTTCCACTCCCAAACACGTTCTGTGAAGGCTTCGCGGCCCATTTGCTGGCGGGTGGGCTTGCCTTCGGCCGCGAGTTGGCGCTCCACCATCATCTGCGTGGCAATGCCGGCGTGGTCGGTACCGGGAACCCAGACAGCGGTGTCGCCGGACATGCGACGCCAACGCGTGAGGATGTCCATTTGGGTGTGCTCAAGCATGTGTCCGATGTGCAGGCGTCCGGTAACGTTGGGCGGCGGCAGCAGCTGGACGAAGGGTGTGATCGTACTTGCGTCGGCGGGAGTGGGGACGGAGAAGATGTTCTCGTCGACCCAGAATTTGGACCACTTCTCTTCAATCAGCGATGGATCGTATGCCTTGGGTAGTTCCTGACTCATAAGCTTTAAGGGTAGCAGGAAGCAGGAAAGCAGGGGATAGAGTGTAGAGGATAGAGAGAACGAAAAAGGGAGCAGCTTTCGCCGCTCCCTCTACGTTGTATTCTGCCCGGGTCTAGAATGCTTATATCCACCTCGCAGCAATCGGCGGGTTACCAACCTGAATGGAATGAGTTAGATAATCATCTTGAATGCACCATTCGGTCACGGGTTTGTTCTGATTAGACCTTTTGATGTTGGAAACGCAACAAACCTCACTGTGGGTTTTGCGAGCACCAATTTCCGCTAAAGGGCTTGTTGGGCCGGTGCAGTAGAATCTCATTTCAAATGAAGACTCTATATTTCCTCCGTGGCCTTCCCGTTTCCGGCAAAACCACGTGGGCATGAGGCAAGTTGGCCGACCTCAACTTGGGCGGAAAGGTTCTGGCTGTCCGCACGAACAAGGATGGAATTCGAAGCCAGCTTGGGGGAACTATAGAGAGTAGAGTCAGCCGCCGGGAGTCTGAGCTTGTAGCTGGCGCGTTGAATGCAGGGCTGGAAGTCATCTTGGACAATTCCCATTTCAACCCGCATCATGAACGTCGATATAAATTGCTTGCCGAAAAGCACGGCTATAAGTTTGAGCTGAAAAGCTTCGTGCATGTTTCGCTCGAAGAATGTATACGCCGAGACCAGAACCGTCTCAACTCTGTCGGTGAAGCACTCATTCGGAGTATGTATGAACGGTATTTGCCGCCCAAGTCAGGGAAGAAGCCCATTGCCCAAGGTCGGTTGTTGCAATGGCCGAGATGAATCTCACACTTTTTCGTGTCGGGCGTGTCGAGCGGCACCGGCCTGTTGAATCATACGTGCAATCACATCAAGGCTGAATCGCTAGCGCCCTCTTCGGCGGCTTCTTGATCCACTATCCCCGGATCCCGTTGAGTGAAATCTAGGCGCCTTGCCGCTAGCGGTGCATTACGAGTTAGTCCGAATGATTCCGACATAGGAAGGCTACAACTGTAAACAACGTTCGACCTTCTTGAGCAGTTCCGAAGGCTTCAGCTGAAAACTCTCCGCGAAATCAAACAAAGCCTTAAGAGATGGGCTCTTCTCCCCCCGTTCTAACTGACCAATGTAATTCCTGTGATAACCCGTCTGGTGAGCGTAAGAATCCTGGGAATAGCCACTGTCCAAACGCAGTTGCCGCAGGACCACTCCGAACGCCCTTTGAGGCGAGTTCTGGGCAGGCTCCTTGGCATGACGCTGTATGGGCACATCATGAACATGAACCCGTTGACCACAATTGTGCGACCCACCTATAGTGTGTAAAGAACGTTACTTGGGAGGTACACATGACGCGGCAGAGAGACCAGGAACTACGCTTTTGTATGGAGAAGCAGGCTAGGCAGCGAATGCATTCGGGAATGATGCCGAACGGGAGGCGCTGCCTAACTTGATAAATAATTCTTAGGAACACGATCTGTGGTTGCCTAATCGAGCATTCATTACAGAGCGTTTGGGTCTTTGACTCGAAGACTTTAAGCAATCTGAGATTTCCATAATTCGAGACGACGGGCATGATCGGAGGTTTTGGTATGACAGATCCCTTGATTGAGGCTGTAGAGGAAGCAAGACGGGAATTGCGATGGGCGGCGGGCGGCATGACCGAAGAAGAGAAAGAAGATCAACGACGTATAGCGGAAGTTAAGGAAATGAAGCTTTTCATGAATTCCTTTGGCCTTCTACGTGAACATGCTCTTTGTTACCCGAAAGCTATCTGGTCCGAAGACCGGGCAGCTATAGAGTTCAAGATCAAAGGGCAAGTATTTCGGTTGTACCCATCCGGAGACGACCTTCGCCTTCAAACTTTTGACGGAAAGCCTTTGACTGAAATTCGGAAGACTGACCCTTACTTCGCGAGTCGAGTAATCGTCGCGGTTGGAGATGTGTTGGGTCTCTAGGTTGAGGAACTCAATTGGGCACCCGACCACCGCAGACCAGCGGCGAAGCCACCGCGGAATGCCGACGCATTCGGCCTAAGAGATGCCGGCAACAAACTGTGCCGCTTGTGACACACTGAAAGGCATTCATGTCAGAGAACATACGGATCTCACTTGGCCATCCGATCCTGATCTTCGTTTACAGTTTCGCGCTCCTGCTGGGAGGATGCGCCATCGGGATGCACTGGGATCAATCGCGTGCCAGCGCCATCTGGATCGCCGTAGCAGGTGCTGCCCTGATGGTCGTGCACGATACGTTTACGGGGTTGATATTTGCGTCCTTGACCTTCCGCCGGTTCCAGAGGGAGCAACGGGCAGGACGAAGCTCGCCTTCCTCCCAGGCCTAAAACCTTTATCGCTTACGCCGGCCTGTGACCCTAACTAAATCTGACTTTGCTCCTGAGGAGATCTCGCATGGCAAATGTATCGCTCCCACGGCCTGATCTTGAAGCGCATCGGGACTCGTTGATGCTCCCGATGCCAGACCTGCTGAGCACTCTGACATCAAAGATCGGCAAGAAGCTGACGGCATACGTTGCAGGCGTGGACGACGTCAAGACCATCGAGAGTTGGATTGCAGGTGAGCCGTCGCCCAAAGATGCGGAAAGGCGTTTGCGGTTGACCTATCAGATCGTAATGACGCTTACGATCGCGGACACACCCGCGGTGGCGCAAGCTTGGTTGATCGGGATAAACCCCGAACTCGACGACCGAGTGCCCCTACGCCTACTAATAGAAGGCAACCTCGATCAAGTAGCAGGCGATATTGTGGGAGCGGCGAGAACCATTGTCGCAGGTGGATAATCAAAACCGCACGAGAGCAGCCCGATCCGCAGTTCCAGTTGGCTGCCTTTTAGATCAAATATTGGGAAGCCATGGAAGTTGCAATACCGAAGATCGGTCGAGGTTGAAAGAGGATCGTTAGCATGTGGACATTGACAGTCAGATCTCGGGGGCGGATCACACTGCCGAAAGACCTTCTGGAGCACCTTGGCGTTGGACCGGGAGATGAAATCGAATTCGAGTTGCTTCCAGACGCACAGGCAGCTCTCATGTGGGGTAAGCCATCGAAGATCGCGGCAAATGACCCAGGTTTCAAAACGACCATCGAGTCGGCCCGCAAGATTATGATAAGGCGCCGGTACGCCCTCCGAGAATTGGCGGAGTGACACCTTGTGTCGCCTCAGCGAGCGCCTTGCCGCTTTCGCAACATTCGAGGATTGCTTCAGGACCCTACAGCGTTTCTCGGTACCAATGGAAATATCAAGCGATCAGCTTCTGCCGGGAACGCAATGATTCCGTCCAGTCTGCGCAATCTTGAATGTCCTTCAGTATTTCGCTGGGGGCTGGCGGCTGTCCATTGCGGCCAGCGGACGGGTCATGAGCGTCAGTGATATCGCAGCATTTCTTGAAGCCAGCGTGAAATGCATGGCAATCTGAGTCCGCCAACACCACCGTTTTGCGCAGGTGCTTTGTTTCGATGTAATCGCGATGACGCTGCACCACGCCTGCGAATGCAATGGACTCCAACGCTCGCTCCCACGTGGCGCGCAAGCGGTTATAGATTGCGACAGCTTCTTCCCCGTACTCTTCGTCTCGGCTGTCATCAAACAGCTGCTTTGCGTCTCGCGCTCGCTGGCAAAGTTTATCTAGCCGGTCCTCAACGCTTTTCCCTTGCCAAGGCAGACCGTCCTCCACGATCCCGGTTCCTGCGGCCCCGCGGCCGACCGTTCGTGATGACTGCTGTATCTTCTCTCGCACTGCAAGGTCATGCAGGTCGTTTGCAAAGATCAAATCGTGAGTAAAGACGATAACCTGACGGACGGCGCCTTCCTTGACGAGGCGCTCCGCGACTTTTTTTCGCCAGCGGTGATCGAGTGACGTCACGGGGTCGTCAAATACCAAAGCTGAACAATGATCCATCGTGGCGACTTCAGTCAAGAAGGCAGCGAGGGCAATGCAGGTCTGCTCTCCTTCGCTCAGCACGCTAAGAACCTTCGCGTCCCGTTTTGCCAACAGCCTTACTTGATACTGTGGCGAACCGTAACGGCCGCCGACACGAGCAATCTCTACCCGAACCTTGTTCGACACAAGCGATATAACCTCATCGAGGAATCGATCACGAAGCTGTGGCGTGACGACGTCGTCGGCAAGCTTATTCCCCAAATTCGTGATCGCTATAGTGCCGAAATCCTTACAACATATTTCCAGAAAAGCTATCGTGGCCAAGCGCACATGCTCCGACTCGACGAGTGGGAGTGAAACTGCGAGCTGTTGTCGATCCTCGAGCTCGTCCAGCTCTCCTTGCCAGCGATCTCTTTCCGCAGGGTCGACAAGCTTGTCGAGCTCAGCCGCGCGAGTCTCCAGTCGTCTGACGATCTCTTCGAGTTTAGCGGCAGGATTCGTCAGGGTCGGGGCAGGCTTGCCGAGTGAGCCACGAAAGGTGAACCTACGGAGCCTCGCGCTTGCGAGATAGCGCAGGATCGCCTTCTGAAGCCTACTGTCGTCAGTTGTAACTTCCTGAAGCCCAACTGAGTGGGGCTTGAGCGAAAGTCTTAATGTGAGCAACGGCGCGAGTGTCTCTCTGGCCTCACGTTCTGCGGTCAATGCCTTCGTTTCCGTATCCGCCTGGACGAAATCCTCAAAGCTTTGCATCCGATCGACGGCATCCTTAGTAAGCGGCTGCTGGCAGAGGAGACAATGGACGTTGGGTTCCTGCGGTGGATAGGGACGTCCGGGATAAGCCCGCGTCTGGGAGTAACTTCGTGCTGACTCCCAGAGTTTTTTCCATGCGGCTTCTCCGATGCCGGACAATGGTTGGCCCGAAAAATGAGTTTCGGCGGAGAGAGTTGCAGCTTTCCGGGCGTCGTCAGCATCGTTCTGTGCAGTACGGATCGTGGCCAGGGATGCGTCGGTTAGTGTGGTTTCAATCGCATTCAACTCGTTCGCCAGAATCTGAACGCGAGCCGCCCGGAGGCGTATCTGTCTGGCACCGGCCGCAGCGTCCAGCGTAAGGTCTTCCTTTAGGTGTTGCATCCTGCCCTGCTCATCGACCGAAAGCTGGGCGAGAGCCCGAATCTCCGTCAAGTCGGAATAGGCGGTCAATCCGGCGACTGCTTTACCAACCGGCGTTGTCGCCTTCCATGCGGGGTTGATGAAGATTGGATGGCGGCTGTTTGCGAGCTTGGCTCGTTCTTCTGCTAGCCGTGTATCGAGTTTCTTGCTTACCTCCGCGAGTTCATCGGGGATGTCCAGCCCAAATGGACGGGCTGCAATCTCATTCCTACTGCCGATATGAATGGCGGCGCACGAGCTGTCAAAAACCCCGACTGCGGAAAGAACCGAATGAGGACCTTCGGTATCGCGCCACAGGAATGGATCTTCAGTCTTTCCCCCGACTTGGTACTCAATCGTAGCGTTCTGGAGGATTGGGGTGCCGGGAGGAGCGTAAATATTGCCCATGATCTCCGATCCGGGGTTGCGGGTACGGCAAATCCGTTTCAAAATCCTCGCGTACCCGGATTTTCCACTGCCGTTATCGCCATACACGACGGTCAGACCGGTCGTTGAAAAGGTGAGATTCTGACCAGATGCCAGATGATTTACGCCCGTGACATCCCGTATTTCACTGAGTGTCACGGAATCGCTTGAACCTGGCTTCGCAGGGAGATGCTTTCGTTCGAGCGGTATGGCTGTGTCGGCTGACTTGGAAAGGCCGTGCTCGGCTATGCAGAGCACAGCGAGTTCTGCGATGTCCATATCGTCGAGTTTGCCCTTTTCCACGATGCGGCGCAGGGCGTCCCGCTGCCAATTAGGCCGGTCCGCTGACCATTGCAGGATCGATTCAAGGACTGTGGGCTGCGAGGTAGAAAGAGTAGTCATTGGGTACAACCGATCTGCTGTTTTCAGCGATGTCTGAACACGCCATTATAAGATTCAGAGCACGTAACTCAAGGGCACTATGCTGGTGAAAGGGAAAATAGCGAGAAGAGCGTTAGTCATACGAAAATCGGCCAGCGTAGGGGATCTTATGATCGAGTAGGACCGGGAAAATTGGACGCTGCGGCGCTTGTCTTCCACTGCAGACAAATCCGGCCTGACAGGCCGATATCATACAAACAGTTTCCTCATGCACTTACTGTTCCACTAGAATGGTGGCGACTATTCGCCGACCGATTCTACCTTTCTGCTCTAACACGCACAATTTCAGAGGAGTTACTAGTGCCATCCAGTAATTTAGGGGAGCAGATTTTAGAGCACATCCGCGCAAACGGTCCTTCAAAGGCTATTCAAATTGCGACGGCCCTGGGAGCGGATCGTTCAGTAGTCAATCGCGTGCTATATGGCCAGCTTCGAGGCAAGGTCAAGCAGTCGAAAAATTACATTTGGTCTCTGGCTGAGATTGGAAAGTCGGAACGGAAAGAAGCCCGGGACAACGCTCAAAACTCGTATGCAACTTTGTTCGGATACTATCTCGATTGTCTTTCGCATGATGACGACAGTGGTATCGAGGTGTTCGCCGATTCTCGGTACGATTTGGATTATGTGGAACTCGTCGAATGGCCGCTTGAAGGGGGGCAACTTGATACGGAATCAGAGCCCCTGAGAAGGATCATTGGTCGGCAAAGACGCGAGGCTCGAAAGAAAGCGCTATGGCTGGGATATCCGGTATTAATTCGTCAGGCTCGCAGTAGGAACGGATGGGAAGGAGCTTTCCTTGCGCCCCTGTTTGCATGGCCTCAGGATCCTGACGCTGAAGGATTGGCATTTCTACCCGAGCCAACCATCAACACAAAGGCATTGGAGGGGCTGACCAAGAGTGAGAATCTCCTGGAAGAGGCTGCAATGCTTGCCGAGGAGCTTGGACTTGGTGGCCCGGAAACCACACCCATAGATGAACTCGTGGCTCGACTGCACGAGCTCCGCCCCGAATGGAGTTGGATAGAGTCCCCCGACCCCGCGTCCCTCAGACAGATCGGCGGACTTCGTTCTGTGAGCGATACGGGTATTTACAACTCCTCGGTTGTCTTAATCGCCGATCGATCGCCATTCACGATTGGTCTTGAGCGCGAGCTGACTGACTTGCGAACAGTGAGCGACTCTTCCATTAGGGAGTCGAGCCTGGGCGCGCTCTTGGGATATGCTGGAAACTCGGGCGAGATTTCCGGCCCCCTGCTTGAGCCGGCTCCTCTAAATGCCGAGCAGCGCACCGCGGTCAGGCAAGCTCTCACCGAACCGCTTACAGTCATCACTGGCCCACCAGGAACTGGGAAATCCCAAGTGGTCACTTCGATTTTAGTGAACGCAGCGTGGCGCGGGATGCGGGTACTTTTTGCGAGCAAGAATAATAAGGCCGTCGACGTTGTGCTGGAAAGGATGAACGGCCTTTCTCCCCAACCAATCATGTTGAGATTGGGGACGCGATCACTCCAAGAAGAGCTTGCCAATCAACTCACCGCGATTCTGTCCGCTAGAGCGACAGCGGACGAGCGAAACAGCTACGGAACTGCAATGTCTGCGCTTCAAAATGAGAACGGTCTTCTTGAACAAACCGGCAGGCAGACAGAAGAACTCATTGAGTTGCGAAATCACATTGACAAGCTCGAGGGAGCATGTGAGGCTGCCCGTGGCTTACTGCCTGAGCCCGTTTTTCACGGGGCAGATCAAGTCTCCATTGTTGAAGTGGAAGTCAACATAGGGAACCTGAAACAGGCAATACGTCGCTCCGACCGACGGTTGGCTTCGTTCATCCAAAGACTGGTTTGGCAGTTCATTGAGAAGCCGCGTCAAGAGCAGGTCGGGGCGGCAGTTCAAAACCTGCTAGGTTCCATGAAGCAGATTGGAGTCAATACACCAACAGGGTGTTCCCCAGAGCAGCTTTTGGCTGTGGCTAGCGAAGTGACGGGCGCAGTCAGAACGGCGGCCACCTATCAGATTGCTCTCAGAGAGTTGGCTATGAAGCCTCAGCTGGGAAATCTTGCACAACAGATTGCCGATCAGAATCAGGAGATAGCAAGTCTTTCGGGTGAAGCGTGGCGGAACTGGTCGTTCCTCCTGCCAGACCGCCTGAGCGAAAAGGATCGCGCGGCCTTGGGGGACTACGCAGCAATACTTCGGACGATCTCCACTACAACTCAGGCTGGAAGTAGTGTTTCCTCTCAGGTTTGGCAGAGATATTACCAACTCGCGGCGAAGACAACGAAGGCACTTCCTTGCTGGGCGGTAACTTCCCTTGCGGCTCGCGGAAGAGTCCCATTCGTCGCTGCGGAATTTGATCTTGTCGTTTTTGATGAGGCAAGCCAGTGCGACATCGCCTCCGCTTTACCACTTCTCTATCGGGCAAAGCGAGCTGTCGTGATCGGAGACCCACAGCAGCTTCGTCATATCAGCCGCCTGTCACCACAACAAGATCAGACGCTTATGGTCAAACATGGTGTGCTTGACAACCCCGGAGCGAGCTGGGGTTACCGTGCGAGCGGGCTGTATGATCTAGCCGCTTCAAAGGCCAATTCGGATTCGATCGTCCCGCTGCGTGATCACCATCGTAGCCACGCCGACATTATCAACTTTTCAAACGAGTTCTTTTACCGCGGAAAGCTCAGGGTGGCCACGGATTACAGGCGACTGAAACGCCCAGAAGGCCCCGCAGTTAGATGGGTCGATGTTAAGGGAAGCGTTACAAGGCCGCCGCAAGGAGGAGCCGTCAACAGCCTAGAGGCCGAGTCCGTCGTGCGGGAACTTAGGAGGCTAGCATTACAAGAGCGGTTCTCTGGCGAGATCGGTGTCGTAACCCCATTCGTCGCTCAGGCAAATCTAATTGCGGAGCTCATCGCGAGGGACGATGCGCTTGCCGCGGTCCTTGCTTCTCGAAACTTCATTTCCCAAACTGCGCATAAGTTTCAAGGTGACGAACGTGACGTTATCGTATTTTCGCCAGTTGTTTCAGATGGAATGCCACAAGGTGCATATGGGTTCCTCAAAACTCAAGGCAACATCTTCAATGTGGGGATAACCAGGGCTCGCGCTGCATTAGTGGTCGTCGGGGACGCTAGCACATGTGCATCAGGAGAAATTGAGTATCTGCGTAAGTTTGCGCTCTACGTTGCCGGGCGCAATAGGTCAGTGACGGATAAAATTGTTTCGCTTCAAGATCATAATGGGCTGGACTATCCTCCAGTCGCTAGACCAGAGTTGGTCTCTGACTGGGAAAAGGTGTTCTACAGAGAAGTCGTAAAAGCAGGATATCGCCCAGTGCCGCAATTTGAAATTGACCACTACATCCTTGACTTCGCGTTATTGAGACAAAACGGACGGAGACTCAATATCGAGATCGATGGAGAGAGGTACCATAAAGATTGGGACGGAGAATTGATTCGCAAGGATCAACTCAGAAACCTACGGCTCATCGAAATGGGATGGGACGTTCTACGACTATGGGTTTACGAAGTCAGAGACGACATGCAGGGCTGTATCTTGCGTGTTAAACGGTGGGTTGAGGAGGCAGATTCCTTGCCTGAACTGATCTCATTCGGGTCGCGGCAGGATTGATAACCTGAAGTCGGCTAGAACCCTAAATCCCGTCGACGATTGCAAGATAAAGGGACACTTCAGCGTTTTTCGTTACTAATTCCTGGTCGGGAATCAAATCGGAGGCACATCAACGATTCGCTCGTTACGCGGCCGATCGCGGAGCGACCCGTCCCAAAAGGCATCCCTTCGTGGACGAATGAAACAAAGGTACACTGTCGAATATGAGCCGCTACCTCTACACGACTGCCGGAGCTGTCATCGGGTATTTCGATCAAGACGACAAGTACCTGTACACTGCGGCAGGTAAAATCATCGCGTACTTCGATGACCAGCGCGCTTATTTATACACGCAAGGTGGCTCGGTGTACGGTCACGTCTCTCAAGACCGCAAGTACCTCTACACAACGGCTGGGGCTGTCATCGGATATGTCGAACCGCCTCTTGACTGATCAGATTAGAAGCTTTTGAGCTGGAATGAAGCCAGCCAAAAAGCGCCGCTTCCTGAGGGGCAAGCTGAGAATGTTTCTCGGAAGCCAGATGGCGAACAAATGAAGGCTTGACGCAGTCAATGCCCCAGATAGAAACAACTGCCTGCTTCAATCATCTAAGCTGATGACCCGAAGGAGCAGAGTTTATTCTGGTTTCGTCTCTTCCGCGATGACTTCCTGCGAGCTAAGCTGGGGCAATGATAATCCTCTCAATTGTCAGTGTTGTGTTTGCGCTTGGTGCCGCTGGTCTCTGGGGTTGGTCGGCATTCATCAATGTCCCTGTAATCTATTCGGGTTACGGGACACTCGGAACTAAGTTGCCAAATGGCTCGAACATCCCTGGCGTGGCACCCTTTTATTCCGCGCTAAAGCTGATCTCGAAATTGAATGCTTTGGCAGCGGGTTGCGCGTTCATATCCGCTCTCACTCAAGCCTTGACTCTGCTTCCGAAAAGATGATACCTGCGGCAGGAGCGCGACAGGCAGCGAAGCGACGCGAGCGTAATCCTGACTACGTGTTCTTGATCTTGGAAATATTCTTTTTTGTCCTGATATGTCGGCATGGCGACTGAAATCTGGTTACCTGTCGTTGGTAAGGATCGCCGTCGCCTGCAGCGTTATCAGGACTAATCGATGCAGATCTGCCTTGAAATGCGCTTTGGCCTGAAGGCGACAGTTGAGGCCAGATTGATGACCGATAAACCAACCTATCAGAACCAATTGGGTTCCGGAGGGTACCGCCGCTTGACTTCGAACGACGACGAAAGGGGGCGAATCAGATGGTCAGACGGTCTTCGCGGCGATGTTGCATGCGGAAGGAATTCTTCACCCACGAGGCAACAATCCGCGTCACCCTGCGCGTCCCGCGGTATCTCCACAGGACGGGTGCCGGTTCTTCGAGGCGCTCACAGAAGACGATGAGGCTGACCAGTGCCATGACCCGAAGCTGGCTGCCCGGCGACACCATGGGGAGCAGCATCCAGGGCCAGCATGAAGCTGCGCACCACATGCCATGGAGAATTCCATAGCGCAGCGTCGCGGCGTCAGCGGCCGATCCGAAGGCGGGCATGGCGTGGAAGGTGTGGCAACGGTTCAGGCAGAGCTGTTTGATCGGTGAGCCCTGCCAGATCAAGGCCACTATCAACACCAGAGATGCGGTGAAGGCCTGTGCGAATCTGAAGTTATCAGCCAATGCGGACGCATAAAGCAATAGCCCCCCGGCGCTGATCCAGACTGCCGTATAGCATGAAAGAAACAGCAGCGTGGAGCGAATTCGGCGTCGAGCGAGGCCGTTGGCGCGAACCAGTTCCAAGGGACCGACGAGGATGGGCGCCATCATCGCAACGACCATCAGAAGCCAGCTAGACACCCTGTGAAGGATTTCGTTGAAGCCCGCGCCGATCGCGGCCTGCTCAGCCATCATTGGATGCCGAATGCCTGCGGTGGTCATCGCGGGCATGCGCATGGCATATGTGCCCAGGAGGGTCCAAGCCAGCAGGGTCGCCGCGACGACACCGGTGCGGACTCTGACCTGGTCTTTCTCATCGATCATCACGGCTGGACAGCCTCGCGATAGAGGCTGATGCGGCCGACGGTGATAGTGGTTCCCTGTGGAAGGGGCCGGGTGGGGACCAGGGTTACCCGGATGTCGTTTACGTCGAGCCGGTGATCGAGGTGCATCTTGTCGATGACGGGCGTGACGTCCACCACTAAACAGAGGCCGGCACCCTGGTGCCTGCCCGTGTTGGTGCTGGCGCGCCGCAGTCCGAAGAGGGCTACGGTGTCGACGAGCAGTTCGGGGTGATCGGACGGTTTAGCTCCCACGGGCAGGTCGATGAAGACATTCAGGGCGCTCGTTCCGTTGGTGCCGCGCACATTTTCGAGGTTCAGGTAGACTCGGTCAGGTGGCGTGGCGACCGAGGCCTCGACCAGACTGCGCGCGGTCTTTTGCCGGACTTCGGGGTCGAGCCGCACGGTTGTGGAGGCACTCGCGCCAGTGATCTCGAGCGGCATAGCGTTGGCGCCCATCAGTTCCACGGATCGTTTGGCCTCCGGCTTCATAGATTTTGCCACGACCTCGGCCGGAGCGATGGCGCGCGCGGCGTCGAGACCGAGATTGATCAGCCTCGCCGCCAGGAGGTTGACGTGGGGCGCTAGCGGGAGGTCATCGTAGGTGTAATCCATCTGGGCGAGACTGTCCACCTCGGCGGGGATGTAGATCCAGCTCTGGCCGCCGGGGAGAGGCATGATGAACTCATTGGCTCCCTTAGCTGCGGGTCCCTTGAGCCAACGTAGATCGGTTGGATTTTTCTTCGTGCCGTCATGGTTCCAGATTGCCCACATGCGGTCGATGTTGGCGTGGTGCAGATAGAAGATGGGATCGAGCGCGGCAAGGCCTGGATCGTACATGAGACCGTAGTCGCCGCTGGGTAACTGACCACCGACGAAGACGTGGGTTGAGTTATGCGGATCGCTCTCGAGATTGCCAAAGGGGTAGTTACCACCGCCATGTGAGAAGGGAGTTACAGGGCCGCCGAAACCCGGGGAGGGTGTGTTGGCGTCTGAGCCTGAGAAGATAGTGTTGTTGAGGCAGCCATCGTCGACGGGCCTGGTCTGGAAGCCCGATGGAGGGGGATACTTCGCCAAGCCGGCGGTGGTTGGGTCGAAGACGATATTATTTCCGTACGGCCCGTAGCGCGCGGTGACGAAGAGTGGATTTGCGCTGCCGTCGAGCATCTTCTGCGCGGTGAAGGCGGGAGGAATGTCGAAGGAGTTGCCGGCGCCAAGGTAGTTCCAGTAGGGTAACGCCCACTCCACCGGGCCGCCGGCGGCTACGATGTCCGCGCGGAGCTGCTTTTCGAGTGCGCTTAGATATCCGCGGTGCCAGGGCACGAAGAACCAGCTCTGGTGCTGACACTGGTTCCAATAAAGGTCGATGACGTTTTGCGCGGGCAGAGGCGTGGCTGGTACAGCCGGTGGGCCAGGTAGGAACTGCCATCCGGGGAATCCGAGCTGGGCGTTGGCCGGCGAGATGTACTCGCCGTGGATGGCGGCGAAGAACCACCAACTGGCTGGGTCGTTCAAGTTACGGGCCATCATGGCGCGGACGCCGCTGGCATACCAGTGCAAATCCTGATTCGAGAAGGTTCCGCCTTCGTTCCAGGCGTTGTTCCGTGTGTAGATCGCCATTGTGTCGTCTCCCCGCACCGCGCCCGTTACACTGCGCATTTTTTCAGCATGTCTCTACTGCGGGAAGCCCTGTTGAATCCAACAGCCGAAAGTGCTGACCATTGCGGCTGTCCATTGTTCGCCTGAACCGGCCGGAGGCATATCGCCTGAGGACACCAAGTCGTAAATCTTTGCCGACCACATCTTGACACTGTCGTAGTTGCTTAGGTCGAGGGTCCCGTGCGTTACAGCCTTCATATGGGCTACGTCGACGGGTGTGAACAGCTTCTGAACATCGTTTGCCCAGCTAACAGGGGATGGGCAGTTCATCTCAGCTAGTACTTTGCGTTCCATGGTTTCCTCTCAGTAAAGGCTCAGTCATTTATTTGAGGCTTCTGTTGCGAAGAACAAGGCTCATTCCGTTCGTGGTGAGTTGTGCTGGAGGCTCAGGAAACTGCACTGAACCCCTCGCCAAAATAACGCTAAAATCTCCTGCCTGCGTGGGGGGATTTTGTCCTTGGCTGCCATGACAGCCCATGCAGCCGCCCGTGTTGTAACCGCTGCCGGCATAGTAGGTATTTACGTGCGAAGAGCCATCCTCGTTCCAGTCCGTGCTCACGCCCTCGCCAGGAGGAATGGTAAGTCCACCGCTAAACAACTGTAGCGACCTGTTGGTTTCGACGACAATATTGGCCTGGTAAAAGCTGGAAGGAGCAGGGTTCTTCGCTGTATAGGGTGGCTTCGACGTGTAAAGCGATCCATTGGGAGTAATGGCTACCTTCGTGATGTCCTTGTTGTAGGGGTAGTACTGGACATTGATGAGCTTGTAGTAAAGCCACGGCGCGGATTTTATGTTGTTGGCCTGCAGGTACGACGAAATGGCGGAGTGTGCCGCATTGTTGGCATCTATCACGTAGGGCGGGATGTCGTTGTCCCTCTTGTTGACGCAGATATTGCCACCGACGGGCGCGGGAGGCGGATTGGCAAAGGACTCATTTTCATTGATGTAGTAAAGACGTTTGCCAGGTTGAGTACAGTAGGTGGCCGTCTGAACCGGCTGACAGGTGGTTGGATTAGAGGTGAGTATGACAGAGGGCGGCGGTACACCGGGCCCTGGTTTTGGGTTTACAAGACAGACCTGCGGAGTGGTTTGGGTTGCCGGAGCAGGTTGAAGGACGTTGCCATCCACGTCCTCCACCGGCTTGCCGTCGGCTGTGAGAAGATTATCGGCCTGCTCGAATGTGGCGTAGATGAAATACGGTGCCGAGGGTGTTTTCTGGATAATGTGGAGCGCAACCAGCCCCCACGTTGCATCCCTGAAACACAAGCTGCCAGTCGTCTTCCCCAACTCATAGAACCGTACACGCTGGGTATGAAAACGTCCCGAATTAGTTTCCGTCTGACTCAGAGGACGCCATGCGGATTTGGTTTCGATCGTTCCGTACTGCTGGCTGACCATCGTGGGGCTATCCGAAGGCGGGCTAGCTTTGTTCATCATGATGTAGGCCTTGGTTGCCTTGACCACATCCGAAGGGATGGCGTTCCACCAACCATTGCGTGCTGCGTAGACATACTCATTGCGGTTGGCCTTGGCTACAAAGCGAATGAGTTGCGGTGCGCTGTTGCCCGGGGAACTTCCATCGGCAACGCCTGCATACATCTGATTGAGCGTGATCTGGTCCGTCTCATCGAGATTGACCCATGGGGTGGGATCGTTCTGCTGCGAAGCGTCACACGCTGGAACCGCAGACTGGTATTTGTAGATAGGCGTGGCGTCGTAGCCGAAGGACGTGTCGGATGGGCTGACTTTTGGGTAGCCAGGGGGAGTGTTGCCCATAGCAGGGAAGATTTCGACCTTGCCGCGAAAGGTCTGCCAGACGGTAGGACCGGTGCAGGCCGGGTCACCGAACTTGCACGTGGGCGAGGGCATGTCGCGTTGGTTCGGCTGGCCCTGCTGCGGTCCGGCCGGCCAGTTCAGTGCAATGAACTCCTGCCAGGCGAAAGCAGTGGCCTGGTCCGGCGTCGCGTTGGGTGCTCCGCCGCTCCCCGTGGGGCTGTTATATGGAGGGTTGAGTTCGTCCGGCACCTGCGGCACAACGGACAAGGTCGAAGCTGCATGAACGCGCGATATCACGATTCCCGTGTATGCACCGACCAAAAGAGCAAGCACAAAGGCCGCTCCGAGTACACGAAGCATCTTTATGGACATCATGGCAATGTTCCTCTTTGCTAAGAGCCGGCCCGTTTTTCAGTGATCGCACAAATATAGCCGTAACTCGAGGACTGTGCCAAAAATAAATTGTCAAATTAACGACCGCAGAAAAGTCTTGGCTCAAGGAAGTGCATCGGCCTGATATCGTCAGCCGAGAATCACGCACTGAGAAGTCGGGGGACACTAGTCGGCTTCTCCGGACTTTCCGACTCAATCCTCTGGAATCCAGTCGATGGGTAACCCAAGCACCTCGGCCATGGGCTTCCCGGGTTGGAGGATCAACTCGTTTGTGGAATGATTCGCGACCTCTTGTGGCCACGGAAGCACATTGGCCTGGAGCGGGTTGATGGCATACGGGTTGTGGATGGTGAAAGGTTCCAGCAACACAAAGTTCGAAGGGTCCACCGTCGACCAGACGCACACGGCGCTGACGATTTGATGATTGGCGCCGCCGCGGCCAACCCACGCACCGTTGGGAAGCCGTTCATGTATTTGTTCGCGGTTCGGTCCTAGCCTAACTGTCGCTTGACCAAAGAGTCCGTTGATCACGTCGTTCCGGTCGATTCGATGCGAGTCCACGACTTGGATGGCGTGCACGAAAGGTAGAGTTAGCACTCCATAGCGGTCTTTCTTGCTGACAGCCTCCTTGAGGTCGCGATCTAGTTTCAGCGTTCGCACTTTGCCGTCCATTGTCATCCCGATAGCCCGGATGCCTTCAGATCCCCTAGCCTCCGGAGGCTTCGGGATCGGCTCGAACGTCACATACCAACCATCGTGACTCCACTCGTATGCAGGGATGGCTTCAGTCTCCTCGGTAATGTAGCTCGCCGAAATCTCTTCCCAATTAAGCGTCGCCAACCACTTCTTCAGATCTTTCCGAATCTTCGCTCCAGCAGGCGATGATGCCGGAGCACCCTCAACGCGAACAGAAACAAAGAAGTCGGGCGACTCCAAAGCGTTCAACGTGTCATAGACCTGATTGATTCTGTTGATCTCCGACTCTTCCTTCGTGGAGTTTCCAACTGCAATGGCCTCAAGATAAAACCGCGCAGTTCCGTCTTTGAGAACAAGGAAATCAGGATGGTTCTGCGTTCCTGCGACGTCTGGATGAAACTGCACCTGAAAACCAGAGCGCACCAGCAGATGATGAAGATAAAGTTCGAAGAGTGCCGACTGGTGCTGTCTTAGGATCACAGACCGGAATCTTTGAGCCAAGTCAAGCTGCTCTGAAGCTGGTACCTCTGAGAACCATTGCTCCAGCAGTGTATGAATTGCAACCATCGGCGGGCGTTCACTATCCCGGTAGTAGGCGTATACGGATTCGGAGTAGAGCTTCGCTCTGGTTCCGCATAGTGCTGGCGATGGTTCAAATAAAAGCATGAGTCTCCAAACCCGATCGGTGCTACCGATTTACTTGTGGCAGTTTCTTTTGATCATTTAACTAGCGTAGGTTACGGATCGCGACCGAGCAACTGTGCGAGCGCTTCGTCGGCCCCTCATCAACGCTCCATGATCTTGAAGCGTTTATGGAATGATGCCAAATCGCCGATACACTCAGCGACCTCCGATCGGGAACGAGAAATCGGCATTGCGAGTGGAATCAGACCACCTGCGCTCGGGAATCGATCGCCGTCGCAATCGGCGTTTATCAGGACCTATCCGCGAAGTTCTCCACGATCCTCTTTCCGGGTCATTCTCCGATAGGATTACTCCCTCTAGATTGCCGAAGGTTCGTTCATCACATTTTCCATTTCGAACTCTTTCGCCATCTCCTCTGTCAGGACATCGAGGACATCAAGATGCTTTCGGGTGTGCCGCGTCCCACGAGATATGTAGCTGCTGGCAGCTTCGAACGGTTTGCTCATCCCCCTGTCATCCCGGA
>Ga0302228_10000290_pt1 | contig 44907 bp, 38 predicted proteins | sample II_Palsa_N1_2_FD_193519 | JGI IMG/M metagenome (GOLD analysis project Ga0302228, IMG submission 193519) | Peat permafrost microbial communities from Stordalen Mire near Abisko, Sweden - II_Palsa_N1_2 | ecosystem: Environmental > Terrestrial > Soil > Palsa > Peat permafrost | place: Sweden... | reverse complement strand
GCCGTAACCCACCGCGCTTTCGTTCATCAGCGAGGCATCGCCCGAAGCACCGTAGCCGTAGTAGACATATGGCGTGAAGGTCACGCGCAACGCCGGATTCACAACGAACGTGGACGGCATCGACACGAGCAGGTTGCGCCACGGGTTCTTCAGCAATGCGTAATACGACGTGCCGCCGGCCGCATAGCTCGCGGCGTAGTTCGACGCCGAGCCAAAGCCGCGATCCTGACTGTACTCCGCGAGCGTCGGGTTCTTATACGTATCGCGCACGATCTCCGAATAGGTCAGCGCAAGCTTTGTCGAACTGCCGCCGCCCCAGTCCTTCACAATACCCATGTCGACGTGTTGCTTCTTGTCCTCGCCTTCGCCGCGGAAATGGTTGGCGTCGATGTTCGAAAACGAAATGAAGCCACGCAAACCGGTGTCGCCAATGTCGCCGCTTTCGAGTCGCACGAACTCACGACGCGCATCGTCCGTACCGTACGACATATCGACGAGTCCGCCGGCCTCGTGAGACGGGTTATGCAGGAACAGATCGACCACGCCGCCCGTCGCGTTGACGTTCGGCGAAGCGAGGTCGGGCGTGCCCTGGTTCAACGTCACGACATCGGTGTTCTCCGTATCGATCCACTCACCCGGAAACACGGACCAGTTCGACACGACGCTCAACGGCATGCCTTCGAAGTTGAAACCCATTTGCGAGCCCTGCAGACCGCGCACTGCGATCACGCCCTGGTTGAGACCGTATGCATCGCCGGTGCCTGTCGTCGCACCCGGCGAGTACTTCAGAATCTGAAATACATCCGCGGACGGAGCCTGCTTCTGAATGAAATCGCGCGTGACCGAGCTCTTTGACTTCGGCACGTCTTCGTCGACGATCAGACCGCCACCAGGCTCTTTACGCGTCACGCCCGTTGCCGAGGGCGTGTTGTCCGCGGTGGCCGTACTCGTACCCGTTGCGCTGACTTTGCCGATGTCGGTCGTGTCTTTGTCGGGTGTAGTCGTCTGAGCGAACACCGATGCCGGAACTGTGGCACCTACGACCATCCATTTGATAAGCGTCTTGTTCTTCAATGCAGACCCCTGAGCATGCGAGTGGAAATGTCGGCGTGCAACTGAAGCTCAGCGTCACACCTTTCGGATTCGAGTGACGTCCCGCTGCTGCGGACGTTTCGTGCGATTGAATGTATCGAGGTCAATTTCTTCCCACGAGTGCTTTTTTCGCAGGGCAACGACACCGAACTGTCTACGCACACCAAAGTGTTTTCCCACCCATCGGTCGTATCGAACAACGTACGCGAGCGACGTCCATCCTTCGATGAAGCGCCGCTCATGCTCCCCTTGAAGTCACCGTATCGGCGCCGTCAATCGCGCCGGATCCACACGCCTTTGACGTTCAGGTAATCGTCGAGTTGTTGTGTTCCCGACTCGCGTCCATACCCACTCATCTTGTAGCCGCCGAACGGCATCGCGGGGTCCATCGCGTTGTAGCAGTTCACCCACACTGAGCCGGACCGAATGCGGCTCGCGAGCGTATGCGCGCGCCCCACATCGCGCGTCCACACCCCTGCGCCGAGGCCGAACGGCGTTGCGTTCGCCCGCGCGACGACCTCGTCCACCGTATCGAATGGAATGGCTGCTACCACGGGCCCAAAGATTTCCTCTTGCGCGATGCGCATGTCGTCGTTCACGTTACGGAAGACTGTGGGCGGCACAAAAAAGCCACCGTCGTAGCCTGCGCCCGCCAGCCGGCGCCCACCCGCAAGCGCATACGCGCCCTCCTGTTCTCCCGCGGACAGATAGCCGAGCACCCGGTCAAGCTGCCTCTTCGAGACGAGCGGTCCGATATCGGTCTCGCCATCCACGCCATGCCCCACCTTCAGACTGCGTGCGGTATAGGCAACGGCTTCGACGAAAGCATCGAAGATGGGACGCTGGATGAAAAGCCGCGTGCCGGCGCTGCAGATCTGCCCTGCATTGGCAAAGGCAGCCATCGCCGCGGCAGGCGCCGCGCGATCGATGTCGGCGTCCGCGAACACGATGTTGGGCGATTTACCGCCCAACTCGAGTGACAGCCGCTTCAGATTGCCCGCCGACGCCTTGACGATCTGCTGTCCCGTCACATGCGACCCCGTGAACGAGACCTTGTCGACGTCCATATGCGCGGCCAATGCCGCACCCGCCGTTGCGCCGTAGCCCGGCACGATATTGACGACACCTGGCGGCACACCCGCTTCGAGCAACAACTCGCCGAAGCGCAGCGGCGTCAGCGATGCGTCCTCCGCCGGTTTGAGCACCAGCGTGCAGCCCGTGGCGAGCACCGGCCCGGTTTTCCAGATCGCGGCCATCAACGGGCCGTTCCAGGGCACGATGGCGCCGACGACGCCAACCGGCTCCTTGATTGCGCACGCAAAGAGGTCGCCACCGAGCGACGTGTCCACCGTCTGCCCATGCAGCGTCACGGCCATCGACGCGAAATAGCGCAGCAGGCCGACCATATGGCGCTTGCTACCGCGCGTGTGGCGAATCGGCGCGCCCATATCCAGCGTGTCGAGCAGGCTTAGTTCGTCGAAGTGCGCGTCCACCAGGTCGGCGAGACGCAGCAGGATCGACTGGCGCTCATCGGGCTTCATCGCCCGCCACGGTCCTTCGAAGGCACGCCGCGCCGCGCGCACGGCGCGATCGATGTCCGCCGCGTCGCCTTCGGCGATAGTGGCGAGCCATTCGCCGGTCGCGGGATTGCGCGAATCGAACGTCTTGCCGGACAGCGCGTTCACCCATTCGCCGTCGATCAGCATGTGCTTGACGCGGCCATCGAGAAACCCGGGCTTGCCACCCGTCGGATCAGCAGAAGTCATCGGAACTCAATATGAAGGTCGGTTGAGGTGTTACGCTGCGGCCGCGAGACGTTGGAAACCGCGTTCGAGATCGTCGATCAGATCGTCGACGTCCTCCAGACCCACATGCAGCCGCAAGCCCCGGCCATCCGAAGCCCACGGACGCGCCGTGCGCAACGTGCCCGGATAGGTAGGCACAACCAGGCTCTCGTAGCCACCCCATGAATAGCCCATCTGAAACAACGTCATGTGGTCGAGCATCGCGGCGAACTGCGCATCCGAACAAGGCTTCAGCACCAGACCGAAGAGACCCGAGGCCGCTTCGAAATCGCGCTTCCAGATGGCGTGTCCAGGATCGTCGGGAAGTGCCGGATACATCACGCTGTCCACCTCCGGGCGCTGCTGTAACCACTGCGCGACCTTGAGTGCGCTACGTTGATGCCGCTCCATGCGGATCGGCAACGTGCGCAGACCACGAAGCGCCATATACACGTCGTCGGGTCCGCCGCAATAGCCGGCTCCCGAAGCGGTCTGCTTGAGACGCACGAACACTTCTTCGGTCGTGACGGCAATACCGAGCATCAGGTCCGAATGCCCCGAGATGTATTTGGTGGCCGCATGAAGCGATACATCTATGCCGTGCCGCAAAGGCCGGAAGCCGATAGGTGACGCCCACGTGTTGTCCATGACTGACACGATGTCGCGCGCGCGGCATGCCTTGGCGATAGCAGGCACGTCGCATACCTCGAACGTCAAGGAACACGGCGACTCAAGGTAGACCACTCGCGTGTTCGGGCGAAACAGCGCTTCGATGCCCGCGCCAATCTGCGGATCGAAGTACTCGATATCCACGCCGAATTTGCGCAGGGTCTCCTCGCAAAATGCGCGGGCGGGACCGTACAGGCTGTCGACGATCAACAGATGATCGCCGGCCGACAGAAACGCCATCAGCGATGCCGCGATTGCGCCAAGGCCACACGACGTGACCACGGCACGATAGCCGCCCTCGAGTTCCGTCATCGCATCTTCGAGAGCGCGCGTGGTGGGTGTGCCTTCGCGGCCATAGGTGAAGCCCACGTAGGCGCCACTCGCGCGATCACGGCGCGTTTCGAGCAATTCGTCGACCGTCTCGAAGATAAACGTCGACGCGTGGTAGACGGGCGTATTCACAACGCCGTGAAAGTCGCGCGGCGTGCGGCCTGTATGGACGACGCGGGTATCCGTCTTGTGCTGCCGTTCGGTTTTTTGATCCATGATGTCTGTCAGGTGGCGGAGGGGGTCAAACGAGCATGCCGGCATCGACCACGATGTCCTGACCGGTCATCATCCGGCCGGTTTCGCTCGCGAGGTACAGGACGGCGCCCGCGATGTCGGAAGGACTCACGAGACGGCCCATGGCGGTTTGCGCGATGAAGCGGGCGTGCACTGCGTCATAGCTGATACCTTCCCGCTGCGCGGTTCGCCTGAACATCTCGGACAACCGTTCGCCTTCGATGCCGCCCGGCGAAACAAGATTCACGCGAATGCCAAACGCCCCCGCGTCGAGCGCGGCCGATTTGATGAGGCCGCGCAGCGCCCATTTCGACGCTGCGTACACGGAGAAATTCTGCACACCCTTATGTCCATAGGTGCCCCCGATCGCGACGATGCAGCCCTGCTGGCGTTCGATCATCGCCGGCATCACGGCTTTCATCGCGAGCAGGGTGCCGAGCACGTTCAGATCGAAACAGGCGCGAAAGTCGCGCTCTTCTGCCAGCCAGAGCGGCCCTTTCGCTGCCGAGGTTCCCGCCGCGCAAATCAACGTATCGATCCGGCCATATTCGTCGAGCACGGCATGCGCCGCGGCATCGATCGCATCCTCGCGCGTCACGTCGGCCACGGCGACGCTCGCAAGGCCACCCGCGGCGCGAATCTTGTCCACCACCCGTTCGCCCGCGTCGATATCGCGTCCCACCACGACCACGGTCGCGCCTTCTTGCGCCAGCGCGAGCGCGAGTTCGGCACCCACACCGCGGGTGCCACCGGTCACCATTGCAACCTGGCCATCAAGCCTTCCTGCGCCGGTCTTAAGTTCGAATTCCATTTCGCGCGACATCACACTCATGTGCCGCTCCGGTCGAGTACGGCCCGTTCGAGCGCGATCGTTAGCGTAAAGAACAGATACGCGAGCGTCGTGCTGACCGCGACCGCCGCCCACATCAGGCCAAGATTCTGTTTGGAGTACGCATCGAGCATCAGCGTGCCGAGGCCCGGTGAGCCGGAGAGCCATTCGGCAAACATGGCGCACAGGATCGCGGAACTCCCGGCAAGACGAAGCCCTGTGAATACGAACGGCACCGCGCTCGGCACCCGTACCTTGAGCAAGGTTTGCCAGAAGCTCGCGCCACAGGTCCGCATCAGTTCGAGCATGCTTTGGCTCGGCGCGTCGAAGCCCCGCTTTGCCGCGAGCATCACCTGGAAGAACGTCAGCAACGCCACCATGCCGATCGTGTTCCAGCGGTCACGTCCAAACAGCACGACGACGAGCGGCGTGATGGCGATCATCGGAATGGAGCGAATCGCAATCAGCAGTGGCGTGACAGTCCGGTCGGCGAGCGGCGACAGCACGAACAGCAACGCCAATCCCACGGCAATACACACACTGACCGCAATGCCGACCACGGTGCACCACAACGTCAGCCATGTGGCGCCCGCGATTAATCCGCCGTTAGCGACCAGCGCGGCAGCGACCTCGGTGGGTGTCGGCAGCACATAGTCGGGCGCATGAAGCGCATAACTGATCGCCGCCCAGACGACGCAGACCACCGCGCCAAAGGCCACGAAATTGCCAATGCGATCGACCAGCACGCGAGCGGCCGCCGCCTGCCACGTTCGCGCAGCGATAGCGTCCGTGGAAATCGTCGCGGCAAGCACGGGCGCTTGCGCGTAGTTCACTGGATTGGATCCGTTCATGCGGAAGCCCCTTCAATTACGCGATCGCCCGGCAATGCCAGACGTTCGATCAGACAGACATAGCCATAGGCCCCGAGAGAAATGACGCATGCGATGCACACCGTGCTCCACAACCGGTCGATTTGCAGGCTGAACATGGCATTGAGCATCAACACGCCGAGTCCCGTACTCGCGCCGCTCCATTCGGCGACGAGCGCGCCGAGGATCGACAGCGGCGCGGCGACGCGCAGGCCGACGAACAGGTACGGCACGGCGACGGGCAACGCGAGCCGGGTAAAACGCTGCAACGGACGGGCCGCCATGACGGTGAAGAGTTCGTCGAGGCGGCTGCCGACGGCCTGCACACCCTGAATCGCCGACACCAGAATGGGAAACACACAGATGAGACACGTCACCGCGATCCGGGTCGACACGAACGGTCCCATCCAGATCAAGAGCATCGGCATGATCGCCATGATGGGGATGCTGCTCAGCACGGCAGCAGCGGTCATCACCGTGGTCTCCACCCGGCGCACCGCGTAGACGACAAACGCGAGCGTCAGCGAGATCGCCGTCGCAGCAATGAAGCCGTAGATGGCCACGAACAAGGTTGACAGCGTTTCTTCGAACAACGCGTGCGCGTCGCGCCACGTTGCGATGCCGACCGCCGACGGCGCAGGGAACGAGCGCGCGGCGACGCCCGCACGCGCGCACACTTCTGCCAGGACCAGCACCGCGACGATCAGCAACGCCGGCGGCATGAAGAATGACGCGAAGCGCGACGTAAAGCGCGAGGTGCGCCGCGCGGCGGGATGCGAGAGGCTAGGCTGCATGTTCGAACCTCTGCTCGATGTCGCTGAACAACGAGCGCCGAACCCGATCCGTGAGCACACTGAATGCCGGCGTTTCGATATGCTCGAAGCGCCGTGGCCGCGGCAAATCCACTTCAACCACGTCGACGATGCGGCCAGGCCGCGCGGCCAGTACGAAAATGCGATCGGCCATCAACACCGCTTCATCGATCGAGTGCGTGACCATCAGCGCCGTCGTGCCGGTCTGCGACCAGATCCGCAACAGCTCGAAATTCATCCGGTAGCGTGTGATTTCATCGAGCGCGCCGAACGGCTCGTCAAGAAGAAGAATGCGCGGCGCCACGGCCAGCGCACGGGCAATTGCGCAACGCTGTTGCATGCCGCCCGACAACTGCGAAGGACGCGCATGTTCGAAACCATTCAGTCCGACGAGTTGCACGAGTTCGGCCGGCGTCAGCGCACCGCGCTTGCCTTGCGTGCCGAGCATTTCGAGCGGCAGGCGGATGTTGTCGAGCACTGACCGCCAAGGCAGCAGCGTCGCCTCCTGAAACACGAAGCCGATGTCATGCCGCAGTCGCGCCGTGCGCGGCGGCGCATCGTCGAGCGTGATCGTGCCGCTCGATGGCGCGACGAGATCGGCGACCATGCGCAGCAGCGTCGACTTTCCACAGCCCGACGGGCCGATGAGCGCGCCGAACTCACCCGGAGCGAGGTTGAGCGTCGCGCCTTCGAGCGCAACGAAGGGTTTGCCGTCGACAGTAAATGTCTTCGACACATCGGCAATGGACAGGCCAGGCATCGGAACTCCCAATACAGTACGGAATGGTACGAAGCGAGACGAGACGGACCGCGCCGGCTCGGCGCACGCCGCGGCAACACGTCTGTCTGAAGGTTAAGTGCACAAAAGCGGCGGACTCGTTGCCGATTTCGTGTGAAGGGGTTGCCGGTTTGGCATCACTCGGCGCAACCGGCGGCAGGCCGGGGTCAGCCGGTCATCACGCCTTGCCCAGTGCCGCGCGAATCACGCTTTGCGTGACGATTTTCGACACGTCAACCGGCAGATTCGCCGGCACCGTGCCCGCCTCGCGGCCCAGCGCCACGTTTTCCTCGAACACGGCGGGATCGATCCACAGCAAACCCTGTGTGCGGGCATCGCCTTCCGTCAGGTAGCTCTGCATCATGGCAACTTCTTCGAGCTGCTCGCTCAACTGCGTGCCCGGCGGCGCATAGCGCGCAACCACCAACTCGGCGGTCTCGCGCGGGTGTTGCGTCATCCACGACCAGCCTTCGATGAGCGCGCGCGTATAGCGCACGAGCACGTCGTGATGCTCTTCAAGCGTATCTCTGCGCGCCATCAGCACCTGCCCGTAGCCGCGAAAGCCGAGACTGGAGAACGGCAACACATGCGGGTCCAGTCCAAGACGGCGCAAAGGCGGCACCACGGTCGTCTCCCAGCCGTAGTACGCATCCACCTGGCGCGCCGCGAGCAAGGCAGGGTCGCTACCAATGGGAACGAACTTGACGCCGGAAGAATCGATTTTCGCCCGCTGAAACAGGGCCTCCACCTGGCCACGAATGCTGTTCGGCAAGCCAATCGTCTTGCCGATCATGTCGCGCAACGAGTTGATTGGCCGGTCGCTCAGGCTCACAAAACAGCTTGGATCGCGCTGCATCACCGCCGCGAAGGCGATGAGCGGCTTCTTGAGCACATACGCACTGATCAGGCCGGCCGGGTTGCTCTCGCTGACCATTGCGCGACCGCTCGTGACCATGGTCTGATAATCCGTGCCCGGACCGCCCGGCGTGTAGACGACATCGAGCCGCTCACGCGCAAAGAAGCCCTTGTCGATCGCGACGAAGTCGCCACCAAACTGCACACCGTTGATCCATCCAAGCTGATGCGTGATGCGCGTCCGGCCCGCCACGGTGGCTTGCGCATCGCTGAGCTGCGGCAGCACGTGCGCCGACAACAGGCCGACACCCAACACCGAAAGCGCACCGAGTGCAGCAAGCGCGGCGCGACGTTGACCATCCACCCCTGCGTGACCAGCCGGGGCCCCCGACGACTTGATTTGAATAGTCTCGCTCATAGCTTCCGTGCGTACGACGATGAGGCGCTGTAACCCGCCCCGATTCACCGGCATCGCTGCCGGCACTCGCTTCGCTTGCTGCGCATGGAGGTGTCTCCCATGCGGAACGGAGACAAGCCTACAGCGCAAAAAACTGCGTCGGGTAGTAAAAAATAAAGCGTTCTCTTCGTAGTCAATTTCGTCGCGCAGCGACACGCAAATGGCACTCCCCCTGTATTTTGGCGAGCGTAGCCTTGCCCTCATTTGACGTTGCAGGGCTCGCCGGCGCTATCTCCAGCGCCATGCCGATTGCTTGCAACGCCGCGCTCATCACCTGTTCATAAGGCCTTGATCATGTCCCGCAGCTCAGAAGGCATTGAAGACAAAATCGCCGCACGTCCGGTCGATATCGCCGAGATTCCGGTCGTGGATTTCTCTCCGTTCCTGCGTGGCGATCTGTCGGGTAAGGCACGCGTCGCAGCACAGATCGCTGAGGCATGCAGCCGCATCGGTTTTTTCTATCTGCGTGGACACGGCGTCGATCAGGCGCTGATCGACGCCGCATTTGCGCAATCGGCCGCCTTCTATAGCCGCCCCGTCGACGAGAAGCAGCGTACGCGGGCCACGCCCGACTGGTATCGCGGCTGGATCCCCATGCCGCCCAGCCAGCCTCTGTCGCGCAATAGCCGCCTTCACGAGCAGTTCCGCTTGCAGGACGAGTTTGACGACGGCGAAGTCGATCCGCTCTTCTATCGCCCCAACCGCTGGCCCGACGACATGCCCGAGTTCCGCCGCGTGTGCAAGCAGTACTACGATGCGATGACCGACCTGTCGCGTCATCTGCTGAATGCATTCGCGATCGGGCTGGGTCTTCACGAGACACGCTTCAACGGCTATTTCCACAAGCCGCTCTCGCAACTCAGCCTGCTCTATTACATCCCGCTGCCTGAGCATGCCGACATCGAAGTGTCCAATACGGTCTCCCATACTGACGAAGGACCTTTCACGATCCTCGCGCAGGACTCGCGCGGCGGCCTCGAAGTCAAACGGCGCGACGGCACATGGATCGAAGCGCCGCCCATTCCCGGCGCCTTCACCATCAATGTGGGCGACATGATGATGTGGTGGTCCAACGGACGCTATCTGTCCAACTATCACCGCGTGCGTAACCGTTCGCGCTTCGAGCGCTATTCGATTCCGTTCTTCATGAACCCTGACCGCGACGTCACTGTGGAACCGCTGCCCGAGATACTGGCCGTGGATCAGGAGAAACGCTTTGAGGGCGTGCATGTGGGCAAGCATCTGAGCCGCTTCTACGAGAGCCTGAATCGCCGCGCGGCTGAAGAAAAGTCCGCCATGTAGTCACGGAATGCGCGCCATCAGATCCGGCGCGCTCGCGAATCAACATGAACCAGCTGAGGATCACGCAGTGACCAGAGTTGCAGGAAAGGCGCGCATTGGCGCGGATATCGGCGGCACGTTTACCGACGTCGTACTGGAAGTGGAAGGACGCCGCGAGTCGATCAAGATACTCACGACCTACGATGCGCCCGAGCGGGCGCTGCTGGAAGGCATTGAGACGCTGCTCGCACGCGCAGGGCTGCAGATCGCGGACGTCGGCCTGATCGTGCATGGTACGACGCTCGCCACCAACGCGCTGATCGAACGCAAGGGCGCAAAAACCGCCCTGTTGACGACCGCCGGATTTCGCGACGTGCTGGAACTCGCGTCGGAAAGCCGCTTCGATCAGTACGATCTGACGATGCAAGCGCCGACACCGCTCGTGCCGCGGCCATTGCGTATTGGCATTCCTGAACGGATCGCCGCTGATGGCGCGCCGCTCGTACCGCTTGATCGCGACGCCATTTGCGCCGCCGCGCGTCTGTTCGAGCAGGAACGCGTGACGAGCGTCGCGGTTGCGTTCCTGCATAGCTACGCGAATCCCGCACATGAGCGCGAAGCGGCGCAGCTACTCGCGGAACTGATGCCGGGAGTCAGCATCTCGCAGTCGTCGGAGGTATCTCCGGAGATTCGCGAGTACGAGCGCTTTTCGACGACGGTCGCCAACGCCTATGTCCAGCCGCTCGTTGCACGATACCTGCGCCGGCTCGAAGAGAAACTGGCGACGCTCGGATTCACATGTCCGTTGCTGCTGATGCTGTCGTCCGGCGGTTTGACCACGGTCGAAACGGCCGCGCGGTTTCCAGTGCGACTCGTTGAGTCGGGTCCGGCCGGCGGCGCGATTTTCGCCGCCAGCGTGGCGGCCGAACACGGTATCGAGCAGATGCTGGCGCTCGATGTGGGGGGAACGACCGCGAAGATCTGCTTCATCAACGACGCGCGCCCGCAGATTTCGCAGATGTTCGAAGTGGCGCGCGTGCATCGCTTCCGCAAGGGCAGTGGCTTGCCGCTGCGCATTCCGGTTGTGGAGATGGTGGAGATTGGCGCGGGCGGTGGCTCGATTGCACAGATCGACTCCGCACGCCGCTTGTCGGTCGGTCCGCACAGCGCCGGTTCCGAACCCGGTCCCGCCTGCTACGGACGCGGCGGCACAGCGCCCACCGTCACCGATGCCGATCTCGTACTTGGCCGCATCGACCCCACCGCGTTTGCCGGCGGCACCATCCTGCTCGATATCGACGCCGCCACAGACGCCTTGAAGCATCTCGACGCATGGGACGCGTCGGCCGCGCAGCTCGCGCTGGGTGTCAGCGAGATGGTGGACGAAGCGATGGCCAGCGCCACGCGCGTTCACGCAATGGAGAACGGTGCCGACGCGGCCTCGCGAACGCTGTTTGCGTTCGGTGGCGCCGCGCCGCTGCATGCGGCGCGGATCGCTGAAAAGCTCGGCATCTCGCGGATCGTGATTCCGCGCAGCGCGGGCGTCGGGTCAGCAGTCGGCTTTCTGCGGGCGCCGATCGCGTATGAATTGTCCCGCAGCCTGCATCAACGCCTCACGCAGTTCGATCCCGCGCCGGTCAATGCGATGCTCGAACAGATGGCTGCCGAAGCACACGAGATCGTCGCCCGCGCACACACGGGTGCGCCCTGTATCGAGCGTCGCACCGCGTTCGCGCGCTATTGCGGCCAGGGCTTCGAAGTGGCCATCGACGTGCCGCCGCGCGCATTGACTGCGGATGACGCCGACGTACTCGCCGAGACCTTCGCTCTGGCTTATCGCGCACTGTATGGCGCGACCGCTGACGGTCTCGCCGTGGAGGTGCTCACGTGGCGCGTGTCGGTGACTGCCCCCTCCGCGCCTTATGAGCGCATCGCAACGACACCGCGCACGCGCACCGTCAAACCGGGCGGTTATCGACGCGTGATGGACCCGGCCAGCGGCGAAGCGATGGACTTCGCAATCGTTGGCCGTGAAGGACTCGAAGCCGGCGACCACATTGCCGGTCCCGCGCTGATTGTCGAGAAGGAAACCACCACGGTCGTGTCGCCCTCGTTCGACGCGATGATCGACGCGCATCACTACATCGTGCTCACGCGGCGCGAGCAAACAGGAGCCCGGCAATGAACCATGCCATGACCGATCTGCGCCAGCAGCTAATGTGGACTCGCCTGATATCGGTGGTCGAGGAATCCGCGCAGGCGCTGATGCGCACGGCGTTCTCCACCACCGTGCGCGATGCAGGCGATCTGTCCGCCGCGATCTTCGACACGCGTGGACGCATGATTGCCGAAGCCGTGACCGGCACGCCAGGACACGTCAACTCGATGGCCGAGGGCGTGCGGCACTTCCTTGCCCGCTTTCCCATCGACGCGATGGAAGACGGCGATCACTTCGTGACCAACGACCCCTGGCTCACGGCCGGTCACTTGCACGACATCACGGTGATCAGCCCGGTGGTGGCGCACGGAAAAGTGGTCGCGATGATCGGCTGCTGCTGTCACCAGGTGGATATTGGCGGCCTCGGGCAAGGTCCCGACGGTCGCTCGATCTTCGAAGAAGGGCTACAGATCCCGTTGCTCAAGCTCGCGTCGCGCGGTGTGCTGAATCAGGACCTGATGAGCATTCTGCGCGCCAATGTCCGCACGCCGTTGCAGGCGGAGGGCGACATGCTGTCGTATATCGCCTGCAATCAGTCCGGCGCGGTGCGCCTGCGTTCGATGCTCGACGAATACGGCCTGCAAGACTTCGATGCCCTCGCTGATTACATCATCGATCAATCGCTGGCGGCGACTCGGGATGCCATTGCGAAACTGCCGCGTGGAAGCTGGTCGGCCGACATGACGATCGACGGCTACGATGCGCCCATCACGCTGCGTGCCAGATTGACCATCGCCGCCGACACCATCTCGGTGGACTACGCGGGCAGCGCGGACGCCGTGAGTCAGGGCATCAACGTCGTACTGAACTACTGCCGTGCGTATTCGATCTTCGGCCTGAAATGCGTGGTGGCGCCGCAGGTGCCCAACAATCATGGCGCACTCGCGCCGTTCATCGTCGATGCCCCCGCTGGCAGCATCCTCAACGCGCAGCGTCCTTCCCCTGTCGCCGCGCGTCATGTGATCGGCCAGATGTTGCCGGACCTGGTATTCGGTTGTCTCGGCCAGGCGTTGCCTGAGCGTACGCCCGCCGAGGGATCGTCATGCTTGTGGAGCGTTCAGTTGCGCGGCGTCGACGCCGCGGGTGGCACGACCTTCGATACGGTGTTCTTCAATAGCGGCGGCTCCGGCGCGCGCGCGGTGCAGGACGGGCTTTCGGCGACGGCGTTTCCGAGCGGCGTCCGGGCGATGCCCGTCGAAGTGACGGAAGCCGGCGCGCCCATCGTGATCTGGCGCAAGGAGCTGCGCGCGGATAGCGGCGGCGCCGGCCGCACGCAAGGTGGACTAGGACAGGTCGTCGAAGTGGGCACGCGCGATGGCGAGAGTTTCGAAGTGCTCGCGATGTTCGAGCGCGTACGTTCTGCAGCACGGGGCCGAGCGGGTGGTCTCGACGGTGCGACGGGCACAGTGCACCTCGCATCGGGTACGGCGTTGCGCGCGAAGGGCCTGCAACGCATTCCGCGCGGCGACCGTCTCGTGCTCGCGTTGCCGGGTGGCGCAGGCCTCGGCGATCCGGCAGAGCGCCCGGCCGAGCGGATCGAAGCGGACCTTGCACATGGCCGAATCTCGGCCGCATTTGCCCGCGACGCTTATCCTCACGTCGGTTGATGAAACGGGGTTCCGGCTTGATGCGTCGTCAGGCAAGCCCGAACCCGTGCGCCATCTGACATATCACGCGCGCGTCGAAGCATGCGCGCGTGATCCCATCTAGCTACAGCGCCCGCTCGCGATAACCCTTCCCCCAGGTGCCGGATCCGCGCATCGGCTGTCCTTCTGCCAGCAGATCGAGCGGCACCAGCATTCCACAACACGACGCCTGCACACATTCGATCCAGCGCGGATCGTGCCACCAGTATTGCGCGCGAGCCGTGGGACTCGCTGCGTCATTCACCTGGCGCGCCGGGGATTGCGCGCGGAATTCGCCCTTTTGCACGACGTGCTCGAACGGCGCCAGCAGACTTTCAACCGTACGATATTTGCCGCCGATCATCACGCCATTCACATGAGTCGCGTCGTCGATGTTCACGGTCGGATCTCCGTCGACGAACACGAGGTCCGCGAGCGCACCCGGCACGATCGTCCCCAGATCGGGATACAGCGCCGCGCCGGCATCGCGTGTCGCCGTCTTCAACGCATCGATGGGGCGCATGCCATAGCGGACCATCGCCCTCAGGTTCAGATGCAGGCTGATCGCGGGAGCGACCATCGGATAGTCGCTCCCTGTCACCACCTTCACGCCTGCATCGATCATGCGAACGATGGCGTCGACCTGGCGAGCGACACTCGGATTGGGCTTCGATGGGCCGCCTGCCGCTGCTCGCCGTAGCGCTTCGCGATCGGCGTGCGTGAACAGCACAGCCACTCGACGGTCGTCTTCGATCAGCGAAGGTGTGTCGCCCAGCATCGCTTCGAGGCCAAACAGTGTCGGCGTCCGGTAGCACCCCGCCGCAGCCGACAACGCGAGCACATCGTCATACATGGTGCCCAACGCACTGCCCGTACGCGAATAGCCGAACCGGCTCGTCTCGCCCATATGCTCGTAGCCGTCGCCACCAAACGCCACAGCGGGAAAGAGATAGTGCGACGTGATCGGAATGCCGAGCGCATGCGCGCCGAGCGTCGCGCGCTGCTGAAGATCCGGCGGCAGACGCACATAGCATTTGATGAGATCGTATTCGAGCTGCGCCGCGCGTTCGAGCTCGCGATCGAGCTGCGCGGCGTCGGCAATCGGACGCATGCCGTCCCAGAACGTGCGCGTGCCGTCGAGTGCGTCGCCCGTGCCGAAGTGGCGCGGGCCCGCCCGTTTTCCTGCGTCTACCGATTCCTTGTTCTCAAGCGCGAGATACGGGTTATCGGACAAGCCACGCGTGCTGGTAATGCCGAACGAGAGAAAGATACGCGGATCGCGCGCGCCAAGCTGATTACCCATCTCGCGATGCGTGTGCATGTCGATCATGCCGGGCATTACCGTCAGTGCGCTCGCGTCGATGTGCGCCGTCCGCGGATCGTCTGCGCCGGAGAACCGCGCTTCATCGTGTGGCGACACGGACACGATACGGTCGCGCTCGATCACGATGTCGACATCCGTCAACGCGGCGTCGGCCGTGCCGTCCCACATGCGCCCCGCGTGGATCACGGTGCGGTGGCCCGGACGGTGAACAGTCCATTCCAGATCGAGCGGGACCGGCGTCAGGTTGCCGCGCTCCAGCTCAAGGATATACAAGGCGGCGTTCGATAGAAACAGCACGTTGCGTCCTGTCGCATCGGCACTGAGTGCATCGCAAAGTATCTCTGTAACCCGCTGCGAATCGCCCACCGGCTGAAAAGCTGCGTCGATTCCCAGCGACCACAGTTCACCGCGCATCGTAAACAGCAGACGCGAACAGGCGCCTTCATGCGAACCACCGCCCGCGATCCAGAGGGGACCGTTCGCATTGCGGACATCGAGCGCGCCCTGCGGCGCAGGTGGGTAATAACGCGTGTCCGCACTCTCGATGTCGTAAATCAGGATCGTGTTGCGCGCCTCGCGATAGCGGGCGGAGTACGGTTGCACGGCAGCGAGCGTCAACCGCGTGCCGTCCGGCGACCACGAAGGCCGCCCCGACCAGACCGTTTGATGCCAGGTGCGCGTCAATTCCCCGGTTTTTGCATCGACCACGTAGATGACGCCATCGGCCGATCCGCACGCGAGTCGACCTCCATCCGGCGCCCACACACATTGCTTGAGTGCGTGAGCCGCGTGCGTCAGTTGACGGTCAAGCCCGGTCGCCAGATCGCGGACCCAGATGTCCATATTGCCGCCGCGGTCGCAGATATACGCAAGCTGCTTTCCATCCGGCGAGAACGCGGGCCAGATTTTCGCGTAGACGTCATCGGTCAATGGTTGAGGGCGCGCATCGCCAATCTTCAGAAGCCACAACTGGTTCAGCGCACCAAAGGCCACGTGGCCGGCATCGGGTGAGATGACCGGAAACGAAATGCCCTTGACCCTCCGGGGCGCGTCCGAAGCGTAATCACGCCAGCGACGTGCATAGCGGTGCCGCTTGACAGCAACCGTTGCGCGAAACGGCACTACGCCGAGAAAGCCCCGCGACAACGAACTTCGCCGGATCTCACCGTGCGCCGTGTGGAGGAAGATGTCGTCGTCCACGAACGCGACGGGCAACGGAAACACCTCCACGTCTTCCTGCGTCAGCGCAGTACCGTCAATGCACAGACGACTCGTGCGCCAGTCACGGTGCTTGCCGGTCAGCATGCGGTACATCAACGACTGGCCGCCGGGCGTCCATGCAGGGGCGGCAAGCAGAGCGCCCGGGTGTTGGCAGCGCGCCACGGCGGGGTGAACGCGATCGTCGCCGCGCGAGGACACGCATGCCAATTGCCCGTCCCGCACGAAGGCGATCCACGCACCATCAGGTGACCAGGCGGGCTCCGATAGCTCGGCAGCTTCCGCTGCGATGCTGCGCATGGCGCCGCTCGCCAGGTCCATCGCGTAGATCGCGAACCGGCCGCCACGATCCGACGCAAACGCAAGTTCGCGGCTATCAGGCGAGAAGCAGGGCTCGCGATAGTCGAACTCGCCGTGCGTGAGTTGGCGTAGGTCGTCACCCGCCGGATCGATCGACCACAAATGAAAATTGCCGCTGCGGTACGACTGGAAAACGATCCTCGCGCCGTCCGGCGACCAGCGGGGCCAGGCAATGTCGCCAAGATCGTCGGTGAGACGGCGCGCCTCGCCGCCGCTTATCGGCATCACCCAGAGAATGCCCTGAAGGTCCATTGCGATCCGCTGTCGATCCGGCGAAAGCGCAATGGCGAGGTTGGTGCCTTGTTCGAGAGCGACATCAATGGTCTCCTCATCGATATCGGCCAAGGACAACGGTAAGGATTGGGAATCGTATTGCGGACTGGAACCGGTCATCGTTTGACACTCGTCGTGACTACCCGTCTCGCGCGCATTGCTGCGCGCGCAAAAACGGCCTGCCACATGCAACGACCAAACGACGCATGTGATGGGCCATGCCGTCTTCGAGGCGGATAAGGACGACGTCGCAGTGCACCGCCGTCGATCGCGGTGCATAACAGACGCGCAGTGGTGCACGCAGGTCAGTCGGTCTGGAGCATCGCATCAGCATCTGCGTGGATGCCCGGCACATCCTGCGACGGCGTGGAACGCCACTCGTGGAGCTTGCGCGCGAGCTGCTCGCCGAACTTGGCTGTGGCGAGCGGCAAGGCACGTCCACGTAACTGACCGAGCACGAGCGGGCCGAATGCAGCATCGCGTTCATCGACCGGCACCACAGCAAGCATCGGATCCTGCCGCCAGCCGAGCGTGCCGATGTCGATCTGAAACGTGATGATCCGCGATTGCCGTACGAGATCGACCAGCAAGTCGAATGAGTTCGCCTCGATGATCGGATTGAGCTGCACCGAACTCCGCGCGACGATCTCGTCGATGATCTCGCGACCGGAAAAGCTGCTGTCCACGAGACCGATCTCATACTCCAGGCATTCGCGCATCCGCACGGATGGCCGTCCCGCGAGCGGATGATCCGCCGACATCACCGCGACCAGCCCCTGCCCGATCGACATCAGCGGTTGAAGCTCCGCTGCCTGCGGTGGCCGGAACACCAGCACGAGGTCCGTTTCATACGCAATCAATGCACGCATGGCGCGGCCATGGTCGCAGATGGTCACATGAAACTTGACGAGCGGATGCTGCGCCCGGAAGTCGATGATCTCCTGCAACAGAAAACCCCGCGCCACCGCCTGGCTTGCCGACACACGCACCTCGCCGCGCCGTAGCCCCGAGAGCGATTCGATCTGCGACATCACGTGACGCAGTCCCGCGTTCTGCGTGCGTATCCAGCCGAGGAACAGTTCGCCGGCCGCAGTCAATTGCGCACCCGCCGAGGTCCGCTCGAATACCGGCGCGCCGAGTTCTTCCTCAATGTCCTGAATGCGCCGCAAGAGCGCCGACGGCGTGACATACAGGCGTTCGGCCGCCCGCCGTATCGAGCCCGCACGCGCGACCTCTTCCAGATAACGCAGAACTCGCATGCTACGAAGCGTCACGGCCACACTCCCTATCCAGATTTCGAAGCACCCGCAGTCTAGCCAGACTCAATTCAAGACTCCATAGCCAGTTAAACAACAGGGGCGAACCAAATTAACACCTCGTCCTTCGATATTGATCAAGTATCGTGAAGACAACTCCCTGGCGCCTCAACGGGTTGAATCGAACGAGCGTGCCGCGGATACAAAGCAAGGTTGATGCCAATTTCAGAACAGGCCGCGAGCATCGACCCGGGACAGATCTCTCTATAAAGGACAATCAATGGATTTGCAGCTGCGCAACAAAGTCGTGGTAGTGACGGGCCCAGCAAAGGGAATGGGTCCAGCGATCGTGCGCGCGTTTGCCGCCGAAGGCGCGAAGCTGGTCCTCGCGGGACGTGACATGGCTGCGATTGAAGGTCTCGTGCAAGACCCCGCTTTAAGTGGCGCAGACATCCTGATGATTCGTTGCGATGTCACCGATGCGGCCGACGCCGACGCGCTCGCCAACGCTACGATGGCCCGATTCGGTTGTATCGACGTACTCATTAACGTGGCGGGCGGCACCGGTCCCGTAGGCGGCACGACGTGGACCACCACGAATGAAGAGTTCGAGGAGATCGTCGATGTCAACCTGACCGGCTGTTTCAACATGATGCGGGCCATCATGCCGTCCATGATCGAACGGCGCTACGGGAAAGTCGTCAACGTGGGCGGTACGTTCGGCATGCGCGGCCGCGCCGGTCGCATGGCTTATTCGGCTTCAAAATGGGGGCTACGCGGCGTGACCAAGTCGGCAGCGCTCGAAGCCGGTCGCTACAACATCAACGTCAATTACGTTGCGCCCGGTATGGTCGACGGCGAGCGCTTTCGCACGAAGGTCGTGCCCGACGTCATGCGCAAGCTGTCCATCGGCGAGGAAGAAGCCGTCGTGCATCACGCGCAGGACTATGCGCTCCAACGCATCAGCAACGATAGCGACGTGGCGCACGCGTGCCTGTTTCTCTCCTCCGATGTATCACGTCAAATTACCGGCGTCGATCTGCCTGTCGACGGCGGATGGGCCATGCTCTGACCGCTGGTCTGCCACAGCACTTACTTTCCTCGCAAACACACCATGATTGCAGACCTGATCATTCGCGGCGGCACTGTCGTCACCGACTCCACCCAATACGTCGCATCCATTGCGATCAAGGACGGCCGCGTGCTGTGCATCGGACACGATGCGAGCATGCCCGAGGCGAAAGAAACGCTCGATGCGCGCGGCAAGCATGTGCTGCCCGGCGCGATCGACGTTCACGTTCATTTCCGCGAACCCGGCTACACCCATAAGGAAACGTGGGCAACAGGGACGGCGAGTGCTGCGATGGGTGGCGTCACGACGGTGTTCGAAATGCCCAATACGAACCCGCCGACCGGCACGCCCGATGCATTGAAGCTCAAGCTCGAAGCGGCACAGAAGGCATACGTGGACTACGGCATCTATGGACTGCTCGCCGAAAACAATCTGGATCAACTGGAGAGTCTGATCGACGGCGGCGTGGCGGCGTTCAAGTGCTTCATGGGCAACACGTTCGGCAACCTGCCCTCGCCGCCCACCGGTGCGATGCTCGAAGGATTTGAAATCGTCGCGCAGCATGGCATGCGCATCTCCTTGCATGCGGAAAACGCGTCGATCATGGCGCGACGTCAGCAGCAACTCAAGGCGGCTGGCCGGCATGACCCACTCGCCCATCTCGATGCGCGACCACCCGTTGTTGCCGTAGAAGCGGTGGCCCGTGCGGCGATTCTCGCTGAATGGACCGGCGCCCGCATTCACATCCTGCATGTTTCATCGGGTGATGAACTGCGGCCGCTTGCGGAAGCGAAGGCGCGCGGCGTCGACATCACCGCCGAGACAGCACCGCACTATCTGCTGCTCGACGAACGTGCGTACCGCGAAAAGGGCTCGCTGATTCGCGTGAATCCGCCGATTCGTCAGAAGCAGCATCAGATCGCGCTATGGGAAGGTATTCGCAACGGCACGATCGACATGATCGCGACCGATCACGCGCCGCACGCCGAAACCGAAAAGTTCAAGGACGACATCTGGTGCGCCGATTGCGGCTTCACCGGCGTGGAAACACAAATGCCGTTGATGTTGACGCAAATCGCGCAAGGCCGTCTCACGCTCAACGACTATGTGCGACTCACCGCGACGGCGCCCGCGAAGGCGTTTGGCCTCTTCCCGTACAAAGGCATTCTGCAACCGGGGGCGGACGCCGATATCGTCGTGATCGACATGGAGCGCGAAGAAATCATTACGTCCGGGCGGCTCAAGTCGATCGGCAACTCCACGCCGTTCAACCTCACACCCGTCAAGGGCGTGCCGGTACATACGCTCGTGCGTGGACGCTTTGTGATGCGCGATCGCGAGCTGGTCGAAAGCGCGCGCGGGCATGGGCAATCAGTGCGCCGGATCCAGAAGATGCCCGCGGCTACCCCACGCAATCTCGATCAGAGTACGGCCGCGATCACGTCGTCGCATCCGCAAGAAAGCGTGCTTTGACTGCCGGCGTGGACACACAGGTGCTGCGGGTGGGCCGGTTGTTGACGGCGCCCGGCCGGCACGCGCCTTCGGGACCGTCTGCGATTCATGTGCGGGACGGGCGCGTGGCCGCAATCGAAGCGCTGCCGCATGACGCGACGGACCGTAGCCGCTCGTTGATTGCGCTGCCTGCTCCCGTCAATGCACACGACCACGGACGCGGACTGCGCACACTCGCGTTCGGCGCCGCGGATGGTCCGCTCGAAACGTGGATCGCCGCGCTTGCGCGCGAGCCACGCGTCGATCCGTATCTGCGCGCCGCCGTGGCGTTTGCAGGACTCGCCGAAGGCGGCATCTGCGCGGCCAATCACTGTCACAACACGCAGAATAGCCAGGCGCTCTACGAAGAAGCCGTGGGCGTGGCAAAGGCCGCGTATGACGTAGGCATTCGCGTGGCGTTCGCCGTGCCGTTTGCAGGGGCGAATCCGACGGTGTATGGCAACCTCGGCGCCCTCCTTGCGCGTCTGCCTGAAGACGATCGGGCGGTATTGCTCGCCACGCAGCGGCCGTCGCGCACGCTCGCTGACAACCTCGCGTTGACTGAGCGGATCGCCGCCCTCCAACATCCGTGGTTCTCGGTGCAATACGGGCCGGTCGGGCCCCAGTGGGTCGACCATGCGACGCTGGAAGCGGTTGCGCGCGCATCCGCCGAAACGGGCCGACGCGTCCACATGCATCTGTTCGAAACGCGGCAGCAACGCGAATGGGCAGACGCCCGCTATGGTCCAGGTGGACTGATCGCTTATCTGGCCGGCATCGGTATGTTGTCGGCGCGCCTCACGGTTGCGCACGGCGTCTGGCTCACGCCGGATGAATGCGATGTGCTTGCGCGTTATAACGTGACGGTTTCGATCAATACGTCATCGAACCTGCGTCTTCAGTCTGGGATTGCACCGCTTGCTTCGATGATCGAGCGCGGAGTGCGTTTCGGCATTGGCCTCGACGGCATGGCACTCGACGACGACGATGACATGTTGCGCGAGATGCGTCTGCTGCGCCATGTCCAGCAAACGCAATCGCACGCCACGCTATCCATAGGCGAGCTGTTCGACGCGGCGTGCCGGCATGGCCGCTCCACGGTCGTCAGCGATGGCGGCGGCAGCATCGAAGTGGGCGCGCCCGCGGACATCCTGATCGTGGACACGACCCGGATCTTCCGTGACAGGCTCAACGACAGCGACGAAGGTCTGCTCGACCTGCTGCTTGCGCGTCTGACCAAAGCCGATATCGCCACCCTGGTCGTGGCGGGCCGCACGATCGTCGAGCGCGGTCAATGTTGCTCCGTCTCGCGCAGCGCGCTTGAACAGGCACTGCTGAACGACGCGCGACGTGCACGCGAGATCGCGCCGCTTCAACCCGCCGACACAGCACGACTGACCCGGCTACACACGGCGCTCGGCGACTTTTACGCCTGCGGTTGTCACCGCAAACCGGATTGAATGAACCGGCTGGTCACAGAAACCGGCCCGCTACCAGGAATCGGACTCATGGAAACAGCAGCAGATAACGAAATGATGACACGCGTCGGACCGACGACGCCGGGTGGGACGCTGTTGCGCGCGTACTGGCAGGCGGTCGCGCTGGTGGAGGAGCTTGACGGGCCGCGTCCCGTCAAGGCCGTGCGTCTGATGGGCGAAGACTTCGTGCTGTTTCGCGACGAACTGGGACGCTACGGCCTGCTCGATCGTCATTGTCCGCATCGCGCCGCCGACCTCGCGTACGGCCGGCTCGAAAACGGCGGCTTACGCTGCCTGTTTCACGGCTGGCTGTTCGCGGTTGACGGCACCTGCCTCGAAACGCCGGCTGAGCCGCCCAATGTGCGTCTTTGCGACCGCGTGCGTCAGACGGCTTATCCGGTGGTCGAACGATCGGGCATCCTGTTCGCCTATCTCGGCAAGGGCACGCCGCCCGCGTTTCCCGCATTCGATTGCTTTGTCGCGCCGTCGAGCCATACGTTCGCGTTCAAGGGTCTCTTCGAGTGCAACTGGCTGCAGGCATTGGAGGTGGGAATCGATCCATCGCATGCGTCGTATCTGCATCGTTTCTTCGAAGACGACTCGCCGTCCGAAAGCTACGGCAAACAGTTTCGCGGCACATCGGCGGATTCCGATGTCGCGATCACGACGGTTTTGCGCGAATACGATTGCCCCACGATTCAGGTCGAGTCCGCTCCTTACGGCCTGCGCTTGACGGCGCTGCGTGACCTGGGCAACGCGCAAACCCATGTGCGCGTGACGAACCTCGTATTCCCGCAAGCGTTCGTGATTCCGATGAGCGCCGAGATGACGATCACGCAATGGCATGTGCCGGTCGACGACACCCATTGCTATTGGTACGCCATCTTCACCAGTTTCACGGAACCCGTCGACAAGGCGCAAATGCGTGCGCAGCGGCTGGAACTCTATGAATTGCCCGACTACACGTCACGCCGTAATCGCCGCAACGAGTATGGCTACGACGCCGACGAGCAACATCGCGAGACCTACACCGGCATGGGCCACGACATCAACGTTCATGATCAGTGGGCGGTCGAATCGCAAGGCCCCATCCAGGATCGCACCAGGGAACATCTCGGCACCGCCGACAAAGGCATCGTGCGTTACCGCAGGCTGCTGAAGGATTCGATTCGCGCGGTTTCGCGCGGAGAGCGTGCGCCGATGATGGTCGATGAGAGCGAAGCACGGAACTTGACGGGCCCCGCGTCGATCGACGGCATCAGTCATGGCGTAGAAGCGGCGACTTACTGGCAGGACGCCGACCAGCGTCGCCGCGAAGCGTGCGAATGGGCTTCGCGCGCGCAATCGACGATGAAGGAAGCGTGATGCCGTCACGTCCATTCGCCGAACAGCACGCGCTGTGGTCCGACGCGCAGCACGACGCCGCGTCGCTGCTGGCCGCTCGTCTGGAAAGTGGCGACTTCGACACCGTGCGCTTCGCGTTTCCCGATCAGCACGGCATCTTGCGCGGCAAAACGCTCGTTGCTGCAGAAGCCGCGCGCGCGCTGCGCTCGGGCGTTGGCTTCACGTCCACGATGTATGCGAAAGACACGTCGCATCGTTCGGTGTTCTCCGTGTTCACCAGGGAAGGTGGACTCGGCCTCGACAACATGGCGGGCACATCCAACAGCGTGCTGCTGGCCGACCCCACTACGTTCAAGGCGCTGCCGTGGAGCCCGCGTACGGGCTGGCTGCTCTGTGATGCGTATCTGCCCGACGGACGGGCGGTGCCCTATGCAACCCGTCCGATCCTCGCGAAAGCAAACGCGTTGCTCGCGGAGCGAGGCTGGCAGTTGACAACCGGCCTCGAGGTCGAGTTTCACGTTTTTCGCGTGACCGATCCGCATATGCAACCGGAAGATGCGGGACAGCCCGGACGTCCTGTCGATGTCGAACTGCTGACGCATGGCTATCAATATCTCACGGAGTCGCGTTACGACGCCGTCGACGGCTTGATGCAGCTGCTACGCGAAACGTGTGAACGACTTGAACTGCCGGTCAGTTCGCTGGAGATCGAGTTCGGTCCGAGCCAGTTCGAGTTCACCTTTGCGCCGCAATCCGCGGCGGCGTCGGCTGACGCCATGTTGCTGTTTCGCAGCGCCGTCAAGCAGGTGTGCGCCCGACACGGCTATCACGCGACCTTCATGTGCCGCCCACGCATTCCGAACGTCGTGTCGAGCGGCTGGCATCTGCATCAGTCGCTTGTGTCGATTGATGCTGCAGACACGGGTTCGAATCTGTTCAAACCCGATGCGACCGGACTTCCCCTATCGCCGCTCGGTCTTCACTTCATGGGCGGCCTGCTCAGACACGCGAGTGCATCGACGCCGTTCGCGACGCCGACCATCAACGGATACAAGCGTTTCAGAAGCCAGTCTCTCGCGCCGGATCGCGCATGCTGGGCGCACGACAATCGCGGCGCCATGCTGCGCGTGCTCGGTGGCGTGGGCGATAACGCGACGCGTATCGAAAACCGCATTGGCGAACCTGCGGCGAATCCCTACCTCTATTTTGCTTCGCAGATCTTCTCCGGGCTCAATGGGGTCGATCAGGCCATCCATCCTGGCGAGTCGGCCGATCAACCGTATTCATCGCCCGCGCCACGCTTGCCGACCACCCTGGCGGCTGCGCTCGATGCGCTGGCCGCGGATGAAGTCTTACGTTCCCAGTTTGGGCCTGCGTTTGTCGACTACTTCATTCATCTGAAGCGCGCCGAGCTGGAGCGGTATCAAGCTGAAGTGTCGGAGTGGGAGCAACGCGAGTATTTCAATCTGATGTAGATCCATGTGGCCGTGGTGCAAATAGGTGGCGAGATCGTATTCATCAACCGGGATGGGGCTTCTCGAACCTGCGTTTCTAGTTGCCCCCATACTTTGGACACAATCGCTTAACCTTTGACGTGCGCCTACACCGATGCCCTGATAGTGGCGGCGCGCGCGATTCTCAGACTATTCCACAACGCTTGGGCTCGGGATTCCATCGAACCAGCCAGTGGTTTCGCCTGGGCCGCGATGCAGTCGTCAGGCACGCTCACTCGGGAACAAAGCCCGTTTTACCCTCCAACATCACGGACCCGGCAATGTCCTTTTGCGCCTGTAGGGCGGCCAGACTCCTGGTATAGCCGGCTTCCAGCACTCCATAGGCATCACCGCCCAGGACGGTGCGCAGCGGCGGCTCCGGCATCTGGCTGATCGTATAGATAGCGTCGGCCATTTTCACGGGATCGCCCGAAGCATTTGCGTCACCGTTTTCCTCGATCCAGCGACGTAGCTTGCCAACCGCGCTGCCCTTGTAGTCTTCAAGTTCCTGAGTCCAGTGGATATTGGCCACGAAGCCGGTCCTGATAGAGCCCGGTTCAATAATGATGGTCTTGATGCCGAACTCGGAGACTTCCTGGGCCACCGCTTCGGCAAAGCCTTCAAGTCCGAACTTCGCGGCGTGATATAGCGCGCCTCCCGGGAAGGCGGCACGTCCGCCGACGCTACTGACATGGATGAACGTGCCGCGCTTCTTTGCACGCAGCGTGCCGAGGAATGCACGAGTGACATGGATGGGTGCGAGCAGATTCAGAGTGATCTGCTGCTGGATATCAGCTTCGCTCATTTCCTCCATCGCGCCAATCACGGCGCCGCCCGCATTGTTCACGACTACGTCGACATCGGGATGGCGCGCTGCGACGCTTTGAACCTGTTCGCGATTGGTCAAGTCGACCGACTCAACTTCGAGCAGATCCGGCCACGCCTGCTTCAGCGCCTGCATCGCTTCAACACGGCGCACCGCTGCAATCACAGGATGCCCCTCGGCAAGCACCTTTGTCGTGAGGGCGAACCCCAGACCGCCAGACGCACCGGTAATGAACCACTTCTGACCAGACATTATGCCGTTCTCCCTTCAAATTGCGTGACTCAGGACATACCCACTGCTCATTCCGGTTGCCCTCACGATGGCGGGCCGTTTCTGGTCCCTCACCGGCGTGATGACAACTAGCGTTGGCCACATGGTCGGTGTAAAGCAGGCGTGCGCAACGACCTCGTGCTATCGGCTTTCCGCGAAGGCCGATCCTGTACATCAAACCACGCGTAGACTTCAGTTTGGGATCGTCTCGACCGATGCGTCCAATACTTCGTTTTCATCCATTTAATGCTTGGAAGGTATCAGATGGAACTTCGGCACTTGCGGTACTTCGTCGTCGTTGGCGAAGAGCAGCATTTTGGACGTGCGGCTGAGCGCCTCCGTGTTGCTCAGCCCTCCCTGTCGCGGCAGGTCCGGGATTTGGAGAGCGAACTGGGATTCCCTCTGTTCGACCGATTGCCGCGAGGAGTTCGATTGAGCGCAGCGGGGAAACTGTTCCTGGACGACTCGCGACGCATCTTGCAAGATGTCGATGAGGCGAGGCGTCGCGCCGAGCGGATCGCCCTTGGCAGAGCCGGTACGCTTCGAATCGGAATTGCCACGGCGTTGTCCTGGCATGCAATGGTTGTCGACTCGATTCGCGAACTTCGGCGCCGACAGCCAGATGCGGAGTTGATGCTGCACCACATGCTTTCTATTCATCAGATTGAAGCAGTTTTGTCGGGCCGGCTGGATGCCGGGTTTTCCGCTGCCATCACGCCGTGGCACAAGGATCTGGCGCATTGGGAGTTCGCGCAAGACAGGATCCTGCTTGCAGTGCCCAAAGGTCACCCCTTAACGAAGCGGCAAGGAATTCGATTGCGGGATCTGCAGGACATGCCGTTCATCTGGTTCCAGCGATGGGCTAATCCAGGCTTCGATGATCAATTGATGCGGGCGTGTGCTCGTGGCGGCTTGCGCGCTCCGCACATCGTCCAGGAGGCAATGGACCGCGACACACTATTGGGTCTTGTGCAATGCCAGATTGGAATCGCCTGGTCAACAGAGTCGACGCGTTGGCACTGCCCTCGAAGCGTTGTGTTACTTCCGGTTGTTGACATGAATGTCCGGCTCCCGTTCAATCTAATCTGGAAAAAAGACAATTCGTCGCCCTTACTGCAGAAGTTTGTCGCTCAGGTACAGGCGGAGGGCAATTCTGTCCAGTCACACCGGCCGGAGTGAGCACTTGATGCAGAGGCATAGTCCCGAAGCTATCGTCGTTTTGAGTTTTGACACGGCCTCGGCCGTGAGCCGCAGGTATCAGGCGCGTTCGATTGCGCTCATATGCATCCGGTCGAATCAGGGAATAACTGACGCATCGCCACGGTCTTGCAGGTATGACAGACTCGAAACGGGTGATCAAATGAACATCGTCGACATGGCACATGCATCGGGATTTGCCGTCATCCTGGACGGCAGAATCGGTCGCGAGGAATACCAGAGCGTATGCGGTTCGGTATCGGCATTACAGCGATTCGCCGAAGCGGTACGTCAGGACGCGGCGAGTCAGCGCGAATCTGCGCCGCTGAAGTCGCCGCCGGCTGATCTGTCTGGACGGTTACGCCGCAGTTTTATTGGAGGTACGCGAAAATCTGGCGGCCGGGCGGCGTTTGCTCGTCGCGCGTCGCACAACGCTCGCCGGATGCAGTCATGACGGCGCAGATGCAAACCGTTCTGCGTCGGTTGCAACTTGGGTCTGGCGTGGTGTTGCTGATCTACCTCTTTCTCCATCTGATCAATCACGCGCTCGGGATCTGGTCACTCGAACTGGCTGGACGCGGCCTTGCTTTAGCGCTATGGCTCTGGCGCAGCACACCTGGAACGATTGCGTTGTACGGTGCGGCTGCGCTCCACTTTGCGCTGGCCGTGCGCACGATATACGGGCGCCGTCACTGGACGTTACCGTTAGCTGAGTGGGTTCGCCTGTGGGCAGGACTCAGCCTGCCGCTGCTGCTTATCCGCCATGCAGTGACGACCCGGCTCGCGTCCTCGCTCTATGGCTTCGAGCCTGACTATGAGCGCGTCGTGATCGTCCTGCTAACGAGTGGTACGCAGGGTTTGCAGCTTGCGCTGCTCGCGCCTGGATGGATACACGGATGCCTCGGACTATGGTTTCGATTGCGTCACTTCCCGTGGGCGCGCCGCATGAAACCAGCACTGTTGGCTTTGGTCGCCCTATTGCCATTACTATCCGCGGCAGGCTTTATCCGGATGATGCGAGCTGTCGAGGCGAAGAGCGTTGTACTTGCGGCCCCCGATCCAATCCTGATTGCGCATCGGCTCACCCTGGATGTCTGGCGTCACGATCTCGTGACCTTCTATTTGTCCCTGATCGTCAGCGCGTTTGCCGCAGGCCAATTGCGCAACGGCCTTGAACGCCGGAGGTTGCGGAAGATTTCGCTGAATTCGTGACACGGCTACGACCCTGCGCGAGAGCGCCGCTGCTGAGTCGCAGGACCGAGGCCAGCACCTCCAGGATTTTCTGGTCTTCGTCCCGGGTCTGGATTGTTTTTTCCGACATCGTGATGTCGGTCAATTTCTGTTTCAAGACCTTCTCTCGCTGAACTGACCTGCCAGGCGGTCAATCCGGTGGCCGACCCTTCGGCCGCAACAGCCCACCGGGCGCCGGGACCCGGGCGCCATTCAGGACGTTCTGGCGGATTCCGGTCTACTGCTCACCCGTATCTCGGCAGTGGACAGTGCGCCCTCGTTGATCACGAGCCCGATCCCGCCATTCTCGTAGCCTTCCGTGGTGTCGCTGATCGAGAAGACGGGCTGCCCGTCGATCGAGCAGTCGATCTCGCTGCCGCTCAGCGTCACCGACATCGGATAGGATTGCTCGAGATTCCACGAGTACGCCTTCTCGGCGAGTACCGTCCGCTTGCCATCCCTGACCTTGATAAGGCGCAGATAGCCGTCGCGCGACAGAAGCATGGCGTAATAGCGGCGCAACCCCTGAACCCGAACCGCTAGTCCACCCTCGTGTCCCAGGTGGATAACGATGCTCGACGATACGATGTAGTCGCTCCACTGCCGTGTGCCATGAATGATGATGCCTTCGCCCACGCTTTGCGAAATACGGAATGCCGCCGGAAAATTCTTGCTGAAGATGCTCACGCTATTGATCCACGCGAGACGCCAGAAATCGCCCGGCTCGTCGGGGCGGCGCAGACGAAGCTCCGGCGGTCCGTCACAGCGGAGATAGTCGACGAGAATCACCCCCTTGGCCTGCGGCGCAGCGGTCGCCAGATTGAAGCCGATTTGCTGGATCGGCTGGCCGCCGGTATCGGGCAGGCGCCAGCGCAGCAACGTGCTTTGCCCAGGGGCCAGCGTCTGCGATTCGCCGTCGATCGTGTTCAGCGTATCGCCTTTGCCATACACTTTTAGCCGAAGGTTGACGGACACGGGCGCCGAGTTGCCCGGCCCGGCGGCAATGCTCGCCTCGACCCATTGCCCCGGGTAGATGAGCGGCGTAGCCATCAACTCGTACACCGGCATTTGCGGCGCATTGGGTGGCGAAAAAGTCGGCGTCATCGCCGACAGCTTCTGACCCGGCGCGAGAGACTGGATGAGCAGTGCAAGCTTGCCGCCGCTGTTCTCCACGCTCAACGCGCCCGGCGAACCACTCCTCGTGTCGGCCTCAAAGCCCTGCACGCTGCCCGGCAATGAGAAGTGAAAGAGCGCGCCGTTCTTTGGCCTATCCGGTGCGGGCATGCCGGCGAGCTGGTGGCCGAACCCGGCGATCTGGTAGGCAATCCGCACCGCATCGGTGACCGCGTTGCCACCATCGGCCGAAGAGATCAGCATCCGGTCCGCGATCGGGCCGCGCCAGTCCGGCCCCGCATCCACGCCCGCGAGCCCAAGCTTGATGCCCAGCAAACAACCGAGATTGCCCGAATTGCAGTCGGTGTCCCAGCCGGACGTGTTGACTATCATCAGCGCCTTTTGCAGGTCGTCCGGCGCGTAAAGCAGACTCATGATGATGAGTGCGTGATTGGGCACCACATGGCAGTTGCCTGGGAATTTGTCGTAGCCGTAGTGGTCCTGGATGCGTTGACGGCAATCGCGCCATTCCGGCAGTTCGGCGTGCCAGCGGCGCACGTCGGCAATCAGGCGGGCGATCAGACTGTCCTCGGGAATCACGGAAAGCCCAACTTCAATCAGATGGGTGACGTCATCCGAAACGAATGCTTCGGCCTCCATGGCAGCGAGCAACTTCGCCGCATGAACGGCCTCACCATCATGGCTCACCTTCGCGGCCTGTTCGGCGAGGCGCGCTGCGAGCTGGGGCTGGCCGGGCGCGACCATGGCCCAGCCGTCAATGAAGATCTGCGCGCCGATCTGTTCCGCGACGGTTTGCCCGTTGACGGCAATGGAGCCGCTCGCGGGCGCCGGAACGCCTCGCTTCAGGTTTAGCCATGCCGTATGCTCGCTGGAGTTGCCGCTGCCGCCCCACCAGAGAATCGCGCGGTTCTCGACAATATTGTTGAGCCACGTCTTGCCGATTTCCTCGGCCGAGAGTTCCGGCTTGACACCGTGCTCTTCGAACGCACGTAGAAATGTGAAGGTGCCGGCGACGTCGTCGTCGGTCACGACGAGCGGAACGCCTAGCCGGTCGTGAACGTAGTAGTCGATAGTGCCAAGCTCCGCCATGATGCGCTGATGAGTCCAGTTTTCGAAAGGCCTGCCGAGGAATACGCCGATAAGCTTACCGAGCACGCCGGCGTAGACGCGTTCCAGATAATCTTGCTGAAGAGACATGAGTGGCACCTCTGCATACGGTACGGTTAACGAAGGTGGTGAAAGACCGGGTCGCGTAAAGCGGCACTCAGCCTTTGACCGATCCGCTTGCCATGCCTTCGATAAAGCGGCGTTGCATGACAAGAAAAAAAGCGACCATCGGCGCGACGATAATGAGCGCCGCGGCCATGATTTCGCCCCAATCGCTGCTGTACTGACCGCCCATCGAGTAGAAGCGGACCACGGCGGTCTGCACGGCGTGTCCTTGCAGGAACGTCGTCGAGATCAGGAATTCGTTCCAGGTGTTCATGCCCGCGATCACCGCTACGGTCAAAAGTCCCGGCGAAACGAGCGGAAGCGTGACGCGGCTGAACACCTGCCAACGCGTCGCACCGTCCATGATCGCGGCCTCTTCTATCTCCACCGGAATCGCCAGAAAATAAGTGCGCAGCAGAAAGATCGAAAACGGACTGTAGATCGCCGTATAGATCAGCGAGGTCGCGAAGATACTGTCCACGAGGTTCAACTTCGCAAAGCCGAAGTACAGCGGGAACAGGTAGAGCTGGATAGGCAAGGTGGTGGTGGCGAGAAAGTACACCGCAATCCAGCGGGAGCCACGCACCTTCTGCCGGGCGAGCGCATACGCCGCCATCGAACCCGTCGCGCAGATCAGCACGACCGTCAGACCGGTCACTTTCACGCTATTAAGCAGCGACCTCGCCATCTCTGCATCGCGCCACGCCCGTGCGAAATTGATCCACTGCGGCACGTGCGGCAGTGACAGCGGATCGGCCACGATCTCTGCGCTCGTCTTCAGCGCGCTGACGACCATCAACGCAAGCGGGAACAGTGCGACGACGGCGCCCAGCGCGAGGATCACATAAGTGATCGTCAAGGTGCCTCGGCTTATCGCATGGTTCACGATTCAAGCTCCTGTTGCTGAACGCGAACATAGAAGATCGTCGCTACCAACCCGAACAGACTGATCACCAGCGCCACAGCGGCAGCCGGCCCCATCGTGAAGTTATAAAAAGCGTAGCGATACGAAAGCGTCGAGAGCACTTCGCTCGAAAACGCGGGTCCTCCTTGGGTCAGCACATAGACAAAGTCGAACGCGAGAAACGACCAGATCACGGTCATGATCATCATCAGCACGATGGTGGGCCGGATCGCCGGAAGCAGGATGTAACGCATCAGCTGGAAGTAGCCGGCGCCGTCGAGCCGGGCCGCTTCGATCTGTGCGCGATCGACCTGACGGAAAGCCGCGAAAAATATCACGGCCATAAAGCCCCACCAGTGCCAGAGATCGACGGAGGCAACGGCCAACAATGCCGTGGACGGATGCGCGAGGGGGTCGTCGAGGTGGAACCCGAAGATATGCAGCCACCCTATCAGCCCGCCATCCGGGTTATAGATCATCCCCTGCCACACCCGGGCGATCACCACGGTCGCGATGATAGCGGGAAGAAAATAGACAATCTGGAAAAAGGTCCGTCCTTTCCGCACCATCAGCAGCAAGGACGCAGCGACGAGACCCATGATGATCGGCACCGTCAGGAATAGCGCGGTCCACTTGACGTTGTTGAGAAGCGCCGAGAAAAACACGGGATCGGCGAACATCGCGCGAAAATTGTCGAACCCTGCGAACACGGGATCCGACGTGCCGTCCCAGCTGACAAACGCCATGGCAACGGTGAGCAACGCCGGGATCAGGATGATCAGCAGGTTAATCAGCAAGGCTGGAAAGAGAAACCACATAAGGTCAGCTCACAGCGGCATTTGAACGATTTAGCGCGGCAGCTTCATGAGTGCCGCGCTTATTGGGCACATCAGCGGGGCGATTCAACGCGGTGGCAACGGAGGCACCTTGCCGTCCTTGAGTTCCTTGGCGAAGGTATCCTGCATGGTCTGGAGGTATTGGTTGACGGTGATCTTGCCGAGCCAGACCTGTTCGATGCCCCGGATCAGATAGTCCTCTGTCGCGGGCGGCCAATAGGTCCAGGTCGTATAGCCGTAGTTGCCGTCGCGCACGCCTTTCGAAAACGACGTCACCGTGTTCGCGAACAACGGCGAAACATTCTTCTCCAGCTTGGTGGCATCCACCGACGTCAGCGGTAAGTTCCAGTCGCCCGGCCAGTCCTTGCTGATCTTGTCGTAGAACGCATCGGAGTAGAGATAGTTCAGAAATGCGGCGGCAGCGTCCGGATTGCTTGAGCTCTTGTTGATGGAAAGCGTGCTGCCAATACCGATCTCGTAAGTCGGGTAAGGCACGCCGTCGCGCAGACTGGGTAGCGCAACGACGCCGAGTTCCTGGCCCGTCTGGGCGAAGGCCTTGGTCATGAAGTCGAACGAGAACGTGCCGTTGGGTGCCATCCCGGCCTCTCCCTTGGCGAGGCGTAATGCCTGCTGGTCGCTCGTCAACGAGAAGTAGTCCTTGCCGAACCAGCCCTTCTGGTACCAGTCGTTCAGGAGACCGATCGCCTGCTGGAACACCGGCGCCGTCCACGGCAGTTCGCCCTTGAGAGCCTTGTACACATTGTCCGGTCCGGCGAAGTGATTGAGCACCACCGTCACATGCCATTCGTTCGCATCGCGCCAGTCGCCGTTGCCTACGGAGAACGGCGTGATGCCCTTGGCCTGCATCGCAGCCGCGAGTTTGTTCAGATCGGCTAGCGTCTTCGGCGGCTGCCAGCCGTTCTTCTCAAACAGCGTCTTGTTGTAGTAGAGCACCATCGTCTCGAAGGTACGCGGCAAGACGTAAATATGGCCCTTGTAGATCCCGGCCTTCAACGCCGGTGCAAGGATGCGCTGGTCGAGGTGATACTTCTGGATATAGGCATCGAGAGGAAGAAGATGGCCCGACTCGATCAGCGGAAGCGCATAGCTTGGCCCTGGCGTCATCACAAGGTCCGGTCCTCTGCCTGCGAGTACCGCCATGCGAATCTGCTTGTCGCCGGACCCACCGGCGCGGACATCGAGCGTTAGCGGACTGCCGGGATTCGCAGCATTAAAAGGATCGACGAGATCCTTTTGAAGGATGCGCTGCTGGTCCGGCGTGGCGCCGCGCTGGTACCAGAGCGAGATAGGATCGCCGGCGAAAGCTGACGTCGCCGTGGCCGGCACGAGGACTGAGAGCATCGCACAGATCAAAGCCATGCGCCGCGACGCAGTGACACAAGATTTCACCACCACCGCTCTGCTCTTCATTGCTGTCTCCTCCTGGTAGGCGGGATCGTCGTCGCCCTGTTCACGCGGATTGGCGCCGCATGATCTCAAAGGGCATTTCCCGGTGCCGACCGGGCGTGTTCTCGGGTAGTTCCGTTAGCCGCTGCAGCATCATGTGCGCCGCCACCTGCCCGAGGACGTTCTGAAACTGGTTGACCGTACTGAGCGCCGGTGTGAGTACCCGCGCAGCGAAAATATCGTCGAACCCCATGACAGCGATGTCGTCAGGAATGCGATATCCGGCGTCGCGTATGACCGACATCGCGCCAATCGCCATCAGGTCGTTGGCGGCGAAGATCGCGCTCGGACGCTCTGGGCGCAGCAGCACTTCGCGGGTTGCCTGGATACCCGCTTCCTCATCGAAGCCGCTATTGACGAGGATGTCGGGAACCAGTCCTGCTTCGAGCATGGTGCGCTGGTACCCGAGGGCGCGGTTGTCCTGCGGGCCGCCAGTCCCGGTAATCATCGTGATGCGCCTGTGCCCGCGCTCAAGCAGATAGCGCGTTGCTGCCGTGGCGGCGGCAACGTTGTCGACGAAGAGATTGTCGATAGGAAGCGGCCCGCTTTTTTTGGCCGACGTTTCGATTCGCAGGACGCCAACGTTCGCGCGAGTCAGTGGTTCAAATTCCGTCGCCCGTAACGCGAAGAACACGCCGATGATGCCGTCGACGCGCCCCTGCATTCCCCACTCGAGTACGCGCCGCTCGCGGTCGGCGTCGGACTGGGTGTTGAGTGCGATGACGTCGTACCCCGCGTCCTCGGCCGCGAGTTGCACACCGCGTACCAGGGCGGGATAGAAGGGGTTGCCGATGTCCGGCACGACGCAGGCGAGCGTCATGGTCCGCTGCGTCTTGAGGGCCTGGGCCAGCCTGTTGGGCATGTACCCGAGTTCCCGTGCGGCGCGGAAAACACGCTCAAGCGTGTCCCCGGGAAACGACTGGGTAGTCGAATTTCCAAGGATGAGGGATACGGTGGTTTGCGACACATTCGCGAGACGTGCGACCTCCCGCTGCGTTGCCCGTCTCGACGGCATTAGCTTCATTTCCGCAATAATCCGAATTAGTAATTCGTATTAGTAGGAAATGTATCACCCAATTTTGCGTGGAGCAACAAGAACGCACTCAGAGAAAACCCGGAACGCCGGCTCAGCCCGAGCGGCCGAACAACTGCACCACGAGACCGCGCAGCCATCTACAGGAACCGGGCACGGATGGACGGCCAGTTCGTTCAGTTTCGCCAGCGCCTCGCCGATGTGCCGCGGCAGCGTCGCAATGAGGTCGGTGCTTTTGATGATTGCGCCCAACTCAAGGAAGCCCGGCAGTTCCAGCACCACGTCCCGCAATTGAACGTGCGACGGAGCAGCCGTTACCCGCCGGTCTTCGACACAGCGCCCGACGCAACATTCGCCGCGTCATAACGCGCCCGGTTTGCCTCGTTCGGCGGGTAGAGGCCTGGCAAAGCAGCACCGTTTTCGACCTCGCTCATGATCCAGTTTTCCAGTCGCTCCTGTTCGACCGACGCGACAACGACCTCGTCAAGAAGCGCGGCCGGAATGAGCACAGCGCCGTCCTGATCGACCACGATGACGTCGTTTGGAAATACCGCGACGCCACCACAGTCGACGGGTTCCTGCCAACCGACAAACGTCAGGCCCGCCACGGAAGGTGGCGCTGCGGTGCCCTGGCACCAGACTGGAAGGCCCGTATTCAGCACGCCCGCAATATCCCGCACCACGCCGTCCGTGACAAGCGCTGCGACTCCACGCTTGTGCATCCGTGCGCAGAGGATGTCGCCGAAGATTCCCGCATCGGTTACCCCCAGTGCGCCCACGACGGCAATACAACCGCCTGGCATAGCTTCAATCGCCGCACGGGTTGAAATGGGCGAGCCCCATGATGCGGGCGTCGCAAGGTCTTCCCGCGCCGACACGAAACGAAGTGTGAATGCACGGCCGACGAGCCGCGGCTGACCTTCCGCTATCGGCCGGGTACCGCGAAGCCACACGTTGCGAAGACCATGTTTGAGCAGCACCGTCGTAAGCGTGGCGGTAGATACGCCCGAGAGAGCTGCAACGATCTTTTCGTCGAGCGGAAGTGAGTCGATGGTCATGGTTTGGCGCTCCCAAAGAAAAGTGATCAGATGCTGGCGATGAGGCCGCCATCGATCCGGACTGTCGAGCCAGTAATGTATGAAGCTCGGGGACTCGCAAGGAAGGTCACCACATCGGCGTACTCTTGCGGCTCGCCATACCGCCCCACCGGAATCGATCCAGTGCTCTCGGCAGCAACGTCCTCGACCGATCGTCCTTCGCGCCCGGCCTTCGCTTCGTCAAGGAAGCGTATGCGATCGGTGGCGATACGCCCGGGCAGCACGATGTTGCAGGTTACGCCGTCGCGGCCGACTTCCCGCGCCAGTGTCTTCGACCAGCCGACCAGAGACATGCGCAATGCGTTTGATAGTCCGAGGTTCGGTATGGGCGAGACAACACCCGATGAAGTGCTGGTGATCACCCTGCCAAAACCACGTTCGCGCATGCCTGGAAGCACCCGGTCGGTGATCGATACCACCGACAGGACCATGCTCTCGAAATGCTTGCGCCACAGTGCTGCATCCTGTCCATGCGCCGGCGTCGGTGGGGGGCCTCCGGTGTTGTTGACCAGTATGTCGATAGGCCCCAGTTCGTCCTCGATCCGACCGACGTGACTGTCCACAGTCGACAGATCGCCAAGATCCCACTGAAGCGCAATGGCATGCGAGCCCGCTTCTCTCACCGCCGTTGCGGTCTTTTCGCCTGCCGTCAGATCAATGTCGGCAACGGCAACGCGTACGCCCTCAGCCGCAAGCGTTCGCGCGATGACGCCGCCCAGACCGCCACCACCGCCAAGCACGAGGGCGGTCTTATCTTTTAGCTGTAGGTCCATCGTCTTTTCCTGTGAAAAACTGGTTAGCCATTTACTGCTGCTCGCGGACCGGTACGTCACCGGGCTCCGCAACAGCGTCAACTTCAATACGCACGCCGTTCAACGCGCATCCGATGGTGGTGCGTACGGGCGCGGCACTGCCCATCACTTTGGCGTACACGGCGTTAAAGCGCGGGAATTCGCTGATGTCCGACAGATACACCTGGACGCGAACCAGCCGGCTGAAATCAGTGCCGGCGTCTTCCAGAACAAGGCGCAGATTGTCGAGCACCGCGCTCGTTTGCTCTTCGATCGTGTCGCCAATAATGTTTCGCTCATGATCTCGCGGTACCTGACCCGCTACGAAAATCAGTCCGCCTGCGCGGCGCCATAGGCTGTAGTGACCGCCTGTGGACGGTTGCTTGCTCAATTCGGTCATGTGTGAAGTCTCAAGCTGGGAAGAATAGGGACATGAATCCGCAGGCATCCGTCTTCGGCGATCACCGGGTCAACGCGACAACCGAACGCTCGTTGCCGAGTTGCTCGCGGTATTCCCACTGTCCGTCGAGGGATCGAACCAGGGCGTTGCTGTACAGGTAGGCCGTGGTACACGTGTGCTCCGGGATCAGTAACAGCCGGTCGCCCGTATGAAGTGCGTCGCTGCGAATGACCGTGTGCTCCTCGTTCATCATCACGATGTCGCCGGCGCCTTCAAAACGCTGTAGCAGCGGCTTGTCCGGTGAGATCGCCTTACTGCCGGCGTCCAGCGTCGACGTGCCGTTGCGCGTTGAAACGACCGTCGTCAACACGAACCCGGCCGCAACCCAGTTGTGATGCGTGAGCTCCCTCAGGTGCTGGGCGTTCGAATACACCCAGGTGCCCGGCGACACATATCGCATCACAGAGCGCGGCCACAGGTCGAACGTATAGCTGCATGCGCCGACGACGTCGGCATCGATGCCGTCTTCACGCAGGCTCGACTGCAGCAACTCCAACGTACCGGCAAGCTTTTCCACTTTAGCTTTACGCTCGTCATAGGCGCCGCGAATATGGCCGTCGTAAACATGCCACCCCGCAAGCCGACCTAGCCGCTCCACCCCACGCGCGAGTTCGAGTGCTGCCTCGTCCATCGCCACGCCTGTACGCCCCATCCCCGGATCGAGGTCGACACGCAGCCGGACGGAAGACGAGGCGCCGTCGAGTAGCCGCGTCCATACGTCCAGTCCCTCGCGAGAGTCGATGAGGCCCGTGAGTTCGGCCTTCGGAAACACCGAAGCCAATTCGATAAACCGGGCGATGTTTTGCGGGTTGACGGTAGGGAACGCCCAGGTGACGCGCGTGGCGCCGGCAGCCAGGACCATTTCGACTTCGGCAAGCGTGCTTGCCTTGAAAGCGTCGACGCCATTGGCCAGCAGCAATGCAACAAGCCACGCGGCGCGGTGGGTCTTCACATGCGGCATCAGCCGCTGAACGCCGCCGCACGCTTGCGCGGTGACCTTCAGATTGTGCAGGACGCGGTCCTCCATCACCACAAAGCACGGTGTCGAGACCGCCGGCACCAGGTCCGCGGCAACCGGATTGAACGGGTTATTCGTTGTCATAGAGTCATAGTGATAGAGCGTTGGAGTCGTCTCGCGCGGATGAATCGCATCGAAGAACGAACTCGCATCGACGGCGGTTGGCTAGTGACGCAGGTCGGACAGGAATGCCTTTGCCCGCGGGTGTTGCGGCGATCGAAAGAATGTTTGCGGATCGGCTACCTCGAGAATCGCGCCGCGATCCATGAACCAGACGCTGTCGCTCACTTCCCGCGCAAACCCCATTTCGTGGGTCACGCACATCATCGTCATGCCATCTCTGGCAAGCGACTTCATCACGTTGAGCACTTCGCCAACCATCTCAGGATCAAGCGCGCTCGTCGGCTCGTCGAACAGCATTACCGGCGGCTCCATGGCCAGCGCGCGCGCAATCGCGACGCGTTGTTGCTGTCCTCCGGACAACTGCTGCGGATATGCGTTCGCCTTGCTGGCCAGACCCACGCGATCGAGCAGCGCCAATGCCTGCCGCTTCGCATCCGCACGGTTTTTCCCGGCCGCCTTCATCGGTGCGAGGCACACGTTGTCGAGCGCCGACAGATGAGGAAACAGGTTGAACTGCTGAAACACGAAGCCAACACGGGTGCGAAACCGGTTCAGGTTCAACGAAGCCTGATGGACACTCGTTCCGTCGACCGTGATCCCGCCACCCTGAATCTCCTCGAGGCGGTTGACGGTGCGGATTAGCGTCGACTTGCCCGACCCGGAAGGACCGCACACGACCACCACCTCGCCTCGCTTCACCTCGGCGGTGACGTCGACGAGCGCCTGATACTCGCCGTACCACTTATTAACTTTGGAGAACTGAATCATTGATGACACTCCTGACGTCTTGCATCTTTCCTGAGGCACGCCGACGCGCGATAGACCGCTCTATGAGATGTGCGCATTGGGTGAGCGTGTAGCACACCACAAAGTAGGTCAACGCAAGAATGAAGAAAACCTGAAACGGTTTGGTAAGAAGACTGGCGTTAATCTGCTGGGCTGAAAACGTCATTTCCTGGACACTGATCACATAGCCTATCGACGTGTCCTTCACCGTCGATACGCATTGACTGAGAATGCTAGGCAACATGTTGTACAGCGCCTGCGGCAGAATCACGTGACGCATCGTCGCGCCGTAACTCATCCCGAGTGAGCGTGCGGACTCGGTCTGCCCTTTCGGCAAGGATTCGATGCCCGCGCGGACGATCTCACTCAGGTAGGCTGCCTGATAGATCACCAGCGTGACGACCAGGGTCGTGAATGCGCTGACCAGATGACCGATCAGGCCCGGCACGAGGAAATAACTCCAGAACACCAGCATCACGAGCGGCACACCGCGCACGATGTAGACGAGCACCGTCGAAGGCACGCTCAGCAATCTGTAGGGCGAAACCCGGCATAACGCCAGCAGCACGCCAAGCGGAAACGCAAAGGCGAGACCGAGCAGCGCGAGAATCAGTGTGAGCGAGAGACCGCCAACCGGTCCGTTCGGATATTGTCCGAGCAGCAGGAAATGCGCGTTGTGGATGAGTATGTCGAGCATCGCTTATTTCGCCAGGATACGGGTGCGGCGCGCGACCGCCGCGCCCACACCCATCAGGCCCAATGAAATGGCCAGGTAGATGACCGTCCCAACCAGATAGATCTCAAAGGTTCGAAACGTCTGATTCTCGATGTCACGCACGGTGTAGGTCAGTTCCGCAACACCGATGGCCATCGCCAGACTGGTATTCTTGAAGAGCACCACGGTATGGTTAATGAACGGCGGCATGGCGATGCGAAAGCCTTGTGGCAGGATCACGTAACGCATCGACTTGGCAAAGCTCAAACCCAGCGAGCGGGCGGCCTCATGTTGACCGGCGGATACCGCCCGCAGGCCGCTTCTAATATCTTCCGAGTAGTACGCTGCCATGCACAGGCCAATGGCAATCGACGCGAAGATGAATTCGCCCCCATGTGAGTTGATCCATGCTTGCGCGCTGTCCGGCAGCAGCGTCGGAACCCCGAAGTACCAGAGGAACAGTTGCGCGAGCATCGGCACGTTCTGATGGAAGGCAACGTAACCGGCGACGATCTTCTCGATGAGCGGGTTACCTATCGCGCGCAGCGTCGCCAGCACCGTGCCGAGCGCAACAGCGAGTACCCAGCTCGTCAGTGTAAGCAGCACGGTGTACTGCATTCCCCACATGAGGTGCTTCAAATTCTGAGCCGTGAAGATGCTCGAAAAATTGAGATGCGATAACATACGGAATCCTCATCACAAAAAGCAGCTCGGAGTTCAGCTTTTGATCGGCCCGACCTTGAAATCGCGATGCATCTGATAAATCGTGTTGGGGCCGAGCCATTTGTCGAAAATCTGCTGGGCCTCACCTGACTTTTCCATTCCGTCCAGCGCGTTATTCACTGCGTCGAGCAAAGCGGGTTCGCCCTTCTTCATACCCAGTCCCCAGTATTCGAGACCTACCGGCGGCAACAGCGCTTCCACTTTGGTGTCTTGACCGAGTTTGGCGGCAAAGCGATGCATGATGGGCTCGGACACGACAAAGCCATTGACCTTGCCCTGCACCATGGCCAGGAATGCGGATGGCGAATCGTCATAGCTGACGAGCTGCACGCTCGGCATGACCTGACCCATGATTGCGATATTGCTGGAGCCTTTGATCGTACTGACGCGCTTGCCGTCGAGATCGTCCCGCGCCTTGAACGGGCCGTCGGTCTTCACCGCAATGACCTGCCTTGCGACGTAATACTGATGCGTGAATGCGAGCTGTTCGGCGCGCGCCGGCGAGTAGCCAAGCACAGCGGCGAGCACATCGACACGGCCTTGCAACAGTTCCGGAATGCGCGCTTCCATCGACACCACCTGCAACACGGGTTTGACGCCCAGCGCCTTCGCAACGCCCTTGCAGTAGTCGACGTCGTAACCCACGATCTCCCGTGACGCCGGATCCTGAAAGCCAAACGGCTCGAAGTTGGCCAGCACTCCGCACACCAGCGTTCCGCGCGCTTTGATATCTGCGAGCTGGTCAGCCTGTGCGGTACCCGCAACCAGGGCTAGGGCGAACCCAAGCAATGCGGCGGCTATTTTGTTAGACGATTTCATGCGATCTCCGTAGACAGTGTGCTTCAAAGCGCAACCGCGAGCGTTCGATGTGCTCGATCTGCATTGCTGGGGACTTGGAGACCCTATTCTTGGTGGAAAAAAATACCAAATAAAGAGATATTTGTGCATACTTGTCCATTCCAAAATGAGATTGATTTGAGAGGGGCTGCGTGGCACATCAGATCACTTTTCTGCAACTCGAAGCATTGGTTGCAATCGCGGATATGGGTTCGTTCGAAGCGGCCGGGCGCAAGCTCGGCAGCGTTCAATCCGGCGTATCGCGCCACGTTCGCGAGCTGGAGAATCAATTCCCGAAGCCGCTTTTCGACCGCGGTTCACGATCGGCACGGCTGACCGTCGACGGCCTCGAGGTACTCTCGCAAGCGCGCACGATTCTTCAGCAACGCGATGCGCTGGTCAGTCAATATGCGAGCGAGAAAGTATTGCGGCGCTCGTTGAGGCTGGGTGTGACTGAACTTGCGGCGCTAACCTGGTTACCTGGCTTCATCGACGCACTGCGTTCTACCTATCCGCTAGTGGATGTCGAACTTGAAGTGGGTGGTGTCGCTGTGGAACTCTACGAAAAGCTCAGACTGGCGCAACTGGATCTGGTCATCGTTCCCGACACGCCACGCTGGGCGGACATGTTGAGGTTCCCGCTCGCGAACGTGCGTAACGGCTGGTTCTGCAGTCCCACGTTCGGCCTCAAGCGGCGCAGGCTCGCCGTGTCGGAACTCGGTCAGTTAACCTTACTATCCCAGTCTGCCGACTCGGCGGTGGGACATGTCATGAGCAAATGGCTCGAGCGTAATGGTGTGCAACCGCGCAGCATCCTCACCTGCAACAACTTCGCGGCGCTTGGCGGCATGGCGAGCGCCGGTCTGGGTATCGCCAGTCTGCCGGACGCCATCTCCGGCGAACTCGTGACGCTGGGACTGTTGCGTGAAGTTCTTGTGACGCCGGGAATGCCGCCGGTGCGCTATGTCGCCGTTGCGCGGCAAGACTCGCTGACCCCGTTCCACCGCAAGGTCATCGCGCTCGCGCGCGCGACGTGCAATTATGGAATGCGCTATCAGGACGCCGACGCACGCGAACCGCTCGCCAACGAGGCTAAATAGCGATGCTGACCGTCAAGCAGATCGAGACGTTCTACTGGGTCGCGAAGCTCGGGACGGTTCAGCGGGCGGCCGACAAGCTGCATATCACGCAATCCGCGGCGACCAAGCGCCTGCAGGATGTCGAAGCGAAGTCCGCTGCGCGTTTGTTCGAAGGAAGCGGCAAGAAAGCGAGGTTGTCTGCGAAAGGGCACGAAATGTTCGCCCTGTGCGAGGGTTTGCTGGACAGCATTGGGCGACTGGAAGCCTACCAGGACGCCGACCGGCATATGGCCCGCGTGCTGCACATCGGCCTGACCGAACTGGTGGCGTTGACGTGGTTCCCGGCGTTCCTCCAGCAGATGCGCGAACTGTTCCCCAATCTCGTTCTGCAACCCCATGTGGACATGTCCGGACCGCTGCAAGAGCGGGTGCTCGATGGCCGTCTCGACCTCGCAATTTTGCCCGAGGCCGAGTTGCCCGCATCGGTCGAGCGCGTGGTGCTTGGGCGTGCCCGCTTCGCCTGGTTTTGCCGTCCCGGCGCGTTCGACAGCAAGCGCACAGTGCCGCTGCACGAACTGGGCACCGTTCCCGTCATCGAGCAGATTCCCGCATCCATCATCACGATCCTGAGTTCAAGAACCTTCGAAAGTGCGGGCGTCGATCCTGAGCGTATTTGCGGCGGCAACAACGCGGTCGTGGTGGGCGGCCTCGTAGCGGCCGGAGTTGGCGTGAGCCTGCTGCCCGTCGATCTTTTCAGGCAGCAAATCCAGCACCGGCTCATGCAAATCGTGATGACCAACCCACCTGCACCGATGGTTCGCTACGACGCGATTTTTCTGAAGCAATCACATTCTGCGCTGGGGTATATGGTGGCCGACGTTGCACGGCGTTGCTGCGACTTCACTTCATCGGTGCAACAACCGACAGCGCGTTAAAGGCAATCCGCCGAAGTCCATCTGTTCCGCTAGCCTCAAGACCGCGTGAAACATGGCCAGCCACCAGAGCAGCAGCCCCATGAACAGCCGGGGATTGCCGAGGCGGCCTGCTTACCCGGTGTGCTGCGCGGTAGAACCACCGAGAAGGCGATGCGTTGCAATCGGACTGAGTCCGGTCTCGCATGCGGGTGTTCCCTTCTCCAGATGGATAACCAGGTCGTGGGTGGTGGAGCGGCGTGTGAGCATGAGGCAGGTGACTTCGTTCTGCAGGACGCGGGTCGAATGCCAGCAATGTGGCCGCATGCATACGCCCTCGCCAACCGGTATCAGGAACGCCTGCAGGGAATCGAGATCCGGACGGCCATCCGGGGTGCTCGTCGCGACAATCTGTATGACTGACCCGGTCAACGGAACGATTGCCTGCTGTGTCAGCCAGTGAGCCTCAAGACTCTCTACGGTATCTTCGCTGTTTCTGTATTTGACCCACAGGACTTCCGTCTCCCCAGCCATGCCTGTGTCGAAGAGGTGCTCGTGCCAGAAATCTGAGGATGGACTGGTGTACGACGGAACGCCATCGGCGATCCGCAGCGGTTTACCCAGCATCCAGCCGTAAGCTTCAAAGGCGTCGGCGGTCAGTGGCTCGATTGTCAGGGATCGAAGAATCGGCATTTCGGAAAACCTTTGCGCTTAAAGGGTGACAGTGAGAACGGTACGGTTTGCCGCGCCAGCCTATGAGTTCGGCGGCGCGGCCCCCGTATCGGGAAATAGTGCGAATTCCGGGCCGTTGGCCAGGCTGAAATCGAGCACCACTTTCAGCGCCAGCCGCGTAATGGATTCAAATAGCAGACTGTCCGGGCTACGACGGAACGAGGCCACCAGCGCAAGTGTCGGGACGCGATGCGTCACCTTGAGCAATTGCAGATGTCCGGACTCCAGTTCGCGCATGACAAAGGCCGTCGGCAACACCGCAATGCCGAAGCCGTCGAGGACCAACCGGATGATCGCGGCAACCGACGAAACACAGTTGATCTGGACATGCGACTCGCCACTTGTCGCGAACAACTCGTTTAGAAAGACATGCGGTGACGAATG
>Ga0302228_10000285_pt1 | contig 45148 bp, 38 predicted proteins | sample II_Palsa_N1_2_FD_193519 | JGI IMG/M metagenome (GOLD analysis project Ga0302228, IMG submission 193519) | Peat permafrost microbial communities from Stordalen Mire near Abisko, Sweden - II_Palsa_N1_2 | ecosystem: Environmental > Terrestrial > Soil > Palsa > Peat permafrost | place: Sweden... | reverse complement strand
CCTAGTTCCGGGCCACTCCATCGTGTTGCCGCGCGATGTGGACACCTCCACGCGGTTCACCCGCAACCTGCGCCTGAACATCCCGATCGTCTCCGCTGCCATGGACACGGTCACCGAAGCCCGCCTCGCCATCACCATGGCCCAGAACGGCGGCATCGGCATCATCCACAAGAACATGACGGCCGAGCAGCAGGCGGCGGAAGTGCGGCTGGTGAAGAAGTTCGAAGCCGGCGTGATCCGCAACCCGATCAGCGTGGAACCGCACACCTCGATCCGCGAAGTGTTGCGGCTGACCCATGCGCACAACATCTCCGGCGTACCGGTGGTCGATGGCGGCAAGCTGGTCGGCATCGTCACCAGCCGTGACCTGCGCTTCGAGCGCAAGCACGACGACCCGGTGCGCAACATCATGACCCGGCACGACAAGCTTGTAACGGTGCGCGAGGGTGCCAGCCAGGATGAAGTGCTGCAGTTGTTGCACAAGCACCGCATCGAGAAGGTGCTGGTGGTCAACGATGCGTTCGAGTTGCGCGGGTTGATTACCGTCAAGGACATCCAAAAAGCGCGCGACAACCCGCACGCCGCCAAGGATCGCCACGAAGCCTTGCTGGTCGGCGCCGCGGTAGGCGTCGGTGGCGATACCGAGCAGCGCGTTGCCGCGCTGGTCGATGCCGGTGTGGATGTGCTGGTGGTGGATACCGCACACGGTCATTCGCAAGGCGTGATCGAACGTGCCGGCTGGGTCAAGAAGCACTACCCACAGGTGCAGGTGATCGCGGGCAACATCGTTACCGGTGAAGCGGCGCGTGCGCTGCTCGATGTCGGTGTCGATGCCGTCAAGGTCGGCGTGGGTCCCGGTTCGATCTGCACCACGCGAGTGGTCGCCGGTGTCGGTGTGCCGCAGATCACTGCGATCGACATGGTCGCCACTGCGCTGAAGGACGAGATCCCGCTGATTGCCGATGGCGGCATCCGCTATTCCGGCGATATCCCGAAGGCACTCGCCGCCGGCGCATCCACCGTGATGCTCGGCTCGATGTTCGCCGGTACCGAGGAATCGCCGGGCGAGGTCGAGTTGTTCCAGGGCCGTTCGTACAAGAGCTATCGCGGCATGGGCTCGATCGGCGCGATGCAGCTCGGCTCAAAGGATCGTTACTTCCAGGACGAAGCCGATGCCGACAAGCTGGTGCCGGAAGGCATCGAAGGTCGCGTGCCGTACCGTGGTCCGCTGCGCAACATCATCCACCAGCTGATCGGCGGCCTGCGCGCCTCGATGGGCTATCTGGGTGCAGCCACCATCGATGACGTGCGTCACAAGGCGCAGTTCGTCAAGGTGACTTCCGCCGGCGTCACAGAGGCACATCCACACGATATCCAGATCACCAAGGAAGCGCCGAATTACCGGCTCAACTCCTGATGAGCCGGGAATGGGGAATCGGGAGTGGGGAATCGTTGAAAAGCGACACCCCCGTTTCCTGATTTTCCCGCGCGCGCCGGATACAGCGAACCGGTTTTTCCATTCCCGATTTTCCATTCCCGATTCCCGGCTCCCCGATGACCAACATCCATAGCGACAAGATCCTGATCCTCGATTTCGGCGCGCAGTACACGCAGCTGATCGCCCGTCGTATCCGCGAGCTTGGCGTGTATTGCGAAATCTGGGCCTGGGATCACGAGCCGGCCGAGATCGCCGCGTTCGGGGCGAAGGGCATCATCCTCTCGGGTGGCCCGGAATCGACCACGCTCGAAGGTGCACCGAAAGCACCGCAGCAGGTGTTCGACTCCGGTGTGCCGATCCTCGGCATCTGCTACGGCATGCAGACGATGGCCGCCCAGCTCGGTGGCGCCACCGAGGCCGCTGATGCGCGCGAGTTCGGTCACGCCGAAGTCGACATCGTGGCGACGAGCCGTCTATTCGACAAACTCAGTGATCATGCCGGCGCGCACAAGCTCGACGTCTGGATGAGCCACGGCGACCACGTCGCCAAGGCGCCGCCCGGCTTCGCAATCACCGGCACCACCGACCGCATCCCGGTCGCTGTGATGGAGAACGAGGCCAAGCGCTGGTACGGCGTGCAGTTCCACCCGGAAGTGACACACACCAAGCAGGGCGGGGCGCTGCTCAAGCGCTTCATCGCCGAGATCTGCGGTTGCGCCACGTTGTGGACCGCCGCCAACATCATCGACGACCAGATCGCCCGTGTGCGCGAACAGGTCTGCGACGATCACGTGCTGCTGGGTCTGTCCGGTGGTGTCGATTCCTCAGTGGTCGCCGCCCTGCTGCACAAGGCGATCGGCGATCGGCTCACCTGCGTCTTCGTCGACACCGGCCTGCTGCGCTGGCAGGAAGGCGACCAGGTGATGGCCACCATGGCCGAGCACATGGGCGTCAAGGTCATCCGGGTCAACGCGGCGGATCGTTACTTCAAGGCACTCGAAGGCGTGGCTGACCCGGAAGCCAAGCGCAAGATCATCGGCGGCCTGTTCGTGGAGATCTTCGACGAGGAGTCGAGCAAGATCACCGCCGACGGCAGCAACGTGAAGTGGCTGGCGCAAGGCACCATTTACCCCGACGTGATCGAGTCGGCCGGCAGCAAGACCGGCAAGGCCCACGTCATCAAAAGCCACCACAACGTCGGCGGCCTGCCGGCGCACATGAAGCTCAAACTGGTCGAGCCGTTGCGCGAACTGTTCAAGGACGAGGTGCGCCGTATCGGCGTGGAACTCGGCCTGCCGCGCGCGATGGTCTATCGCCATCCGTTCCCTGGTCCGGGTCTGGGTGTGCGCATCCTGGGCGAAGTGAAGCGCGAATACGCCGAACTGCTGGCCCAGGCCGATGCGATCTTCATCGACGAATTGCGCAAGGCCGACCTGTACGACAAGACCAGCCAGGCGTTCGCAGTATTCCTGCCGGTGAAGTCGGTGGGCGTGGTCGGTGATGCTCGTGCCTATGAATGGGTGATCGCACTGCGCGCCGTGGAGACCATCGATTTCATGACGGCGCACTGGGCACACCTGCCGTACGAGTTTCTTGGCAAAGTTTCGAACCGAATAATCAATGAGTTACGTGGTGTTTCTCGTGTCGTTTATGACATCAGCGGCAAGCCACCTGCCACGATCGAGTGGGAATAACAAAATCAGCTACTTGCGTGCATCCAGGAGGGCCGGCAAGTTGCCGGCTTTCTCATATTCAGATCACAATTCATTGAAATGACTGACGAAACTACCGAGGTATCCGGAGCATTCTCGACCGCAGACGTGCAGTACATGCAGCGCGCACTGCAGCTCGCCGCGCATGCACGTGACGCCGAGAACGAGGTGCCAGTCGGTGCCGTGCTGGTGCTGGATGGCGAGATCGTCGGCCTGGGCTGGAATCGCAACATCACCTTGCACGATCCAACCGCGCACGCCGAGATCATGGCGATGCGCGCGGCTGGCGAAAAATTGACCAATCACCGTCTGTCGGGCGCCACGCTTTACGTCACGCTGGAACCTTGCGCGATGTGCGCGATGGCGATGATCCACGCCCGTCTCGGCCGCGTGGTCTATGCAGCGTCTGACCCCAAGACCGGTGCGGCCGGAAGTGTGTTCAACACCCTGACCGACGAGCGCCACAACCACCGCATCGAAGTGGCCGGTGGCTTGCTCGCCGAGGAGTCTGCCAGCCTGCTGCGCGATTTCTTCCGCGCTCGTCGCTGAGTCGCCGCTACAGGAAGGCCAGCGCCTGCGCACAGGATTGCTCGACCTTGAGGCTCAGTAGCGTATCGGCGCGGGTATGCCCGATGTTCACTGCAGCGATGGGCTTGCCGGCGCGCGCGGCGGCATGCACAAAACGGTAGCCTGAAAACACCATCAGCGATGAACCGACTACCAGCACGGCATCGGCGGCGTACAGTGCCTGCATGCTGGCATCCACTCGATCGCGCGGCACATTTTCTCCGAAGAACACCACGTCCGGCTTCTGCAGTCCGCCGCAATGGCGACAGGCAGGGATTTCAAAGCTGGAGAAATCCTGCACTTCCAGGTCGGCATCGCCATCCGGTGCATCCGCCGCTTCCAGATCCGCCCAGGCGGGATTCATCTGCAACAGTTCGGCTTGGAAAACGTCACGCGACAGCCGTTGTTCGCAGCCCAGGCAGCGCACCACATCCATCCGGCCATGCAGGTCGATCACATGGTGGCTGCCGGCGGCTTGATGCAGTCGATCCACATTCTGCGTCAATAGAAGTGCGAGTTTTCCCTGCTGCTCGAGCCGGGCCAAGGCATGATGTGCGGCATTGGGTATGGCACGTCCAAACCGACGCCAGCCGATAAGGCTGCGTGCCCAGTAGCGCTGGCGCGTAGCCAGTGCACCGACGAATGCCTGGTATGTCACCGGCGGAGAACGCTTCCAGTCGCCCCTGGCATCACGGTAGTCGGGGATACCCGAATCCGTGCTGCAGCCTGCACCCGTCAGCACAAACAGACGATGATGGGCAGCCACAAAATCGGATAGCTGCGCACTATCTGTCACTGTCTCGGATGTAGGAACGACGATGGCCGACATGTGAGGGGGCTAGTGATCGCGCTGCTGGATGTAATCGGCGAGCCACAGCAAAGGTTCTGGATCGCTGGAAACATGGCGGGCGGCGCTGCGTGCTTCATTGAACAAGGCGGCGGCACGATGCTGTGCCTGTTCCAGGCCAAGCACGGAGGGGAAGGTGGATTTGTGCTGGGCCTGGTCCTTGCCCGCAGTCTTGCCCAACGTGATCGTGTCGGCGATCAAATCCAGCACGTCGTCCTGGATCTGGAAAGCCAGACCAAGGCATTTCCCGTACTGGTCAAGCGCCTGCCGAGCGGGGGCAGGTGCCTTCGCTGCAATACCAGCCAGCTGGCAGGCGGCGCGAATGAGCGCGCCAGTCTTGCGGCCATGCAACGATTCCAGCTGTCCAATACTCAGCGTGCAGCCTTCCGAGGCCATGTCCACAGCCTGGCCACCGGCCATGCCCAGCGAGCCGGCGGCGAGCGCCAGGCCGCTGACCATTCCGACTTTCTGTTCCGCGTCGAGCGCATTGGCGTTGGCCAGTACGCCGAAAGCGAGCGTCTGCAGGGCATCGCCGACCAGGATCGCGGTCGCTTCGTCGTAAGCTTTGTGCACCGTCGGATGTCCGCGGCGCAGGTCGTCGTTGTCCATGCCGGGCAAATCATCGTGCACCAGTGAATAAGCGTGGATGAATTCGATGGCGCAAGCTGGCGGGTCGAGTCGTTCGGACTCCACTCTCAATGCTTCGCCGCTGGCATAGACCAGCAGTGCGCGCAGGTGCTTGCCGCCGTTGCAGGCATAACGCATTGCTTGATGGAGCCGATCAGGATCAGTATCAACTGACGGCAGATAGGTATCCATGACGTGTTCCAGCCGTTGCAGATAGGCAGGCACACGAGTGTCGAAAGCGGAAACTTCGGAAATCAGGCTCATGGTGCACTCGAGGTAGGCGTCGAGGTGATGGGCATCACTGCATGAATCACGATGGGGAAGAGTCTGGTTGGACAACCGTCGTACAACTTTATCATTGCAGATCTGGCTTTGACCTTCATGCTTCGCGATACCAAAGCAGGATGATGCCGACCAACAAAAAGCACATCGGCCAGACCCAACCGGCGATCCGCCCACCGCGTCCCGGCAAGCGCAGCTCCAGCCAGCGAGCCCACCCCGCCGCCACGCCGGACAGAGCCAGCGGCGTATGCGTCAGTTCGATCAACAGTTGATCCTTGACGTTGGAGATCTGGTGCGTATGTGTCAACAGCATCGCGCCACCGACGGAAACCAGCAACGGAAACACCAGGGCCGTCTTGGGGTTGCGCAGCCGTCCCGTACGCACGGCCCACTCGAACACGCCGAACAGCAGGATCAACAGCACGAAGAACCGATGCTGCGCGACCTCCACATCGCGCCATGCCACCCAGAATCCCTCATTGCCTAGTGGCCATACTTCGGGGTCCGAACGCATCAGCAGAAAGCCGGCCAAGGCAAGGAACAGCAATGGCCAGTGCTTTGCCCATCCGACTCCGGCGCGATTGAGCAGGGCCAGCAAGCCGATCAGCAGGACGAAAATGCCGGCCCAGTGGTGGTTGTATTCCGACCAGGCGATGTCCTGCGCATTGCGCGGTGCCAGGATGCCGGAACCCGGCACGATGGCGAGTGCGGCGGCTTGGTGGGAGTGCGTCGCCTCGCTGTCCAATTGCGCCTGCAATTGCGAAACGGCAAGCTGATCGTGGTCAGGCGAGCTGAGCCGCGGCCACGCTGGTGCGTTGCGTACCGCGATCTCGTGCAGGCTGACACGATCAGTCGTGAGATCGACGGCCGGTGGTACAGACGTCAGCGACGCGGCGGCGAAAAAGATCGTGAAGCCGATGCCGATCTCGATCTCGGCGAAGCGGCGCAGGCGAATTACTGGCGCGTCCTGCTGCTTGCGCAGCCGCTCGGTGACCAGGAAATTGCTGAAGCCGAGTGCGAGCAGGGCGAGGAACATGGCGATCTTGGCGCCCACCATGACACCGTAGGCGGTGCCATAGAAACCCTGCAGGCTGCCGATGTAGAACACACTCATGGTGGCGCCGGAAACCACGATGCAACCCACGCCGATCATCGACATCCGCGAAAAGCGCGCGCCGACCCGTCGCCAGCCGTCGGCGTCACGCAGTCGACCGAGCGCCATCACAAAGCATGGAATGCCGCCGATCCATATCGCCGCGCCGAATTGGTGCATCCCTTCCACCAACAACAGCAGGGTGTTGTCACTCAAGCGCGCATAAGCATGCGTGGTGAACGTGGCGGCGGTCAGTTCCACTGCGCATAGCAGCAACGCAAGCAGCGCTGCAGCGCGCGAGGTCGAAAAACGTGCGCTCAGGCAGGGAATCAGCAGTAATGCACAGAGAATCTTGACCGCGCCGGCGATGGCAAAGGAGGCCTGGATCACGTTGCTGAAAGGCAGATCCACCGTGGCCATCAGCACCGCAATCTGCAGCGCGTTGCCGGCAAGCTCGGCCAGAATCAGGCCGAGCGCGCTGAACATGGTCAGGCGCGCTACGCGTCGTTCCAGATCCTTGCCTTGCGACAGCACACCAGCGAACGGGCGCAGCAGGAAAACCAGGAACATCACGCCACCCAGGCTCATCGATTGGGCAACGATGACCAGGCCGTGCAGGATGATGCTGAGGTAGCCGAAGATATCGACGAGAAGGGTCACGAAGAATCGCTCTGGCTAGAACTACGAATACGCGGGTAATCCGTTCGAAGGCGCCGCCGGGTCAAGGCTTCGCGATGACAGTGAAAGGCACATCGCCACGGGTGATGTGGCCGTCCAGCGCAAGCGCCTGCCAGCGGATCACATAGGCGCCCGGTGCAAGTTCGGCGCCGCTGTCCAGTTCGTTGAGCCTGCTGTCGGAAGCAATGGGCAAGACCGTTTCGCTATGGTCGGGTCGTATCAGCGTCAGTCGCGAACGACTCTGGTCGATCCTGCTGTTGTACTTGAAGGTCAGCGCCACATGGCCCGCGGGCAACGTGCCGTTAGGCTTCGGTGTGCTGTCGACCAGGATGGCATGCGCGGATACGGACATGCTGGTGAAGGCGCAAGCCGCAATGAACAACAAAATTCCGAACCGATGACGAATGAACATGAGGCTGTTCTCCGCTGAAGCATGGCTGCTAAGGGTGGCGATGCAAACGGTTAGCTCATTATAGGCATTGAAAGTCATGCCTTACGTTTTCACGTTGAACGTGGTGTGACGGCGAGCCATTTATCCCAGCCCAATGCGGGCGATGCAGCTTCGCCTGCAGCGCGCAATGTTCGTAGGGCTAGTGACATGCGTTTATGCAGGTCAGGCAGGTGGGCAAATAGCGACGGATGACGGCCCAGGCTCGCCATCAATCTGAGCAGTCGTGGGCGCCCCCACGCATCGACGCTCGCATGCAGCGCGGCGGGAACCGTGTCATGCAGTTCGTCGATGATCACACGCAGCACCACAAACGGCAGACCGTGATCTCTGGCGATTTCGGCGACGGCAGCACTTTCCATATCTACAGCAGCCGCTGCATAGCGGTCGCGTGCCGCCGTTTTCGCCGCTGTCGTCAGCAAGGGCATCGGCATACTGAGCAGCTTCCCGGTTTCCAGTATGGGCAGCGTCGCTGCGGCCAGCTGTTGCAGCAGGCTGAGGCGCCAGGTGGGATCGGGTGCGTAGCCTTGGCCGTTGTCGTCGAGAATCCGCTCCGGGCAAAACAGCGTTCCGCTGCGCAAGCCGGAATCCAGCGCGCCGGCGACACCGAACACCGCCAGGGCCGTTGCACCACTATTGGCGAGAGCTTGTGCTGCGTTCCGCGCGGCAGCCGGTCCCATGCCGCTTAGCCACAGACCCGCACCGCCTGCGAGCGGAATGATGCGGCCGGAATGTACCTTGCGCGTCGTCAGCGCCCTGGCTTCGGACGCCAGCGCCACGACGATACCTACCGTGCTGACCAGCGTCGCTTCGTTCAAGGCTCAGCCAGCCGTAATAGTTGTCGATAGCGAGCCAGTGTCCATAGCGGGAAATACGCCACGTAGCCGTGGTACTTGAGGTAGTACACGCGCGGAAACCCTGGTGCGTTGTGCGAGGGGTGCGACCACAGGCCATGGGCTTGCTGATCCGCGAGCAGGAAAGCGATGCCACGCCGCACCGAGTCGGAATGCACCTCACCCATGGCGAGTTGGCCCAGTACCGCCCATGCGGTGGAATGAGGCGTGCTGACGTTGTCGTTGGTGCCGCGCAAGGCTGGATCGATGTAGCTGTCGTTGGTCTCGCCCCAGCCGCCATCATCGTGCTGTCGCGAGCGCAGCCAATCGATCGCTTTGCGGATATACGGCTGCTGCGGATCCTCGCCGGCCAGAGCAAGGCCACCGAGTACGCTCCACGTACCATAGATGTAGTTGCTGCCCCAGCGACCCCACCAGCAGCCGTCGGCTTGCTGGGTGGCGCGCAGATAGTCGATGCAGCGACGGATACTGTCACGATCCTGCTCGCGTGCGAGTACGCACAGGCTGGCCAGCACGCGGCCGGAAACGTCCTCGGTCGGCGGGTCCAGCAACGCACCGTGATCGGCGAACGGAATGGCGTTGAGGTAGTAATGGGTATTGTCGGCATCGAAAGCGGCGAAGCCGCCGTTCTTCGACTGCAGCGCGATCATCCAGTCGGCGGCGCGATCGGTGTTGATGCGGTGGCGATCGGGTTCCGCGCGATGACGGTCCTGTATGTGCAGCAAGGCGGCGATCACGGCCGTGTCGTCGATGTCCGGGTAAAACGCATTGGCGTACTGGAAGGCCCAGCCACCGGGAGCTACGTCCGGCGCGCGTGCCACCCAGTCGCCTTTGTGTTCGAGTTCTTGTTTGGCGGTCAGCCAATCGCACGCGCGCGCGATGGCCATCTGCGTCGATGCATCGTTGCTGGTGTGCATCAGTGCAAGCACGCTCCAGCCGGTGTCCCATATCGGCGAAACGCAAGGCTGGCAATAGGCTGAGCCATCGTTGCGATGGACGACCAGCTTCTGCAGCGAGCGCAGACAGGCTTGCCGCGCCGGATGATCCCTGGGATAGCCGAGCAAGGCCATCGCCTCGTAGCAGTTGACCATTGGCGGGAAAATCGCGCCAACGCCGTCCTCGCCGTTTACGCGAGGCAGGAACCATGCTTCGGCCTCGCGAACCGCGCGTTGCCGCAAACGCTTCGGCATCCATCGATCAAGTGCGCGACCGACTTTGTCCAGCGCGAGGAACGCGCGATTCAGTGCGCCGCCGCGGAGAAAATAGTGCCGCTCCTGCTCCGGCGGCGTGACGAACAGTTCGCGCACGCCAACCTTGTGCGGATTGATCGCTTTCGCCTTGAGCGTACACAAAATCGTCAGCGGTACGGTGGTCGTGCGTGCCCAGTAGGAGATCTTGTCGATATGGAAAGGTGCCCAGCGCGGGAGCAGCATGATCTCGACCGGAACGTAGGGTACCGCGCGCCACGGCACCTGCTCGAACAAGGCCAGCAGAATCCGGGTGAACACGTTGCACCTGGCCGCACCGCCATGTGCCAGCACGACCTCACGCGCTCGACGCATATGCTCTGCGGCGGGATCGTCGCCAGCAGCCTTGAGCGCGTAATAGGCTTTCACTGTGCACGAGAGATCGAGCGCCCCGCCGTGGTACTGCGACCAGCCGCCGTGGCCGTCCGTTGCCTGGATGGCACGCAGATAACGTGCCATCTTTTCCTGCAGCAGGCCGTCGATTTCATCCATGTAATGCATCATCAGGATGTATTCGGCGGTGATCGTGCAGTCCGACTCCAGCTCGAAGCACCAGTGTCCGTCCTGCCGTTGCTGCGCCAGCAAAGCTACGCGTGCGCGTTCAACAGCCTGGTTCAGACGCGCAGCTTCGGTTTCCCGAATGAAGCTGATGCGGGCGGCCGAAGCGCTGGGTGAAGACGGGTTCATCGCTGTTGTACGTCTTTGACGTCCTCGAGCTCGTACCAGGTGGCTTCAGTGAGATAAGGGATATTGCTTTTTGGCCACGCCAGACCGGCACTTGCTGGTTCGCTCCATTCCGCAGCCAGTGGCGTAAGCGGCAATTGGCGCGCGGCCATGGCAAACATCCAACGCAAACTCGAATTGTATTTGCTGGCCAGTTTGGTGAGCACGATGGTACCGGCCACCGCGTTGTGCGAAACCTTTACCTGGGTGCCGGAGGAAAAGTCGAGGTTGTCCTGCAGATTGCGCAGCGTAAGTACCGCCAGGCCTACGGACCACAGGCAGAAACGGCGTATTCCGGCATGCCGGGCAGGGATGAGCAGTGTGTACTCGAGTGCGCGCTGCAGATGCGAATGCGCCACGCCGATGAGTTCGCTCAACGCACCGGCGTAGTTGGTGTCCTGCTGGCCGGCCTGCAGTTCCACAAGGCGCACGTTACGCTTCGCGAATACATCCTGCGGCAGCCAGCAGGCGCCGTGGCTGCGGTCCTCCCACTGATCCTTGAGGATGTTGGTCATCTGCAGGCCCTGACCAAAGGAAACCGCCAACCGCATCATGCTCTCGCGGTGCATTGCCAAGGTCGGTTCGAAGTCGATGAACAGCTCGGTCAGCATTTCGCCCACGACACCGGCGACGCAATAGCAATAGCGATCCATGTCGCGCAATGTGTCCAAGCCTTGCAGGCCGACACCACGCTGGAAATCGTACATGCCGTGGGACATCACTTTCAGGCAATTTACGATGGCGGCTTGCTGCACCGGCTTCAAGGTCCGGGTTACCTGGAGTACCCATGGCAGCCCGCGTACCAGATCGTGCTCGGCTTCCAGCGTCTGCGCCGAAAGCAGCGGACTCAATTCTGCAGCGAAGCGCTGTGGATCAATGCGGCCAGTCACTGCATCGACGAAAGCGTCCTCGTGATGGCGCTTGTCTTCGGCCGAGAGCGTGGGTTCGTCCTCGATGGTGTCGGCGATGCGACACAACAGATAGGCATTGGTTACCGCAACGCGCAGTGCCGGCGGCAATTGCGGGATGGTCAATGCGAATGTCCTGGACACCTTCGGCAGGATGCTGTCCTGATAGGCAAAAGCATCGTTTTGCAGTGCCGCGGTGACATGGCGAAATTCGGTCATGGGCGTGCCTCGGCCTGCCTGGTTGTTTCATACCGAAAATGGGCGAACGGAGAATGCATGTACAGGGAGGAAGGCGTGCGGGATGCACGCCATGCCAGGTGGATGGGCACGCAGCTGGCAGATGGTAACAAGCATGGCTCCCGTGCTTCAGTGGTGACGATAGCTTCGTTCATCATCAGCATTGCGAGTGCTTAGTACATAATTGCATTATGACTGCTTACTCAAATATCTGGCCAGTCTCGACGTACGAGTACGAGTCGGCAACCATCTCTCAGATGAAGTTGCCGTGAAAGCACTGGTTACCGGCGCCACCGGTTTTGTCGGCTCGGCGGTGATGCGCCGACTATTGTTTGATGGACACCAAGTTCGCGTGTTGGTGCGAGCGATATCGGATCGCCGCAATCTGCAAGGCCTCGATGTGGAAGTGATCGAAGGTGACCTTGGCCAGACTGCTTCGTTGCTGCCGGCGTGCGATGGTTGCGATGCGTTGTTCCATGTAGCAGCCGATTATCGGCTGTGGGCGCCTGTCCCCGAGGAGCTCTATCGCACCAATGTCGAGGGCACCCGCGCCATTCTGGAAGCAGCCAGGCGGGTCGGGGTGCCGCGCATCGTCTATACCAGTAGCGTGGCTAACCTGGGCATTCCCAAGGACGGCAGCTTGGGGGACGAGAGCACGGCAGTGGCGCTGGGCGACATGATCGGACACTACAAGCGTTCGAAATTTCTCGCGGAGGAAGTGGCCAGAACCTTCGCCGCCGAAGGCTTGCCGATCGTGATCGTCAATCCTTCGACACCACTGGGTCCGCACGACATCAAGCCCACGCCTACCGGGCGGATCGTGCGTGACGCGATCGCCGGCCGCCTGCCGGCCTATGTCGAAACCGGCCTCAACATCGTGCACGTGGACGATGTGGCCGAAGGGCATTGGCTGGCGTTCCAGCGTGGCAGGGTCGGCGAGCGCTACATCCTTGGCGGATTCAATCTGAGCCTGCGCGACGTGCTGATCGAGATCGCGGATCTCGCCGGACGTTCACCGCCAAAAATACGCTTGCCGCATGCGGCCGTGATGCCGGTGGCGTATGCGGCCGAGGCATGGGCGCGATTGACCGGAACGAATCCGATCGCCACGGTGGAGGAGGTGCGCATGTCGAAAAAGCGTATGTTCTTCTCCAGTGCCAAGGCCGTGCGCGAACTCGGTTACGCACCGCGTCCGGCGCGCCTGGCGCTGGAAGATGCCGTGCAATGGTTCAGACAACAGCGATGACTGATCGCCGCTGACGCTCAGCGCACAAAGAAGTGCGCCAGGCGGGCCATGCGTGGCACGAACGTGGGGCGCAACAGGCGTGGATCGTAGCCGTGCATGCGACGCTGGTCTTCGACGAGGCACAGGTCCAGCAGTTCGCCGAGTTTGAGGTCCAGGCCGATTTGCTGATGGCCGGTGATGGCGAAATTCGCATCCTGCATCTCGCCCTTGCTGTCCAGGCCCTTGGCGATACCGATGCGCTCCCAGATCAGGAAGGCCCATACCCGCAGAACCTTGAGCGAGTAAAGTGGACGCCGCCACCAGGGTAATTGCCGGCGATACCATGCCGTCCAGTTGGCGAAGAACAGAATGTGGCGAGCCTCCTCCTGGATCACCGGCTCGAAAGTTTCCACCAGCTCCGCCGGAAAATAGCCGGTGCGCATGGCCGATTCGAACAGGCCGAAGGCAAAGAAACTGTCGATGCATTCGCTGTAGCCGGTGACCATCCAGCCCCACTCGGGATCCTTGGGCACCTCGTATGCCGGCTCGGGTGCTAGCGCTATACCGTAAGCTTCGACCAACTTGCTGAGCACGACCTTGTGACGCGCTTCTTCGCCGCCGTCCATGATAAGTGCTTCGTGCAGCATCGGGTCGGTTACCGTGTTGGCATAGGTTTCGACGCGCAGCATGGCGCGCCCCTCGGTCTGTACAGCGATATCCCAGATCGGCAACGAGGTGATGCGCTGCAGGGTCTCCGGACTCAACTTGGGCCACACCAGAACCGCCGGTTTGTAGGGGTTATGCGTATCCAGCAGCATGCGACAGAACAGCTGTTTATGTGCGTCCGAACCGATCTTGATACGACCGGGTTCGGCACCCAGCCAGTTACGCATGGAGTAGTCCGCGGCAGCTACGGCGTCTTGGTTCGACATCGGAAACCTCGTCTCTTCAATGCATGGCCATGCGTTGCGTCATACGTCGCGGGTATTGGACAGCCCGGACGATGTTCCGTTTCGCCACCCTGCCCGCAGTCTGCGCGCTTCGGCCCACTGCCAGGAAATCAGGGCAGGTATGCCGAATGCCACCTCACGCATGCGCTTGACCAGGGATAGCGCGATGCTCGCCTCGGCAGGCAGGCCGATCATATGGCCGAACAGGACCAGGCCTCCTTCCTGCACGCCCAATCCGGCCGGTACCACAAAGATGATGTGGCGCAAGGCTTGGGTCACTGCCTCGATGGCGATGGCGTCCCATACGCTGATCGGATAGCCCAGCAGCCGCAGCGCCAGCCAGCTTTCGAAGCTGCCGACCAGGAAACCAAGGAACTGCCAGGCGCCGGCGGCAAGCAGGCGCAATGGCTGAGCGTAGAGCGCGCGGACCTCCAGATCCAGTCGCGTGCCGTCGATCAGCTCGGTCAGCCGCGAGCGGCCGCCCAGCAGTTTCTCTGCCAAGGATTCCAGCCGTGTGAACACTTTGCCGTGACGCAGCAGCACGATCAGGAAGATGGGCAGCGGCAGGCTGGCGATCAGCGCGGTCAGCACCGAACTCAGGGTGCCGATGTTCTCCGTCATTTCGATCAATAGCACGATGCCCAGCGCCGTGAACAAGTACTGATTGATCAGGGTCAGCAGCACTTCGATGATCACACTCGCGGCAGCGGCGGCGCCATTGATGCCGCGCCATTTGACCAGGCGGATGCCGATGATCTCGCCCCCGATGTTGGCCACCGGCAACAGGCGATTGCTCGCTTCGCGTATCGCCGCAATCCAGAACAGTATCGGGATGGTGGCTTGCCGCTCCGGATCGCGCGGCGCCAGCAGCACACGCCAGCCGAACACGTCGAGCAGCAGCGGCAGCGCATGAAACGGCAGCAGCCACAGCAAGGTCCAGCCCGCGTGATCGATCGTGCTGCAAATCGTGGACCAGCCCTCGTGCACCACCAGCGCAATGGCGGCGGCCAGACCCAGCAGGCCAGCGAGGTAACTGAGCCGTTTCATGTTCATACGGGTATCGCCGCTGGATCGGCGAAGCCACGACAGAGCAGGTAGCGCTCGGCGATCGTGTCGCGTACGCGCGGCGACAGCAGGGCGGCCAGTTCGTCGGCGTGCCGGTAATCGGCCATGCTGGCGACCAGTCCCACGTGCGTCGCCGGGTGCAGATACAACTCCGAAAGGCCGTCCGGCAGAGCGCGCAAAATATCGAGCAGTGCGGCTTCATCCATGCCGCCGCTATGCCGGATGCCAAAGACGTGATCGTTGTAGACGATGCCGGCTTTATCCATGCGTCGACGCATCAGTGCCAGCCAGGGTCGCAGCCATGGCCCCATGCCGGGCTCCGCGGGCAATCGTACCGCCCGCAGGCCGAATTCCCGGCCGATGGATAGCAACAGCGAAAAAATGGTGGGATGCATGTGGAAGTGCTTGTGCGCATTGACGTGGTCGAGCGGCAGGCCTGTTGCGGCAAATGCCTCGAACTGGGCACGTATCTCGGCGGCCAACTGACGCCGCACGCGAGGCAGGAAAAAGAAACGAAAGCCATTGCGCACCATGGCGTCATTAAAGCGGCCGCACACATCGACCAGATCGGGAATGCGCGTGGGCGGCAGTACCGCCTGGCCGTCGGCGAGCACCAGATGCAGGCCGACGGCCAAGCCGGGAAGTCGTCGGGCCCGCTCAACAGCGTCGGTCACTGCAGGCGCCGCGACCATCAGGCTGGCCGCGCGCAGCACGCCCTCCCGATAGCCGCGTTCGACGGCTTCGTTGACGGCTTCATGCAGCCCGTAGTCGTCCGCGGTGACGATCAGGCGCGGACGGATCGTCGTGGCACGCCGGGGCTGCACGGTCGTCTACACCCGCAGAGCGAACGATAGGCCGGATGGCGAACTCACCGCGCCGGTCCGCTCAAGCCTCGTGTGCGCGCAGGAAGCGGAAGAATTCCACGCCCTCGCGCAAGCGGCGTTTCATCATGTCCCAGCTCGCCAGCATTTCCTTGACGATCTCCCAGATCTTCGACGGACGGAAATAGAAGCTCCTATAGAACTTCTCCACGCCGTGGTAGATGTCTTCTTTGGACAGGTGCGGGTAGCTGATCAGCGCGAGCTGCACGCCCTTGTCGTTGACCAGATGCACCGCTTCGTTCTCCTGCAGCCAGCCGTTCTCGATCGCCTGCTTGTACAGCGTGGTGCCGGGGTAGGGCGCCGCTAGCGACACCTGGATCGTGTGCGGGTTGATTTCCTTGGCGAACTGGATCGTCTTGTCGATCGTTTCCTTGGTCTCGCCGGGCAAGCCGAGGATGAAGGTGCCGTGGATGGTGATGCCGAGTTTGCGGCAGTCCTCGGTGAAACGGCGCGCGATGTCGGTGCGCAGGCCCTTCTTGATGTTGTGCAGGATCTGGTCGTCTCCGGACTCGTAGCCCACCAGCAGCAGGCGCAGGCCGTTGTCTTTCATGATCTTCAGCGATTCGTACGGCACATTTGCCTTGGCGTTGCAGGACCAGGTCATGCCGAGCTTGTTGAGACCTCGCGCTATCTCGTGCACGCGCTCCATGTTGGAACTGTCGGTGAAGGTGTCGTCGTCGAACATGATCTCCTTGACCTCGGGCATGTTCTCCTTGATCCACTTCACCTCGGCGATGACGTTCTCGGCCGAACGCACGCGGTAGCGATGGCCACCCACGGTCTGCGGCCACAGGCAGAAGGTGCACTTCGAACGGCAGCCGCGCCCGGTGTAGATTGATACGTACGGATGCTTGAGATAACCGATGAAGTAGTTGTCGACCTTCAGATCGCGCTTGTAGATCGGCGCCACGAAGGGCAGATCATCCATGTTCTCGATCATCGCGCGCGAAGGGTTGTGTTGCACGCTGCCATCGAGGAGTTTGTAGCTCAAGCCGTTGATGTCCTTGAGCGGGCGGCCTTCGGCGACTTCCTTGCAGGTGTAGTCGAATTCTTCGCGGGCGACGAAATCGATCGCCGCCGAGGCGGTCAGTGACTCGGTTGGATTTACCGCCACCTTGGCGCCGACCATGCCGATCAGCATGTCCGGTTTGCGGGCCTTCAGCAACTCGGCAAACTTCGCATCGGTAGGGAAGGACGGCGTGCTGGTGTGGATGATCACCAGCTCGTAGCCTTCGGCGATGCGCAGACTTTCTTCGACCGTGAGTTCGTCCGCAGGCGCATCGAGCACACGCGAATCCGGCACCAGTGCGGCCGGCTGCGCCAGCCAGGTTGGATACCAGAAACTCTTGATCTCGCGCTTGGCCTGGTAGCGCGAACCGGCGCCACCGTCAAAGCCGTCGAAGGAAGGGGCCTGCAGAAAAAGCGTTTTCATAGGACTGGAAGCTCCTGCGGAAACACGGACCAATACCCATCTACATCGAATTACTCAGGAAGACGACGCGGGACCGTCGCCCCGCGCATGCAGCACCTGACCATGCCATCTTACGCGCCAACCGGTCAGGGCTGCAGCCCACTCCAGCAACGATAGACCATCGCGAAGGGGAATCAGCAGAACTTCGTACCATGGCAAGGCCGCATGACTGGATGGCCGTTGCGAAATATTCAGCAAGATCCTGGCACAGCCACCCACCACCGCAAGGCCTGCGGTCCATGCGCCGGGTGCCAGGACCACGCCCAGCAAAAGCATCGGCGACGTAAAGCAGACAAAGCTCATGGCAAAGCCCAGCGGGGCTATCGCCCGTATCGTGCGCAGCCAGCGTAACTCGTGCGCCCACAGCGCGGGCAGTTGCGTTTCGCTGACATCGGTGCCAACAACCATATCCGAGAGCACCGTGCGCAGTCGGAGTTGTCGAGTCAGTTCGCCCAGCCAGAAATCGTCCGCCAGCGTATCCCGCAGCGCCTCAAAGCCGCCGATGGCTTGCAAGGTATCGCGGCGCAATGCGATGGTCGAGCCGAAGGCGAAACGCGTCGAACCGAAGGCGTGTGCCAGCCGGACCGATGGCGCGAACCAGTCGTCGATGAATAGACGGCCAACGCTTGCCCAGATTCCGCGTTGCGCGATACCACGGTAAAGACAGGTGACGATGCCCACGTCAGGTTCCGCCAGAGGGCCAGTCACGCGCACCAGATAATCCGCCGGTACGCTGATGTCGCTGTCAGCGAGCACCAGCCAGTCGTGCCTGGCATGCGGCAGCATGTTCATGAGGTTGCTTACTTTCAGGTTTGCGCCGTATATGCGCGGATCGACCACAAGGGTGATGACGAGCCGTGGGAATTCCGTGCGTAGCTGCCGCACGACAGTGATGGCCGGATCTTCCGGCTCGCGCACGCCTAATACCAGTTCGTAATCGGGGTGCGCCTGCAGGCAGAAGTCGCGCAGGTTTTCATACAGCCGCGGTTCGGCCCCATGCAACGGTTTGAGTACGCTTACGGGCAACAGGTGGGGAATGCTGTTGTCGCCGGACGATGAAGACCGAGCACGGGGGCTTTTCAGTACGGCACACAAGGCAGCGCAGGCGTAACCGGCTGCGGCCGTGCTCAGTCCAGTACCGAGCCAGTAAATGCCATCCATAAGTGCGCCTGTAGTCATGCCTGCTTATGGTATAGCCGAAATATTTGGCTTAAAGTCGGCCGGTGAGCCAAGCGAAAGCACAGCCTGGGCATCGTCTAACCGGTTGGTTGCGACATTGCCGGAGCGGAGCCCGATACGTCTGCCTCGTGCGGGCAACGCTTGGTCGGTGCAGCGCATGTCACCGACTCTTGCCGCAGCCATGCCCATGAATCCTGAACCGCATGCGGTCGCGCTCGGTGAATACCATGCCGCAGCACAAGCTCAGCCCAATATTGCCCTGGTCAAATACTGGGGCAAGCGCGATGCTGAACTAAATTTGCCGGTCGTCGGCTCCATCTCCATCACGCTGGACAGTTTGTGGACGCGAACCGAAGTGCGCTTCGTGCCGGGGGCGGTACAGGATCGGGTCAGTCTCAATGGCCGCAGCGATGAGTCCGTGACGAAGCGGGTGGTTGCCTGCCTCGATCTGCTGCGTCAGCGCGCACATATCGACTGGGGCGCGGTGGTCGACAGTCGCAACAATTTTCCCACGGCTGCGGGTCTGGCTTCCTCCGCCTCCGGGTTCGCCGCGCTGGTATACGCGGGCGGGCGGGCACTGGGTCTGGAGCTAAGCGAGGCTGAACTATCGATATTGGCGCGTCGCTGCTCTGGATCGGCAGCGCGTTCGGTATTGGGTGGCTATGTCGAGTGGACACGCGGACAGCTGGCGGACGGCAGCGACTCGGCCGCGCATCCCCTGCTGGCAGCGGATGCATGGCCCTTGCGCGTGGCGGTAGCGATTACTTCCACCGCGGCCAAGCAGGTGAGCTCCAGCGAGGGGATGCGTCGCACTGCGCAGACATCCCCGTTCCAGGCAGCCTGGATCGCGACGCAGGAAACCGATCTGGCTGCGGCGCGCAACGCTATCCTGACGTGCGATTTCGATGCCCTGGCGCTTGTTTCCGAGCATAGCTGCCTCAAGATGCATGCGCTGGCCATGGCGGCCCAGCCAGGGCTGCTGTACTGGAATGGAGCCACGGTGGAATGCATGCACCGTGTGCGCACGTTGCGTCAGCAGGGACTGCCCGTGTTCTTCACCGTCGATGCGGGACCGCAGTTGAAGGCGGTTTGCGCACCGTCGGCGATCGAGAAGGTTAAAGCAGCCCTGCGTGAGGTTCCTGGCGTGTTCGATGTACTCGACTCCGGACTTGGCGCAGGCGCGCACGCCATTGCCCTGGGGGCGCTGGAGGCATGATGGAACTGACTGCCAGCGCACCTGGCAAACTCGTGTTACTGGGTGAATACGCCGTACTGGAAGGTGCGCCTGCCTTGGTGCTGGCGGTGAATCGCCGCGCCAATGTGCGTATTGCGGTACGCACGGATGGCATCTGCGAAGTGAACGCACCGGAGCTCGACGTGGCCGGTGCGCGCATGTCCATCGACGCTGATGGTGGGTTGCACTGGCAATGCGCCGACCGCGATGCGGACAAGTTGAGCCTGGTCGATCACATATGGCAGGGCTTGCTGCACGAAGGCCTGGCCCCGCGCTCGGGCGATGGGTTCAATCTGCACCTGGACACCTCGTGTTTTTTTCACGCCAATGGCACTGGACGCGTCAAGCTGGGGCTGGGTTCCAGTGCGGCCCTGACGGTGGCGCTGGCTTCCGCACTGGCGACGTTCGCGGGCCAGGGCGAAGCGACGGCCGAGCGCACGCGATGGTTGCGCCGCCTGTTTCGGATGCATGGCACCTGGCAAGGGGGACGCGGCAGTGGCGTCGATGTGGCCGCCGGTGTGGCTGGGGGCTTGATCGCCTACCGACTGACCGGGCAGGACCCGCAACCATCCTTCGTGCCCCTGGGATGGCCAATGGCTGGTGTGGACTGCCTGTTCATCTGGTCCGGTCAGGCCATCTCAACGGCGAATTACTTGCTACATTTGACAGAGTGGCGCCAGAGTCACCGCGCGGAGTATGCGCTGCATATGCAAGAACTCGGTGCCCTGGCCGAGGCAGCGGCAGAAGCCCTGCAGCAGGAGCGCGCGGCAGCTTTCGTGGAGCTTGCGGCTGTCTATGCGACCGCATTGCGAAACTTCGGCGTCGCCTGCGGTTTGGAAATTTTTTCTCCCGCGCAGCAACGTTTCGCGGACATCGCAGCGGATGCCGGGGTCAGCTATAAGCCATGCGGCGCTGGTGGCGATTTCGGCGTGGTCTTCAGCGAGGATGCAGACCGTCTGGTCAGCATCAGGCAACACATAATCGATGCAGACATGCACGACATGCCTCTTAAGAGTGATACGCAGGGGTTCACCTGCGCCATACATTTGACTTCAGATTGTTCGTAATGCAAGGTTTCCAGTGAGGATGTGAGAACACTTGGACGCTGTTGTCGACATGTCGAGCCGATGCTGAGAGACGTGGCTTGAACGTGCAAACCTGAGCGGAGTGGCCACGGTATGAGCATCGAACAATCCAGTGCGGAGCGGTCGCGGTTTCCAGCGTTCTACAAATTGTCGGTGTCCGATCGCGTACGGATCATTCACGAGCGCGGCTGGCTGTCCGCCGAGGATTACCAGACGCTCGTTTCCGGCGAGCATACGCTGAAGGTCCACAAAGCCGACAAGATGATCGAGAACGTCGTCGGCGTGATGGGCTTGCCGGTCGGTCTCGGCCTGAACTTCCTGGTCAACGGACGCGATTACATCGTCCCACTGGTGGTTGAGGAACCTTCGATCGTGGCCGCGCTGTCGTCAGCAGCGAAAGTGGTGCGAGGTGCAGGCGGCTTCACGGTGGAGAGTACCGAGCCGGTGCTGATCGGCCAGGTCCAGGTGGTGGACGTGCCACATCCGGCGCAAGCCAAGGCAATCCTGCTGCAGCGCAAAGACGAATTGCTAAATCTCGCGAACAGCCTGCACCCGCAGATGGTGGCGCGTGGCGGTGGCGCACAGGATGTCGAGGTGCACCTGCATACACGTGCCGAAGGCAGCGATATGCTGGTGGTGCACCTGCTGGTCGATACACGCGATGCGATGGGGGCCAACCTGGTCAATACCATGTGCGAGGGTATCGCCTCGCTGGTGGAATCCATGACCGGTGGTCGCGTGTTTCTGCGCATCCTGTCCAACCTCGCCGATCGCGCGATGGTACGTGCGCGTTGTGTCATCCCGATCGAAGATCTCACGACCAAGGGGCATCCCGGCGAGGAAGTGCGCGACGGCGTGGTGCTCGCCAACGAATTCGCCAGCATCGATCCCTATCGCGCCGCCACGCATAACAAGGGCATCATGAACGGCGTCGACGCAGTCGCGCTGGCTACCGGCAACGACTGGCGTGCCATCGAGGCGGCTGCACATGCCTACGCCGCACGCGGCGGCCGCTATACCTCGCTGACGCGCTGGTACAAAGGCGAGCAGGGTGAATTGGTGGGCGAGCTGGAGATGCCGATGAAGGTCGGCATCGTCGGCGGGTCGCTGCAATCCAATGCCACCGTGGCGCTCGACCTGCGCCTGCTCGGGGTGAAGTCGGCACGCGAACTGGCCGAAGTAATGGGCGCGGTCGGTCTCGCGCAGAATTTCTCGGCGCTGCGTGCCCTGGTCACCGACGGTATCCAGCAAGGTCACATGACATTGCATGCACGCAGTGTCGCCATCACGGCCGGCGCCACCGCGGAAATCTTTGACACGGTGGTCGAGCGGCTGGTGGAGAGCGGTGAGATCAAGATATGGAAAGCGCAGGAAATCGTGCTGCAGGTGCGCAAGGAGGCGCGCGGTGTGGCGATCGCCCCGAAGCTGTCCGAACAGCGGGTGCCCGATCTGCGTGCCTGTGGCCACGGCAAGGTCATCCTGCTTGGCGAACATGCTGTGGTCTACGGCAGCCACGCGATTGCCGCACCCGTGCCGCTGGCCGTGCGCGCGACCGTGCAGGACACCGCTTCCGGCAGTGTCGACATGCTTATTCCGCGCTGGGGCGTGGAGTATCGACTTCACCGTGATCCGGCGCACCGTGATTCATTCCAACGCTCGCTTGGTATTATTTTCGACACGCTGGAATTGACCGAACGCTCGATTCGCATCGAAGTATTCCCCAACGTGCCCAGGGCCATGGGCCTGGGCGGTTCGGCAGCGATGGCGGTGGCGGTGATCCGTGCCCTCGATCAGCATTTCCGGCTGGACTTGAGTGATGTGCAGGTCAACGCCTTGGCTTATCGCTGCGAAGAGGTGGCACATGGCGCGCCTTCGGGCGTGGACAACACGGTGGCGACCTATGGCAAGCTGGTGCTCTACAAGCGCGGCCGGCAGCTGGAAGAGGCACCGGCCATACACGAATTGGCACTGACCAAGCCTGTTCCACTCGTGATCGGCATCAGTGGCAAGGAGAGCCTCACTGCCAGGACCGTCGGCAACGTGCGCAGCGCCTGGCAGCGCAACCCGGCGCTTTACGAAGGCATCTTCCAGCAGATCGACCAGCTCACGCTGCAAGGCGTGGACGCCATGCAGCAGCATGATCTGGAGCGTCTGGGCGATCTGATGAACATCTGCCATGGCCTGCTGAACGCCTTGCGCGTGTCCAGTCGGGAACTGGAAGAACTGGTGCAGATTGCGCGCGAACACGGTGCACTCGGCGCCAAGCTTACCGGCGGCGGTGGCGGCGGCTCGATCATCGCCCTGTGCCCACAGAATCGCGACACGGTGATCGCTGCGATGCGTGAAGCCGGCTATCAGGCGATGGAGGTAGACATTGGATAATCGCGAATTGAATCGTCAGGAATGGCGGGATTCCAGGGATGTGGTTTCCTTCGATGACGAGCCCTTGATCCTGGTCGACGAACACGACCGCGAGATCGGTTATCTTGACAAAGCTTCGGCACATCTGGGGCACGGTGTGCTGCACCGGGCTTTTTCGTTGTTCGTGTTCAATCCGCAGGGCGAGTTGCTGTTGCAGCAACGCGCGCCGGGCAAGCGTCTGTGGCCAGGTTATTGGTCCAATACCTGCTGCAGTCATCCACGTCGCGGCGAAACGCTGGAGACGGCGGTCCACCGGCGTCTGCACGAAGAGTTGGGCCTGCATTGCCCACTGCAATTCCTGTTCAAATTCGAGTACCAGGCTCAATTCGATGCCGAAGGCGCCGAGCATGAACTGTGTTGGGTCTACGCCGGGCGCAGCGCCGCAACACCCACCGTGAATATCAACGAAATTTCGGCGCTGCGCTATATATCGCCGGACGCGCTCGATGCCGAAATGGCACAACAGCCGCAAACCTTCACGCCCTGGTTCAAGATCGAATGGGAGCGCTTGCGCCGTGAGCATGCCCAGGCATTTGCGCCGCTCACCATCCAGTCAGCATGAAAATGGTCGTCGCGAAGCAAATAGCTTATATTTCGAATCAGCCAATCAGGTTCGGCGTCACGCAGGTGAAATGCCACCGAACTGTTCACATGGCGATGGCTTTGCAAAAGTCACACTGAGATCCCGGAGGCTCCATTGGGCATTCCACTTATCCAGCAGACCACGATCGCGCGCTATATTCTCGGCAAGAAGCTCAGCGGCCAGAAGCGCTACCCGCTGGCGATGATGCTGGAGCCGTTGTTCCAGTGCAATCTGGCTTGCGCTGGCTGCGGCAAGATCGACCATCCCAAGGAAATCCTGCAGAAGCGCATGAGCGTCGAAGATGCTCTGCGTGCGGTGGACGAGTGCGATGCGCCGGTCGTTTCCATCCCTGGCGGCGAACCGTTGATCCACAAGGAACTGCCGCAGATCGTGCAAGGCATCATTGCGCGCAAGAAGTTCGTTTACTTGTGTACCAACGCCATCCTGTTGCCCAAACACATCGACGAATACCAGCCCTCACCGTACTTCACCTGGTCGATCCACCTGGACGGCCTGGAAAAGCGCCACGACGCATCAGTGTGCATGGACGGCATCTTCGAGAAGGCCATCACCGCGATCAAGCTGGTGCTTTCGCGCGGCTATCGCGTCACGGTCAACTGCACCTTGTTCAACCAGGAGCCGCCGGCGGAGGTCGCCGAGTTCTTCGACTACGCGATGGACCTGGGCGTCGAAGGCATCACCGTGTCGCCGGGTTACAGCTATCAGCATGCGCCGCGCCAGGATGTTTTCCTCGGGCGCAGCCAGAGCAAGCAGTTGTTCCGCGACGTGTTCAGGCTCGGCAAGGAGCGCAAGAGCAAGTGGGTCTTCAACCAGTCGTCGATGTTCCTCGATTTCATCGCCGGCAATCAGGCCTACCAGTGCACTCCTTGGGCCAACCCGACCTACAACATCTTCGGTTGGCAGAAGCCCTGTTACCTGCTTGTCGATGAAGGGTATGCGCCGACCTACAAGGCATTGATGGAAGAAACCGAGTGGGAAAAGTACGGCGTCGGCATCAATCCGAAATGCGACAACTGCATGGCCCATTGCGGTTTCGAAGGCACGGCCGTGAACGACACCTTCGCGCACCCGTTGAGGGCTTTGCGCGTATCACTGTTCGGCCCGCGCACCGAAGGCGCGATGGCTCCTGATCTGCCGGTACTGTACGGCGATCGGGCCGCTGCTACCGCCGTGCATATCCCGATCAGTGCCATCCAGCGCCGTAACAGCAATACGGGTGCTGATGCCGGCCGCTGACCCGGATGTTCGCTGACCTGGGCACCTTGGGTTGGGTGGTCGCATCGATTCCGGCATTGATGTGGGTTGGCTTGCTGCTGGTGCCCTGGCGGCCATGGAGCACGCGCGAGCATATCGAAGCCGATTTGCAAGCCATGCCCGCAGCCGACCTTGGCAAGATCACTGTACTTATCCCGGCACGTAACGAAGCCGAGGCGATAGGTGCCACCCTGGCCGCTTTGCGGGCTCAGGGAGTGGGTTTGCAAGTGCTGGTGATCGACGATCAATCGAACGATGCCACGGTGCAGATTGCCACTGCGTATCCGAATACACGCATCATCAACGGCCAGCCGTTGCCGGATGGCTGGGCTGGCAAGCTGTGGGCCCTGGAGCAGGGCATGGTCCATGTGCGCACCCCGATGACACTGTTGCTCGATGCCGATATCCAGTTGCAGCCGGGCTTGCTCGGGACCCTGTTGGCACACAAGCAGCGCGAGGGTCTGCATCTGGTCTCGTTGATGGCAGATCTGCGCCGTACCAGTTTCTGGGACCGGCTGCTGCTACCGGTATTCGTGTACTACTTCAAATTGCTGTATCCATTTTCATTGTCGAATTCGAGCAGCCGCCATGTCGCCGCAGCGGCGGGCGGTTGCGTACTGGTGGATACGGAGGTGCTGCGGCAGATAGGTGCCTTCGCCAGCCTGCGCAATGCATTGATCGACGACTGCACGCTGGCACGCCAGGTGAAAAATGCCGGTTACCGTATCTGGCTGGGTTTGAGTTGTGGGGTCGTGAGTCTGCGGTCCTACGGAACCTTACGCTCCATCCACGACATGGTGGCGCGCTCGGCTTTCACCCAGCTTGGCTACTCCACGTTGCTGCTGTTGGCGGTGACTGTTGTATTCGCTCTTGCCTATGGTTTGCCGTTTGCGCTGCTTGATTCGCCGCATACGTGGCCCTTGGGGGTAACTGCCTGGTCGGCCATGACACTGAGCTACCTGCCGATGTTGCGCTATTACCGGATGTCGCCGTTATGGGCCCTCCTGTTGCCGCTCAGCGCAACGCTGTACCTGGGCATGACCTGGGGTTCGGCGATACGGTATTGGGGCGGGGTACGCTCACGCTGGAAGGGCCGTACCTACGGCACCTGATATTCCCGTCTGATTCGGCGCCAGGGTGCCTTACGGGCCAGTTCCAGGCTTCGTCCACATTAATCAGGAACATTCAAGGCGGAACTAGTCGATCAGTTCTGCATGATTGTCGATGGTCCATGCACCCATACCGGCAAGAGCATGGAAAGCATGCTCGACGCGCCGATCTCCGCCGAACGCCATAACCATCTATCGAGGTGCAGGGAAGTTTGTCGGCCGAAGAATCAGGCGATGTTGCAGAAATTCTTCCATTCGTGTCGCCGATGCGTTGGCGCTTAATGCTGTAAATATCGTGGAGATCTTTTGTCTGGTTGGCTTGTCGAGTAATTTTGATTGTTTACGGCATCTGATGCATGTGGTCAGCAGCCCACATCTATATCGCCAATTTTGGAATAACTACCTTCGGCAATAAGCGAGCAGTGAAGTACCTTTCCTTGTAATAGCGGATTTTTTCGCACATCACCGGATGTGGAATGCCTTCGTATAGAAAGACCTCCTTCTCGGTTCCCATCGCTTTCAATTCCTGTGGAAGCATCAAGGCCCGCCGCTCTTCGGACTTGCTGCGTGACACTTCACGGCCGCGCGTGACGTGTTCTTTGCGCACTGTAGTGTAACCTAGCATGTCGGAGTAATCGTTGGCGTCCTGCTGCTCGCGCGGCGCGAAGACGATCTGCAGGGCGTGATTGGTGATCATGGTGCGCGAGACGTCTTTCCCGTACGTGGCATCCAGCTGTGCCATGCTCTGGACGATGGGCAGCAGGCGGATGTTGTAGCCTGCCATGTAGGCTACGGCCGAGGCAATGATCTCGACTCTTCCGATCGAGGTGAACTCATCCATCAGCAACAGGCATTGATGTTTCAGCGCCGGGTTGTTCTGCGGCAATTCCTTGGTGTTCAGATTAATCAGCTGGCTGAAGAAAAGGTTCACGATAAGCCGGCTTTCTGCCAATTTGTTTGGTTGGATGCCGATGTAGATCGTCATCTTCTTCTTGCGCACATCAGTCAGCAGGAAGTCGTCGTCGCTGGTGGCTGCGTCCAGCACGGGATTGATCCATGCGTTCAGGGGTTCCTTGAACGAGCCGAGGATCGATGCGAACGTCTCGTTCGCCTGCGATAGCAGATTGGCAAACGCGGATTGTGCGTTGCCGCTGAGGAAGGGCTGCTGCGCCAGCAACTGATAGAACTGCTTCAGATCGGAACCGTCACCGGATGAGAGCCGATAGACGGCCCCGAGCGTCGGCTTGTCCCGGAGTTGCGACGGTACGCCGCGCTTCTCGTCGTATTCTTCCTTCTCGAACAGAAACAGCGTAAAGGCCATGAATACATTGCGTGCTTGGCTGACCCAGAACTTCTGGTCATCCGCTCCATCCGGGTAAAGCATGGCCGCGATGCTCATCAGATCCGAAACCCGGAACGCAGAGTCTTTCGACACGTAACTGAGCGGATTCCAGCGATGGGTACGGCGGTCCTCGGCAAATGGGTTGAACAAGTAGATCTCCTGCCCCTGGCTGGCGCGCCAGCCGCTGGTCAGTTCGTAATTCTCCTGCTTGATATCCAGGACGACGACCGATTCCTGATATTCGAGCAGGTTCGGTACAACCACGCCGACGCCCTTGCCTGAGCGTGTCGGCGCGGCGAGTATCACGAACTGCTGCCCACTCAGCCTGACCAGCTCGCCCTTGAACTTGCCGACCAGAATGCCGTTGTCGGTTGCCTTGAACATTCCGTGCTTGCTCAAGTCAGCTGCTCTGGCGAAACGCGCGTCGCCGTGCAGTGACGGCTTCTTCTTTCTTGCCAGGAAGTACAGCAACGCCAACCAGCCAGCTACAGGCAAGCCGAAGCCGATATAGCCCGCGGCCTTGATTCGGCCGGCATAGACTTGTACCTGCGGCATGTCCAGTGCGCGCAGATAATCCCAATAGGTATCCCATCCGAGTTGATTCGAATTCAACTTGAGGGAAAGCAGGCTCAGAAAACCCGAAAAATATTCACCTGCCACCATGGCGGCAAGAAGAGAGCCACTTACCCAATACCATTTGCTTTTGCTCATGGAACACTGCCCTGTGCTCGTGTCCCCGAACGGGAACCGAATCTTGGAAAAGTTGCGCGATTTTCAATGCGATCGCGTCATATCCGGCATGGTCCCCATGCCAGCGTTCAATTGCCCGATCCGCGCTACATGTCGCCATGCAACCAAGTCCTACATGCCCGCTGCAGGATGGGTGCGTTGGGCCTGTGGTTCCTGGAAGTGCGAAACGGGTTGCTGCGCCTGCGCTTGCTCCTGTCTCGACGATGCTACTTGTTGCCAAGCAAGGCTGCTCTGTTCAATCGGCGTGTTGACCGCCTGCACAGTTTGCACATGGGTGAATTGCCGCAGCGGTGAGTACAGTTCACCCTGCACAGCGAAGGTGTGAGAAGCATCATCGCTGAGTACCGCATGATGGATCTGGCTCAATCCGTCACGTCGAGCGGCCACGACCAAGGCTGCAGCCAGATTGTCACTGTGCTGATCCGGTGTGCGCTGATGCGTGGCGTCCAGTCGATGTACGGCGTTGCGTGCCTGCTCATAGAGTGCGTGATCCGGGTGTGCAGTCTGGTCCAGACGTGATGGGGTGGTTGGTGATGTACCTGGATTATTGTCGAACCACGAGCCCGTATGGCTCAGTGTGTTCCAGGCCTGCGAAGCGTCATTGGCCAGGGTGTACGATGCATGTTCGGTGGCGTGCACATCCTGTGCGATCACATGCTCAGTCGCCTGCGCGCCCTGCACGATGCCGTGACGGGTGGTTTCATAGGCATGGAAGGCCTCGACCGCTACGGCCTGCGCGGCGCGCTCGGCAGCATGGGCCGCCTGCGAACCTTTCTCTCCGATCACGTGAGTAACGTGCTGGGCACCATGCTCAATAGCCTGCGCACCTTCGACGATTTTTCCGCCCATCGTCATGGGCACTTCCCATGTAGCCGATAATCCTGTGCGCAAATCCAGCATATCGTTGCGGTAACGATCGATCATGCCGTGATGGGCGCGATAGCGCGCCTCGTTTTCCGGGCTGATGATCGAGTGGCCCAAGAGTTTGCTATCGGGCACGAAATTGTCGATGGCGTGTGCGTCGAAATCGATTGCCTTGAAAGGGTCTCGTGGGCTCAATAATCCCCCATTGTCGCGATAGCCAGCCTTGCTTAGAGTGTCAATATCCTGTTGGGCGGCATAGATGCGCACTTCGCCGAAATGGGGGCTGGCAGCACTGACCACATCGCCGGCCCGAACGTGGTCGATGACCTGATGGCCGCCGTGGGGAACGCCCTGCAACAAGCTGGCAGCGCCATAGGCGTTGAATGTTTCGCCATGCAAACCGCATTCATATGCGGTAATTTCAGCCAACGTACCACCGAGTGAGTGACCGGTGACGGTAACACTCAGAGGCCGTCCGCTCCGTTCTGAATCGACTTTCGCTTCTTCCAGCACCTTTCGCGTGAAAGCCATTGCATCAGGTGTCTGGGCATTCACTCCAACCAGTACCATGCCTGCATCGACTCCACCATCATGCACAGGCTCTCTATCGAATTCGGTACCGCGATGAGCGATGACAACTTCGCCGGTATCTAGCCGCTTGTAAGCTGTACCTTGATAGCCAGTCTTGGGATCGTCGGCGTGATCCAGCACTTCGTACTGGGCGCCACCGAGTGTGACTTTGTCCTTCAACTGGTGATCGTGGTACGAGTCCTGAGATAGCAAGGCGTAATCGCTTGAGCTGATGCTCATTGGAAGTCTTCCTTGGCGGCAAGCGCAATCGAGAACAGATCGGTCCGCGAAGCAGGCAGGTAGAAAGCGCGGTTGGTATTACCGGATACCACCCGCCCCTGGTCATTTGCACCGCTGCTTTCGAGGTAGTCGCTGTTGACGAAATAGGTAGCCACGGATTTCTGCGCCACGATGTCATCGTGAAAAATAGCTGGGCTCAAGGAAGTGCCATTGATCTTCAGATCCGCCGAGGCAGCTACCACCGCCCAATGACAGACACCCAGGCCGTAGTAGTTCTCGTCCTCCATCATGTCGGCATAGATAACACTTTTGTAGACGGTGTCGCTTACACGGGTGAAGGTAATGGGGAAGCGGCGTTCAGGCGGAAGTGTGGCACCACTTATAGGTGTCAACGGTACACAGCGATCATTTGACACTTTGTACTGCACGAAGGCGGTTATTGAATCAAATGGCCCCGGTGCTCCGTCGATCGTCATCGTAATTTCGTAGCGCATTTTGGGATGCGGGTTTTGCTTGATGTCGGGATTTTTCATGGAGGAGCCATAGGCAGAGGTGATCAGAGCCAAAGAAAGGATCAGGGAGGAAGTCAGGCGCGTCGGCATGGTGGTTCGGCTCATCTGATCTGCATGGTTTTTGAAGGTGCAGCGGCTGGCTGCAGACGGGGCACGGGAGAATAAGCAAGGTTGTCGGTATCGCCGTCGGTAACGCACATATGCATGGTTATATGAATCCCATCGTTCAATTGAGCGACACCGTTCACACTATTCGTTGCCGGCAAACACACGCCGACAGAAACTGATGGCGACGTATTGATTCAAGACATGGCAAAGCCGTCGTTAAAAGTGCGGGCCGGTCTGCTGCGTGGCTTGCTGTTGATTTATCGGCGGTATATGCGGAATGAAGATGGGTGTCGGCCCGGGTTGAACTGCATGCGCAGCGACGCTGCTCTGTTCGATGGGCGTGCTGACGGCCTGGGCGGTTGCCACGTCAGCAAGTTTTCTGAGTGGCGAGCTGTTCTGCGCAGCGAAGGTGCGCGAGCCATCTTCGCTGAGTGCGACCGCATCGATGCGGGTCAAACCCTGGGTCTTGGCGGCCACGGTGAGGGCGGCCGCAAGATTGGCGCTATGCTGGTCGGAGGTGCGGCCCATGCCACTGTCGATCTTGTGCACGCCGTCGAGTGCTTGCTGGTACAGCGCATGGTCGGGGTGCGACGAATCATTCAATCGATGCGAAGCAGTGTGCAGCGCGGCAGTCGGTGTGGGTTGTGTAGCGTCGATCTGCGTGTGGGTCAACGCTTCCAGCCGATGCATCGTGTTCAAGCCTGCCACACCGTCCACTTTCAGGTGTTGTTCTCGCTGAAGCGCCTCGACTGCTTTTTTTGTCTCCGCACCGTAATCGCCATCGACCGTCAGCGGATGGCCTGACGCATCGCGATAGCCGTGTTGATTCAACAGCTCCTGCACATGGCGATTGTCTTGGTTCGAATTCGCGTGTGCATGTATCGGGGTCTCGGTAGCGCCAGGCACGTAGCTATGAGCGATCTTCTTGTCCCATGCCGCCGCTGCGGACTCCCGGTCAGCCAGGCCGTTGGTGCCACCGTTGATATCGCGACATGCTGAGGCGACATTACCTTGATCGTGGTTGGCGACGACACGCGCCTCCCAGTAGTGCACGGCGATCTTTGCGGCGATCTCGCGGTTCTCTGCCAACTCCGGATGGTTGACCAGATCCAGGCCCATTTCCTTGCCTATCTGTTCGTAGTTGGCTCGTCCAGTCAACTGGACGTAGCCACGGCCATGATACTTCCAGCCATCGCCCGGCTCGGTGTTGCCGAGGTTCACCTTGCCCCACTGGCCACCGTAGATTTCGTTGGCGATGACCTCAGGGCCGCCTGCGGCGATCTCGTTGGCCTTCTTGAGATCATTCATGCCATTGCGACCGGGGAACACCGCCAGCAGGCGCTCGCCCGAATAGTGGAGGTTCTCGTTCATGCTCGCGAAGTTGCCGGACTCGACCTGCATCTGTCCCATGAAGTTGCCCAGTTCCTGATGGTCCTCGATTCCGTTCTTCATGGCTACTTGCATCAGGTAATCGGCATTGTCTTTGGATGACATGATTCAGTTTCCTTCAGTCAAAACCTGTGACAAATGGTTCGATCAACGCGTGCTGGGCAGCCCGTGCGCTACGATCTGCGAATCGCTTTTCCATTTAAGCGTTGTATCGATGATGCCGTCGTCCTGGGATTCGACGATCTTCGACGACTGGCATTGCATCTTCTTTGCGACTCCGGTGTCGCCCGGGCGCTGCACGATGACACCGCCGTCCTGGAAGCCGGTTCCGGAAGCCGAGTAGACGATGTATTTGTAACCTTGCTTGACGAAGGAATAGGCGGTTCCACCCGAAGCACCTCCGTAGACAAGGTGAGACCTCATGAACACGCCATCCGACGGTTGATCTCTGCCGGGGTAGACCAGCTCCGGTGAAGCGGATCGTCCGTAGGCATAGTAGAAGTGTTTCGCGTCGCCGGAGGCGCACATCGACACGATCTTTTTGCTGTTAGCCAACGGACATGAGAAAACGACTTTGTCCGTCGAGACACACAAGGTGCTGGCTGTGTCCGTTGCAAACGACGGCAGCGAGCACATTCCCAAAAGAGTGGCGATCAGTGCGGTGGCGCGGTTCGGATTCATGGAGTTGCTCCCCAACACTTGGCTTCAAGGGTCATGTGTTCGAATGACATGTCTGTAAAGGCGGCGTGATCATCAGTCAGGGCACCGAGCCCCACTCAGCGATGATGGCGTTGAGCAGGGCGGCGTTGGTGGCCACCTGAGCACCGGGGCAGGTCGTCAGGTAACTCCTGCGCAGCGCAGAGGTGGCGCTGGCGTCGAAGTAGGGATCCCAGATTTGGAGACTGAAAAAGTAGGTGGTGGCCGGGGTGCAGGCAGGACCGCCGCTGGCGCCGGCGCCGGAGAGGCCGGCCATGCAGGTGTAGACCGCGCAAGGGTCGACGCTCTGGGCATGGGTGGGAGTACAGATCAGGCTGCAGGTACCGAGGGCAGTAGTGTAAAAAAGGGCGCGAAGCTTCATGGCATACCTCCGATATATTTTCGTGTGACGTGCCTCAAAGACGGAATGCGAGTGAATGAATCAGGAATGGGGCTATTGAATTCTCACCGGCAGGCTGCAAGCGGAGTAGTAGACGTGGCAGTTGGTGTCTCCTGCGTTATTGCAGGTCAACATGCCTATATGAACTGCTTCATCTAATGAAGCTGCGGCGTTTGAACTATGTTCCGTGTGACCCACTACCATTGCGGCGCATTCATTGTCGTATGCAACCTCGATTGCACATGGTGCTCCCCCCTTCGATTGGCAATCGGCTATAGCTACTTGCTCAGCGTCGTCCTTGCTAGATAGGTTCGTGGCTACTCCGAGATGTCCACCGGGGCCATCGGTTGCAATCGCTCCCCATCGGCTAGTCCATTGCGGTGGCGGTGGCGGTGGTGGCGGTGGCGGCGGCGGTTGAGGTTGTGCTTGCTGTTGGTTGTTGTAATACCCTGGAGGAATGGGGATGCATGAATTGATATCCGTGCCGCCGGCAGGAATCATCCCGGGTGGACACCCGCCCTCAGCATGGGCCGCGCTGCCCATGAGCAAGAGCAGTCCTAACAACAACCAGCGGTAGCCTTTCATCGTGTACCTCCCGTTGTCGGTGGTGTGGGCGCTGGTCTGATGGCATCCGTGTAAACAGAGGTGGGCACGCCTGAAAGGCGTGTGGTGGCACCAGGATTGCCATAGATATCACCACCTGCGCGAGATCCAAGATTGGCGGACTGCGCTGTGCTCGATGCCGGTGGCGCGTACGCTCCACCATACCCATACGACCCCGGTGGCTGCCCCTGTGGCCCCGGTCGACTGGCCATGCCACCGGCGAAGGGCGAGAAATGCATGAACTGACCGACGGTGCCCTGGAAGAACATGGCTGCCATCGGAGGTGTGGAGATGATCAGCACGGTCATCAGCAGACCGATGCCGCCTTGCTGCATCGACTGGTTGGTGAAGCCCTCGGCACCTTGGCCAGTGATGCTGTTGATAATGCTGGATGCCCACAGCGCTTTGGCCACGTTGAGGGTGAGCTGCAATACTAGCGAGCTGACAAACGCCAGCACGCCCATTGAGAACAGCGTACCGATGCCGTACATCAGCCACTTGCGAAAAAGCTCTTTGGTCTGATCGAAGATCAGGCACATGATGAACAGCGGCGCCAGCCCGATCACCAGAGCCAGGGTGATCTCGTACAGCAGCAACATGGCGGCAGCAGCCATAGGCGGGCTGGCTGTGCCGAAGGTAGCGAAGGCTTGGGCGCGTGCCTTGCTGGCGGCGCTTTCGGTGTCGCCCGGGGGTACCTGCACCGTGTCGATGGCGGCCATGGCCAGTTGGGTTTCGGCAAGGTTCTGATCGATGGTTTGGGCCAGCGTAGTGTCGTCGCCGGTGAACAGCTGATTGATGTCGGTGCTGAGTTCGGTGGTTACGAGTGTATGCAGGTTGGGGCCGACCACACCTATGGCGGTGGCGACTGTGACGATCACTACCACCCGCACCATGTTGGCTACCAGCCCCATCATCGATTCGCGCGATTGGCCGGTGATCATGCGGTAGCCTTGGATCATGATCCAGATGGTAACCAGCACCAGAGCGATGGCTGTCATCCAGCTCGTCACGGCCCCCATCAGGTTGGCCCCAAAGCTGTCGATCCTGCTGTGAAGCCAATTGTAGATAAGGACGAAGTAAACCATGGTGCTCGTGATCCCCAGCAAAGTCGCGCAATGTTCTATCGATCTGACCTGATATCAGCGGCCTGTTTGGTTCAGTGGAATGCCGCTGCGAATGCCCCGGCTTGCACGACATTGCCAAGGGTTGTATTGCTGCCGTTCAAGGCCACTTTGGCCAGGATGCTCTGCTGCTGCTGCAGCGTGTTGATGATGGCGTCGTCCTTTTGCATTTGGCTTTGCCAGTCCACCATCTCCGAGGAGATCTGACTGCTTTGATACTCGGCATTGGCGGCCGCTCTGTTCGAATCGCCCTGTGTATCTAACTTACTCAGGTTGGATGTGAGTTGCTGCAATTGCTGACCAAATTGCTGTGTGTCGTTAACCACCTTGACCGTTTTGTTGTACTTGTCGACCTGCGCTAGCACAATCTGCGCACATATGTTCTGTTGATTGGTAGTTATGGATTGGCTGAAAGACGACGTAACGATGGAAGTCATGTCCCCGAGGATGCCGCCACCGTTGGCCCCTGGACAGGACTGTTGAATAAGGTTGCTGGCATCACCGATCGGCTCAAGTTGCCCTGATGTGAGTGAGATACCTCCTGTAGCAAGGCTCTGGACGGACGTCAGTATTTGCTCATATTGCTGTAGTTGTGTCTGGTATTCCTGCAATTGTTTTGCGTACTGCAAACCTTGCTTAGCGTACTGCAGCGCAGAATCGGCATGGTCCGATGCGACTGCGCCGGGGTCATGCACAAGCACCTGCGCACTGACGCTGCTGGCAAACAGGCTGCAGGTAAGCGTTAGGCCAAGGACGAACCTGGTTCCAGGCGTGGTCAGGCGGTGTATTACTTCGCAGGGCGATGAGTGATTCATGGCGCACTCCTCCGTTGGCGGTTCTAGTCTGATTACATGCTTGCCGAGCGCGTGGCTTGCGCGGATTGTGGCGGGTGGGTTGGCTTGGATTTGCCACTGCCTTTGCGGTTTGCGTAGAAATCGTTGAGCCATTGCTCGGGCCGCAGCTCGTCCATTGATACGCCCTCTGCTGCTGCGCGGTGGCGCAGCACCTCGTGCATGATCTCGATGTTGTCGGTGGAGGCGGAGATCACCGCCAGTGCGTCGTCCATACCGCGCAGATTCAGCTGGCATACCGAACTGGCATGACCCTGCTTAACCAGGAAGCAGCGCGAGCGTTCGTCCAAACTTACAACGACCTGATACTCGGCGTCTGTCAGCTTCAGCCCTCCGACGTAGTCCTCGCGGCTGGCGTTGGGGTTGGGCAGCAGAATCATGGTGGCGGTCTGCTCGATCAGCGAGGCTGCGATGTCGCTGGCGAGCGCATCTTCCGGACTCTGGGTGGCAAAGATGCCCAGGCCGTTCTGTTTGCGGATGGTTTTCTGCTTGTTCTTGGCGAATTCCTTCAGGCCGCCCTTGCCATCGAGGATCTTCCAGAACTCGTCCATCACGTAGATCAGCGGACGGCCGTCAATCAGTGCTTCCAGCCGGTGCAGCAGGTAGTTGATCACTGGCACGCGCACTTCCGGGTTGTCGATGATGTCGGTGTAGTCGAAGCCGATGATGTTGGCTTTCTGCAGATCGATGGTGTCGACCGGATTGTCGAACACCCAGCCCAGCGAGTTGCCGGCAGTCCACTTGCGCATACGGATGAACAGACCGTCGTCGCCCATGTTGGGCAGGCTCTTCTGGAAGTTGGTCATGTTGCGCAAGCGCATCGGAGTGTCGAGCATGTTCTCGACGGCGCGGAAGATGTCTTCCTCCTCGCGCGAGCTGTAGACGCTCTTGCCGGCAAGCACCTTGATCAGCTCGGCCAGGAACTGGGTGTTAGCTTCATTGCGTTCGCAATGGAACGGGTTGAATCCGGTGGGTTGGCCGTTTTCCAGTGCCAGGTAGTTGCCACCGCAGGCGCGCACGAAGATCTCGGCGCCGCGATCCTTGTCGAAGAAGAAGATGGTGGGTGAAGGGGTGAGCTTTTGTACCTGACTGAGCAGGAAGTTGATCAGTGCGGTTTTGCCGGTGCCAGACTTGCCGATGACCATGGTGTTGGCGATGGCTTTTTCGCCGAGCGAGTTCTCTGCCGGATGGGTGGCGTGAAAATTGAAGTAGTAGGCCTGCCCATTGGTGGTCTGCAGGGTGGTGACGTGGTCGCCCCAGGGGTTGTTGTCTTTCTTGCCGGTAGCAAAGTTGTGCAGCGGCGACAGGCCCAGGAAGTTGAGCGAGCTGACATTGGCCAGCCGGGTGCGGTATTTCCAGTTGGCGGGAAGCTGAGAATAGAACGACGCGGTCACGGCCAGATCTTCCTTCACCGAGACGAATCCGGCATTGGAGAGTTCTGCACGGGTGGTCGCGATCTGCTGAGAGAGTGCCTCTTGGCTGGGCGCATAGACCGCGATGGTGAAATGATATTCACCCAGCACGAAATTGCCCGAGGCGAGCTGGTCCATGGCCTGGTCCAGCTCAGCGATCTGGCTGAAGGCCTTGTCGCCCGACGAGATCATCATGCCTTTAGTGCGGTCCAACGCCTTGAGCGCGTCCTGCCGACCCATCGGGCTGAACGAATGGGTGACGACATACTCGAAGTCCAGGTACTTCAGCCCGTTGAGGATGCCCGGGTACGTGCCATCGGTGTATTCCTTGATGTTGAGGATGGCGCCAAACTGGTTGGTGCCATGTGGCGTAGTGATGACGAAGTCGCCGGTCTTGGCGGAGAAGCGCTGCTTGCTCACTGGCAGGTAATTGTAGATCGGTGCGGGCAACACTGGCACGGGCTCGTCGATGCGGTTAAGCAGGTAGCCGAAGAACTCCAGTGTCTCGGAGAACACGACGCCGTTGCTGGCTTCGTACATGCCCAGTCGATAGGGCGCGTAATCCTTCAATACCGCCTCGACGTTGCCGGCCAGTTCCAGGATGGTGGTGATGGCCTGCAACTGCTCGGACTCCAGCCGGGCGATGTCGCTCGATTTCTCGGCGAAGCGCTTGCCGCTGACCACCGGGCGGTAGATCAGGGTGAGGTAGAGCTCGTTTTGCATCAACTTCTGTGCAGACAGCGCCTCATAGTAGGCATCCGACATGTTCTGGTTGAACGTTTGCGCGAATCGGCTCTTTTCTTTCAGCTGTCGCCGACGACGTACGTCATGCACCCAGAACGCCACGTTGACGAAATCCGGTGCGCGCAAAGTCTGCAGCATGCGGTTGAACGTGTTGTGACGATGCTCAAGATCCCACTCTTCCCGCCCCACGAAGGGCAGGCCGCCCAGCCGCCATGTCATCAGAAAATCACCGCCCGTTGTCTTGAGCACGGTCGGTGACACGTGGGTGGACAAGGGGATGAATTCGCTGATGGCGGTGTCTGGAACGAAACTGGGTTTTGACATGATATTGATCCGAGTCGACGCCCTGATAGGGCAATGCCAGGGTGTCTTGATGGGCTTACGATTTTTCTTTTGACTGGCCGCGATAACTGTTGGGGGTGAATACCCACATGCCGTCGTTCGCCTGCAGGTTTCTCACTCTGGTTCGAAACTGCAGGCGCAGGCCGAGCAGCCTGAAGATCATCTCGTCGCGACGTGCCATCTGACGCATCACGAAGATCACAGGTGGTATCAGCAGCAGATAGAGCAGGTTGAAATACATCGCCAGCAGCAAACACCCGCCCGCCGCCAGGAAAAACGGCACATAGGGAACGCCCAGGAACATGGGCGGGCGAGTGCAGCCGCGGAACAATGCGTTTTTATGCATAGTGATTCAGCACGTGAGATATCAAGCTGGTTGTGCAAGCGTTGGTACCGGCACTGGTTTTCAGGAACATGCTGGCGATCTGGCCTGCGGCACCGATAAGGATGCCGCCGATCAGCACAGGCGCCACATCGGAAATGCGCTTGTGGGCAAAGGCGATCTGGTAGCCGGCGAAGATCACCGCGATGGTTACCACAACGATTGAAACGGCGTTGAGAATCGATTTGATGTTGCCAGCGAAGCCACACGTGGTGGTAATGGTGTCGGTAGCGTCCTGACCAAACGCGATGCCTGGAACAAGCAATGCCAGGAGCACGGCCAGGTAAAGGAACATGCCAAGGCGGGCGCGGCTGGCGTTGAGGAGGCTGCTGGTGATCGTGTTCGGTGTCATCTTGGACTCCTTGTGGATGATTTAAACAGTTGCGATTAATTGAAGGTTGCGGCTATCGGGCGATGGCCACGTCAAGGTCGACTGGGTTGTACGCAGTGAGCTTCACCACGGGATGCCTCGAATGGTTTGAGGCCATGTGGCCGTTGGGGCAGGCACCGAGGCGCCTGCCAGTGAGACAGGACGCATGTGGAGCAAGTGGCAGGCCCTGTTCTCAGAATACGAATGCGGCATCGCGACTCTCCTGGCGTAGATCGGCCTTGTCGGCGGCAGGTTGTGACGGGCCGGACGTTGCCGCAATTTGCACCGACTCGGTGGGAGCAGCTGGCGCAGATGCCGAGGGTGGATCGTTCGGGCCGCGTACTTGCGGCACGAAGATGTCGGACGCTGCGACGGTAGTGGTCGCTGCCGCAATCGGCTTGGGTATGGCGGCGATGGGAGCTGGCATAGTTGTTGCGGCTGGTGCCGGTGCAACCTGCGGCTGCGGTGCGGTGTGCGCCGTGTCATTCGCTCCGGGTACCAGTGCAGCGGCGACGGGAACCGTTGCTGCAAGAGCCGTATCGAGAACCATGCTGCGCAATGCCACACGATAGGCGGAACCGTCTGCCGGCATGATCGTCATGTTCACTTTGCTGCCGCTGCGAGGCTCATTCGGCGCGGCCTGCAGAGGTATCGCTTCGGCACGGTTGCTGTCGGCGACGTTCGCGCTGCGATTGATCGAGTCGTACACCTTCTGCACATAGCCGTCGCGGTAGCCGGTGACGAAATTGCCCGAGTAGTAGCAACTGAACGCTTTACCCCAGTCACCGCCCGAACTGGCGTGGCAGGCAGCGAGGATGCGCGCACCGGCTGTCAGATTGGGGCAGACCTCAAACGCTTTTTCATAGGAATCGAGCCCGTACCTGCCGAGATTGGTACGGTTCACCTGAGCCACGCCCAACGAATAGTTGTAACCCTTCGTATCAAGCATCTGCACGGTGGCCAGGGCTTCGCCCAAGTTCTTCGGCTGACGTACCAGCTGACCGCCAACCACGCCGATGGCATAGGGATTGGAGCCGGATTCGACATGGACGATGTGCTGCATCACCTCGGCCGATACGGCAAGGTTCTGGCATGCCATCAGTTCCATTCCAGTAAACATGTTGCGAGCCCCTGTATCGGTATGCGCGTAGCGTGAAAGTGTTGGTCAACCCGCGGAAAAGCTGCGGGCGGGATCGAAATCAATACCGGTGATGCAGCGGCGCCCGGCGTGCGCCTTGATGTGCACGACGATGTCGATGGTCATCATCAGCAGACGCTTGATAGTGGCGAACTCCAGCCCGGCGCCTTCGGTGGATGCCTTCACCATTAGCGCGAGCTGGTCCCAGGTCTGTTCCGTGCTGCCCGAATGGCAGCTGGTGATCGAGCCCGGATGACCTGAGGCGCAATTGCGGATGAAGTAGAACGATTCGTCACCGCGCAGCTCGGCCAGGATGATGCGGTCCGGCTTCATGCGCAGGCAGGCTTCCATGCAGCTCTTGGCGGTGACGTTGCTGGCACTTTGACCGCCCTTGGAATAGAGAAGGTGCACCACATTGGGCTGCTCGATGAACAATTCGCGCGCATCTTCGATGGTCACCAGCCGTTCGTCGGCGGGAATATGGTGGACCAGCGATTTCATGAAGGTGGTCTTGCCGCTGCCAGTGGCGCCGGAGACCACGATGTTCTTCTTGTTGTGCACCGCCTTCCTGAAGAAGTCGGCATAACGACGGGCTGCCCGCAAATCCAGCAGCTCGCGGTCGGATTCGCTGATGCCGTGACCGACCTCGAGAATTTCGTCGAAGAAACCATCCTGCTGATATTGCTCGAGTGTCTTCATCTGCCTGGAAGGCAGGCGGATGGTGATCGACACATGCTGCGCTTCGCAGGCTGGTGGAATGACGAATTGCGCACGCTGACCGGTGGGGAAGGTCAGCGATACCACTGGGTCGGTGTCGGTGATGCGTTGGCCGGTGTTGCTCTCGTTGACGACAGCCGTGCAGAACTGGCGGGCGCGCTCGAACGTCAGCGCCGGGACCTCCACCCTGCGCCAGGCGCCGCGGCTTTCCAGATACAGCTCGCCGGGGCGGTTGATGCAGATCTCGGTGACATCCGGCGAAGCCATGAACTCACGCACACCCAGCACCTCATACTGGTAGTCGAGGAATTCGTTGGAAACCTGGGCAACGAGATCTTCCATGGGTTACAGGATGCTCATGATCAGAAACGGGCCACGACACCACTGAAGTCCACGTCTTTGGCGACGTAGACGTAGATGATCGTGCCTTGATTGATCGTTATCGTCGGCAAGCGGTTGGCGGAGGCAGCGACTGCCTGATTGGAAAGGTTCTGTACCGTTTGGGCGGTATTGCTTTCAAATGGCTCTTGCGTCACCACACCATTGGTAATGGTGGTGCTTTTCGGCCCATGCTCGGCGGCCTCGTACTTGAAAGCATCGCTGAGCATGCTTATCAGTAGTGCCGAACTGATACGCTCGGGCCAATGGGCGTCGTAATGACCGGGAAGACCAGCGCCGCCCAGATTGTCGATGCCTGGACTGGCCATGTTCACGTCGATGCCGGTTGGGGTAATGATGCGGTCCCATACCACCCCGACGCGCCGTGCAGTCGCCACATCTCCGTCGCGCTGGTAAGAGCCAAGTATTTTGGAGCCTTTGGGCAAAAGCACGCGGTGACCGTTGAATGAATAGACCGGTTCGGTAACCAGACACGTGGTGAAACCCGGGACGTCCGAGACGATATGTGTTTCGAGCACGCAACGGATATAGGTGCCTCGCTGCATCAGCGTATCGGGGTGGGTCAGTGGCTGTGCGCTGGTGATGTTTGATGCATCAATGCCCGCGACTTGCGGCCCCCTGGTTTGTTGCGATGGCTGGGCGGTTGCCTCCTGCTGGCCGACGGCGGCGGCGTCATCGCCGACAATCCGTCGCTGCAGAAGGCTTGCTTCGCGCGATACTTGCGGAGTCGGCGCGGGAGGCGGCGTCTGCACAGGCAGTGGAGGCAGTGGCTGCTGCGCGAGCGGAATGGGTTCGGCCTGCCGCTGCGGCAATGGTGGCAGTGATACTGGGCGAGGGGCTTCGGCTACGGTCACCTTTTCTTCGCGTGGCTTGGGCTGCTCGCTGCGCTGGCCGGCACTGCTGATCATCCAGTACGCGACGAACAGCAGGAGAACCACTACTGCCCCCAGAAGAAGCAGTGCCCGCTGATTCATACGCCTGAGGTCGTTGGATCTCAACTGGGGCGCAGCCGCATCCAGGTCGGGCGCAGCTGAGCGCTGATACTGGGTGGAGTAAGGATTGTTGGCCAGTGGATCGGCGCCATTGCCAGGCTGATTGGGAGTGTTGGTGCTCACTTTTGGGTGTTCCTTCGCAGACCCACGACATTGTCGCCGTGGCGAATGACCAGATAGGAATACGTGCCATGGACGATGATCGTGTTGCCTTCCACCGTCGTGTTGACCAGCGAATCCTCGCCATGTTCGGTCTCGCGCATGAAGACTGCGGGGAAATCCCCGGTCGGGAATTGCTTCATGTCGCTCATCTTTATGTAAGTGAAGCGGCCATCGTCGTAGACATTGACGGGCACCAGCCAAGGTGCGTTTTTGCTTTTCGTCGCATAGTCATAATTGAAGTTGTAGCTGCGCCCGGCGACCAGCGCCGTGCTCTGCGCAGACACGTCGGCTTCTTTTTTCAATTCCTTCGAGAAGCTGGCATCTGCCGGATACATGAAGACAATTTTGTATTCGACACCGGCGCGCTTGGCCTGATCCAAGGTCTTCCAGTCGGTGGCCACGACCTTCAGCTCGAAGATGTAAGAGTGGGTGGCCGTGCGGATCATCATGTTGGTGTCCACATCGACGTTCTTGGGCTTGAGATAGAACACGTTCTCGCGCCGGGTCAGTTCCCAGCCGCCACTGAAACCCGTGCTGTAGTCCAGGATTTTCTCGTTCGGGCTCAGCTCGATCTGAGTGGTGATGCCGAGACCTGTGCGTACCGGGTAGATACGGTCCGGCTGGTATTCGTATTGCTCCACGACCTGCGCGTGTACGGGAGCCGGAATGCTGGCTGCCGCCATGCACAAGACTGCCGCCAGGCTCCATAGGCTTGGTCTGTTCATGGGTGACCCACTCCAGTTGCGGAATTTCCTGGTGCCTGTGCGGGCCGTGTTACGGGCGCAGCGGGCGCCGTGCCGGCGCCGCCGGTTTGCTGTTCGGGAACGGGCGATGGCGGAATCGGATTCGACAGGGGCAGCCCGGCATTTGAAGATGCGGCCGATGCTGGGCTGTCTAGAGCTGGCTGGGCCGGATTCTGCGCGCCTGGCGGAGCAAGCGGCGTGCCCAGGATTTCATCCGGTGCAGACGATGCGTAATCATTGTCCACGCGATAATCGGTTACCCAGAAACCCAGCGGGTTCTCGATACGGCTCTGGTCGTCCATCTCCAGATTCGTCTTGTAAGTGAATGCCATGGTCGCGATCTTGTTGTCCATGGGGTGGCTCACGCCGGTCAGCTTGTCGTAGAGGCTGCGCTGAAAGCGCACGGTGGCGCCCTTGGGAGTTACGCCGGGACCGCCACCAAGGAGGACGATGCTCAGCAGCTTGATGCGTATGGCCTTGTCCTTGCCGTAGGTCTTGTAGAGGCTGTCGGGGTTCTGCGACGAGTACAGGTTTGTGTAGGCGGCTTTGACCCCGGACGATGACATGGTCTGCACCGTGGCCCAGTCGTGCAAATTCAACATGGCCAAGTCGTACGATTCGCGTGCCATCACGAAGTGGGCGACATTGCTGCGATTGATGGCTTCGCTGGAGCTGATCCTGCGGTTGCTCATGTCTTCCGTGAGCTGGGCGACCGTGCTGGTACCGGTGTAGGCATCGGCCATGACGAGGTAAGGCACTTTCTGCTTGAGCGGAAGCATGAAGAAATAGCCGCCCGCAAGGATCAGCGCCATGGTGATGGCGGAAAACGCGACCCACCATGCACGGCGTTCGCTACGTTTGGCGATATCCGCAATGGTCAACTCGAAGTTGACGGACTTGCCGACGGTTTCGTCAACGCAGCGGCTGGATGATTTCCTGTCGGCCATCAGTGAAAGCCCACACTGGGTGTCAGACCATGGGTTCGTGTCTTTTTCATTTGCTGCTCATCGGGGTAGCAGGTTTCGATGTTTCGGATGCAGCGTTGTCGTTCGTCGTAGCAGGGTTGATGGTAGAGACCGGCTCTACCAAGATCTGTCGGTCATTGGCGAGGACGAAAACACCTTGCGCTGCATAAATGGAGTTCAGCTGCGCGGCGGCGGACTGGATATCCGGCGTACGGATACCGGAAACCGGTTTGTAAAGGGTGACGTCGAATGCCAGCTGGTAGGACAGGCTTCTGCCGGAGTCCTTCGCCCAGCGCGTAAGCATGGTCTTGAGCGTCTCGTCCATCGGCGAGGCGTAAAACGTATAGGTCGGATTCAACGGTATTTCGACAGGTTGATCCCGGAATTGATTGACCGGTTTCCAGGGGCCGCCAAAATTCTTTGCAGGAGGCGTTCCGCAACCTGTCAAAACGGTAGCCGCAAGTAAAAAAGCGCCGGCCGAGGCTCGGGTCAGGAGATTTTTTTTCACGTTCTACCCGCAAAGTGAAATCAAAATGGTTTGTTGTCGCTGAAAGCTCAATACAGGGCGCCCTGACGTCATCGAGCAGCCCGAAGGAGGCTGTCGCAAGCGACGGCGTGGGCTCAACTAAAATATGGAGGTGCAGTATTTCTTGGCACTGCGGCGATGAGGCTGGCGGGAATTCACGCCAGCGGGGTAGCCGTTATTGCCGCGATCTCGTCGCGGCTGCCGGGGGGACACAGTCTCTCGCAAACTGCAAAGTATCGATTCCATTCACGCTCCCTGTCCCCAACGACCTTCATGGTCACACTTTGATCAACGTGCATCCGGAACCCAAGTGCATGAAGCACTTGTTCCACGAGTAACAGAGGGCATTTTCGGAATGCGCCTGAACTGTTTCTGACTGAATTATAAAAGCAAGAAACTGCAGTTTTCTGACAGTTTTTCCCTGCGATATGCCTACTGCGTCGCAAATTCACCGTGTAACGACATCATACGGATGCTCCTTGCCGGACCGCCGTAGGCGAACACGTAAATCGGTAGTCGGATCGCGCCTATTTCAAGTGGGCGCTGGCCACAACTTCCCGTTGTGCTGGTTACCAGCAATCGTCACGGTGCCGTGGCGAGCTGGCTCTTGTTCCAGCCGACCAACTGCAGTTGCAGTCCCCACGGCGTAACGAAGTTCACCACGGTCTGAC
>Ga0302228_10000283_pt1 | contig 45169 bp, 35 predicted proteins | sample II_Palsa_N1_2_FD_193519 | JGI IMG/M metagenome (GOLD analysis project Ga0302228, IMG submission 193519) | Peat permafrost microbial communities from Stordalen Mire near Abisko, Sweden - II_Palsa_N1_2 | ecosystem: Environmental > Terrestrial > Soil > Palsa > Peat permafrost | place: Sweden... | reverse complement strand
AACCACTTGCGCTTGATGTCTTTGCCGCTGGGGATCGTTGTCGTCTGATTGAGGTTCATCTGGGTTACTCCCTGGTTCTGCCGTCTTCGTGAAGCAACTGCGCGGCTTGAAGCGCGAAGATTGTCTGCAGTCGTGCGTTAGGCGGCGAGACGAACGCGGACACGATGTCCACGGAGGCCAAAGCCGGAGTTGCGGTTGAGCGCACAGAGCCCTAATGTCTGGATCTAGCCGCCGGGTCGGAAGCTGGATCAGACTGCAAGCGACTGGGGAGTGGGTGCTTCGAAGGCCGGCTAGCTCCAGATGCTGAGGAACTTGCCCTGCCTCGAGTGGACTCACCTCGATGTCTGGCTCCCGCTCTCCTCGTTGCCGCCCGAAGTACGGGCACACGGAGGTACAGGCGCGAGACTGCGCGAGTTATCAGGATAAGACAGGCTGGGGGTGGGAGTCAAGGACAAGTTTACCCCGGAACTCGAGGTTCAACCCCCTGCCTGAAGCGTGTTTTCGGGCATAATTGGGCGTGCGAACCCGAAAGATTGTCCGCCAACTTGCCGTCCCAGCCCTGATGTTCGCCCTCCATGGGCTTCCAGCGCAGGCTCAAACGACGGTCGATGCCATCAAGGTCCGTCTTGTTGGTCAACCTCTTTACCTTCGCGGTTCCTGGGCGGAGGACGATCTGCACTTCGACGCCAACGGCCAGCCGAAGAACAAATACCACGGCGGCAGCTTTACCGAGGCAGGAATCGACGTCTCCGAAGTAAGTCTGGCTCGCGGCAAGCTCCACATCGAAGGCCAGAGGATGGGGTTGACCTTCGAGAATCTCGCCCCGAAACGAGTCAAGATCAGCGCGAAGAACTACACCGGTGAGGTCAGCATCGAGGTTGAGCCACCGGTAGACGGAGACTTTGGCAAGGCCCTCACGGAAATCTTTGCGCCAGACCTCGCGAGTCTGGTGCCAGCCATGCCCTTCTACTGGCAGTACTACGCCCGAAATCATCTCGTTGCTTCAAATGGGCAAACCAAGCCCAGCCAGGCAACGACTGAAGCTGCCAAGCCCACCGATCCCGCTCCAAGTGGCAATGCCATACTGTCGCACGGCGGCGGGATAAAGCATCCCATCGTTACCTATCAGGAGGAGCCGCAATTCAGCCACGCCGCACGCTTGTTGAAATACTCTGGAATTGTCGAGATTTACCTGTGGGTTATGCCAGACGGCACTCCATCTCATCTGAGCCTCGTCAAGCCGGAGGGTCTGGGACTGGATGAACAGGCGCTTTACGCCGTCTCGAAATATAGGTTCAAACCAGCAACCAAGGATGGCAAGCCGGTAACGACTGATCTCTACGTGGACGTGAACTTTCAGCTCCCCGATTAGAAGTTGAAATACGTCCTCAGCATGATGACGCGATTGGCGTTGCTGGATCCGCCGTACGGGCTGTTGAGGGAAATCGACTGGCCGAATTGCGGAGAGGAGAGGATGCCTACCGGCGGCCCTCCGTTGACGTCGTTGAAGACGTTCTGTGCGTCGAGACCGATCGTCCAGCTGTATCGCGGGTCGGGCTTGGGCGCTGGACCCTTGGGCGCGGGAGCTCCCGGAGGAGGAGGCGGCACGGGATCCCGTGGGCCGAATTTGAAGGTCCTGCCTAACCCGAAATCGAGCTCAAAAAATGCGGGGCCCTTGGCGTAGTCGAAGGGAATGATCTTCTCGCCGGGCTGGGGGTTGGCATCGAAGGTTCCGTACTTCGTGTTGTAGATAATCGAGTCGCTGGTGGGGTTGGTCGCGAACGCTGGGCGGTCGTTGTAGATGGTATCGCCGTTGAGGTCAGTTCCCGTCGTGATATTGAACGGCGTTTTCGCAGTGGCGGAGAGAAACGCATTGACGCTCAGCCCAAACGGGAGGTTGTAGAAGGTGCCAACATAGAGCCGCTGATTGGGATAGGGTGAAGGGCCGTAATCGTCGCGAACGTTGTAGCTGTTGGACGGGAAGTTGGTAGCGCCGGTGGTGTCTTCGTACAACTTGCGCGTCGTATAGAACGCGAAGAGGAACAGCTTCTTGGTGGGGTTCGCGTTGAGGCGCACGAAGAAGCGCTCCCGCCGCATGGTTCCGCCAGACTGAAATTGATATACCGCCTGCGTAGTGCCCAGGGGGTAGGTGCCGGAAGGCGGCGTGGTGGCGTTGCCGGGGTTGTAGGTTCCGGGCAGAGGCGCGTTGGTATTGATCGAGGCCCACTGGTGCTCGCCCTGGCCCATCAGGTAGTTGAAGCTGATGCTCCCCTTGTTCCATAGATTTCTTTCCAGCGAAATGCCCTCATCGATCTCGTACTCGGAGCGCAGGTGCGGGCTGATCTGGTAGGTTGTCGGCGGCTGGGCGGTTAGAGTATCGGTGGGCGGAATGGTTGGGTAAAAGTCGGGGTTGGGGACGTAGTACGAGACCTGCGTAACGCCGTTCAGGCGAATGGAGGTGAGGATGTTGGTCGACACAAAGCGGTCATAGAAGATGCCGCCGCCGCCGCGAATGGTGAAGATCGGCGGCTTCTTGGCTTTCTGTCCAACGGCCCAGGCAAAACCGGCGCGCGGTGCCGGATCGAAGTGATCGGGAATCCCGGTCTGCGACTCGATGCGCAGGCCATAATCGAGCGTGAAGTTGTTGGTGATCTTCCACTCGTCTTCTGCGAAGACGCCGAGATCGCCGGTCAGCACCACCGCACTGGGATTGCCGGCGGTGATATTGAACTGTGTTGCTCCGCCGCAGGCCTGGCCCTGTTCCGTAGGCAGACAGGTGGCGCGAATCTCGGCGTCGGTCTTATTGTTGGCGAGCCCCTGTTCGGTGATCTGGTACGCCGTGATCGACGGGAAGGTGAATTGTCCGTTGTAGTTCGCTGTCGCCAGGTTGGCATCCCTGAGCAGGCGATAGCGTCCGCCGAAGCGCATGAAGTGCTTGGTTCCCTGCTGGCGGGTGAAGATTTCCTGGAACTCATAGCGGTCCTGATGATCGCTCGTGATCTGGCTGGGACTGCCACCGCCGTTGAAGGCACCCTGAACATTGAGTGCCGGAGCGTCACTCACGGGAGATTGCGTGAGGCGTGTGCGCAGGTATTGAAAGTGCGCGTCCGATACCATCGTCGCGCCAATCACCTGCGTGTCCTGGATCTGCAACGTTTGCGTGGTGGTGGTGCTGTTGAAGCCCTCCGACGGCAGTACCAGGAGTCCCACGCCGCCGTTGCTTACCTGCACATTGTTGTAGTCATACTTCATGATGAGGGTGTTGTTGGGCGTGACCTGGCGGTCGATGCGGCCGGAGTAGTCGGAGGTGACGGTGGGATTGGGGATGGCCTGGTTGAACGCGATGGGCTGAAAGTTGGCGTCGAGTGTGGTGGCGACGACGATCGCGTTGGTCTGCTGATTGTTGTACTGGGTGTTGAGGAAGATGGACGTCTTCTTATTGATGGGACCGCTCACATCACCAAAGACAAAAAACGAGTGATACGGCGGCTGCACACCGACATAGGGGTTCGAGGAGTTGAAGGAGCTGTCGTTTCCGGAAGCGAAGACCTGGCCGTGAAATTTATCGGTGCCCGGCTTGGTGAAGATCTCGATGCGTCCATATCCCAGCTCCGAATATTCGGCCGAGTAGGGGTTCTGATTGATGCGAATCTCGCGAATGGTGTTCTTGGGTGGGAACCTGCCGCCGCTGAAGCCATCGACATACAGCGTTGGCCCGTTCTGGCCATCGCCGTTGCCGGCGAGTGCCTCGATCTGCTTCTGGAAGGTGTCGTCGTCGTCGGAGAGCGTCTTGAGGTCTTCGCCTTTCAGGACGAGCGCGCTCTTGTTATCGGCTGCTGCGGTGCTGGTCTCGCCTCCGCCCACCGTAAGCTCATCAGACTGCGTGGCAATCACGAGCCTGGCGTGGATGCTGGCCCCTGCTCCGTCGCCAGTGAGTTTCACGGTTGTCGTGAAGGGCTCAAATCCTTCTGAAATAATCAGCACGTTATAGACGCCGGCGGGCAGCGGAAGGCTGAATCTGCCGCTGTCGTCGGTGACCGTATCGCGACGAAGCGCTGTACTTTCGACATGCACCTGCGCGTGCGTTACGCTGGCGCCGGATGGGTCGACAACTGTACCGCTCAGAACAGTATTATTCGCGGCGGGCTGAGCATCGGTGAGAGGTTGAGAGAGTGCGGCATGCGACGATGCTACCGGAGTTTTCTGAGTGGCCTGACCGGGCGCGGCAGCCTTCGCCGCAACAGGCTTGCACAGCGACAGCGCAGCAAAACAGCACAGCGCAAAGGCACAACTGGCCCGGCGGAGGCTCAACATGCAGGGACCACCCAGAGAGAAATCACGCGCTAGATACGTGTTCGAGATAGGACTGCCTGTACGACGAAAATGTCATCGCGTTCCGACAATAATTTTTAGCAAACGAGATGCGGTGGTCGCGCTAGAAGCTGAAGTTGCAGTGCAGCGTCACCGTTCGGTTAGACGACGTGCTGAAGCCTCCAACGGAAAACGGAGAGTTGAGTGAGATCGACTCGCCGAACAATGGAGAAGTCAGCACGCCCACAGGCGTGCCGGGGTTGACGTGGTTGAAGACGTTGTTCGCCTCGACGGCAAACAACAGAGTGTAGGGGCGATCCGGTTTGGGAACTGGACCCTTCGCTGGTGGAGCGCCCGGGGCAGGCGCTGGAGCGGCCGGCCGAGGTCCAATCTGGAACCCCCGCTCCAGATGCACGACTACATAGAAAAACGAAGGCGAGTCTCCGTAATTGAAAGGAATGATCGGCTCTCCCGGCTGCGGATTCGCATCGAAGGTTCCAAAACGCGTCTTGTAGATCTGCGAGTTCGGGGTTGGATTGGTGGCAAAGGCCGGTCGATCGTTGTAGATGGTATCGCCGTTCAAGTCAGTGCCCGTCGTGATGTTGAAGGGAGCTCCGGTCTGTGCTGATCCGTACAAGTTAAGCCCAAAGCTGTACGGCAGTTTTATGTTTGCCCCTCCAAATATCTGGACATTGGGATTCGCTTCGCGCGCGTAGTCAACGTGCGGATCGTACTGGTTGCTCGGGAAGCAGGTGTCGCAGGGCGCGTCATTCTTTTGCGTCAACGCGAAGAACCCGGCTGCAAACGTGGATACACGCTTGCTCACCTGCAGGTTGGTGTTGGCAAAGATGATGTTGTTTACGGCCATGCCGCCGGAACTGAACTGATAGATATTCTGATCGCCACCCATGGGTCGCACTCCGCTACTGGGATCGGCGGGGTCATACGTACCAGGCAGCGGCGCATTGATGTTGCGCGAGAGATATTGATGGTTCGTGCGCAGGAAGATGTAGTTCACGCTCGCAGTACCCATCTTGCCGATGCGACGTTCGACAGTGACGCCACCGATGGCGTCGTACTGCGTCCGAAGGTTCGGGTCGATGTTGTAGAGCGTGGGCGGAACGGGGCCGAGCGCCGCCACGGGGGGTGGCGTGTTGAGGTACTGCTGATAGAAGTCCGGGTTGGTGATGAAGTAGGCTGCCTGCTGCGTGCCGCTTTGCCGGCGGACGGCGGTGAGGATGTTGGAGGATGCAAAGCGGTCGTAGAAAAGGCCGCCGCCGCCACGCATCACGAAGTATGCCCTGCGCTTGGGAGTCTTCCCCACGGCCCAGGCAAACCCTACGCGCGGAGCGGGGTTTACATGATCCGGTATGCCGGACTGGCTCTCGTAGCGAAATCCATAATCTAGCGTAAAGTTGCTGCTTAGCTTCCACTCGTCTTCTGCAAACACTCCAACATCGCTGGTGAAGACGACCGCGTTGGCGTGGCCGGCCGTGAGGCTGTATTGAGTAGTCTGGCCGGTGCTGGCAAAGATTTGCGCTGGTGTTTCCCCTTGCTGCGCCAACTCGTAGGTGTCGAGATTTGGAAAGTTGAACTGCCCGTTGTACCCGGAAAAAGTCTGATTCGCATCGCGCAACCCGCGGTAGCGACCGCCGATTCGCACAAAATGCGTTCCATGTTCGATCGTCAGAAGCTCCTGCAGTTCGTAGTCGTCCTGATGGTCACTCTGCGACTGCGCAGGGCTTCCGCCTCCATTGAAGGCGCCCTGCACCACGATCGTCGCCGCTGTGCTCGCGGGGTTCTGATCCAGGCGCGTCCGGATGTACTGAAAGTGCGTGTCCGAGATAATCTTCGCGCCGATTACTTGCGTGTCCGACATCTGCAGCGTGTTGGTGGTTGTCGTGGTATCGATGCCTTCACTGGGCAGCACCAGCAGACCTACGCCACTGTTGTTGAACGTAACTTCGTTGTACTCATACCGTCCCATGAACGTATTGGTCCGCGTGACCTGACGATCCAGACGCCCACTGTAGTTCTGCGTAACCTGCGGCGCCGGAACCGCTTCATTCAGCGGCGCCAGCGAGGTTGGATCAATTGCAACAACAATCGCGTTGTTCTGCAGATCATTGAGTAGCCCGCTCACGAAGAAAGACGTCTTCGGATTGAACGACCCGCTTACATTTCCGTTGATATTGAGCGTGTAGTAAGGAGGTTCGACGGTCGCGTAGGGGTTCTGGGCATTAAAGACATTGTCTGTGCCAGAGGTGTCGAACTCGCCATGCAACTTGCTTGTTCCGGGCTTCGTAGAGATCTCCACGCGGCCAAAGCCCAGCCTGTCATACTGCGCGGAGTAGGGGTTTTGATTGATCCGAATGTCTCGGATCGTGTTCTTCGGCGGGAAGTGTCCATTGGAGAAACCATTGATCAGGATCTCCGGGGGCTTGCCGCCTTCGCCACCGGCCATCGCGAGGATCTCCTGTTGGAACATGCTGTCGTCGTCAGAGAATTCTTTGAGCTGGTCCGCATTCAATACCAGGGCACTCTTGTTTTCCGCGGCCGCGGTGCTGCCGGTATCCTGCGACGGGACGGTGATCTCCTCCGGCGTCGCCGCTATTTGGAGCCTGATATTGAGGTTTGCCCGGGGAGCCCGTTCTGTCAGCGTGACGTTCGTGGTGTAGGCGCGGAAGCCGCTGGCCGTGACCGTGACCGCATAGGATCCCGGCGGAAGCGGCATGCTAAAACTTCCCGTCGAATCCGTCGTCGCGTCGCGCTGCACACTGCTGCTCTCCACGTGTACCGCAGCCTGATTGATTCTGGCGCCTGACGGATCCGCGACACTGCCGCTCAGGATGCCCATCATTACTGGCGTTTCGTGATCAGCGGGCCGCGGCCTCGCAACGGTCGCGCCGGGCCGGTTGACCAAGGCTGCCGCGAGACAGTGCGGCGTACCGGCCACGCAACCTATCGCCAGCGCGCAACCAGCTAACCAGGAATTAAACGTCCATGACCACCCGCGAACAATCACGTCAACAAGTACCCGCTCGAGATAATTACTTGGGAGGTCTGCAAAAACTACAACGGTTCCTGCGACAGTTTAGGCAGGAACAAACTCCCGTGATCTTACCCCATTAATCTAATATGTCGACATCCGAATTCGCCTGTCTAAGCGAAGGTTGCCATCTTGCTGTCGGCTCTCTGCGATAGCCGTAATTCTTCAGCTGGCACGCACGAGAAAACCCGCCGTGTGTTGCTGATAAGCAACACGCCCGTCAATGTTCCAGCTGATTATCGCTGGGCTGCTGTCCCATCTTGGTGACCAGCGCCTTGGGGATGTGCCGCCGCGCGCGGTGTCGTGGCGGCGGTGGCGTCTCAGTGGCCGGATCCAGTCGATAGAGGATTAGAAGGTTGCGGTCAGGATCGTCGTAGGCGGGGAAGGCGGCGACGCGCTTCATCTGATACATCGGCGTGATCGCGTCGGCCTTGTCGTCCTCCACATCGTTCCAGGCGGCGTACCATCCTGGCTTGTACTGCTTCACGCGCACATCCATATCGGCGGTGCCGAAGTCGTCATCGATCGAGGGCAGTCCCGTCATCAGCGTGAGGTCCGAACCGGAGATGGACAGGATCAGGTGTGAGTGCGTTTTATCCGCGAGCACGATTCTCTTGATGGCCTGGGCGGCCGCCTCGAATTCATACGTGGGGTGACGCAGGAATCCAATCTGCTGCACCGCATCCGGGATGGCAATCGCCAGCACCAAGGCGGCGCAGGCGATGGAGGCGGCCAGGTGACCCGCCCGGTTCTGCGCCTGGCGAAAGCTATCGATGCCCATCGCTACAACTACCGTGATCGGCACCGCGACCACCAGGTAATACCGCGGCTGCAGGTTGTTGTGATATGCGAGGAACGCAAAGTACCCGCCAATCCAGAGCAGCAACGACGGAAAGAGGGGGTTGGTCAGGATTCGCGGTCTCCAGAAAAGAGCCATGGCCAGCACGACGAAGAAGGTCACGTAAATCAGCGTGCCCATCCACGCGCCGTCGGTGATGGTATTGAGAATGACCTTCGCGATGGGTTCGAGACCGATGCCTGTGTAAGCGTTCGCTGAGAAAAGATATTGATAATCCTCAAGGTAATGCGGCCGAACGAAGAGGAAGTAGTACGCACACCATAGAGCGATGCCGCCGATTATGGGCGGCAGGGCGAGTCGCAGCGCCGGCCGCAGCCGGTATCCTGCGCGCGCCCACATCATGTAGAAGATCGCTGGAAATAGACAGATGCCCGTCGTCTTGGTGAGGACCAGCCCAGGCAGCAAGAACGCTAGCAGGATCGCCGACCCGAGGCCGCGAAGAGGTCTTGCCTTCAAGTGAATTGGCTGCATCTCCGATGCGATGAGCAATCCCAGCGCGGTAAGCGCAACCAGTAATGGTTCGAGAATTGCCATCCGCATGAAGACGAAGAGGAACGGGCTTGTACACAAAAAGAAAACAGCAATGGGAGCAGCGAGCGATTGCCCGGACTCGCTGGTGCGTGGACGCGTGTGGCGCTGGACAAGCAGGTAAAGCGTGATCAGCGTGAAGCCAAAGACGCACAGCGTGAGCGAGCGCGCGGCTGTGACGGAAACTCCCGTGAACTTGAAAACCAGCAACTCGATGGCCGGCCACACCGGCAGCGCAACGGCTGGATTGAAGTCGCCCTTCCAATACCAGTGACCGCTCACGTAGTGGCGAATCGCGGCGTCACCATACCAGCCTTCGTCGGTGTACTTCGACCAATCCATCCACTGCGTGTGATTCGGGAAGTCGGCCTTCAGGTGCACAAAGTGCAACGCGAAGAAGACAACCGAAGCCCCGAGCAGCAGCAGACTGATCACTCGCGACGCCGTGATCTTCGACATCTGCGCGCGCACTGACACCGCGGCGACCGCCTGTTTGGGCGTGATTACTTGAGTGACCGACGAATTGGAGGCGTCATACATTCCAGGGAGATCAGGTCGAACGGTTGCAGCGAGCCAAACGATATACAAGTTGTCCGATGCAATCAGGAGCGAGCAGGGATGCGCCGCGGTCAGATTGCTTCATGAACTGTAAGATGCGATTCCGAATTATAGACATGCCTCAATGCCAAAGCACAAGGCTGGAAGGCTACTGAGACGCGGGGTGCAGTATCGTCTCCAGCGGGCGGGGCGTTTCTGCCGCTGCTCGACAAACCTCGGCCGTAGCCTCAGGCGAGGCAATTAGATAGTGCAGGTCAGGGGCTCGCAGGTTGGCAAAGTCGTACTCGGAACAGACGGACCAGCCCTTGAGATCGAGGTCGTTGCCTAGTTCCCAGAGGCTGAAGCCGCTTACAAATGCATAGTCTGGATGCTCGGCAGCGCATGCCTTCACTCGATCTTCAAACGGAAGCGCAGCGCTCGCTCGGCCATTGACCAGGCCCGCCATGTCGCACAAGGGCGATTGCGTAAAGTACCCGATGTAGCCCACATCGAAGGCAACTAGTTTCAGGGCACTCAAGCGTTCGAGATGCTGCATGCGAAACTGCGCGAGGCTGTGTTCGCGCGCGCGGAACTCCTGATGGAGCAAGATGGACTCGATCGGTGCGGCGATCAGCAGCAGGCCTGCCACGCCATAGACGCCGAAGGTTAGCAGGCGCGCTGGCAGCCGACGTGGCTCCGCTTCAATCCAGCGCAGCTCCAGAATGTTCCAGAGGATTGGAAACACCAGCGTCCACACGAAGTACCGAACACCTTGCACCTCTTGTCCACGCTGCATCGCAAGCGCCAGCACAATGGGGAACGGGCTGTTCGCCGCCAGCATCGACAAGGAGACACGTCGCTTGTACACGACAACTGCAGCCGCGGTCAGTAGCCAAAACAGCAGAAGGATCGCGCCCACTGACATCGCGCTTACAAATACGGAGACCGTTTCGTGCAGGGTCGCCATCCATGGAGCCTGGGCATTGGCCTTGGCGATGGCCGTGTCCGGGACCAGGGCGTGCATGCACAGATAAATTACGCCGGCCGCGACGAAGCTTCCAAACAACGGCGCGGCGCAGGATGCCGCCAGACGAAAGCGCGTACGCAGACCATTCGGGGGGGCCGATTCATTCCGCGCAAAGAACAACGTGAGGCTCGCCACCGTCATCAGCAGCAAGAACTCAACCCGCGCAAAGGTGGCAACCAGTCCCAGGGTAAACAGCCACGCAAACGATCGCTTCGAAATTTCCCCGCTGTGACCAAGACGCGAGATAGAGAAGACCAGCAGGGAGACAAGGCAAAGCGTGAGCGAGGTTTCCATTCCATCGTCCAGCCAGCGCACCGCCATCGGCATTACCAGGATGGTCAGGAACAGCGACGCAAATGCCCATGCAAGCCGAGGTGCGGAGCGAAGCGACCGCGGAAACGCCCACGCCAGCCCCGCAAAAAGCTCGAGGTGAAATACCGAGGAGACCGCCCGCGGCAACACCGGCGACGCAAACAATGCACGCAGGCTGGCGAGCAGCCATACATACAGCAAGCTGGACGTTCCGTAATCCGGATGAACTCCATCGTAGGAGATCATGTGAAAGCGCAGCAGATTTACCGCATAGCGAAGGTGGATGAAGGCGTCATCCTGCACGGCGGGCCAGGATAATCTCAGCCATACCAGGAGCCATACCGCAAGAAGGATTGTCAGGCTTCGATAGCGCTTCGGCATTCCACTCTTTCCTGGCTTACCTGCTCCACAGATCCTTCAGCGTATCAACGCTATTCGTACGAGAGCGCGTCAATCGGATCTTTCCGTGCAGCCTTCAGTGCGGGATACAGCGCTCCGAGGAGCGCACCGCCCAGTGCAATCGCGATTGCATTAGCGACCCATGTGCCCGTGACCTGGAACGACAGCGTTGGAAAGCGTACCCGCAGAACATCCTTGAGGACATACGTCGCAATCACGCCCAGTGTCGTACCCACGATGGCCAGCAGCATTGTCTCGCGCAGCACTACGGACACAATCACCAGCCGTCCCGCTCCCATCGACTTCAATATTCCGATCTCTCGCGTGCGTTCGAGCACAGCCGTGTACATCGACTGAAAGATCACCAGGAAACCGATGATGGTTGCAATGCTGATGACGACATTCAGAGCGATATTGAACCCGGGCAGATGTTCCGGGGTAAGCATTGAAAGCAGCTCCTGGCTCGTTTGCACTGTCCAGTCCTGCAAACCATCAGTAGCGAGAATCTCTTTGCGAACATCCTCTTGATACTTCGGCGAGTCGTCGGTGCGGAGATAGAATGCGGACGCCTTGCCAGGATTGTTATCCAGAGCATCCATCGTCGTGAGGGGGATGTACTTGCGCGCACCTTTGCCGTGCTCGACAATCCCGCAAACTGTGAAGGTATGGTTGAGCACCTTCACCGAATCCCCTACCTTTGTTCCCTTGCCGGACTTCGCCTGCAGATCGTCGATGATCAGGTCAAAGTCATTCTTGAACGGGCCGCCGCTGAGAAACACGAAAGGGCGCAAGCCGTTGTAGCTCTGAAAATCAATCCCGTAAATATTTTCTACGGAGCTGCCTGCTGTGAACTTGATATTGACCGGTGCAACCACCTGCACATGGGGCAGGCCGCCAAGCACCTTGGCAATACGAACATCCGCGGACGCCGAACTGGTCATCATCAGGGCGGTCGCGGCGCCGGGATGCACGACCATATCCATGCCGATCCCAGTCTGCTGCTGGCGACTGCCGTTGAGAATGCCATAGAAGATAGCCACCACCGAGAGAATCATGATGACCTCGATGGCGACGGCGAATGCGCTGATGGCAGAGCGCAGCGGACGATGAATGAGATTGCCGAAGATCAGTTTATTCATGGGTGATGGCAGCAGCTTTCATAGTAGCGCACCGCCCATCGATTGCGCCCGACGCACGCCTGTAGCAAGAGCGCCCGAGTCACCCTCGCGCCTGGGCAACGATGGGACGGGCGCCAGCCAGCCTGCGGCCTGAAGGCATAGGCGTCCTGCCCAGGAAGAGGCTTCCCAGAATCGGCGCAATGCGGGTGACCACGATGATCGCGAGCGCCATTCCAAAATTTCCGTAACCGATAAAGTAGATCATTCCGGCAACGAGCTGTTCTGGAGCTGCGTGTGCAAGCCACACGACCACCATCAGCCCCCAGGGATATTTCGTCATGTCGCCCACAACGAAGTCAACGGTGCTGAACAACAGTATCCAGATCAGCGGAAGCAACCACAGGATACCGCCCCATCCCTCGCAGTGAAATGCCTCCCCTACAGGACTGAAGGATATTCCGGTCGAGTAATCTTCCTCCGAAAGGCCGGCCCCCATCTCGTGCGCATAATAATTGCCGCTAAACGTTACCTGTTTATCCGGGTTGAGGAAGTGGGGCATAAGGTTGCTGAAATATTGATAAATGGGCGTCATCCCCTCGTAATGGCCCTTTACCGAATACGCGAAGAGTTCATCATCTGGAGGAATCATCGACAAGCGCTCAATCAAGGATCCCTGGGGCACGTCGTAATACTCCGCTACGCCCATGTCCTTCGTTACCTGGATTTGCTTGATATGCTCGTGCAACACCGACGGGTGCGTAAAGAGGTACCAGGCGAACACAACATGCCCGTCAGTGTCCAGATCTTCAGCCAGATCGCGGGATGCGGAGAGCGGCGAGATGAAGCCAAAGCTCAGGAGTCCCATCGCGATAATCGCCACCACATGGATCAGGCGCACTCTCAGTCGTGCGTAAAAAACACCGACTGCCCAGCAAACCATCGGCGTGATCATGGCCTGCTTGGAGTAGGCCCCCAAACCCAAATATTCAAAGTATACGAAGACGGCGATACTGATCATGCTGACAGAACGCCGGCCCCCACTGTCTTTAACCGCGCCGATGGTTAGCAGAATAATGCCAAGGGAACCAAAGACATTCACCTGGGTGAGCGCGCTCACGACGCCTCCAGAGGCGTTCCCGAAGATCCATACGGAATAGATAATGGTGAGCCACACCACGATGCAACCCAGGCCGGCAGCGGTGTAGTTCAGTTCGGCCTTGCTGAAACCGCCTCCGATTCCCATCGCCCGGAAGTCCATCTTTCGATTAAGCAGAACGACCAGCAGCAACATCACCATGCTGCTGGTATAGAGAGCCATGTCGAGTAGTGGATTGAGAAGGTTGGAGTCTGCCGGCTCGCCCAGCACGGCCTTCCAGGTAACCCCGACGATCACAATGAGGGTGGAATACCAGAAGACATACGCGCCAGTGACCCTGCTGAACCCTCCTGCAAAATTGAACGCGACTACGCTCAGAATCAGAAAACCGAAATACAGCATGCTGAAGTACAAGTCAGTGTGTTCGATCTGCTGAACGCAGAAGAACACCGAGGCAAAAACAAATACCTGCGGCAAAGGGATTCGCGTTGGGAGCGAAAGACGCATTTACACTGAGTTTACAGGACGAACCTACAAATGCCGCCTGCCGATTGGTCGGAGTTGTATACCTGTCAGATCGCGTCTGCATTGAAAAGGCCCTGTCGAATGACCGAAATGCACCCAACTTCAGGCCGCCAGCAACCACTCTTTTTCGCGCGGATTGACACATCCATGAGCAACAATCACGAGGCACATTGATGACGCCACAATCCCTGATTCACTTCCTGGAAGCTCTCTGCTGGGCAACATTGATCTTCATGGCCGTCACGGGATTTGGAGCAACGATTCTCAGAGTTGGCGGTCTGCCGCGTGCATCCATTCCGCTCGCTGCGGTAGCGGGCCTCAGCCTCGTAATATGTTTCGGTGGCTGCCTGAACTTGTTGCATGCCATCAGCCATCCGGCGCGCCTCACGCTTGTGGCAATCGGCGTCCTCGCCTTCCTTGTTTTGCGGCCTCCGTTCTTGCCTCCGTCCAGGAATGAGACGCATGCCAGCCAGCCTCGCCAGGCTTCACCGTGGACACGCCCGGCTCTGTTCCTTCTGGCATTGGTCTTCCTCATCCGCATCGGCGCGAGCGTTCACACCTACTACTACCAGAAGGACGACGACTACAACTTCTACCTCGCTGCTCCAGTCAAAATGGCCGCGCTGCAGCAGTATGCGCCAGACCCCTTCAGTGAGCGGCGCGTTATGTCTTCGCTCGGCGGCAACTACTTCCTGCAATCCCTGATCCTGGCCGAGCTTCCCGTCGAGGATATCCAGATGGCCGACCGCGCGCTTGGCCTTCTGCTCATACTTTTTCTGGCCGCCGGCCTCGGTGCGGTCTTTCGTCTTCGTCCCCTGCAGCGCGCCTTGCTGGGCCTCTTCCTTCTCCTTACGCCACAATTACACTTCAACCTCACCTTCGTCGATCTCCCCTACGCCCTATTTCTCGGGCTTGCTTTTCTTGCTGCAAACCTCGACGAGCTTGAGTCTCATCCTGCCTTGCAGGCACTTCTTCTTGGAGCGGCCGCAGCGACCATCGCCTCCTTCAAGTCGACCTACCTTCCTCACGGCATACTCTTCTGCCTGTTCATCGGTCTGTTGCATGCCCGGCGCCGCGGCCTTCGTGCAGGCCTGCGAACCATCCTGTTCGCTTCGCTGGGCGGCCTGATCGTGTTGCTGCCGTGGGCAATCGCCAGCCACTCTGCCTCGGGCACATGGTTTTATCCGCTGTTGGGCAAGGGTTACCAATACAGTGCCTATGGGCTTTTCCCGCCGCCATCGGGCGGCAACTCCTTAAAGATCATTGCGAAAGTGATGACCTTCAACCTGCCGCTGCTCGCCGTTTTGTTCGTCGAGTGGTTCTGGTGTGAGCACGACGAGCAGACGCGTGTACTCACTGCGCTGACCGCTGCGGCGCTGGTCGCCTCCGTGCTGGTGGGCATTGCGACGGGCGGTGACTCGGTGCGCCGGTACAACTACCCAGCGATTCTCGCCGCAATCCTTCTGCTCTATGTTGCCGCTTCCCACAAGGCCAACCTTCTGCCCACGTTTCGTTGGCGCTCCCTCGAACGGCTAAGCGCCGTCTTGTGCCTCTGCCTTGCCATGTATATCGGCTTCAATTCCTGGACATGGGAATACAGCATGACCTTCAAGTGCCTGTACACCAGCCTGACCGACTTCCACATCCAACCCCAGAGCACGGTGCTTGCCTACGCAGCGATGGAACACGCCATCCCCGCAGGCCCTGATGGAGCCATCGCTACCCTCGACTTCCCATTTCTTCTGGACTTCAAGTCCCACGACATCGCCATCGCGGACATTCCCGGTGCCGCCAGCCTTCCCCCTGGGTGGCCGAGCCGCTCCGACGGCGACGCGCTGGCCGCTTATTTGCTTGCTCAGCACCGACGCTACCTGGCGGTGACATTCGATGCGACTACTGTGCCACTGGCCGAAAAGCGCTTAGTAGCGGAGATCGCCGACCGAACCAGCACGCAATGGATTATCAGCGAAGCGCAGATTCGCCTCGCCAGCTATCGGCAGTATGAGCAACTGATGCAAACTCGCGCTCATGTCTACGATGCAGGGAACCTGATCGTCCTGGACCTTGCTACGCCCACCCAGACCACGCACTAGACACGGTTATCGGATCTGAACGAGACCGTCGTCGGCGCCGTGGCCCGCGCCACCCGGCGTGATGGTCGTCTTCTGCGGAGAGCGCCAGTGGTCGATATAGCTCACCTGGTGTACGCAGCTGATTGTGCAGTTCGGTGCGCACGACTTCTCCGTCAGGAACTCGCGCTTCACAATCTCGGTCGTGTAGTCGGCTACGGGGATGCCCGGGTACCCGCGTTGCTGCGAGCAGTAGGACACAATCCCATTCTCGTCCACATACAGATAGCGCGAGCCTGCACGGCAGCGCCAGTCATTCGGCAATCCATTTGCGATCGCCTCCTGAAATCCGTTGAAGCGGGAGTAGCTGCGCCGCGTCAACCGCCGCACTTCATCCCACACCTTGCGCTCACGATCGCCCAGCGGCTTAAGCTGCCCGCTGCCGTCATGAATGATCCCAATCGTCGAGCTGAAGCCTAGTGCCAGCGCTCGCTTTGAAATCGTCAGCGCGTCCTCAGGATTGGCAATCCCGCCGCCCACGACCGAATTGATGTTCACATGAAAGTCGGCATGCTCAGCCAGCATCGCCAGCTTCGCGTCCAGCACCTTCAGCGACTTCTTCGACACCTCGTCCGGCATCACGTTGTCGATGGAAATTTGCATGTGATCGAGGCCGGCCTTGTTTAGCCGCTCAATCCGCTCCGGCATCAGAAGGTAGCCGTTGGTGATCATCCCGGCAATTGCGCCCGTCTTCCGAATCTGCCGAATCACGTCGTCCAGCTGGGGATGCAGCAGCGGTTCGCCGCCGGAGATCGTAATGACGGAAGTTCCCAGCCGCCCCAGGTGGTCGATCCTGCGCTTCATCTCCTCGATGTCCACCGGGTCCGACACGTCGTCGAACTCATTGCAGTAGGTGCAGGCGAGGTTGCAGCGGCGCATCGGTACAATGTGCGCCATATACGGGTGCGAGGTTCCGGCGACGGCTGACGCAATCGAACCGATCTCGCGGAGCTTGCGGGTTGCGGCGAGCAACCGCCGCCGGGTGGTCATGCGGCGCGTTCCCTGACTCTTTGCGGGGAGTGTCTTCGGAGCTGGTGTCGTCGTTGTCATGCGGCTTGGTTATTCTATCGTGCCGACCCTACCGCGCGCCTCCACGAGCCTTCCCTCGCAGTAAACTAACCTCGGAGGCGACATCCTATGCCGCACGAACTCGACTGGTCCGACACCCTGGAGATTGGCATTCAACTACAGGAGATGTTTCCCGACACCGATCCCTACTCGGTCCGTTTCACCGACCTCCACAAATGGGTCACCCAGCTTCCCGGCTTCAAAGGCGACCCGACTAAGTCCAACGAAGGCATCCTCGAGGCCATCCAGAGGGCGTGGCACGAGGAATACGAAGACGCGAAGGACGCGGGCTAAACCATCGCAGGCCTTCTGATTTCGTGCGTCGCTCGCGTGCGAGAGAAAAAGTTTTCCCTTTATTTAATCCATAGTCACCAGTTCCTCTTAAGCTGCACACCGAACAGAATTCTGCTGCGCAAAGAAGCCGCCGCGGTCTACCATCGTTGCGTATGAGTCTTTCGGCACCTCCCACGCCAAACATTCCTCCGCCAGTCCCGACCGCTAAGCCCCAAGCCGGTCGCCCTCGTTCGTTTGATCGCGAGCAGGCCCTAGACGCCGCGATGCGGGTGTTCTGGAAACAGGGGTACGAAGGCGCTTCGCTCACCGCACTTACCGCTGCCATGGGGATCAACCGCCCCAGCCTGTATGCGGCGTTCGGAGACAAGGCCGGCCTTTTTCGAGAGGCGGTCGCACGCTACGGAACCGGCCCCGGCCGCTACGTTCGGCGCGCCCTTGGCCAGCCTCGTGCGCGGCAGGTCGCGGAGATGCTGCTGCGCGGCACCGTTGCCATGGCCACCGATTCTGCCAATCCCGGAGGTTGCCTCTGGGTCCAGGGGGCACTGGTGGCCAGCAGCGAAGGCGAATTCATCCGTCAGGAGATGACAGCGGTCCGCGAGCGCGGCATCGCCCAGATGCGTGATCGCTTTGAGCGCGCCCGCCGCGAAAGCGATCTCCCCGCCTCCACCGACGTCCCGGCTCTCACCCTCTTTGTGGTCAGCATGATGAACGGATTGGCTGTGCAAGCCAACAGCGGTCACACGCGCGAGGCTCTCAATCGCGCCGTCGACCTCGCCCTCAGTGTTTGGCCCGTTTCAGAAGCCGCAGAGCCCTCGGACGCGCCCCCCGCATAAGAAAAGCCGCCCGCACAGGCGGACGGCCCTTCGAACTTAGAGTTTCTTACTTCGTCGCCTTGTGATGCTCAGGAGCGGCGCCGCCAACCGACGCCTGTGCCTGATCAATCGCCTGGTACAGGTCCGACACATCCTTCACCTGGATCCATCCCTTGGGCGTAACGACCACCAGGGTGGGCGTCTCCGTGAGGCCAAGCTTGTTGCCCAGCGCGACATCCTTTTCGATCTCCCGCGTCAATTGGCCCGTGGGATCGATCACGAACGGAAGCTGCTTGCCGTTCTTGGCGAAAAATTGCTGCGTAAAGCGGTTCAGATCGTCTTTGCTCGCGAACTTGAACTGCGACGCGAAGACCTCGCGGCGATATTGCGTGGCCAGCTCGGGCGAGACCTTGTCCTGCAGATACCGCGCATAAATGGCTGCCTCGCGGCTCCATATGTGGCCCGGGATCAGGAAGTCGTACCGCACATACGGAATCTTGTAGTGGTCCACCGCCATATGAACAAACGGGAACGCATGCGCGCAGGCGGGGCATTCCAGGTCTTCCCACTCGATGATCGCTACCTTCGCGCCGGGCGGGGGAACCAGCATCGAGGTATCCCGGAAGTGATCCGGCTGCTGGCTGGACGGAACAGCGATCTGCGCTTTTGCCGAAACTGCGGTGAGCGAGAGAGCGAGGGCGGTCAAAACAAGAACTCGAGACATAACAGATAGACGCAAGCGGCTGACCCTTGAGCAAGTGTGCTCCAGCCCTATTGAATCACCTGGCGGCTAAATCGCCAAACGCCAGTGGCTTGTCGGCAACCGGCGCGAAAACTCCCGCGTTACGCACATCCGTGCAGGCCACCTGTGCCCCGGGGGAATGCTATCCTCCAAGCGAAGGAAAGTCGAAATGATTGCTGCTCTCATCGCCCTCCAACTCGTCACGCTCGCGGCCCTGATCGTCCTGCTCGCGCGCCGCAATCATGCCGCGGCTCCGGTTGAAGATCCCCGCCTCGTCCAGTTGCTTGCCGCCGATCTGCCTGCACAGTTCACGCGCCTCGACGCGCGCTCCGAGGGCCTCGATCAGCATCTCCGCGCCGAACTCTCCCAGCTCCGCACCGATACCTCATCCTCGAGCACCTCGCTGCGCACCGAGGTTCTCAGCAACATGAACACGCTCGGCGACAGCCTGCACGCCAAGCTCGAAGCCTCCCGCGCTGCCGCCGCGCAGCAGACGAACGAAAGCCGCGAGGCCCTGCACTCTCGCCTCAGCGAACTCCGCACTGGCCAGAGCGAGCATCTTGAAACACTACGAAAGACGGTCGAGGACCGGCTCGACAAACTCAACGTCACCAACGCCGCGAAGTTGGAAGAGATGCGCGTCACAGTTGATGAAAAACTTCACGCCACGCTCCAGACTCGGCTCACCGAAAGCTTCGGCCAGGTCACCGACCAGCTCACCAAGGTCCACGCGGGCCTTGGTGAAATGACCAAACTGTCTGCGGGTGTTGATGATCTCTCGCGCATCTTCACCAACGTGAAATCGCGCGGCACCATTGGCGAAGTCATGCTCGAAACGCTGCTCAAGCAGATGCTTGCGCCCAGCCAGTTCGAGAAGAACGCGAAGCCCAAGGTTGGCTCCAACGAGGTTGTCGAGTTCGTCGTCAAGCTGCCTACGCCCAACGGCGAAGCCCTGCTCCCCATCGACTCCAAGTTCCCGCGCGAGGCCTGGGAGCGACTCGAATCCGCTTATCAGACCGGCGCGGATCTGGTGAGTGCCGGCAAGGCTTTCGAGACGGCTATCCGCAACGAAGGCCGCAAGATTTGCGAGAAGTACATCGCTCCGCCGCGCACCACGTCCTTCGCGATCATGTTTCTGCCGACCGAAGGCCTCTACGCCGAGGTGATGCGCCGGGACGGGCTGCAGACCGACATCCAGCAGAACTGCCACGTGACCATCGCCGGGCCCAGCACCCTCTCCGCCATCCTGAACAGCTTCCAGATGGGTTTCCACATGCTCCAGATGCAGGAAAAGGGCGACGAGGTGTGGAAGGTGCTGGCCAGCGCGCGCAAGGAGTTTGGCACCTTTGAGACGCTGATGGACAAGATGACGGACGATGTCGGCAAGGTGCAGGGCACCATCGACAAGCTTGGCGTACGCACTCGCGCCATCAACCGCACGCTGCGCGACGTCAGCGTGGAAACCGTGCAGCCATCGCTGCCAGGTGCTTCCAATGCCGGATTCGACGGCCTGCTTCCGATGCTTGCCGCCAACGAGGAGGAATAAGCCGCGGCGGCAGGCGACCGCTAGCTATCTTTATGCCGTAAGGTCTTGCGGCGACAGATGGCGCACTCCCACGGATACCAGCCAAATGCGGTCAGAATGTAGCGCTGAAAGAATCCACGCCGATTTACCCGGCGGAACTTGATTGATCCGCACCAGAAACACACCCTCACTGACATCGTCGCGCCGATCCTTTTGCCTACCGGGCCATATCTCTGATCCGGAGATTCACGCTAGAATATACAGGAGTTTAGTCAGCCGAGCATGTTTGGGGGATGCCTTTCGAGGGGTTGCACCGTTCACCCCACGTCGGCTTTACACCGTCCAACCACGTCGGTATGCTTTCACACTGGGGCAGTCAATCGGGCAGCTCGCTCTAGAAGATCAATGTCCGCGCCCAACCCAGGACTTCATAGGAGATCGTACGATGGCAGCAGTTGATGAGAAGGTTAAGCAGATTATTGTCGAGCAACTTCAGGTGGATGAAGCCGAAGTCACTCCAGGCGCGAGCTTCCAGGAAGATCTCGGTGCCGACTCGCTCGACGTCGTCGAGCTCGTGATGCAGTTCGAAGAGGCCTTCGACATCCAGATCCCGGATGAGGACGCGGAGAAGATCAAAACCGTTAAGGACGCGACCGAGTATATCGAGAAGCACCAGAAAGTTAAGTAAGTAGTTCCACGGTTCTGCAGCAGCGGGATAGCTGTTTCTGCAGTCTAAGGACAACAAGGAATGAGAGTAAGATGTCGCATCGTCGTGTCGTTGTAACGGGCATGGGCCTCCTTTGCGGGGTCGGGAATACCGCTCCGCAAATTTGGGAAGGCCTGCTCTCCGGTAAGAGTGGCATGGCTGAGATCACAGCCTTCGATCTCACCGGTCACTCGGTCCGCATTGCCGCCGAAGTCAAAGACTTCGATCCGCACGTTTTCGTGGAGAAGAAAGAGGCCCGCAAAATGGGCCGCTTCATCCACTTCGCCATGGCTGCCGCGCAGGAGGCCATGCAACACTCCGGCCTCAAAGTCACTCCCGAAATCGCCGAAAATGTCGGCGTCCATATCGGTTCCGGCATTGGCGGCTTCGACGTCATCGAGCGCGAACACTCGGCCATGCTCGCCGGCGGCCCCCGCAAAATCTCTCCCTTCTTCATTCCCGCCACGATCATTAACCTTGCTGCCGGGCATGTCTCGATTAAGTACGGCGCCAAGGGACCGAACGAAGCCACCGCGACTGCCTGCACAAGCTCGGCGCATAGCATTGGCGACGCCTTCCGCATCATCCAGCGCGGGGACGCCGACGCGATGATCGCCGGCGGTACCGAGGCCGCCATCACTCCCCTTTCCGTTGGCGGATTCGCCGCCATGAAGGCCCTCTCCACCCGCAACGACGACCCCACGCACGCCTGCCGCCCCTTCGACAAGGATCGCGACGGCTTTGTGTGCGGCGAAGGCGCAGGCATCCTGATCCTCGAGGAGCTGGAGTTCGCCAAGGCCCGCGGCGCCAATATTCTTGCCGAGATCATTGGCTACGGCATGAGCGGCGACGCCTACCATATGACCGGCATGGCTCCCGAAGGCGATGGCTGCCGCCGCGCCATGGAAGCTGCCCTGCGCGTCGCCGGCATCTCGCCCGACAAGATCGACTACGTCAACGCTCACGCCACCTCCACGCCTGTCGGCGACTCGCTTGAATCCAAGGCCATCGAAAACGTCTTTGGCGAGAAGGCCATGAGCCACGAGTTGCTGGTCAGCTCCACCAAGTCCATGACCGGCCACCTGCTCGGCGGCGCGGGCGGACTGGAAGCGGGCATCACCATCATGGCCATGGTGAACCAGATTGCCCCGCCCACCATGAACCTGGAAAACGTAGACCCGGCCTGCCGCCTGAACTACGTGCCCAACAAACCGCAGCCCGCGAAGATCGACTACGCCCTGTCCAACAGCTTCGGCTTTGGCGGCACCAACGGCTCGCTGGTATTCAAGCGCTGGGGCGCTGAGTAGTCAGCTGCTTGTATCAATCGTTCGTTAATCGCAAGAAGGCCCGGCATCTCGCCGGGCTTTTTCACTTCTCGTGGCATCCAATAGGACGAACAGCACTTCGCACCAGGAGAAGAACGATGGCATACCTGAAGGTTGGCAAAGAAAACAACGCAGACATCGAGCTTTATTACGAAGATCGCGGGACCGGAAAACCTGTCCTGCTGATCCATGGATGGCCGCTGAGCGGCGCATCGTGGGAGCGCCAGGTTGCGGCTCTCCTCGCGTCCGGGCACCGCGTCATCACGTATGACCGCCGCGGCTTTGGCCGCTCCTCCCAGCCCAGCATCGGCTACGACTACGACACCCTCGCCAGCGACACATACAAGCTCGTCGAGGCGCTCGACCTCAAGGGCATAACCCTTGTCGGCTTCAGCATGGGTGGTGGCGAAGTTGCGCGCTACCTGGGCAAGTACGCCGAGCCTGGTCGCGTCAGCAAGGTTGTCTTCATGTCCTCGATCGCGCCCGCCCTTCGCCGTTCCGCCGACAACCCCGAAGGTGTCGACCCCAAGGTCTTCGAAAGCATCAAGCAAGCTATCGAAGCCGACCGCTTCGCCTTCCTCGAAACCTTTCTCAGCAACTTCTACAACAAGAAACTCCTCTTCAACACCCGCATCTCCGATGCCGCCATCCACGCCAGTTTCAACGTCGGCAGCGCCTCCAGCTACCACGCGTTCCTCAACTGCGTCGACGCGTGGCTGGAAGACTTCCGCGGCGACATCGCACAGATCAAGATACCTACCCTTGTAATCCACGGCGACAGCGACCAGATCCTCCCCATCGACGCCACTGGCAAGCGCACTGCGGCATTGATCCCGGGCGCTCAACTCCACATCGTCGAAGGTGGTCCCCACGGCCTCAACTGGACGCACGCCACGGAAGTCAACAAGGCCCTGCTCGAGTTCATCGCGAAGTAGAACCTTACGCACAAACAAAGAGGCCCGGCAAACAGCCGGGCCTCTTTGCTTGCAACCAACAAGCCTTACCCGCGCGCCGCCGTAATGCCCGTAAGCACCAGCAGCCCTACCAGCCACCAACCCACGGCGACAATCGCTGCCTGTCCCTTGGTTTTCTTCGAAATAATCGCCAGCCCGATCACCGACAACGCGAGCGTCCATAGACCGAAGATGTCGAAGAAGCTTCCCGCCGTCTGCACCCAGTGTGGCATGCTCGTCAGGTAGTACCCGATGTTCGTGCCCACCGGATTATTCAGATCAAAATTTTCCGTGTTCACGCCCGCATAGACAAACACAATATTCAGCAACCCGATAAAGATCTTTGGCAGCCCCGCGTACATGCACACCGCAAAGTTTTGGCCGAAGGTGGTCTTTGCCCCCATGCCGAAGTTCAGGCTCGCCCAGTTCAGCAGAGCAACGATCGCCACGAAGATCAAAATGATAAGGGCAGCACCATAGGATCCGTACTTCTGCCCAACCGCGATTCGATGAATCGCCACAGCCCGCTGGTCTGCTGGCAGCGACGCCATTTGCTCCTCGCTGGCTGCGCTCTGGGTAACCGACTGCTCCGCTACCCGGTCGAATCCGATCTTCTGATCGATCGCATAGGTCGACCCCATCGTCACGATCACCAGCAGCAGGAACGGCAGCCACCAGCTCGTGTTGCGCAGAATATCGGTGAACGTTTTGCTCGGCGCCACGAACGTATCCACAACGCGCTCTACCTGCGAAAGCCCACCACCCTCAGCTCCAGCCACCACCACGTCTGCCATATCAAAGCTCCTTAGAGTTGAACTGTATCGGATTGTCGGAAGTTTACCCCGTGGCGCACGCCGCGCAAATAAATTTCTCCAGGCCCGAACCTCTTAGCCCGGAAACAGCTCCTTTACCAGCCGCAGCGCCTGCTTCTTCGTCTTCACCGACCCCTCCAGCTGCGCATCTTCCGCTGCCTCGAGCATCGCTTTGAAGGCGGGCCCGGGCTTATACCCTGCCGCAATTAAGTCGTTGCCCGTCAACACCAGTTGGGGCCGAATTTGCTCCTCACCCATCTCTTCCAGGTGCTTCTTTGCATACTCGTACATGTCGAGCTTGCCATGAGAGCTCAGGCAATCCGCGCGGTGCAGCGCCAGGTGTTCGTCAAACTTCGGCATCCGCAAAAACCGTTTCAGCGTCGACTGCTTCATCTGCATCACGTCGCCAAACTGCATGTGGTGCTTGATCAGCGCCAGGATCTGCTCGCACTCCTCGTTGCTAAAGCGCAACCGCGTAAGGATCGTTCGCGCCACCGCAACGCCTACATCCACATGGCCATTGAATCGGATTCGATCCCCCCGGCGCGCTGGATCCGGCGGCGTAAATGTAGCCGGCTTGCCGACATCGTGCAGAAGCATCCCCCACGCCAGGGTCGGGCTCGCCCCTGCTGGAAGCTCCTCCAACAACATGAGCGTATGCACCCACACATCGCCCTCGGGGTGATACTCCGGCGGCTGCTCGACGCCCTGCATCCGCTTCACCTCGGGCAGCACCTCAACCAGCAACCGCGTCTCATCCAGCAGATCGAACCCTCGCCGCGCCCCTCCCTCGGTAAGAATTCTCGTCAACTCATCGCGCACGCGTTCAGCAGACACCACGTGGATCGAGGGTGCCTCCTGCCAGATCGCATCCATCGTCCGTCGCTCGATCGCGAACCCGCGCGACGCATACCGTGCTACAAATCTCACGGCCCGCAGCATGCGCAGCTTATCTTCCGCAAACCGCAGCTTGGGCTCACCAATTGCGCGCACCAGCCGGGCATGCAGGTCGCCGCGTCCGCCAACGTAATCCAAGACGCAGTCCTCCAAGCGGTCGCCGGCCTCGTAGGCAATCGCATCCAGTAGCAGTCCGTTGATGGTGAAGTCGCGTCGCAGCACGTCCTCGCGCGGATCCATCGAGAACTGCACCGCGTCCGGCCGGCGCCCGTCGGAATAAGCGCCGTCATGCCGAAACGTCGCCACCTCGGTCGTCACCCGCATCTCTGCCAGGTGATCGATCACCAGCACCACGCCAAAGTGTGCGCCCACGGACTCGGTCCGCGGAAACGCTGCTAACACCATCTTCGGTGTCGCCGAGGTCGCCACGTCGAAGTCCTTCGGCACCACGCCCAGCAGCAGATCGCGGACGCAGCCGCCGGCAAAGTATGCCATGTGCCCCAATGCGCGCAGCCGCCGCACAATCCGAAACGCCGCAACGTAGTGCTCGCTCTCCAGTCTCGACATAGCCGGCGTCTCTCTCCTCCTCCCTAGTACGATAGACCTCGTGCCTGGCACACTCATCCTCGGTATCGAAAGCTCCTGCGACGAGACCTCCGCTGCCGTCGTCCGCGACGGCCACGAAGTCCTCTCCAACGCCGTCGCCTCGCAGCTCATCCACAGCAACTACGGCGGCGTCGTCCCCGAGCTTGCGTCTCGCGAGCACCTCCGCGCCATCGTCCCGATCGTGCGCGAAGCCATGCAGCGCGCGGGTGTTAGCTACTCCGATCTCGCAGCGGTCGCTGTCACGGAGGGCCCAGGCCTCGCCGGCGCATTGCTGGTCGGGATCAGCTTCGCCAAGGCCCTCGCCTTCGGCGCCGATCTTCCGCTGATCGCCGTAAACCACCTCGAAGGCCACATCCATGCTGTCCTGATGGGCAACGATTTCGCCGACGCCAACCCGCTCCTCGCCCTGGTCGTGAGCGGCGGCCACACGCACCTGTACCTCGCGACTCGCACCCCGAAGCAGACCTGGCACTACCGCAACGTCGGCAAGACGCTCGACGACGCGGCCGGCGAAGCTTACGACAAGGTCGCCAAGCTGCTCGGCCTTCCCTACCCCGGCGGGCCCTGGATGGATGTACTCGCTGCGCACGGCACTGCCGACACCACGCTCTTTCCTTTCGCTCAGATCAAGAAGAAGGCCACCGGCAACACCGCTCCCAAGCTCGCCCGGGAAGCCGCTCTCTCGCCTGAAGACGAGGCCACGCGCTTCGACATGTCCTTCTCTGGCATCAAGACAGCAGCTCGCCGCTACGTCGAGCTGCACGGCATGCAGTCCGTCATCGCCGCCCGCGAACAGGCTTTCCGCGATCTCGGCCTGCACAAGGCGAAGCCCGACAATATCAACCTCGCCCGCGCTCTCCCACACATCGACGCCCAGACGCTTAACCTCATCGCCAGCTTCCAGAACGCAGTGGTCAAGAATCTCGCGCGCGCGACCTTCAACGCCGCACAACATTACGGAGCGCGCGGGATCCTCGTCAGCGGCGGCGTCGCAGCCAACAGCCATTTGCGCCAGGTGTTCGCGAACATGGCCAGCACGGCAGGAATGCCCATCGCCTTTCCCAGCATTGCGCTCTCTACCGACAATGCCGCCATGATTGCCGCCGCCGCGTGGCCCAAGTTCCTCGGCCGCCACTTCGCTTCGGACACACTCGAGCCAACCCCGCAACTACGCCTCGGCTGAGAGGTCCGCCCCGTGGGCCTCGCACTCCGCGGTTTGGTACTCTCAAGGGGATTCAAACCCTGGCACTGAAGGACGTTCGCCCATGGATGTGCATCCCCCCCAGCACCCCCTGCTTCGATGGCGGGACTTCTGGGTCCACCTCGGCACCATCACCGCCGGGCTTCTGATCGCTATCAGCCTCGAGCACACCGTTGCGGCCATGCACCGCCTTCACCAGCGCCACGTCCTCCAGCACGATCTGCACGCCGAAGCCGAACGCAACGAGCAGATACTGACCCACGACGTCGACGTGCTTCAGCGTGAGAGCAACTATTTCGTCGCCCTGCGCAGCAACATCGACGCGCTGCGCCGTGGGACCCCCTCAGCTTCCCTGCCCCAACTGCCGGAACGTGTCGCCGGAGATCCTTTTCTGCCCAGCGCCGGCGCCTGGGCCTCCGCCCGCGACAGCTCCCAGCTATCTCTCCTGCCGCGCGAACAGGCTTCCATCTACGAGGAACTCTACGCCCAGCGCGACTTCCTGCAGCAGGCCGTCTTCGACTGGTTCCATTCCAGCGACGAGCTCGAAAGCTTCCTCTCCAACACCCAGGCAGCCGACGCGACCAGCCACCTCGATCCCGCGCAACTAACCCCGGCCCAGCAGGACCAATATTCGGAGCTCCTGAGCCAGCAGATTACTCGAATCGGCAGCATCCTCGGCGATCTCCACTTCTACGAGTCGGAGAACTCCGCCGTCATTCGCGGCGTCTCCGACATCGACGAACTGCATCAGCAGGTACTTTCGCGGACGATTTCCACGCCTCCATCTACAATCAAGAGTGACGACTCTCCACGAAAGAATCCGTAACCTTGCCCCTCGAACTCTTCAATACCCTCTCCGGAAAAAACGAGCCTCTCTTCGCCTCCGACGGCCATGCCCTGCGATTCTATTGCTGCGGCCCCACCGTCTACGACTACGGCCACATCGGCAACTTCCGCACCTTCTTGCACGTCGACGTGCTGCGCCGCGCCGCCCGCCTCAACGGACTCGCCCTTCACCACGTCATGAACGTCACCGACGTCGACGACAAGATCATTCGCAATGCCACCGCTGCCGGCAAGCCCATCGGTGAATACAGCGCCCGCTTCGAGCGCGCCTTCTTCGAAGACATGGACGCCCTCAATATCGAGCGCCCCGAAGACATCGCTCGCGCCACAGAAAACATTCCGGGCATGGTCTCGCTCATCGAACTCCTCGCCGCCCAGGACATCGCCTACAAGGCGGAGGACGGCAGCTGGTACTTCCGCATCGCCCGCTTCCCCGGCTACGGCAAGCTCTCCGGCAAGGACCTCGAAGGCATCGAGGATGGCGCGCGCGTCGATCTCGACGAGTACGAAAAAGATTCTGCCCGAGACTTCGCTCTCTGGAAGGCCACCAAGCCCGGCGAAGCGAGCTGGGACACGCCCCTCGGCTCTGGCCGCCCAGGCTGGCACATCGAATGCTCGGCGATGGCCATGAAGTATCTCGGTAACTCCTTCGACCTCCACGCCGGCGGCGAAGACCTCATGTTCCCGCATCACGAAAACGAAATCGCCCAATCGGAAGCTGCCACGCACAAGCCCTTCGCGCGCCATTGGTTCCACGTCCGCTTCCTGCTGGTCGAAGGCAAGAAGATGTCCAAGTCCGAGGGCAACTTCTACACCCTGCGTGACCTGCTGCTCAAGGGCTATCGCGCCTCGGCCATCCGCTTTCTTCTGCTCAGCGTGCCGTATCGCCATCAGCTCAACTTCACCTTCGATGGCCTCATCGAGTCCACCAACGCCGTCGATCGCCTGCGCACCTTCAACGACCGCATCCGCAAAGGCACCTGGCCGGACACACCGCCCGCCGACGACTCGCTCACCACCCTGATTCGCAAAGGGGATCTCGATTTCACGGCCGCGCTCAACAATGACCTCAACACCGCCGAGGCCCGCGCCGCTATCTTCGACGTCCTTCGCGCCGTCAATACGGCCGCCGATCAGTCCCGACTCACCCGCTTCGACGCTGAAGAAACTCTCGCCCTGCTCGACAAATTCGATTCCATCTTCGCCGTGCTCGAAGACCGCGACGCCGAGCTCACCCGCGCTGCCCTCACCTGGGCCGAAGCCGAAGGCCGCATGGCGGACGTTGCCCCTGAGGTCCTCGAGACCTTCGGCACCGGCGCTCTCTCCGACACCGCCATTGATGCCCTCGTCGCCGAGCGCACCCAGGCCAAGCAACAGCGCAACTTCGCCCGCGCCGACGCGATCCGCAACGAGCTCCTTGAAAAGGGCATCCTCCTCGAAGATTCCAAAGAAGGCGTTCGCTGGAAGCGCAAGTAGGAGCAGCACGGAACGTCTATTGAGCTCCGGCCATCTCCGTGGAACCGACCGCTCGACTCTTCTCCAGCTCCTCCAGGTCGTACTTCCTGGCCACCCTGTGGCCGTACCGGATCAGCGGTCGTTCGATCAGATAGTAACTGGCAATGGCGCACCCAAATGCGGCACACCAGCAGAGCAGCGTGTGCGTGCGAAGGCTGCCGGGCGCTGGAATATCCTGTGGATCGAAAAAGAGTTCCTGCCATAGATAAAGGCTGTAAGAGATTCGCCCTACAAAGCGGACGGGCGGGAGCTCAAGAAACCGACTCGTCCAAGCGTGCGGGTGCAGCATGGTCGAAACAATCAACAGCGGGAACACCGAAATTTCGAGAGCATGATCAGACCGGGAGTGATGAAATCCAATGCGCGCAAACGCCAGCGCCGCATAAAGGAAGCTCACCCACGGATAGAGATAGGATTTCGCTAACCGCATGAATGTTGCGCGCTTTAACGCCAGCGCGAACACGGAGCCCAGAAGGATTCCACCAATCACCGCATCCGTCCGCAGGTAAATCAGCGGAGTAAATCCTTGGAGCGCCCCGTGGTGCATCACAATCACTCGCCAGATTTCGACAACCACCACGAGCGACGACAGAATCGCCAAACGATAGCGACGGCACAGTACCAGAAACCCCGGCAGAAACAAATAGAACTGCTCCTCTACTGCGAGGCTCCAGAAGTGTGCCGTCTCCCAACTCATCGGCCTCCGCGGCAGGAAACTGCGAAACATGAGCGCGGAGCTAAGAACTGCTGGCCACCCCTGGGGTATCTTTCCCCACAGCATCAGAATCGAGATCACTCCCAGGTAGGTCAGGGCAGCGGGCTGAATCCGAAAAAACCTTCGCGTGTAAAAGCTGCGCAGCGAGATGCCGCCAAAACGTTGTTCCTCGCGGAGAAGCCGATCGCAGATGAGCAATCCGCTCAAGGCAAAGAACAGCTGCACGCCGCGCCCGCCTTGAATCGAAGTGCTTGATAACCAGCCTATCTTCCATGGCCGGCTATGCCCAAGGAGCACCCAAAGTATGGCCACCGTGCGCCAGCCATCAAGCGTCGGAATATAGCTGCTGCCCTTAGTGCTCATCTACTCCCTTCTCTTGTTCTTGTCGCGATCGACAAGCTCACAACCATTCAATTTGTAAACCTTAGCACGGGGTCTCGACAGCCTGATCACGCACGAATCAATTCAACCATCTGCTCTACGCAACTACTCCACTGCCTCGCCCGCCATGCCAACAATCTCGCGTTTGCCGCGATCCACGCGGCTATACACCACCATCGCTACCGCGCACACGATTACCGCCATTCCTGCGATTTCCGTCTTGCCCAGCCGTTCATGCAACAACAACACGCCGAGCAGTACAGCGATCACCGGATTCACAAACGCATAGGTCGACACCTTCGTTACCGCAACGTTCTGCAACAGGTAAGTAAACGCGACCAGCCCGAAGATCGACCCGAAGATCGCGAGATACAGAATCGCTCCGAAGCCCGGCCACGTCCACACCGCGCGGTGCCATCCGCCAGTGACGGCCGCGAGCGCCGCATTGAAGATGCCAGCCACGCCAACCTGCCATCCCGTTGCGACAAACGTGTCTGCCGTGAAGTGAAATCGGCGCGACAGGATAGAGCCAATCGCGAACGCCAGCGCCGCGCCCAGCAACACAATCACTCCTAATAACGTTTGCGAGTTGCCATGCGTTGCGCCCGCGTGCAGCGACGGCCACACCAACACACCAATCCCCAGCGTGCCCAGGATTGTCCCAGCCCACCCGCGCTTATTCAGCGCGTCGCCGTCCGGCAGGACCATCTCAATCAGCGCAATCATGATCGGCATCGTCGACACGATCAGCGAAGCAAACCCTGACGGTACCAGCTTCTCTCCCCACGTCAGCAGCATGTTATTGCACGACATGAACAGCAGCCCAACCATCACCAGCTTCCATCCCTCACCCTTCGGCACCCGCAATCTCTTGCCGCTCAACAGGCAGATCAGCAAAATCAGCGTCGCCGAGATCAACGACCGCGCAGCCGAAACGACCGGCACCGGAAGGTGCTCGCCCGCAATGCGAATCGCCCCATAGGTCGATCCCCAGAACAGGTACACGCTGCCAAAGGCCAGCAGCACCAGCGTCGACTTCGATAGGCGTAGAGACATCTCCATCCATGCTACGGGAGTCTCCTGCGCGACCGGCCCCCAACAGGCGTTCTTTGCCCGTTGGAGTGAAAAAATCACGCCCGCCTGATTTCATGCGGGCGTGATTGCTTATCCTTTTAGCTTCTCAACTGCATTTAAAAATGGAACGCCACCTCGGCCGTCAACGAACGCGGTGTCACATAGTGCGTTCCACTGAAGGTTGAGAGGAAGTTATACAGCGCATACTTATTCGTGATGTTGACGGCTGTCAGCATAGCGCTCCACTTATACCGCGTGCCCTTGAACAAATTGTCTTGTCCAACCGACACATCGAAGAGATTGCGCGGCGCAATACGCGGTGGGTTGTGGTCATTGCTGCCCGTTCCTGGTGCGGGAATGCTGATCAGCTTCGAGGTAAGCTGCGAGGCCTCGCACTCGTAGTAGTTGGTTCCCGCAACCTGCACGCCAATCTGGTTGGTTCCGTTGGCCTTCACGCCATCGCAGCTAAGGCCTGCCTGAAACTCCTGGTCTGGGGTGAACGGCTGATACACTGCCGCTCCCGTCACCGGATTCGGCGAACCCGAACTGCCGTTGTCAACCAGCAGCACAGCCGGCTGACCGTTCAGCATCGCCGGCGTCCCATCGGGCGCAAACGAACTGTTCGGACAAGCGCCGTTCGGATCGGTCACGTTGTAGCAGGGAGCCGATCCAGCCACCAGACCGCTGTCATAACGCCAGTTGAAACTGAGCCACGGGCTGCGCGACCAGGGAAGCTGATATTGGAAATGAGTCGTCTGGTTGAACTTCTCATCGTGGTCGATCCGGAACGGATAGTTAAGATCGCCCGGCGCAACCCCGCTCGTCGCTCCAGCGCCCGCAACCTGCGGCCCATAGAACCGTGCGGCCACCGAAGATGCCACCCAAAATGCCGAGAAGCCATGCCATACCGGAATATCGGCATGCAGCATGTATCCCGGGATCTTGGAGTTGTGCCAGTCGATCGGAAAAGTGATCGGCGTATTGCCGAGCACGCTGAAGTCGAACGCATTATGCGTGTACTTCCAGATGTACTCGCCCGAGAACACGAGGTGCTTTCCAGCAGCCTGCTGGAAGCCTGCATGGAACTCGTTGCGGAAGCCCGGCTCCAGCGTGTTGCCCACCGTCGTCTGACATGCAAGCAACGGCGAAAGCACAGCGTTGGCGCAGCCTTGGCTCGAGAGCACGAGGTTTTCGTTGAACGGCGACTCCATCGTGCGCGCATAGGAGAGGCGCAGAATCGTCGCCGTCCGCTTCACGTTATACGAGACGCCAACCCGCGGCTCCGCCTGCCGTGCAATCGCGAGCCCGTTGTAAAGATCGCCACGAATGCCCAGGTTGAACAGCCAGTTCCTGGCCGTGATCTGGTCCTCCAGATAAAGTCCAAGCTCCTTCACATCGGTGTGACCGTCGAAGGCATAGAAGCTTCCACCACGCGTCAAATCGTATGGCGCGAGCACAGGCAGATAATTTCCGTTGGGCAGGGACGCGTCCGAGGGACACTGGTTCTGGCTCGCATACCCGGGCAGAGGATTCCCATTCAGATCCATGCACGGCGAGTTGAAGGTATTGTTCACGACGCCAAGCGTGTCGTATTCACGCAAAAACGTCTGCGAATATACACCTCCCAGCTTGATATTGTTAATACCTTTCACGTACGAGATATCCGCGTGAACGCCGGAGTTCAGCAGCGACCGCGACTGCGAGATGCTCTCGTTCTGCAGCGTCACCGGACCCAGGTCAGCAAGCGGATTGTCGCTCGCATAGTAGTTGTACGCGTCGCGACGCACATAGCCGCCGATGTTGAACACTGAATTCTGATTCAACGTGAGCGTGTACGACGGCGCAAAATCGAACGTGAGAATCTTGGAACGCTGATCGGTATTACCTACGTTGACAAAAAGCGGGTCTGGAGACGTTCCGCCATTGACCGCTCCCGTATTCACTACGTTCTGAACGTTCAGATTGTCCAGGGAGTTTGGTGTTTGAAACCACGAACGGCTGACATTCACATTCAGATGAGCTGTGCTTCGCGCGGATAACTGCCGGTCAACGCGGTCGAAGACATTGAACTCGTTGCCCTTGTCGTGGAAGACCTTGAACTCCGGCGGATCAAGAAAGCGTCCCGTATCCAGCCCATCGAGCTCGAAGAAGTTGCCCCAGGTCTTTCCGCCATAGCTAATGTCGAAGGAACCCGTCGACGACCCAAAGCTCCCATACGATGTCGAGACTGACCCGGTGGGCGTAGTCACTCCCATACCCGAACGCGTCGTCACATCAATCACAAGGCTGGTCTTCCCCCCATACTCCGCCGGCGGCGCACCCGAGATGACCTCGATCGATTGCACGGAGTTCGAGGGAAGCTGGTTGGAGAAAACCTTGCTCTGCTGATCCGTGATGGGTTGCCCATCAATCGAGAATGAGTTCGACGCATGATCGCCAAGGCCATGGAACAGGCCATTCGAATCGGCCGCGACTCCGGGCGAGGCCAGCGTGACCAGCGAACTCAGCGACGACGACTGGCTTTCCAGCGGAAGCTTGTCGAATGCCGCCCGATCAATATCCGTGTGGAACGTCGGATCATTCTCAACCATGTCATCCGATGCCTCCACCGTTACACTCTGCGACGAGGTTGCAACTTCCAGCGCAACCGCAACGGTCACCAGGACATTCGAATTCACCGCGATCTGCCTGCTGAAAGGTTGGAAGCCAGCTTCGTTCACCGCCAAGTGGTACGGGTTAAAGGGGAGATTGAAGAACTGGAATGCTCCGCTTGAATCAGATGTGGCCGTGCGCGAAAGCCCGCTCACGGCATTGGAGATCACCACGGTCGCGCCGGGGATGACCGCGCCGGTGGAGTCGGTCACGGTTCCACTCACGCTACCCGACGTACTCTGCCCCACAGCGATTCCAACACCGAACATCATCATGCAACTCAGCGCAACCACGCCGAAAAGACGTTTAAGAAAAACTTTCTGCATTCTCGAAACTCCTGGCTGTTAGCACCACAGGCGCCGACGCCTTTATGCGGCTACGGCGGGTCCAGTGTCAGCGCCCTCGCGGCGCAACTACCGGACTCCTAAAGAAGATTGCCCGGGTCTGTAACCCGGAGTCGTGCGTTTGCAGGCACGGCAGTCTTCCGCATCTTTCGCTTAGAGAGTCTTGACAGGCGGTGGCCTGCTGAACATCGCAAAGTGCCACTGCGTTTCAGGCGCATGATTGAGCGCCTGCACCACCTTGCACTCCACCAACGTGAGGTGCAGAGCGTCAATATGCGCCTCAACCGGCAGCGCCGAGTGCATCGCGATGCATAGCGGGCAGTGCTCCTCACCACCTGGACCCTGCGACCCGTTCGGCAGCGATCCCGCGTGGATCGCGTTCTGCGGAAGCCACTCACCATGGATATGAATCGCCTGTACCGAACTCGCGCCAACCACCAGCAGCAGGAATGCAAACGTCAGCACGCGCAGCCATAAAGGGTGCGCCTGCTCAACAGATCCGCGTTGGAGTCGTTTGATCAAGGGTTCACAGTAGGAGAAAGCCGGCCCGAGCCAACCTCTTCCAGTATGACGCAAGTCGGCCCGATTCGGTCTCCTTTTATTCTTGCCCTCGCCGAACCTACCCGCGAATCGCCTTGGTCAGCGCAGGAACTACCTCAAACAAATCACCCACCACGCCAATGTCCGCGATCTCGAAGATTGGCGCGTCGGCATCCTTGTTGATCGCCACCACCGTCTTCGCGCCCTTCATTCCTACCAGGTGCTGGATCGCGCCCGAGATCCCTACCGCGAGATAAAGCTTCGGCGCAACCGTCTGCCCCGAGCTGCCAACCTGCCGCTCCATCGGCAGCCAGCCCGCGTCGCAGATCGGCCGCGACGCCGCAAGCTCCGCTCCCAGCGCAGTCGCCAGATCTTCCACCAGTTTCAGATTGTCCTGCTCCCCTATCCCGCGGCCAACGCTGACAATCACCGCGGCCGTCGATAGATCGACGGTCTGGGCTGCCTCGCGATACGGCTCACCTGGCTTGGTCCGAATCTTCGCCGCATCCAGCTTCGGTGCAAATGTCTTCACTTCGCTCACGCCGTCCTTCACTGCGTCCGCGCGGAAGCTTCCCGCCTGCACCGACAGAAAGCACACCCCGCCCTCGCTCCTGTGGCGATACTCCGCGTTCAACTTTCCCTGCATCCACTGCCGCACAAAGAGAGGCCCACTCTGCCCATCCGGAACTTCGATTGCCGTCACATCGCCTATCAGTACTTCGCCCATCCGAGTCGCGAGCGCAGGCGCAAAATCTCTCACCTGGTAGGTATGGGGCAGCACCACAAACTTCGGCTTGGTCTCCACAATCAACTGCTGCAGCGCAGCAACCCATCCATCCGCGGTGTACTGCGCCAGCAGCGAATCCCCTACCGCCCACACACAATTCAGTTTCTTCTTCGCCAACTCCGCGGCCAACGGCGCGATTGCCGCGTTATCTCCCATAACCACACCCGCGCACGACATCCCGAGTTCATTGGCGAGCTTCTGTCCCGCAGCCAACGCCTCAAAACTCATCCGATGCCAGCCCGCCCCCTTGGTCTCCAACACCACCAGCACATTGCTGCTCATAAACTCTCCTTCACTCGGAAACCTCGGCCACCGTACGTAAAACACTTGCCCTGCGCGTAGCACTCGCCGTACGCGCAGTACTCATAGTACTTTCACTTCGAACCGCAGCTTCTCCACGAGCTTCGCCGCAATCTCATCGGCCGATCCTGTCAGCATCTCCGTCTTCTTCACGCGGGTCGGCGGCGAAACCTTCAGCACCTCGTCAACACGCTTCGCAGCAGAGGCTGCGGGCGATTCGCGCATCTCCTTCTGCCGCGCTTTCTTGATGCCCATCAGCGTCGCATAGCGCAGCCGGTTGCCACCCGACTGAATCGTCAGCAACGCTGGCAGCGGCATCTCCACATGCTGCATCCACCCGTCTTCTAATTCGCGTTTCACCTTGATGCCGTTACCCGCGAGCTCCACCTGCAGGACGAGCGTCGCATGCGGAACACCCAGCAACTCCGCCATCACCACGCCCGTCTGCCCCGCTCCCAAATCATCCGACTGCAGGCCGGTCAGCACCAGGTCCGGGGCCTCGCCCTTCACCGCATCGGCCAGCAGCCGCGCCACATCCAGCGTGTCCCGGCACATCAGGGCGTTGTCCCCATCTTCCGGAGTCACTACGTGCACCGCGCGATCCGCACCCTTCGCCAGCGCCTCACGCAGCGTGCTCTGCACCCGCTCCGGGCCCGCGCAGAGTACCACCACTTCGCCAGCGCCCGCGCGTTCCTTCAACTGCAGCGCCTCTTCCAACGCATATGCATCGGGCTCATTCATGGTCCAGGCAAGATCACTCTCGTCCACGCTGCGACCATCGGCCGCCACGCGGACCACCGCATCGCGCTCCGGAACCTGCTTTACCGCCACTACAATTTTCATTTCGAACTCCACGTTCAGACGCAAGCCATCATCGCCAGCCTATCGCACCCGGCGCAACCTCGTCTTGACCCGCGTTCAATTCCCGTTGGGCTTCCCATCGTTTGCTTGCATGGCCAACCCGCGCGCCGCCAGTTGTGCAATGTCCAGCAACTGCGGCGGAGCATCCCCACCCACCGCTCCCAACGCATCGCGGAACATCGAGTTGCAGAAGGGACAAGCCGTCCCAATCGTCCGCGCGCCCGTCGCGATCAACTCCTTCGCGCGCACATGACTCACTCGGTCGCCTGTCTCCTCGCCCAGGAACACCAGCCCACCCCCGGCACCGCAGCAGAACGACCGCTCCCGATGCCGTTCTGCCTCGACCAACGTACCCGCCGTCTCGACCACCGCGCGCGGCTCGTCATACACGTCTTGATATCGGCCCAGATAGCACGGGTCGTGATAGACAATGCTCCCGCCGTTCTGCTGCGGTAGCAGATGCGCATGCCGCGCCATAAACTCCGAGTGGTGCTCAATCTCCGGCGCGACGCCATACTCCAGCCAGTCCGTCGCCATCGTCCTCACACAATGCGGACAGATCGTCACAATCTTCTTCACGCCCGCCGCCGCGAACGCCTTCAACCCCTGCTCGGCGAGATCCCCAAACAGCAGATCGTTCCCCAGCCGCCGCGCCGGATCGCCCGTGCACTTCTCCTTCTTCAGCACGCCAAACTGCGTCCCCAACGCCCGCATCACGCGCGCAAAATCCGAAACGATCTCGCGTCCCTTAGGGTCATAGCTGCCCATGCACCCCAGCCACAGGCAATATTCCTGCGAGCCATCGAAGATCGGAAACTCCTGCTTCGCAATAAATTTGTCGCGCTCGGCCGAGCTCATCCCCAGCGAGTTTCCCTGCTTTTCCAGTGCCAGAAAAAGCTTCGTTCCGTACTTGTCTTCCCACGCGCCAGTATTCACCGCGCCACGCCGCAGACCAATCAAAATGGGCAGATGCTGCACCCCCACCGGACACTGAAACTCGCAAGCCCCACACGTTGTGCATTCAAACGCGGCTTCCATGGAAAGCGCCGGTTGTGCGCCGTCCAGCAGCACCACCTCGCTCCCCGGCCCGTTCTCATTCAGATACGACCTCACTCCCAGCACAATCTCTTTCGGGTTCAGCACCTTCCCTGTCGTCGACGCGGGGCAGTGCTCCGTGCATCGCCCACACTCCACGCAGCTATACGCCTGCAGCGCAATCAGTTGCGTGAGATCCTTGCCCGCGACCAGCCCAAAATCCTCATCGCCCTCCAGCTTCGGAAGCTGCGAAAACTCCGGCCGCTTCAGAAACACCGTCAGCGGACTCAGCACCAAATGCAGATGCTTCGTCCCCGGAATAATCGGCAGAAACACCAGCAGCACCAGCGTGTGCACCCACCACAACCCAAGTGCCGCTCCGCTTCCATCGGCCACAAACAGCGCCGCCAGGTACGTCGCCATCAGCAGGAAGATCAGGGCGGCAATCACACCGGACTCCACCGAAACCTCGGCCCCCAGCCACTGCGGCCGCACCACAAACCGCCGCACGAACAGTCCCGCGATACTCACCGCGACGAGCAGCGCCCACACCGCCGCGAAGACCACATAGAACGTCCCAAACATCCCCGCGTACTGCAAAAATCCAAGGCCAAATCCCACCGCAATGTGATTCAGCGTGACCAGCGCAAACGCGAGGAATCCCCAGAACACAAATGCATGCGCCAGCCCCGGCAGCGGGCGTTGCTTAATCACTTTCGCCTGGCACAGCACCTCCCAGAAGAACTTCCACACTCGCGCCCCCACCGGCCGCAGCGAAAAGTCTGTGTCCTTCTTCGAGCGCAAGACATTCCGCGCAATCGGCGCCAGCCGCCACGCAAACACCCCCAGCGACGCGACAATCGCTGCCGCAAGCAATACCTTCTCGGCTACGGGAAACGCGGCGGGCTCCGCCAAATGCATGCTAACTTTCAACTCATCGAATGCCACAACCATCACGCCAGCCTCCGCACCTCTCGGCGAGGCCACGATAGCAGACCCTCCGCACCCTTTGCCGTGACGCTCGGTCTGCAAACGAAAACGGCGAGCCGCAGCCCGCCGTTCATCCCATCCAAAATAAGTCTTAGTAGCTGAAGAACTCGTTCAGCCCACGCCGCAGTTGAATCCCGCTCACAATGCAGATGAACGACACCAGGAAGAGAAACGCATCCCAATACCCCAGCGGATGAATCCAGCCCGGCGAGTACGTAAAATCCTGGCCGGCCCACAGCGTGATAATCGTACCGATAATCAGCGTCTGGAAGCCAATCACCAGCAGCAACTGTCCGCGACGCCGGCGGCGATCGATCAGGTCCACTTGCGCCGGGGTCAGGTGCCGCTCTTCCACCGGGATCAACTTGTTACTCATTGCACTTCCTCCTGCGACTCTTCGCATTAAATCACAAACCACTCCTCGGAACGAAACAGCCTCGCCCTGCGAACCCGGCACCCTACCCTCAGCTCCGCTTCACCCTAACGTTCGTCGCCCGAACGCAGCTCTGATCCGTTCGGCCCGATTCTCCGCCGTTCCCACAGCCGCCTCCTGCAGATCGGCTACCGACTGGATCCCGACCACCTCAAACCGCTTGCGGCAACGAATGTTCTTGCAGCCCACCAGGTCGTCCCGCCGCACCATGTAGCTGCGCGCCTTGGCGAACTTTGCCCGATCCAGCTCATCGGCACCGCGCGGCACCTGCGCCCGCTTGCGCCGCACCAGCCAGCTCAGCTCATACTCACCTGGCTGCCCGCAGTGCGGACACACCATCGTGTGCCTCTTCTGTTCCGTTACTTCCTCAAAGAAGTCGCGCTCTTCCATCGTCACCCTCAAATTCCAGGTCTAGTCCGAGACCCGAGCGTTCAATCCAGGTTCAAGAATACGCCTTTGCCCTCCAATCGGAGCTTGCCGAAACACTATGGCCCTTCCCACTGCCCTCATTTTTTTCGGCCCTGAATCTGTAACTGCAACGTCCATCAGGAGTACGCTGTACATCACGCAGGAGGTCTGCACTGATGCCCAAGTCCAAGGCGAAGAAAGAAGTCTTCTCCGCGACCAAAGCCGTGAAAGCCAACGCCCGCGAGCGCCTCGGAACTCCCCCGCCCTCGCACCCCCTCCCCACCATCAAGGACAAGATCACCGCGCGCCCGAAGCACAAGGAAACCCTCGCCGACCTTCTCGAAGCCAAGGAAGAATAGCCATAAGCCACGGGAAAATAGCCATGAGCCTAGGAGAAATAGCCATGCCCCTCGCCCGACTCTCCGTCCTCGCCACCCTCTGCCTCGCCGTCCTTCCCGCCGCCGCACAACAGATCCAGGTCAGCAAAGACAACAAGACCATCTCCGTCACCACCACCGACGAGGCCTCCGCCGTAGCCGACACCGCTGTCGTCTCCATCGGCTTCAACTCCTTCGGTGGGGAAGAGGACGCGACCTACGCCAAGGCGACCGAGACCTCCAACGCCATCATCTCCGCGATCACCACCTCGGGCATCGCGAAGGACGCCATCCAGAGCCAGGAACAAAGCCTCACGCCGCTCAACCCTGAGGATTTTCAAAACAAAACGCGCTACGTCGAAGGGATGCGCTTCCAGTTCTCGCAACGCTGGCAGATCACCGTCCCCGCCGACCAGGCAGCGCACGTCCTGCAAGAAGCCATCACCCACGGCGCCAACAACAGCGGCGGCATCGACTGGCAGCTCAAGAGCGACGACGCGCTGCAAGCCGAAGCCGCACAGAAAGCTCTCAACCACGCTCGCACGATTGCCGAGCACATGGCCCAGGGTCTCGGCGCGAAACTTGGCATGCTCCTCTACGCCAGCAATACAATCCCAGTAGTCAACGGGATTGGCCCACGCATGTATTCGATGGCTGCTGCACCGGCAGCCCAGCACGTAAACCTCAAGCCTCTCGCCATCTCCCCCGACCGCATCACCCGCTCCGCCACGGTCGCCGCAGTCTTCGCCATCGAATAGATCCTGACTCCGCGCACACCGTCTCTCTCCAGCGGAGTTGTGCCCAGCCCAACTCCGCCCTCCTCCTGCGTCCGCTCTAAAAAAAATTCTCCCCGCACCAATCCATCCGGCCCACTCGCTCGTTCTCCTGACGAAGCAATGCACGATCCAGTGCCATCGGGCTGAGCAGTCGATCCAGTTCTCTTCGGGCGCATCACAACGCGAGCGCCCAATGCGGATCACCGGACACGGAGCTTCCCAAACCAGTCAGCCCTTCCCGCCCCAGGCGCACGCAGCTCCGCGCCCACGGACGGTCACGCTCATTCGATTCTTTCCCACGCGACACCCGCAAGGAGACCACCATGGCAGTAGGCAAAGTAACCCAGGACATGATCGAGAGTGTAGTGAATCGCCGCTCCTTCCTCACCGGAGTAGGAGCAGTGGGCATCGGTGCAGCGGCTGCGACCCTCATCGGTTGCAGCGACAGCAATATGGGTACCATGACCGTCGGCGCCGCAGCCACCACCGATACCGCAGCGCAGATCTTTACCGCCGCGCTCATTGCGGAGGACCTCGCCATCACCACGTACTACAACGCCCTCATCGGCGGCGTTATCCAGGACTCGAACCTCGCTGGCCCCGGTGGCAGCGCCACCAATGTCAGCGCCAGCGGCAGCCAGGTCAACGTTGCCTATCTCCAGGGCGCGCTGCTGGAGGAAGTCCAGCACGCACAGCTTCTGCGCACCCTCCTCGGCCTCTCCCCCACGGGCAGCGGCGACGTTGGCGCAGGCGTTCCCGCCACCTTCTACTACCCCACCGGCACCTTCGACAACCTCACCAACTTCGTACCTCTTCTGCTCACGCTCGAGACCGCCTTTGTCGGCGCCTACATGACCGCCGTCGAAGAGTTCGCTTCCATGGCCGCCGGCTACAACGGCTTCAGCGCCACCCAGGCCAACCCCGCCATGAGCGGCAGCAACTACACCCAGGCCGACCTGATCCTCTACGCCAAGGTCGCTGCTTCTATCCTGGGAGTAGAGTCCGAGCACCGCGCCCTCATCCGCGCCATCCCCTCGGTTACCATCGCCAGCCCCACCTTCGCCGGTACCAACCTCATTCCTGCAAACAACGTGAACTACGAGAGCGACGCCAGCCTCACTGGCCTCATCGTCGGCGTGGGTGGAACCAGCACTACGGCAGCAACGGCCCTTGGTTCGTTTCTGTCCTCGAGCCCCGCATTCAGCGCAGGCTTCAGCTTCGCCACCGCGAACTCCAACTACAACTCCGTCATCACCGCCGGCGTTATGACCAGCGGCTCCATCCCCAACCCTGAATAGTCCGCTTGCCCCGCACTATCCTCAGCAACAAAAAACGGAGACAGCTTAGGCTGTCTCCGTTTTTGTTTAATTGATCGCTGCAGTCGCCTGCATTGGGTGAACTTCCTGCATGCAGGGTCGACCCAGGCTACTGCAGGGATCTCAATGCCACGAAGTCTATACCCGTCAGCCGTTCCAGGGAAGCACAAAATACTCCAGTAAACTATCTTCATGCCGTTGACGTACGCCTTGATCATCTTTGAGTTGGTTGTGATGGTGCTCTCTATCTCCCTGCACGACTGCGCCCAGGCCTGGGCCGCCAATCGCCTCGGCGATCCCACCGCACGCATGATGGGTCGCCTCACCATGAATCCCGCCCGCCACTTCGACCTGCTTGGCATGCTCATCTGGCCCGTCCTCTTCATCTTCCGCAGCCCACTGATCCTCGGCTGGGGCAAGCCCATCACCTTCACTCCGCGCAACTTCCGCAATCCGTCGCGCGACGAGATGCTTGCTACTCTCGCCGGCCCCGCCGCCCAACTGTTCGCCGCCGTCCTTGCCCTCATCGCGCTCATCATCGTGCGCCACACCGTCCCGGGCTCCGGCGACGCGATCTCCATTGCCTCGTATCTCGCCATGCGCGTCCCCATGGGCACCGAAGGCCTTCCGGGCATCTTCCCGCTCATCCTCTTCTTCTACTTCTGCATCCTGGTCAACCTGCTGCTCTTCGTCTTCAACCTCGTTCCACTCCCTTTCCTCGACGGCGGCAAGATTCTCATGCACTACCTTCCCTTCAACGCCGCCAGGACCTACCAGAGCATGAGCCTCTACTTCATGTTCGGCTTCTTCTTCCTGGGCGGCTACATCATCAATCTTTTCTTCTCCCCCATCCTGACCATCTTCAATATCCTCCTCTCCCGGCTATAGCCATAACCCACCCAAAACCCACGCCGCCCGCGTAGGACCTCGCCATCCGCGCAGGACCGCAGGACATGTATCCTTGAAGTTCGAGTCATGAGCCCCACTTTGCCACGTTCGACACCCCGCCCCCGCGTCCTCTCCGGCATGCGTCCCACCGGCCGCCTCCACCTCGGCAACTACATGGGAGCCCTCTACAACTGGGTTCACCTGCAGCAGGATTACGACTGCTACTTCTTCATCGCCGACCTCCACGCCCTCACCACCGACTACGCCGACCCAGGCGACGTGCAGGCCAACAACATCGAGATCACGCTCGACTTCCTCGCCGCCGGCCTCGACCCCGGCCGCTGCGTCATCTTCAAGCAGTCCGACGTACCCGCCCACTCCGAGCTCTTCCTGCTCTTCAGCATGTTCACCCCGCTCGGCTGGCTCGAACGCGTCCCCACCTACAAGGACCAGCAGGAACAGCTCCGCGAAAAGGATCTTGCAACCTACGGATTCCTCGGCTATCCCCTGCTGCAAGCCGCCGACATCCTTCTCTACAAGCCAGACTTCGTCCCCGTAGGCGCCGACCAGGTAGCTCACGTCGAGCTCACCCGCGAGGTTGCTCGCCGCTTTAACTCCCTCTACCCTGGCGAGTTCTTCACCTCACCCGAGGCCGCGCCCTGGGAGCTGCCCGCCATCTTGGAAAAAGCTCGAAAACTGGCTGGCGAGCCGCAGGGTTCCACCCGCACGGACTTCAGCCCGCGCCAGCTCTTCGAGGCCGCCTCGCAGACCAAAAAAATCTCCCCCTTCGGCCGCCTCGATATCCTCCCTGAGCCGCAAGTCCTGCTCACGCCCTCGCCCAAACTTCCCGGCCTCGACGGCCGCAAGATGTCCAAGAGCTACAAGAACCACATCGAGCTCTCCGAGTCGGACGAGAGCATTCGCGCCAAACTGAAGACCATGGTCACCGACCCTGCACGCATCCGCCGTGACGATCCTGGCAACCCCGACGTCTGCCCCGTCTTCGATCTCCACAAAGTCTTCAGCTCCGAAACCGTGCAAGCGGAAGCCGCCGCCGGCTGCCGCTCGGCCTCCATCGGCTGCATCGAATGCAAGAGCTGGGTTGCCGACGCTATCGTTGCCACCATCGCCCCCATCCGCGACCACCGCGCTGATCTCGAGCGCCGCCCCGGCGTCGTCAAGGACGTACTCGCCAACGGTAAGGACCGCGCCGCCAAGCGCGCCAACGAAACCCTCGCTGAAGCAAAACACGCCATGGGAATCGCCTGAACATGAGCGACGAAAAAAATCTCGAGCCGCAGGAAGCCGTCGACCCAACCCCAGCTCCGTCATCTCGACCGGCGCATGACGGCACCATCGTCATGCGCAGTGGAGAGACCCCTGTATTTGCTCCTGCCGATCTCGAAGCCGACGCGGACAATCGGGTCGCCCCGCACGCCCCCTTCGCGCTCGAGCACCCACCCACGCGCCCACCAGCCCCCGAGCCCAAACGCGAGCGCGACAAGTCTCGCGACGAAGCTTCGCAGTCCCCCTTCAGTATCACCGTCGGCCAGGTCTACGACGGCCCCCTCGACCTGCTGCTCGACCTCATCCGCAAGCAGAACATCGATATCTACGACATCCCTATCGCGCGCATCACCGCGCAGTTCCTCGAGTACACGCACCACCTGAAGGACGCCGACGTCGACGCTGCCGGCGAGTTTATCTACGTCGCTTCGCTGCTCATTCACATCAAGAGCCGCATGCTCCTCCCACGCGATCCACTCACGCCCGAGTCCGAATCCGAAGACCCGCGCCGCGAGCTCGTCGAACGCCTCCTCGAGCACGAGCGCTTCAAGGCCGCCGCCCAGATGCTGCTGCAAAAACAAATGCTTGAAGAGGCCACCTGGACCCAGTCCGGCCTAAAAAACTTCCTGCATGACGAGGGCATCGATTCCGCCGAGTCCGACCGCGAAATCGACGCCGACACCGTAGACCTCGTCCGCGTCTTTCAGGACATCCTCACCCGCCTCCGCGACCGCCCCGTCCACAACATCGACGAGGAAACCGTCACCGTCGCGCAGATGATCGACTTCGTCAAACGCCGCCTGCTCATGGAAG
>Ga0302228_10000281_pt1 | contig 45328 bp, 44 predicted proteins | sample II_Palsa_N1_2_FD_193519 | JGI IMG/M metagenome (GOLD analysis project Ga0302228, IMG submission 193519) | Peat permafrost microbial communities from Stordalen Mire near Abisko, Sweden - II_Palsa_N1_2 | ecosystem: Environmental > Terrestrial > Soil > Palsa > Peat permafrost | place: Sweden... | reverse complement strand
CGACCGTTTTCATGATTTCTCCTGTTTACTTCGGTTATGACCGCATCTAACAAGCGGCTTCGTTACGACTTCGGGCGGCCGTTGCGGCGCACGCATACGCGCGGCTGGGCCACGGCCGATTTGAGGCTTCGACACGGTGTGCGAGAGGCGAGAGAGGCCGGCCCGAGCCATCGCATTGCGACGCCCAGCCGGCGAGCCGCGAAGTCCGCCAACGCGCCCGGTTCTACTTTGTCGTGCCGGGTCGCGCTGCGCAAACGTTGAATCGCAGCAGCGATGCACAATTTAATCTACGCGCGCCAGAAGCGCAAAGGGTTTAGCGCAGGACGCCGGCCTTCATGTTGGGTCCCCGCCGGGTTCCTGCGGGGTTGGCGCGGGGTTTCAAGCAGGGTTCCTGCGCGGTTCGCGTGGGGTTCACGCGCGGTTCACGATTTGTTACGGGTTTATGGAACCGCACCCGCACCGCGCCTGCCGCCACCGCGTCAATCTCATGTACCATCGGCGCGAGTAAGCCGCCTGGCGCGGCCGCCCGGCCTCCGGAGAGAGGCCGGCAGAGGTTTCGTCGAGCCGGACGGGCGGCCCCCGCGCACCACGACGCGGCTCGCCGCCGGCCTGAAGCCGCTCCATTCACCGAACCATCGTCGCCGTCACGTCATCCCATGAAGTCTTCCACCGGCCGCAAACCTGCCCGCCTCGTCGCCCGTTTTGTGGCGATCTCCTGGCGCGATCTGGCGGTGTCGTTCGGTCCGATCCTGTTGATCGCCGCCGCCGCCATCTGGGTCGCCGTGCGCCTGATCCAGCCCGCGCCGCCCGACACCCTGACGATCACCACCGGTCCTCAAGGCAGTTCGTTCTGGAATGCCGCGCAAAAGTACAAGGCCATTCTTGCGCGCAACCGCATCACGCTCAACGTGCTGCCCTCCGAGGGCTCCGCCGAGAACCTGCAGCGCCTGGCCGATCCGCATAGCAAGGTCGACGTCGGCTTCGTGCAGGACGGCGTGGCGGCCGGCCCGGTGCCGGACAGCCTGATATCGCTCGGCAGCGTGGCTTATGTGCCGCTCGCGATCTTCTACCACGGCGCCACCGTGACCCGGCTGTCGGAGTTCAAGGGTCAGCGCCTCGCGATCGGCGCAGAGGGCAGCGGCACGCGCCAGCTGGCGCTGGCGCTGCTGAAGGCCAACGGCATCGAGCCGGGCGGCGCCACCAAACTGCTACCGCTGTCCGGCGACGATGCGGCTGAGGCGCTGGTGTCGGGCCAGGTCGACGCGGCCTTCCTGACCGGCGATTCCGCCCAGCCGCCGGTGATGGGCAAGCTGTACCGCACGCCCAACGTGCAGTTCTACAATTTCACCCAGGCCGAAGCCTATGCCCGGCGCTTCCCCTACCTGACGCAGATCCATCTGCCGATGGGCGCCTTCGATCTCGGCAAGAACCTGCCGTCGGCGCCGATCCAGATGGTCGCGCCGACCGAAGAACTGGTGGCGCGCGACTCGCTGCATCCGGCGCTCTCCGATCTGCTGATCGACGCGGCCCGCGAAGTGCACGGCAAGGCCAACGTGATGCAGCATGCCGGCGAGTTCCCGGCGCCGCTCGCACACGATTTCCCGATCAGCGACGACGCCGCGCGCTACTACAAGTCGGGCAAGAGCTTTCTGTACCGGATCCTGCCGTTCTGGATCGCGAGTCTCGCCGACCGTCTGCTGGTGGTCGTGGTGCCGCTGATCGTGGTGCTGGTGCCGGCGCTGCGGCTGGTGCCGTCGCTGTATGCGTGGCGCGTAAAGTCGCGCATCTACCGCTGGTACGGCGCGCTGATCGCCATCGAGCGCAGCGCGCTCAGCGAGACCTCGGCCGAGGAGCGCGTGACGCTGATCGAGCGGCTCGATGCGATCGAGGAATCGGTTAACGGCCTGAAAATGCCGCTCGCCTACGCCGACCAGTTCTATGTGCTGCGCGAGCATATCGGCTTCGTGCGCGATCGGCTCACGCACGGCGGTGAGCCGCCATTGGACGCGGCCCGGCCATCCGTGCCCAACGAAAGCTCGGAAACGGCCTGAGCGCCCAGCACTTCAGCAAGCGCTGAAGATAATGCGGACTGCACGGGACCCCGGCTCCGCGTAAGATCACGACAATCTGGATGGTTTAGCAGACGCGTGTAACAGACGCGCGTGCGCAATCGCTCCGTCCAGATCCGAGCAATCCGGGAGACATTTATGACCGATGGCATCGACGCCACGCAACCGTTGTGGTTTTACGACTTCGTCTCGCCGTTCACGTACCTGTTGCTCGAGCAACACGATAAATGGCCGGGCTTTCCGTTCGTCGTCACACCGGTTGTATTGAACGATCTCTATCAGCACTGGGGCCAGCGCCCCGCCTACGGCGTGGCCGCCAAGCGCGTGTTCATGTACCGTCACGCGCTGTTTCGCGCGGATCAGCTCGGCATCCCGTTCAAGATGCCGCCGGCCCATCCGTTCGATTCGACGAGGCCGCTGCTGCTCGCCGTCGCGGCCAAGGCGGACATCAACTGCGTGCGGGAGATTTTCCGCTTCATCTGGCGCGAGGGACGCGATCCGTCGAGCGACGAAGCGTTCGCCGAACTGTGCGAACGGGTCGGCTTGCCGGACGGTCCCGAGTTGATCCAGCAAGAAGAGGTCAAGGCGCAATTGCGCCGCAACACCGCCGATGCGATCGCGCTGGGTGTGTTCGGCGTGCCGACCTTCTGGCTCAACGATCAGCTGTTCTGGGGCGAAGACGCGCTGCCGATGGTGCTGTACTGCGCGCGCACGCCGAACTGGCTCGAGTCGAAGGAAGTGAAGCGGATCAGTTCGCTGCCGTCTGGGCTGAAGGGTTGAAGAACGGAATAGCCAGGAGGCCACGGCGAGTCGAGCTGAAAGCCGGAGGTCAGCGCCTTCGCCGCGCATCGAAGCGGCATGGCGCCACCATGCACGCCACCCATGCCCTGGCCGCCCTGTGATCCCGGCCATACCGCGTCCGCTATGGCGGCCGCACGGCAAACAGGCCTAAGGTTATGCACTTCGCGCCCCGCTCCGCGAGCCGCCTGGGTGGGGGCTCCGAACGACGCCTCTCCCGAGTCTGATCCGCGCACCTGATCCATGGACGACACTGCCGCCTCCCTCGATATCTGGCTCGTGCGCGTGCTGCGCACGCTGCTTGTCGAGCGCAGCGTCACGCAGACGGCGCAGCGCCTGAACCAGACCCAGCCCGCCATCAGCACCGCGCTGCGCAAGCTGCGCGAGACGCTGAACGACCCGATCCTCGTGCGCGGCAAATCCGGCATGGTGCCCACGGAATACGGCGCATCGCTGCTGCCGTCGGCGCAATGCGTGCTGCGCGAGGTGGATTTTGTCGCGACACCCCATGGCGACTTCGACGCGGGCCGCTCGCGCCGCACCTTCCGGATCGCCGCGCCCGACTATCTGAACGATTTCTTCATGCCCACCGTGATTGCGCAGTTCCGCGAAGCGGCGCCGCACGCGCGTCTGGAAATCGATTCGCTGAACCCCACGCTCGACCACGCCGCCGCGCTCGAAGCCGGTGAACTGGACCTCGTGATCGGCAACTGGCCGAAGCCCGATACGCGCTTCGAGAAAAGCGACCTGTTCGCGGACACGGTGGTGTGTCTGATGCGCGCCGACCATCCGCTCGCGCAGGCGCCGCTGACGCGGGAGACCTATCTGGCGGCCCCGCATCTCGCGCCGACGCCGTACAGCGGCGCCAGCAGCGGCGCGATCGATATCGGCTTTGCACGGGCGGGCGCCGAGCGGCGCATCGTGACGACGCTGCCCTACTTCGGCCTCGTGCCGCAAACGCTGCTGCAATCGGATCTGATCTTCACGACGACGCGCCGCTTCGCGATGCACTACGCGAACATGCTGCCGCTCGCGGTGGTCGATGTGCCGATTCCGTTTCCGCGTATCCGGTGCTACCAGTTATGGCATCCGCAACCGGATCGGCCGAGCGATGTCGGCTGGTTGCGGACCTTGATGTCGCAGGTGTCGGAGCGCCTGGTGGCGCAAAAGGCGCGGCGCGTGAAGAAGCCGGGCGCGGTGGGGAATGCAGCGGGGAAGACGGCGGGAACAGAGGCGGCGTAAAAGCGCGCCGCTACGCGAACTCAAACGCTTGCGCAGACCTCGCGCGCCATCGACGCCGCCGGCCGCGCCGCCTCTCGCGAGCGCACCTGCAGCAACTCGGCGCACACGGCCACTGCGATGGATTGCGGCGCCTTGTCGACGATACCGCCCACGCCAATCGGGCAGGTCATCTCTACCAGCCGCTCCAGATCCACCCCACGTTCGATCAACCGCCGCTCGAACTTCACGCGCTTGGTCTTCGAGCCGATCATCCCGAAGTAGGTGAAATCGCGCCGTCGCATGATGCGCGCGGCGAGCGAGAAATCGAGCGCATGGTTGTGCGTCATCACGAGGAAGTACGCGCCCGCCGGTGCGGTGTCGACGATCGCCTCGGGCGTGTCGGTGGCCTCGACCTGCACGTTGGCCGGAACTTCGTCGGGGAACAGCTCGTCGCGCTCGTCGACCCATTGCACGACGCACGGCAGGCTCCCCAGCAAGGCAATCAGCGCATGACCGACGTGACCCGCGCCGAACAGCACGATATGCATCGGTGCCGGACGCGACACAGCATGGCTGCTGCGCCGGCCGATCTGAACGAAAGAAGACAGGTCCATGGCGGGCATTCCGGTAGCGCTTCGGTTATTGACGCGGTGCGGCCGTAGCGGCGCGCACGGCCGCAACCGCTTTCAGGATCTCTTCGCTCGTCGCAGGTGCGTTGAGCGGCGGATTGACCTTGTAGTCGCCCACGCTCGCCACCGCATCACGGACTGCGAAGAACACCGAGAACGGCAGCAGCAGCGGCGGCTCGCCCGTGGCCTTCGAACGGTGGATGCTGTCTTCAGCATTTTTGTTCTTGAACAGCCTGACGCGGAAGTCCGGCGGCGTATCGTTGACGGTTGGGATCTTGTAGGTGGATGGCGCATGCGTCATCAGCTTGCCACCGGGGTTCCACCACAGCTCTTCGGTCGTGAGCCAACCCATGCCCTGAATGAAGGCCCCTTCCACCTGCCCGACATCGAGTGCCGGATTCAGCGAATCGCCCACGTCATGCAGCGCATCGGCGCGCAGCACGCGCATTTCGCCGGTCAGCGTGTCGATCACGACCTCCGCCACCGCCGCGCCATATGAGTAGTAGTAGAACGGCCGACCCTGCAGCTTCGACTGATCCCAGTACAGCTTCGGCGTTGCATAGAAACCGTCCGACCACAACTGCACGCGGGCGAGATACGCCTTGGCGATGATCTCTTCGAACGGCACCACGGCGTCGCCCACGGCCACGCGGTCGTGACCGAAGCGCACGCTGGCGGCGCTCACCTCGCCCGCGCCGTAACGATCGGCGGCAAAAGCGGCAAGGCGCTCGCGCAACTGGCGCGCGGCGTCCTGCGCGGCCTTGCCGTTCAGATCGGAGCCAGTCGAGGCCGCCGTGGCCGAGGTATTCGCCACCTTGCTGGTGTCGGTTGCAGTGACACGCACGCGGTTGAAGCTGATGCCGAGTTCATGCGCGACCACCTGCGCAACCTTCGTGTTGAGCCCCTGGCCCATCTCCGTGCCGCCGTGATTCACCAGCACCGATCCGTCGGTGTAGATGTGCACCAACGCGCCGGCCTGGTTGAAGTGGGTAACGTTGAACGCAATGCCGAACTTCACCGGCGTGAGCGCCATCCCCTTCTTCAGCACTTCGTTGTTCGCATTGAACTCGCGAATCGACTCGCGACGCGCACGGTATTCGCTGGTCGCTTCGAGTTCGTCGATCAACTCGTGGATCACGTTGTCTTCGACGACCTGGCCATACGGCGTCTGATTGCGCTCGGTCTTGCCGTACAGATTGCGGCGGCGCACGTCGAGCGAATCTTCGCCCAGCGAACGCGCGACGTTGTCCATGATGTATTCGATCGCGAACGCGCCTTGCGGACCGCCGAAACCACGGAACGCCGTATTCGACTGCGTGTTGGTCTTGCCGCAGAAGCCGTCGATCGTCACGTCCGAGAGCCAGTACGCGTTGTCGAAGTGGCACAGCGCCCGCGTCATCACGGGACCTGACAGGTCGGCGGAGAAACCGCAGCGCGAAGTCATGTCCACGTTCACACCTTCGATCACACCCTTGTCGTCGTAGCCGACTTCGTAGGTGTAGTGGAAATCGTGGCGCTTGCCGGTGACCATCATGTCGTCGTCGCGGTCCGGGCGCAGTTTCACCGGACACAGCAGCTTCCACGCGGCAATCGCCGCGCAGCAGGCGAACAGGCCCGATTGCGATTCCTTGCCGCCGAAGCCGCCGCCCATCCGGCGGCATTCGACCAGCACGTTGTGCGACGGCACGTGCAATGCGTGCGCCACCAGGTGCTGCATTTCGGTCGGGTGCTGAGTTGAACAGTAGACGTGCATGCCGTCGTCGTCCTTCGGCACTGCGTACGAAATCTGTCCTTCCAGATAGAACTGCTCCTGGCCGCCGAGCAGCATTTCGCCGGCATCATGATGGGCCGCACGCGCGATCTTCGCGCCGGCGTCGCCGCGAGCGAGTTTCATGGGCGGCAACACGTGCTGATTCGCGGCGCGGGCCTGCTGCGCGGTGAGAATCGCCGGCAGCTCTTCGAAGACGGTTTCGGCGCGGCGCGCGGCGAGCCGCGCCGCTTCATGCGAAATCGCGACGACGATGAACATCGGCTGACCGACATACTGCACCACGCCGTCCGCGAGGATCGGATCGTCGCCATGGATGATCGGGCCGACGTCGTTCACGCCCGGGATGTCCTGCGCCGTGAAGACGGCGACCACACCGGGCGTCGCGCGCACCTTGTCGAGCGACATCGAGACGATCTTCGCGTGCGCTTTCGGCGAGAGGCCGAGCGCCGCGTGCAGCGTGCCGGCGAGCACCGGAATGTCGTCGGTGTAGGTGGCGCGGCCGCTCACGTGCAGATGCGCGGACTCATGCGGCCGCGAGATGTGTACCTGGGTGAAATCGTCGAAGTCCTGAACGTCTTTCAGGAACGGTTCTGCTTGCTGATTCATTCGAGTGGTTCTCCGTATCCGGTTGACTGGGTCAGGCGTTCGCGCAGGCGGCCTGCACCGCGCGCACGTCGAGCGCGGATTTGGGCAGCGGATTGTGCGGCCGGGTCTCCAGCCAGAAGCGATACAGCGTGTTCTTCGCCGCCTCGAGGCGATAGTTGCTGGTGGCGCGCATGTCGCTCAATGGCGCGTAGTCGTTGCCGAGCGCGATCATCGCCGCCTGCGCGGTGGCTTCGTGCCATTCGGCGTCACGCAGCACGGCTTCGGCGTGCGTCGCGCGCTTCGAGGTCGCGGCCATGCCACCGAAAGCAATGCGCGGTTCGCGGATCGTGTCGCCGTCGGCAATGAACGAGAACGCCGCGCACACCGCCGAGATGTCCGAATCGAAGCGCTTCGAGAGCTTATAGGTGCGGAACTGCAGGTTCTGGCGCACGCCGGTGCGCGTAGGCACCTTCAGTCCGACGACGAACTCGTGCTCGGCCATGTCCTTCTTCTGATACGCGAGGTACAGGTCTTCGAGCGGCATTTCGCGTTCGATCTCGCCGCCGCGCACCACCACATGCGCGCCGAGTGCGATCAGGCCGGGCATCGAATCGCCGATCGGCGAGCCGTTGGCAATGTTGCCGCCGAGCGTGCCGGCGTTGCGGATCGGCAGCGAGGCGAAGCGCTTCCACATCTCCGTCAGTTCGGGATAGTGCTTCGCGATCTCCTCGTAGGCCGCCTCGACGCTCACGCCCGCGCCGATCTCGATCCACTCGTCGGAGACCTCGATGCGCCGCAAGGCTTCGATCTGGCCGACATAGACGATATTGCCCAGCTCGCGCATCTGCTTGGTGACCCACAGGCCGATATCGGTGCTGCCGGCGAGGATGCGGGTGGCCGGTTGGGCCGCCTTGATCTGCGCGAGCGCGGCGACCGTACGCGGCGCGTCGAACTGCTGGCCGGCGAATTCGTAGTGGAAGGTCTCGCCGCGCTTGAGCGTGGCGAGCTTCGCCGACAGCGCGGCGAGGTCGACCGGCGCCTTCGGAGCCGGCGCTTCGAACATGCGTACCGCCGCGTCGACGATCGGCCGGTAGCCGGTGCAGCGGCACAGGTTGCCGGTCAGGGCATTGCTGATGTCGTCGCGCGAGGGCACCGTCCTGTTGGCGCAGCTCTGTTCGTGGCCGTGCTTTTCGTACAGCGACCACATCGACATCACGAAACCCGGCGTGCAGAACCCGCACTGCGAGCCGTGGCATTCGACCATCGCCTCCTGCACCGGATGCAGCGAGCCGTCCGGCTGGCGCAGGTCCTCGACCGTGAACAGCGCCTTGCCGTCCAGGGTAGGCAGGAACTGGATGCAGGCGTTGACCGCCTTGAAGTTCACGCCGCCCGCTTCGTCGCGCTCGCCGACCACGACCGTGCACGCGCCGCAGTCGCCTTCGGCGCACCCTTCCTTGGTGCCGGTGCAGTGGGCATCTTCACGCAGGTACTGCAGCACGGTGCGGGTGACGGGCGCATTCGCGATCTCGCGGATCGCGTTGCGGTGGTAGAAGCGAATCGGCTGGGTCATGTCTCTTACTCTTGAGTTGTTCTGTCCGTGGGGACAATGCTGCGGTGACGATTCGAACGCTATCACCGTCAATATCTGCAACCCATAGCGAAGGGCACATGCGGGACATATCGTTGGGACGATAAGGAGACAGGTTTGGAGCGAAGTGCGCTTATATGAGATGAGTTAAATTGCAGTATTTGTTATCAAAATACCGAAATTTAGCCACCTCGTTCGCCATCTCAGCGAGCCCGGCGCGTGAAGCGACACCGAAATCCGTCCTTTGTATCGATCCGGCACCGTATTTTTGGCGCAAAAAGTATTAAGCAAATCCTGCAAGGGAATCGGTTCCATGGGAAAATCACGCCTTCCCGCCGATTTCAAGTCTCGTTTTCCCCATGTCCGCCGACACCGCTACACCGCGCAGCGAATTTGCGACCACCCTGCAGATCATTCCGGTCGTTTTTTTCACGTTTATTTGTTATCTGACCATCGGCATTCCGCTCGCGGTGCTGCCTGGCTATGTCCACGACGACCTGGGCTTCAGTGCGATCGTCGCCGGGGCGGCAATCAGCGTGCAGTACCTGGCCACCCTTGCCTCGCGCGCGCTGGCCGGCCGCTCGGCCGACACGCTCGGTCCGAAGCGGACCGTCGCCATTGGACTGATCGGCTGCGGCGCGAGCGGCGTGATGCTGCTGCTCGCCGTGCTGTGCGGGCACTGGCCGGGTCTCAGCCTGACGCTGCTGGTGTTGAGCCGGCTGGTGCTCGGTTTCGGCGAGAGCCTGTGCGGGACCGGCGCCATTCTATGGGGGATCGGCCGCGTGGGGGTGTCGCACAACGCGCGCGTGATCTCGTGGAACGGCATTGCCACTTACGGCGCGCTGGCGATCGGTGCGCCGCTCGGCGTGGCGATTGCGCATCTGGTCGGCTATGCGGCGCTCGGCATCGTGGTGATCGCACTGGCTGCGCTTGGCTACTACCTCGCGCGGCACATCGCGCCGGTGCCTGTCGTACATGGCGAACGCATGTCGTATCGCAGCGTGTTCATGCGCGTGCTGCCGCACGGCATCGGACTCGCGCTCGGTTCGGCCGGCTTCGGCTCGATCGCGACCTTCATCACGCTGTTCTACGCCGCGCGGCATTGGCCGAACGCAGCCCTGTCGCTGACCGTGTTCGGCACGCTGTTTATCGGCGCGCGCCTGCTGTTCGCCAATACCATCAAGACGTATGGCGGTTTTCGGGTAGCGATTGCGTCGTTTTCGTTTGAATGCGTGGGCTTGCTGATGCTCTGGCTCGCGCCCGAGCCGCACTTCGCGCTGGCCGGCGCCGCGTTGACCGGCTTCGGCTTTGCCCTCGTGTTTCCGGCGCTCGGCGTCGAAGCGGTCGGCCTCGTGCCGCCGGCCAGCCGCGGTGCGGCGTTGTCCGCGTACTCGGTGTTTCTGGATCTGTCGCTGGGGATTACCGGGCCGCTCGCTGGCTATATCGCAGGTGCGTTCGGCTACGGCTCGGTGTTCCTGTTTGCGGCGGCGGCCTCCGCGGCCGCGGTGGTGCTGTCGACCATGCTGTACCTGCGCAACGCCCGCGTGCCGAACGCGCCGGCCGCGACCTGACGGGCCAACCCTGTTCCGCCCGGAGTGGCCGACCGGCCGTACCGGGCAGCCTCGCGCCGCTCAAGGAAAGAAAACTTCGTCGATCGAGCGGCTGTCGTCATTGCCGCCGCGCGCCACGCGATGCCCCACCATCAGGCCCGCATCGTAGGCGGCTTCGAGCGCATGGGTCAGATCCTCGATGTGGACAATGCGCAGGTCCTTCGTCAGCTTGCCGGTCTGCTCGAGCTGATCGATGCCGAGGATGTCGGTGGAAATCGTCCGCAGTAACTCAAGACGTTCGTCGTAGATGGTGTTGCTCATTTCGTACCCCCTTTACAGGCGGGGCGTGAGACCTCACATGAGAAATCACTGTTGCCCAATTAGCCTTTGATTTGCGTCATCCTTCAGTTGTAATAATAGTAAGGAAACGCAGGCTTGGCACGTGACCTGCAGTCGCAGGTTGAAGCTCTATTCCAAAAAAGTGACGGCATCTGCGGCGATCAGACGCTCAAATGGGGACAATGTCGCGGCCGGGCGATGTGAACAGCCGCGAACGTACCGCACCGCCCGCCGGCGAGCCGGCCTCCGCGGCCGGCCCGCACCCAGGAGACACCGCGCCGCGCAACTAGCGCGCCGCCACGCTACGCGCCCCGCCCGACAGCGACTTTTCCAACGCCGCCACACCCGCGGGCAAATCGACGGCCACACCCAGATCCAGTACGGTCCGGCCCAGCGCATGCAGCGTCCGGAACAGGTTGTGTTCGCGGCATTGCTCGCCCATCTGCCCGATCCGCACGATCGGCAAACCAAACGAGCCCGATATCTCCACCTGATGATGCCGCGAGATGTGCCCGCAGATATCGCCGGGGCTCAGGCCTTGCGGAACCTCGATGCCGACCACCGAGTTCAGCCGGCACGCCTGCGGTGTGTAAAGCTGCAGACCGAGCGCCGTGATGCCTTCCTGCAGCGCCACGGAACACTTCAGATGCCGCGCGAAGCGCTTCTCGAGCGTCTCCGCGCACACGAGGCGCAGCGCCTCATGCAAGGCCAACACGCCCGACACCGGCGCCGTGTAGTGATAGCCCGCGTTGTGCCAGAAATTCTCCGCCAGCGACGCGTCGAGACACCAGTGCGCATTCGGCGCCGTGCGGCGCTTCACCCGCTCCCATGCGGCATCCGAGAACGCGATCAGGGACACGCCGGGAATCGACGACAGTCCTTTCTGGCCGCCGGTAATCACCGCGTCGATACCCCACGCGTCCATTTCCAGCGGCATCGTGCTGAGCGTGCACACGGCGTCGACGATCACCAGCGCGCCGGCCGCCTTCGCCAGCGCCGCAATGTCTTTCAGATGATGATTCACCACCGTGTTGGAGGTCTCGCCCTGCACGATCGTGACGATCTCCGGCCGCTCGCGGCGGATCGCTTCGGCCACCTGATCAAGACTCGCCACCGTGCGATCCGCTACGTCGAGCGTCGCCACCTCGGCGCCGACGCGCCGGCCCATCTCCGCCATCCGTTCGCTGAAAAAGCCGTTCTTGATGCTGAGCACACGCGTGCCCGTCCAGGCCAGATTGGAGATGGCCATTTCCATCGCCGCCGAGCCTGGGCCCGCCACGCCGAGCACCCACTTGGAGCGGGTCTGGAACACGTAACGCGCCATGGTCTTCACCTGACCGATCACCTTCACCATCGTACTTCCAAGGTGATTGATCACCACCGTATTGGCCTTGGCGACAGCGGCGGGAATCGGCACCGGGCCGGCGCCCATCATCAACAGCGGTTCTTCGGGGAGGATGGCGTCGAGCGATTCGACGTCCGGACAGGGAACGGGTGTGGAAGTAGTGGTGGACATGATCGGTACGGAGGAAGTCAAGGTGCCGGAGGTGCAAGCGGCCTCGCCAACTGTGACGCTGGCGAGGCCGCTTATACGTTGACCAGCGATCATTCACCGATCCGGCCGATTGTGCAAGTTTTTTGACAGCATGGCCTGGCCGTGATGAGCGGCCCGTCTCCTCGCCCGCTGCGACGGGCATCCCACTTCGGATCGAGGCTGGTCATGAAGGCTACTCCGCGTCACTCGTAGCCGTTCTCGTCGAGAAGTTTTTCGATCGCAAGCCAGAGCGGGCGCTCGTCATAACAGCCGTTGTGCCTGGGGACGTTGCACGGATACAAAGGATGCATGCGCCCCTCGTCCGGCTCTTCGTCGGGCGTCCGCGTCCACGCTCGCAGTACGCGCAGCAGCGTAAGCGCTTCCGTGTTCGTCTGTTCGATGTTCATGACCGTGCCCTCCAGGCAGGCGCCTCGAACCCGGAGGTTCAGGACGGTTCCGTACCATGCGTGCCGCCCTGGGACTCCGGGGATGAGTTGCCTATTCGCGAATACCTATCTTTACTTCGATCAACCCCTCTTCGATTTTATTCAATCAATACGATCTCGCAGACAACGACAACATAAACGAATCCGGGCGACTTCACTATTTAACCGGCTGCAATGATCGGAATGGCATTTTACGGACTCGCCAGCCGCATCGCACCACAACCTGCCACCCGTGAAAATTGCCAGACCCGCTTTCCATTCCAGTCAATTTTTGTATATCATCAGATCAGTATCAAGCACATTTGACGCGCATGTTGAACGAGCCGCTCGAGCCCGAGCATGGCTCTTTTGTTGCCTGAAACCATGCACTCGTCATTGACGAACGCCACGCTCCACAGGCAACTCCGCGCGAAATCCAGTCTCTCTGCTTTCAAACGACTCGCACTTTTTAATTAGCATAAAAATTTAACAGCCGTTTAATTCATTTTTTAATGCAATATGCCGCCGGCTCTCTTGTGGAATATCAAGCATCGTCACATGGAGGTTTACTCGTGATCAGCGCATCTTCGCAATGCACAAAAGTATTCCGTTCTGTTTTGACGAATTCCAGTCAGTTCGAAGCGTACGTAAACCGGATCGGGCGGCCGAGGTTTGCCATTAATTGCGTTGGCGATCAATTCGACGAGCAAGGTCCAGGTCTGCTGCCGGACGAATGGCTATTCGCGGATGACCTGGAACGCCTGATGATGGATTTCTTTGCCTGGGAAGCACGCGGCATCCGCATGGAATGGGTCACACCCACGGTCAGCGGCAAGCCCTCGCCAAGGTGGAGAGTGGCCGGCTTATCCGACTACTTCAACAAGTCGGCCTCGCACCTTAACGCGGCCCTTCTCGGTACCTTGTGTCAGGCGATGGGGGCCGACGGCGCGCGCAAGGCCTTTCTCGAAGCCGTTTTCGCAGACGCCGGCAGCTACGGATTCATCGCATTGCATGCGGATCGTTACGACCACTTCATTGAAGAATGGAGAACCAACGACGACAAAGCCGCGCGCCCCGCGGACTATCGGGCAGAGAAACGTTTCGGGGTGGTGAGCGCGGTCGGCGAACTGGGCGTCGAGCATGCGTCGGTTCAGTACTGGGCGTCGATCGGCTGGGCGAGCGGTTGGCTCAGCGAGGCGCAACTTCGCGAAGTCGGCCTCTCTTACGATGTGCTGATCGGTCAGACGTGCGTGATCAACGGACTGGGCGAGGTTGAGTGGATCGGCAATATTCCCCTTCCGGACTGCGACTTGTGAAGAAGCCGCTACCCAGCAAGAGCCCGCACGGCCCGACCACGGCCGTACGGGTGCGCCTGGATTGGGGCGGGCCTGGCGGGCGACTCGCATATCACGCTAGCCGCCCGCCAGGTCTTCACTTCACCGCATGCCTGTCCAGCTTGCTGCCGGTTTCCTTGTTGTAACGTTCGACGTACTCCTCGATCAGCTTGCGCATTGCACGGCCAATCTGGCGATAGTCGGACTCGTTGAGGTTGGCGAGCGACACCCGGCCCGACGGATGCTGCGTGCCGAAGCCCTTGCCCGGCAACAGCACCACGCGTGCCTCGCGCGCGAGGCGGAACAGCAACTCGCTCGGCTCCGTATTCTTGAGCAGCCATTCCACGAACTTGCGGCCGAACATCCGCTCGCCGAGAAACTCGATGTCGAGAATCGTGTAGTAGTCGACCTGATTCGGATCGTCGTCCTCGAAGGAGATGCCCACCTCATCGTACAACGCCTGCTTGCGCTTGCGAATCAGCCGCTTCAACGCGTTCTTGTACGCATCCGGCGTATCCATCAACGAGAACAGCGAGAACAGCACCATCTGCACCTGCTGCGGCGTCGATAGACCGGCCGTGTGATTCAGCGCGACAGTGCGGCTGTCCGCCACCAGACGGTCGATGAACTTCAGCTTGTCCGGTTCCGTGGTGATCGACTCGTACCGGGTGTGCAACTCCTTCTTCACGTCCTTCGGCAACTCGGCCAGCAGCTTGTCGAGCACGTTGTCGCGATGCGTGGCGATCGTGCCGAGACGCCAGCCGGTCGCCCCGAAGTACTTCGAATAGGAGTACACGAGAATCGTGTTCTTCGGCGCCAGCGCGAACAGCGACACGAATTCGTCGGCGAAGGTGCCGTACACGTCGTCGGTGAGCAGGATCAGGTCCGGGCGCTCCTTGACGATGTCGGCGATATATTCAAGGCTCTCGTCATTGATCTTCACCGAGGGCGGATTGCTCGGATTGACGAGGAAGAACGCCTTCACCTTCGGATCGCGCAGCTTGTCGAGTTCCTTCTTCGAATACTGCCAGCCGCTTTCCACCGTCGCTTCGAGATTCACGACATTGAGCTGGTAGTCGTTCAGGCGCGGAATCTCGATGTACGGCGTGAAGATCGGCATGCCGAGCGCGATCGTATCGCCCGGCTTGATGAGCCGGTTTTCGCGCATCGTGTTGAAGATGTAGGTCATCGCCGCAGTGCCGCCTTCCACCGCGAAGATGTCGAACTCGCCGACAAACGGATGCTTGCCGATCATCTCGCGGCGCAAATACTGGCCGACAATGATCTCCGAGAGCTTGAGCATGCGGTCCGGCACCGGATAGTTCGAAGCGAGGATGCCTTCGCACATCTCGTACAGGAAGTCGCCCGCCGAAAGACCCAGTTGGTCGCGCACGTACGAGATGGCGCCGCGCAGGAAGTCGATGCCTGGCACACCTTTGTTTTCGCGCAGGAACAGGTCGAAGCGTTCCGTGAGCCCATCGCGGCGTGGGAAACCGCCCACGCCCTCCGGCATGTAAGCAAACGAGCGCTCCGATTCGCGCATCGCGAACAGGCCCAGTTGCCAGAAACCATGGCGCGGGATGGTCGCCAGGAAGTTCGGGTTGCCGCGGCCGGCGTTGAGCATCGAAACGTTGGCGGCGCGCTCGACCGCCCCGCCGCCAGCGGCCTTGATCAGTTCATCCTTCAGTTCGAACGGGCTGAGTGCTGCCAGCTTGTCCTGTTCGGTTTCGCTTTTGCCTTTTGCCATGATGCATTCTCCATTGCAAGGGTGAGATACGCCGGCGGCGGGCGCTCCTGCGGCAGCGCCGGCGTGAAGGAATGAGAGTAGCGAATCGAGCCTTATGAGACCGGCTCTGCGTTAGACAAGACCCACGACAAGCGGCCCGAGCAGCGTCAGCGCCACATTCGCAATCGCATAGGTAATCGCGAACGGCACGGTGGGCACGGCGCTTTCCGCCTTGTCGAGCACGCCGCCGAAAGCCGGGTTCGCGCTGCGCGAACCGGACAGCGCGCCGGCCAGAATCGCGGCGTTCTTGTAGCCGAGGACATAGCGGCCGAACAGCATCGTCAGCAGCAGCGGGAACAACGTGACGAACACGCCCAGCAGGAAGATCGTCATGCCGCTCTGCTTGACCGTCACCACGGCCTGCAGGCCGGAGTTCAGGCCCACCACCGCGACGAACGCAGCCAGCCCGAAGTCTTTCAGCAACTGCGAGGCCGCCGACGGCAACACGCCGTACATGGGATGCTTGCCGCGCATCCAGCCGAACAGCAGGCCGGCGAGCAGGCAGCCGCCGCCCGAGCCGAGCGTGAGCGGAATCCCCGCCACATTCACCACGATCAGGCCGATCAGCAGCCCGAGCACCAGACCCACACCCATGTAGATGAAGTCGGTCTTGTTGCTGTACGGCAGCTCGTAGCCGGCCGCATCCACGGCACGCTTGGTGTCTTTCGGCGAGCCGTAGAAGGTGATCACGTCGCCGTGTTCGAGCTTGGTCTCCGGCAGGATGGGCAGCGGCTGGCCGGCACGCTTCGCGCCCTGGATATACACGCCATGACGCACGTCGCGATCCACGACTTCGCGTGCAGCGGCGATCGTCGTATGGTTCATGCCTTTGCGGGTGAACACGCCTTCGCGGGTCTGCATCACGACGCCAATGTCGTCCACGTTGGCGATCTCACTGCCGTTCGCGCCGAATGCGACCACAGCTTCGCGGCGGCCGATCACCAGCACTTCGTCGTTGAGTTGCAACGTCAGATCGGGTGTCGGCTCGAGGTTCTGACCGTCGCGCCTGATGCGCTCGATGGTCAACATGTCCTGATGCTGCGTCTCGACTGCCTTGACCGTTTTTCCGGCGCTTACGTCGATCTTGTAGGCACGTCCCACCAGTTCGGGCAACGCACGAATTTGCCCCGCTCCCAGCGACGACGACGAACCGGCGGACAGCTCCTTCTCCGCCTCGATCGACGCCTCTCGCAAGCCCTGCCCCATGAACTTCGGCAGGATGTTCACGCAGACGATGATCGCGCCGAGCGAGCCGAACACATAGGTCACCGCATAAGCGATAGCCACGTCGGACTGCAACGACTTGATCTCGTCGGCGGGCAGGCTGAGTCGCGCGATCGCGTCGCCCGCCGTGCCGATGATCGCCGACTGCGTCAGCGCGCCGCCGGCCAGTCCTGCCGCGAGTCCCTTGTTGAGGTGGAACAGCTTCGCGCACACCACCACAGTGATCAGCGCGGACACCGCAAGGAAGATCGCCATGGCGATTTCACGCAGCGTCTTGCGGTTGAGCGAGTTGAAGAAGCCCGGTCCCGAGTCGTAACCGACCGCGTAAATGAAGACGGCGAACATCACCGACTTCACGCCGTTGTCGATCGTGACGCCGAACTGGCTGATCACGACAGCGGCAAGTAGCGAGCCGCCCACCCCGCCTAGCTGGAATTTGCCGAAATTGATCTGGCCGACGTAATAGCCGACTGCCAGAGAGAGAAACAACGCGATCTCAGGTGACTTATGAAAAATGCTATGTAGCCAGTCCATCGTGCCCTCGCTGTGATGAGTGACCGTACTGCCCGGTGTAATTGCCGGCGGACGTCGTGGCACTCCCGTCCGCGGCCCTGACTGCGTCAAGCCCTGTGCGACCTCTGTCTCGCCCCTGTCCTGTCGTTTTGTCGAGCCGCGCGGCGTCCGGTCTGCGTGCGGTCTCTGTGGTATTGCTGCCGTCCTGCTGCAGCGCCTAGCCGAACTTGCCGGCCAACCCCACCACCACTGGCCCCATCAATGGCAGCAGGATGTTGGAAAGCGCATAGGTGATCGTGTAACCGATGACCGGCGTCGAATTGCCGGTCACGCCGACGAGCGCGCTAATAGCCGGCGTGCTGCACTGCTGCCCGGCAATCGCGCCGAGCAGCATGGGGGTTTCGAGCTTGAGAAACATACGGCCGATCCACAGCGACAGCAGCCCTGGAATCAGCACCATGAGAATCCCGACGACCGGCAACGCGATGCCGTACTCGCGCACCAGCCTGATCGCGTCCGGCCCCGCCGACAGGCCGACCGCGGCGATAAACGTCGCAAGGCCGAAGTCCTTCAGGATTTGCGCGGCGGCGGAAGGCAGCGAGCCGATCAGCGGATGGCGCGAGCGGATCCAGCCGAACAGCAGCCCCGACAGCAGGCAACCGCCGCCGGTGCCGAGCGCAATCGAAACGCCGCCGATGCGGCCGCCCAGATGCCCAATGGCCATGCCTAGCAACACCCCCAGCCCGAGATAAACGAAATCGGTCTTCTGGGTCGCGGGCAGCACGTAACCAAGCTGGCGCGCGCCGCGTTCCACGTCGGCCTTGGCGCCGACGAGGGTCAGCACGTCGCCGCGGTTCAGTTCGGTGCCCGGCAAGGCCGGCACCGTCGTCTCGAGCCGCGTCACGGCAGCGATATAGACGCCGCGCCCTTGTTCCGGCGTGGCCTGTTCGCGCAACTGCGCGACGGTCATGCCGTGCGCCTCGCGCCGCGTCAGGACCACGTTCACGCGCTCGGCGGCCAGCGCGCCGAAGCGCGCGTCGGACACTTCCGTGCCGATTGCCGGGCCGGCCGCCACCACCGCCTCGCGCCGCCCGGCGACCAGCGCGATATCGCCGGCAGCCAGCAGCAGATGCGGCTCGAGCGCCAAACGCGCGCCGTCCCGGTCCACCTGCTCGACCGTCAGGTTGCAGCCATAGCGCTGTTCGAGCGCTTCGATCGCGAGCCCCGCCGCCGGGCCGACGCGAAACACCCGGCTCACCAGCGCAGGCGCGCCCATGCGCTGGCCTTCGTCGAGCGCGCCGTCGCCGCCCAGCTTGCGCCACACGCGCTCGGCTTCCTCGCGCAAATTGACGCGCAGCAGCAGCGGCGCGAACTGGCTGGTAAACAGCACGATGGTGATCAGGCCGAACAGGTAGCTGACGCTATAGGCCGTCACGATGTTGGCCTGCAGACGCGCGGTTTCGGCCTCGGCGAGGCCCAACCTGCCAATGGATTCCGACGCCGTGCCGATCACCGCCGACTCCGTCGCGGCGCCCGCCAGCAGGCCGGCCGCCGTGCCGGCATCGAGACGCAGCGCGAACACCGCGGTCATCACGAGCAGCAGCACCGAAACGATTTCGACAATCGACAGCAAGCCGTAGCGCCAGCCCCGGCCGATATTGGCGAAGAACTGCGGGCCGCCGGTGAAACCCAGCGCAAAAATAAACAGGGCAAAGGCAATGTTTTTCAGGTCGGGCGCAAGCCGGGCGCCGGTTTGGCCCAATAGCAACGCCACGATCAACGTGCCGCAGACCCCGCCAAGCTGGATCGGTCCAATCTTGAATGAGCCAATGAAATAGCCTAAAGCAAGGCTCGCAAACAGCGCGATTTCCGGTTGCGACCTGAGCAATTCGCCGATCATGTTCTGGGTTGCCGCTTTACCGTTGATTTATAACAATCGTGAGAAAAAATCGCCTTGAAATTTCTAAAAAGCCAATTCCTGGCAATCCTTCCGGGTGCGACAAGCGGCACATTGCCGCAACGCGATATGCGTCATTGAATTAAGGATTAAGGATTTATTGCACTCGGACGAGGCGAGACCGGGACCCGGAACCTGAGACTCCATGTCGCAGCGTGGCGACGGCCCGCCATTCGAGTCGGATTGCATAAGCGCATTGCTTCCTCGTTGAGTTGCCCAGGTACCATAAAAAGTCAGGTTATTTGGGTCATGGGTCAATACATTGCGTCCCGAATCATGCCGATTCGGTCAATACCTATTACCCTACAGACAAGTCGGAAAATTCCCAAACCCGAATTCGACAAGTCTGATCAATAAATATTGTAATTCGTCGTAATAGTCAATATGATTTTCCACAGTAGTCGCAGCACCCCTGGTCCGGACGATTGCTGATTCGGCCGTTCGTTATGCCGCAGCAAGTCTCACCCTCGCGGTTTTTCTAGCACATGAGGCGAATTCCAATGAACCAGATTCACGCAATGCGAGTTTTCGTCCGGGTGGCCGAAACGGAAAGTTTCCGCCGCGCCGCGCAACAGCTCGCGGTATCGAATGCGCTCGTCACGCGCTCCATCGCCACGCTCGAAGCCCATCTGAAAACGCGGCTGATCAATCGCACCACCCGCAATCTCGCCCTGACGGAGGCCGGCACACGCTACCTCGAAGGTTGCCGCGGGCTGCTCGAAGAACTCGATCGGCTGGAAAACGCCCTTGCCGACAGCGAGTCCGAGCCGGGCGGCACGCTGCGGCTCGTCGCCTCCGGTGCGCTCTCGCTGCTCTCGCTGACCCCGCTGCTCGACGGTTTCCGCCGCCAATACCCGAAGGTCAAGGTGCGGCTCACGCTGACCGACCGGCATGTGGATCTGATCGAGGACGGTTACGACGTCGGCCTCGTCACCGGCTTCGTCGCGCCCAGCCAGGATCTGGTCGAACGGCCTATCGGCACGCATGCGCTGGTGGTATGCGCCGCGCCCGGCTATCTCGCGGAGCAAGGTGTGCCGCACACGCCGGAACAACTCGCCCTGCACGCGTTCATCGCGCTGCCGGCGGAGCAGCCCAACAGCACCTGGCATTTCACCGGACCGGGCCGGCGCACCGAAGAGGTCACGCTGCAACCGGTCTACTCCGTCAACAGCGCGATGATGCTGCGGCTGGGCGTGCTGGCCGGCATGGGCGTCGCGATCCTGCCATGGCAAATGGTGGCCGACGACCTGGCAGCGGGCCCCTGACACGCATCATGGACGATCACCGGGTCGACGACCCGGACCTCAAGGTGTCGATCGTCTATCCGAATCGCCAGTTCCTGCCGGCCAAAACACGCACCTTCGTCAACCATACGCTCGAGCATTTCAGCCGGAGCGTTGCGAGCGCGGACGCCGCCGCCGTGCCGGCAGCGGCGCAAACACCGCTACCGGTGGCCGGCGAGATGAGCACCAGCCTGCATGCGCTACGGGACGCTTAAACTATCGGCATACCGTCTGCGGAGCACCTCATGCGCATGATCCTGTTCAGTAGCCGTCAGTACGACAGCGAAACGTTTAACGAAGCGAACGCCGCCTACCGCTACGACCTGCACTTTCAGGAATCGCACCTCGACGCCGAAACCGCTGTGCTGGCAGAGGGCTTCGAGGTGGTCTGTCCGTTCGTCAACGACTGCGCGGACGCAGCGGTGCTCGAGCGCCTGCACGCGGGCGGCACACGCCTGATTGCGTTGCGCTCGGCCGGCTTCAATCACGTCGATCTGGCGGCCGCCCAGCGGCTCGGCGTGACGGTGGTGCGCGTGCCGGCCTATTCGCCGCACGCGGTGGCCGAACATGCGGTGGGATTGATTCTCGCGCTGAACCGGCGCTTGCCGAGAGCGGCCGCGCGCACGCGCGAAGGCGACTTCTCGCTCAACGGCTTGCTCGGCTTCGATCTGCACGGCAGGACCGTGGGTGTGATAGGCACCGGCATGATCGGCCGTGTTTTCGGCCGCATCATGGCGGGCTTCGGCATGCAGGTGCTCGCCTACGACCCCGGCACGCCCGCGCAGGATCTGCTCGCGCTCGGCGCACGCTACGTGCCGCTCGATACGCTGCTCGCCGAAAGCGACGTCGTCAGCCTGCACTGCCCGCTGGTGCCGGACACGTACCATCTGATCGACGAACGCGCACTCGCCAAAATGAAGCGCGGCTCGATGCTGATCAATACGGGGCGCGGCGGGCTGGTCGAAAGCAATGCGCTGATCGGCGCACTCAAGAGCGGGCAGCTCGGCAACCTGGGGCTCGACGTCTACGAGGAAGAAGGCGGCCTGTTCTTCGAGGATCATTCGAACCTGCCGCTCCAGGACGACGTGCTGGCGCGTCTGCTGATGTTCCCGAACGTGATCGTCACCGCTCACCAGGCGTTCTTCACCCGCGAGGCGATGAACGAAATCGCGCAGACCACGCTCGGCAATGTGGCGGCGTGGCATGGCGGCACGCCGCGCAACAGGGTGTCCGTGCGCGGCTAGAACAACGGCCAGGGTGCAGCGAAGGCACGGCCCACGCTCAGCCGCAACGCAGCCGGGCAAGGACGCGGCTAAGGCGCCCGATCCATGGTCTGACGAATCGCGGTGCGCGCATCGTCGGCCGCGCCGCACACTTCGCGCAGCAACGCCACTTCGCGCTCGTGCACCTCGACCGGAAACCAGCGCGCGCCGGCATCGGCCAGATAGCGCGCGCGATGCTGGCCGTTGCGAAACGCCACAACGCCTTCGTGTTCGAGTCCAAACCAGCCCATCAGACCCGGCGCGCGGCGCGTCGAAACGGTCACATAAGGCATCTGCGGAATGCGCGGGTTGGCGGGATCGAGAAACTCGCGAATGCCGCGTACCTTGCCCGTATGCCATTCGTTGACGGGCTTCAGGACGTAGTCGGTATTGTCGCGATTCGCGCAGTCGAGCAATTTGCGGGCGTCGACCAGCACAACCTGATGACGGGTGCCGTCGGCAATGAAGACGCGCTTCAGACGAACGTGGTCGTACCACGGGTGTTCGTGCAAAGGCACGATCCAGATGGGCTCCGCCAGAGGCGATTCGAGAGTCGGCGTGGGTGATGACATGGACAATAACAAGTGCAGACTCGATGTGCCGGCGTACGAAGCCGGCATGCTAAAAAAGCGCTTACGCTACGGTTCCCTCGTGAAGTATATGTGACAGCGTCGAGCAATAATCAGCGCGCATAGCAAATAGCTGGCGGATCTGGACAGCCCTCGGAGATGGCGATGACACCCGAAGAATTTGGCGACCACGTGAGAATTGAAGCAAGCGAAACCGTGGCGACGATCGTGCTCGAGCGGCCGGCGCGGCGCAACGCGGTCGACCGTCCAACTGCCGACGCACTATCCGCCGCGTTCCGACGCTTCGAAGCCGAACCGAGCTGGCGCGCAGCGGTGCTGTTCGGCGCGGGCGGCACTTTCTGCGCGGGCGCCGATCTCAGCGCGCTCGCAGACGACACGCGCCGCAACGAACTGCACGCCGATGGCAGCGGCCCCGGTCCGATGGGTCCGACGCGCATGCCGTTCACGAAGCCGGTGATCGCCGCGATTGCCGGCTACGCCGTTGCGGGCGGTCTCGAACTGGCCGCGATGTGCGACCTGCGAGTGGTCGAGGAAGACGCGGTGCTCGGCGTCTTCTGCCGGCGCGTCGGCATTCCGCTGATCGACGGCGGCACGATCCGGCTGCCACGGCTGATCGGCCTGTCGCGCGCGCTGGACCTGATCCTGACCGGCCGTGCGCTCGACGCGCACGAAGCCCTCGCGTTCGGCCTCGCCAATCGCGTCGTGCCACCGGGTACGGCGCGGGCGGCGGCCGAGCGGCTGGCCGCGGAACTCGCCGCGTTTCCGCAGGGCGCCTTGCTGGCAGACCGTCGCTCCGCACTCGAAAACAGCCCGCTCGACGACCTGCCGGAGGCCTTGCGTCGCGAGGGCGCGGGCGGTTATCAGGCAGTCTTCGCCGAGGGCGTAGCGGGCGCGCTGCGCTTTATTGAGCGAAAAACAACACCCTGAGCGCTCGCCAGCAGCACCGTTTTGGCTTAGGTACAATCCCTTACTTGCTTGCCCTGCCGACGCCCGCGCTCTCGTTCCGAAACGCGCGCCGGCCACGCGCGCATCGCGCGGACTTCGTACCGATCTCCCCCATCATGCCTTTGCCTTTGCTTGCCCTCGCCGTAGCCGCGTTTGGAATCGGTACCACTGAATTCGTCATCATGGGCTTGCTGCCCGATGTGGCTCGCGATCTGGCCGTCTCGATCCCCGCCGCCGGCATGCTGGTATCGGCGTACGCGCTGGGCGTGACGATCGGTGCGCCGATCGTCGCCATCGCGGTGGCCAACATGCCGCGCAAGAAAGCGCTGATGAATCTGATCGGCGTGTTTATCGTCGGCAATCTGCTGTGTGCCGTCGCGCCCAACTATGGCGTGCTGATGGCCGCGCGCATCGTCACGGCGTTTTGCCACGGCGCGTTCTTCGGCATCGGCTCGGTGGTCGCGGCGGGGCTCGTCGCGCCGAACCGGCGTGCCCAAGCCATTGCCCTGATGTTCACCGGCCTCACGCTCGCCAACGTACTCGGCGTGCCGCTCGGCACCGCGCTTGGCCAGGCAGTAGGCTGGCGCGCCACGTTCTGGGCCGTCACCGTCATCGGCGTACTGGCGGCAGCGGCGCTGGCGGCGTGTCTGCCCGCGAAGATCGAAATGCAGAAGGCCAGTCTCGTGCACGAGTTCACCGTGCTGAAGAATCCACAGGTATTGATGGTGCTCGGCATCAGCGTGCTGGCATCGACCAGCCTCTTCTCCACCTTCACCTACATCACGCCGATTCTCGAAGACGTCACCGGCTTCACGCCGCATGCGGTGACGCTGGTGCTGCTGCTGTTCGGTCTCGGCCTGACCGTGGGCAGCACACTTGGCGGCAAGCTGGCCGACTGGCGTCTGATGCCGTCGCTGATCGCGTTCCTGCTCGCCATCGTCGTGATCCTCACGATCTTTGCCGGCACCATGCACGCGGCCGTGCCCGCGATGGTCACGATCTTCGTGTGGGGCGTGCTCGCTTTTGCGATCGTGCCGCCGCTGCAAATGCTGATCGTCGATCGCGCGAGCCATGCGCCGAATCTCGCCTCGACGCTCAACCAGGGCGCCTTCAATCTGGGTAACGCCAGCGGTGCATGGCTTGGCGGTATGGTCATCGGCGCAGGCGCGCCGCTCACCACGCTGCCGTGGGTCGGCGTCGCGGCGGCTGCCGGCGCGCTCGCCCTGACGCTGTGGTCGGTGCAGATGGGACGCCGCACGCAGAGCGTCGCCGTCACCGGCTAAGCCTGCCTATCGACGCCGGCGGCGCGCCTGGTGGCGCCTTGCCGGGATGCGCATGACAGACGGGCGGTGTAGCATCTCGCCCGATGAAAGTCATCTACACACGCGATTTTCTCGCACTCATCCTCAGCGTCGCCGTGGTCGGACTCGGCAGCGGCGCGACCCTTCCTCTCACTGCGCTTGCCTTGACCCAGGCCGGCTACGGCACCGACGTGGTCGGCCTGCTGAGCGCCGCGCAAGCGGGCGGCGGCCTGCTCGTGGTGCCGCTGGCCGGCTGGATCGCGGCGCGCTTCGGCGGCCGCCAGGTGATCGTCGGCGCGGTGCTGGTCGTGGGCCTGGCCACGGCGTCGATGCAGGTGAGCTCGAACCTGTGGGTCTGGGGCGTGCTGCGCATCCTCTGCGGCGCCGCGTTGATGCTGCTCTTCACGATCGGCGAAGCATGGGTCAACCAGCTCGCCGACGATGCGACGCGCGGCCGCGTCGTCGCCATCTATGCGACGAACTTCACGTTGTTCCAGATGGCCGGCCCGGTGCTGGTGAGCCAGATCGCCGACTTCACCGCCTGGCGCTTTCTGCTGTGCGGCGCGCTCTTCATGCTGGCGCTGCCGGCACTCGCGGCCATCCGCTCGACGCCCGTCTCCAGCGGCGAGCCGCAAGCGCACGATAGCTGGCGGCACGTGCTGCCGCAGATGCCAGCGCTCGTGATCGGTACCGGCTTCTTCGCGCTGTTCGACACCATCGCGCTGTCGCTGATGCCGCTCTTTGCGATGGCGCACGGCATCTCCGGCGAGGTGGCCGTGCTGTTCGCCTCAGCCCTGCTGCTCGGCGATACGACCATGCAGTTTCCGATCGGCTGGCTCGCCGACCGGCTTGGCCGCGAGCGCGTGCATATCGGCGCGGCCGTGGTGGTCGTGGTGCTGTTGCCGCTGCTGCCGTGGGCGATTGCGTCGCCGTGGCTATGCTGGCCGCTGCTGTATGTGCTGGGCGCGGCGGCGGGGTCGATCTACACGCTCTCGCTGGTGGCATGCGGCGAGCGCTTTCGCGGCGTGGCCCTGGTATCGGCCAGCTCGCTGGTCGGCGCGTCGTGGAGCGCCGCGAGTTTCGGCGGTCCGTTGCTCGCGGGGGCGTTGATGAAAAGCGTGGGCGATGACGCGATGATCGGCGTGCTGCTGGCGAGTGCGCTCGCGTTTCTGGTGGCGGTGTGGTGGGAAAAGCGGCGCGGGGCGACGCAGGCGCTGCAGTGAACGAGCGGTGGGGCCAAGGGCCCGCGCCCGTAAGTGCGCCTGCGACTTTAACGCTGCGCCGGCAGAATCTCGCCGCTGCATGCGCCGAAACCGACCCGGTAGCCTTCGCCCTGGCACCATCCGGCAAGCGTCAATTCATCGCCGTCTTCGATGAAGGCGCGCGTTCCACCCTCCTTCAACTCCAGCGGATTCTTGCCGTTCCACGTCAGCTCAAGCAAGCTGCCGTACGAGTCTGCGGCAGGCCCGCTGATCGTCCCCGAACCCATCAGGTCGCCCACTCGCGTATTGCAGCCCGACACGGTGTGATGCGCGAGTTGCTGCGCCATCGTCCAGTACATGTGCCGGAAATTGGTGCGGGCGATGGTCGTCGCCTGTTGTGCGCGCTGCGGGCGTAGTGTGACTTCAAGCGCGATATCGAACGCATGCGCGCCGTCGTGCCGCAGATACGCGAGAGGCGGCGGCTCCTGCACCGGTTGCGCGACGCGGAACGGCTCCAGCGCATCGAGCGTGACGATCCACGGGGAGATCGTGGTCGCAAAGCTCTTCGCGTTGAACGGCCCGAGCGGCACGTACTCCCACTGCTGGATGTCGCGTGCGCTCCAATCGTTGAGCAGCACCATGCCGAAGATATGCGCCTCCGCATCGGCGCAGGCAATCGGCTCGCCGAGCGCATTGCCGCGCCCGACGATAAAGCCGGTCTCCAGTTCGATATCCAGCTTGCGGCATGCGCCGAATGCCGGGCGCTCCTGGTCCGGCAGCTTGAGCTGGCCGTTCGGCCGCCGCACCGGCGTGCCGCTCACCACCACTGACGAGGCCCGGCCGTTGTAGCCGATCGGCATCTCCGACCAGTTCGGCAGCAGCGCATTCTTAGGATCACGGAACATCGAACCGACGTTCGTCGCATGCTCCTTCGACGAATAGAAATCCGTGTAGCCGGGAATCTGCAGCGGCAGATGCAGCGTGGCGCTTGCCTGAGATACCAGCGCGCGTTCGCGCAGGGCGGCATCGTCGCGCAGTGTGGCGCTTTCGCGGGCGAGCAACTGGCTCAACTGGATACGCACGCTGCGCCAGGCATCGCGTCCGAGGGCGATGAAATCGTTCAGCGTGTCGCGGGCGAAAACCGGTGCGCTTGCCGCCGTGCTTGCGCTTACGCCTGCACCTGCACCTGCACCTGCACCTGCGCCGGCATCCGGTAGACGCAGCAGCCCGCTCGCCTGCAAGACCGCAAGGTCGACGATGCTGTCGCCAATCGCCACGCCCACCCGCCGCGCCGCATGGCGTGTATCGCTGAACACGCCGAACGGCAGGTTCTGGATCGAAAAATCACAGGCGGGATCGTTCGCCGCTTCGATCCAGCTTTTGCGCGACGCATCGAGCGTCGCCTGAAGATCGCTCGCTGCGCTCATCGTTGCTCCGGGTTGAAGTGTTTCTTGAGACCTTGCCAGCACTCGTAGTAGTGCGCCTGCAATTGCGCGGTTTCGAGGGCAAAGCGGGTCGGCTTGATCAGCGTGCGGGTTTCGAACATGAACGCCATGGTGTCGCCGACCTTGTGCGGTTTCGAGGTATCGCTGTGCGATGCCTTCTCGAAGGTACCCGCGTCCGGGCCGTGGCCCGACATGCAGTTGTGCAGGCTCGCGCCGCCCGGCACGAAACCCTCGGCCTTCGCGTCGTAGACGCCGTGCACCAGTCCCATGAATTCGCTCGCCACGTTGCGATGGAACCAGGGTGGCCGGAAGGTATCTTCGGCGGCGAGCCAGCGCGGCGGGAAGATCACGAAGTCAATCGTGTCGACGCCCGGCGTGTCGCTCGGCGAATGCAGCACGAGGAAGATCGACGGATCGGGATGATCGAAACTGATCGAGCCGATCGTATTGAAGCGGCGCAGGTCGTACTTGTACGGCGCGTAGTTGCCGTGCCACGCGACCACGTCGAGCGGCGAATGGCCGATATCCGCGCGCCACAGATTGCCGTTGAGCTTGGCGATCAGTTCGAAGGCGCCTTCGCGGTCTTCGTAGGCCGCATGCGGCGTGAGGAAGTCGCGCGGATTGGCGAGACCGTTCGAGCCGATCGGCCCGAGGTCCGGCAGCCGCAGCAAGGCGCCGAAGTTCTCGCAGATATAACCGCGCGCGGCGCCATCAGGCAGTGTCACGGCAAAGCGTACGCCACGCGGGATCACCGCGATCTCGAACGGCTCCACGTCCAGCCGCCCGAGTTCGGTGGCGATGTGCAGCCGCCCTTCCTGCGGCACGATCAGCAGTTCGCCGTCGGCGCTGTAGAAGAAGCGGTCCTGCATCGAACGGTTGGCCGCGTACAGGTGGATCGCGCAGCCGCTCATAGTCTCGGCCGAACCGTTGCCGGCCATCGTCACCCAGCCGTCGATGAAATCGGTCGGCTCGGCGGGCATCGGCAGCGGATCCCAGCGCAACTGGTTGGGCGGGGTCGGCGGCACGTCATGGAAGTTCGCCACCAGACGATGCGACGGCAGCGCCGTGAACGGCTGATGCACTGCCGCCGGCCGGATCCGGTAAAGCCACGAGCGGCGGTTGTGGCTACGCGGCGCGGTGAAGGCCGTGCCCGACAGTTGCTCCGCGTACAGGCCGTAAGCAGCCCGCTGCGGCGAGTTGCGACCTTGCGGCAGCGCGCCCGGCAACGCTTCGGTGGCGAATTCGTTGGCAAAGCCCGACTGGTAGCCCGATTGATAGCCCGGCTCGATGTCGGGCCGCGCGGGGTTGCCGGTGGGGTTGTCCGCACTGGCGTGGGCGGAGCTTGGGTGGGTGCTCATCGAGTCGTCTCCTCATCCTGACCGGGTTTCTGGGGGAAAGCGTGGCGCAGGCGGCGCAAGCGCACCCACCACCGCCGCCATTCTGCGATTTACGAATGGTAAAACGAATTACGAATAGTGAAATTAACGTTAACCCTGAATCATCCGTAGGAACCCGATATGGTTATCAGCATTTTGTTCATGTGACGGCGGTGCGGACTGCTACCATCGAAAGATGCGGCCAAAGCCGCCTTTCGATGCGCGCACGACGCGCCACCACCACCACACATGATCCCGCAGACTGTTCCCGAACTCGTCGCCCGTGCTGCCGACCATCCGTTTCTCGGCCAGCATCTGGCGTTGGGTGAAGGCATCTATCACGACAGCGCACTGGCCCGTTTCGAAGGGCTGGAACTCGCCAGCGCCTATGAGCCGATCTTCGATATCAGCGTGCATGCGCTTGCCCAGTCGCTGTCGGCCGCACCGGAGAGCGTGGATCGTTTCGGCGACGAACTGGGATTTCAGGCGGTGACGGTGCGCCTCGACGGCGAACCCTACGACCCGTTCGACCGCATCGAGGACGACCCGCAACTGGTCACGCTGGACCGCATGTCGCGCGCGCTGCATGCGATCAATTTTTTCGGCGCGCAGCGCCATGGGCTGTTGTTCCTGCGGGTTCACGAACGCTTGCTGAAGAGCGTGAAGTACGACCATGGCCGGCACTTCTCGACGGTGCTGGTGTCGTTCGGACTCAATCCGTCGCGCATCGTGATCGAATTGCCGGCGGCCGCGGTCGCGCACCGCACCTTCCTCGGCTATCTGACGAAGAGCTACCAGCGCTATGGCTTCAAGGTGGCGGGAAATCTGCCGAACGCCGGCCAGATCCTCTCGGTCTCCGACATGGCGCGGCTCGACTTCATCAAGATGGACGCCGGCCTCGCCTTGCGCGACGCCATGGTGAAGCCGCTAGTGGGCTATGCGAACCGCTTGCGCATACCGTTGATCTTCAACCGCGTCGCGAGCGAAGCGCAGTTCGACTTGCTGCAGCAGTACGACGTGCGCTTCGTGCAAGGGCCGCTGTTTGCGGTGCATAGTCACAACGGCACGGTTTGACGTGCACGGCAGAGGAAGTCGCCGGTAATCAGGCGTGCAATCAGGCCTTCAATCTACCCGGGTTCAACCGGCGTCGCCGAGGCGCCGCGCCAACGCCTTCAGCCGCGGCGCGACGCTCTCACGAAACACCTCTTCCCCCATTGACGACGCCGGCCCGCTGCAACTGAGCACCAGCCAGCGCCCTTCGCGCGGCTCGCGAAACGGTACGGCGACCGCGTTCACATCGTCGTGCCAGTCGCGAAACGAATAGCAGCAGCGTTCGAGCGCGAACGCCGCGATCTCCTTCTCCGCGTCCGCCACCAGCGCCGCGCCCTCTTTACCGGCCGCCTTCTTCAACTCCGCCATCAACGCGGCACGCACGTCGAGCGCTTGCACCGCGAGATACGCGCGGCCCATCGAACTCGTCAGCATGGACAGCTTCGAACCCGACGCGAGACCGAGCGTCAACGCCGTCTCGCTGCGGATCGTGTCCAGATAAATCATGTCGAGCCCGTCGCGGCATCCCAACGACACCGCCGCCCCCACCTCGCGCGCGAACGTGCGCATATGCGGCCGCGCCAGTTCGAGCGTATCGGTGCCCGAGAGCAGCGCGAAGCCGAGTGACAGCACCCCCGCATCGAGCGCATATTTGCCGAGCGACTCGTCGAGACGCAGGTAGCCGAGCACCGTCAGCGTATAAGCCAGACGATTGACGGTGGCCTTCGGCAAGCCGGTGCGCTCGACGAAATCGCGGTTGCCCAGCATCGTCTCGCCGGGCCGGAACGCGCGCAGCAGGTCAAGGCCGCGGGCCAGCGCGACGACAAACTTGCGCTCGTCCAGGGGTTCGAGGGGAGTAGATGCAGGCGTCATCGGGTGATACACTCGGGGCTGATTTGCAAAACATTGTTTCGCATAGCGGAACTCAAGTCAAGCACTTCAAGTCAACACCAGACACATCAGATTCGATTCAGGAGATACGCATCATGGCCGACGCCGCGCAGTTTCACTGGGAAGATCCTCTGTTGCTCGATCAGCAACTCACCGAAGATGAGCGCATGGTGCGCGACGCCGCGGCGGCCTACGCGCAAGACCGGCTGCAACCGCGCGTGCTCGAGGCGTTCCGGCATGAGAAGACCGACATCGAGATCTTCCGCGAAATGGGCGAACTTGGCCTGCTCGGCCCGACCATTCCCGAGCAATACGGCGGTCCCGGTCTGAACTACGTGGCCTACGGCTTGATCGCACGCGAAGTGGAGCGCGTCGATTCCGGCTACCGCTCGATGATGTCGGTGCAGTCGTCGCTGGTGATGGTGCCGATCTACGAATTCGGCTCGGATGCGCAAAAAGACAAGTACCTGCCGAAGCTCGCCACCGGCGAATGGATCGGCTGCTTCGGCCTGACCGAGCCGAACCACGGCTCCGATCCGGGCAGCATGGTCACGCGGGCGAAGAAGGTCGACGGCGGCTTCTCGCTGTCGGGCGCGAAGATGTGGATCACCAACTCGCCGATCGCCGACGTGTTCGTCGTCTGGGCCAAGCTCGAAGAAAACGGCAAGGACGCGATCCGCGGCTTCATTCTGGAGAAAGGCTGGAAAGGCCTGTCCGCACCGACGATCCACAGCAAGGTGGGCCTGCGCGCCTCGATCACGGGCGAGGTCGTGATGGACGAAGTGTTCGTGCCGGAAGAAAACATGCTGCCGAAGGTGAGCGGCCTCAAAGGCCCGTTCACCTGCCTGAACTCGGCGCGCTACGGCATTGCCTGGGGCGCGCTCGGCGCCGCCGAGGCCTGCTGGCATACGGCGCGTCAATACGTGCTAGACCGCAAGCAGTTCGGCCGGCCGCTCGCCGCCAACCAGTTGATCCAGAAGAAGCTCGCCGACATGCAGACCGAAATCACGCTCGGCCTGCAAGGCGTGCTGCGCCTCGGCCGCATGAAGGACGAAGGCACGGCCGCGGTCGAAATCACCTCCATCATGAAGCGCAACTCGTGCGGCAAATCGCTCGAGATTGCGCGTCTTGCCCGCGACATGCTCGGCGGCAACGGCATCTCGGATGAGTTCGGGATTGCGCGGCACCTGGTGAACCTCGAGGTCGTCAATACCTACGAAGGCACGCACGACATTCACGCGCTGATTCTCGGACGCGCGCAAACGGGCATTCAGGCGTTCTTCTGATTTCCTGAAGGTTTCGAGGCGGTGAAAAGAAAAAGGCCAACCCGTGCGGTTGGCCTTTTGCATTGCGGCAGCGCCTCGGCTTGCTGCCGCGGCTTGCTGCTTCGCTTACTTGTTCGGCTGCGGCGTCAGGCGCAGATACGGACGCAGCGCCTTGTAGCCCTTCGGGAATTTCTGCTTGATCACTTCCTCGTCCTTCAGCGACGGCACGATCACCACGTCGTCGCCGTGCTTCCAGTTGCCCGGCGTGGCGACCTGGTAGTTATCGGTGAGCTGGAGCGAGTCGATCACGCGCAGCACTTCGTCGAAGTTGCGGCCCGTGCTGGCCGGGTAGGTGATGGTCAGACGAACCTTCTTCTTCGGATCGATCACGAACAGCGAGCGGACCGTGAAGGTTTCGCTCGCATTCGGGTGGATCATGTCGTACAGCTCCGAGACCTTGCGGTCGCCATCGGCGAGAATCGGGAAACCGACGTTGGCGGCCTGCGTCTCGTTGATGTCCTTGATCCATTCCTTGTGCGACTCTGCGCTGTCCACCGACAGGGCAATCGTCTTCACATTGCGCTTTTCGAATTCGCCGGCGAGTTTTGCCGTGAGGCCAAGCTCGGTCGTGCATACAGGCGTGAAGTCCGCCGGATGGGAGAACAACACGCCCCAGCTATCGCCCAGCCACTCATGGAACTTGATGCGGCCAATGCTCGATTCCTGCTCGAAATCCGGTGCGATGTCGCCAAGACGTAGACTCATGATGCTGCTCCTTTGTATGTTCGGACGGTCCGTTCAGGCTGGCGCCTACGGTACCCCGCAAATTTAGAGCATACGGGAGCGCGCGTACACCGCGAACGAACATCGCGTCACAACTTTATGAGTTTTTGTAATTTTCATCGGAATGGAGGAAACTTTGCGGGACAGATCAACTCCATCATGATCGCGGTATGCCGTTTGACCGCCGGGTGAGGCGGTCGCTAACCGGCCGTGGATTGGCCGGGAACGGATCGTGCGTTGTCGTGCGCTAACCCGCTGCGCTCGCCACGTGACGTTTCTTTGGTTACGATTCACGCATGCCATACGAGATGGGAGCTGTAAATGTCGGAAGTCAACAAGGAGAGATTGATGTCGGATATCAAAACCGTCCTCGCGGACGCTGAAGACCTGCTGAAACAGGCCGCGAGCGCCACCGGCGAACGCGCTTCCGAACTGCGTGAAACGGCGCTGTCGCGCCTGAAACAGGCGAAGGAGAAGGCTGCTGATGTGCAGGTCGTGGTGGTCGAGAAAGGCAAGAAGGCTGCCCGTGCAACGGATGACTACGTGCACGAGCATCCTTGGGCTTCGATCGGCATCGCCGCAGGTGTGGGCGTACTGGTCGGCCTGCTGATCAATCGCAAGTAAAAACAGCTGGCGTTGCCGGGCGGTTTTTCCGGCACGCCGCCGACACGGGTTGACCGGTGCGTGCCTGACCGGTCCGCTTCTTCTGGCGCATCTCACGCGCAAGCGCCCAAGCCATGACGATCGACAATCAATCGCAGCGCGCGGATCACAGTCCCTTGCGCCGCATCCTCAGTTCCGTATTTGCGATCCTGCAAACGCGGCTTGAACTGGTGGGTATCGAACTGGCCGAGGAAAAGGACCGCCTGCTGGGCGTCCTGTTTCTCGGACTCGCGGCGATGATGCTCGCCACGATGGCCTTGATCGCGCTCACGGCGCTGGTCGCCATCGCGTTCTGGGATACCTACCGGTGGCAGGCGCTGGCCGGTATTACGGCGGTCTATGCGATCGCGGCACTGGTCTGCGCGATCAAGGCGCGCAGTGGCTTGCACAGTGCACCGATGGTGTTCGAAGCCACGCTGGCCGAGTTCGAGAAGGACCGCGAGATATTTCGCAAACCGTGACACAGGCCCGGGCACGGCCGCTGGCGCCGCTTGCCCGTTCGACCACCCCTTGCGCCCGACACCATGAGTTCTCGACACCCCGATACCGCCTTCCGCAACAAGCGCCCGGCCGCCCGCGACCTGAGCGCGCCGCACCTGCGTGCACTGCGCAAGGAATTGCTGCTGGTGCGCTCGGAAGTCGAGCGTATGGAACTCGCGCAGGCCGCGGTTGAGTTGCGTCAGGCCGTCACGCACTTCAGTTGGATCAAGTTCATCGTGCCGGGCTTTGCCGGCGGCATGCGCTGGAACAAGGCGCGCGGCGCGACAGCGGGGATCAGCGCGCTGCTCAAGGAGTACCCGCTGGTCAGCTCGATTGTTTCGATGCTGCTTGCCAAACCGTTGCGCGCCACGGTCGCGGCCACCGCCAAGCCGGTGTTGAAATGGGGCAGTCTGGGACTCGCCGCGTGGGAAGCCTATCGCATCTGGCAGCAGATGAAGAGCGACTCGGGCCGGACCAAAGGCGAAGCCGCGGCGCAGGACAGCGGTTACTGAGTGTTCCAGCATATGTTTGAATCCGGCGCGTTGGCGCCATCCGCGGTGCGATTTCCCCGTAGACCCGTTGCGTCGAGCGTGAAGGTGCCGCAGGCATCGTCGCGCATCGGGCCTGTCTCTAGAGGCTGCGCTTCCACCGCGTAGCCGCCGTTCGTTTCGTCAGCAGGTAAGGCGCGCAGCCGGTAGACGGGTGTGCCGAAGGGCGGCGCCTGGTCGAGTCCGCTGGGTAAGGGACTTACTGCGGGGCTCACTGCGGGGCTTACTGCGGAACTCATCCCTGAGCTCACTTCTCCGGCGGCCCCCGCTTCGACAAACTGCGCCGCGCGATACAGCGCCGATGCCGCGTCGATCCGATGCGAACGCGCGACATGACTGCGATACGAGGGGACCGCGTACACCACCAGGATGGCGCCGATCGCCAACGCGATGACCAGTTCGAGCAGCGTGAACGCCGATGCTTGCGACCTCATGCCGATGCGCCTTCAAAACGGCCTGGCGGTAACCCGCCGCCAGTGTTGCTCGGTCGTGCTGCCGGCCACGACCAGCTCCAGTTGCACCCAGGCTTGCGACTCCTGGGTGCGGCCGAAGCCGCGCGCCGTCAGCAGGTAAGCGCTGACCTCGGAACGCGTGCTCGGGCGCCAGGCTTCGGCCAGGCATTGCGGCGCCATGGCTGAGCCCGGCCACACGGCGATGGGCGTGACGGCGCCGGCTGTGAAGGTCGATTCGAGTCTCCATCCGGTTGGTTCGCTAGCCACTGCGCTTGCGACGGGCGCCGTACCTGCTGCGACGGCTCGGGCGCACAGGGTGAGCGCCGAATCGGCGGCATGGAAGGCTTGCAGGGTGTCGCGAAGATTGGCGGAAACACGCGCCGCTGCCAGGGAGGTTTCGAACCAGGCGGCGGAAGTGATCAGCATCATCGACGAGATCAGCAGAACGATGGGTAAGGCGGCGCCACGGACGTGAGGTGCGGTCTTCATGACGCACTCACCTCGTTATTGCGGATCGCCACGCGCCGCCAGAATGCCTGGCGCGCGCGCAAGTCTGTTCCTGCGACGTTCGCGCCGTCGCAATCGACGTAGCGTGAGCGCCGCCCCTGCGGCGCACCGCGCACCAGGACGCACAGGTCCACGGCGACGACATTCGCCCATTGATCAGGCGCGAGCGCCGATGCATCGAGCGCGGTCTGCGCGCCGGCTAGCCAGTACCTGGCGCGCAGCCGTTCAACGCCCTCCACCAACGGCTGCGCGGAACCGGATTTGCCATTGCCGTCGCAATACAGCTCGGACTCGCCCGTCGAGGCGCTGAGCTTCGCGAAGAAGCGATTGACGATCAGCACGCGACCCGCACCGTAAGCCGCATTCCCGACGCTCACGGCCTGGCCCAGACAGTCGGTTGGCTGTCCCGTGGACGAAGGCCACGTGGAAACGTTGTCGCCGACGTAGCGAATCGCGATGCCATCCGATCGGCTTGTCAGCGCTTCGCAAGTGGGGTTGTCGTCGGTCCCTGTCGGCCGCGCAGCAGAGCATCCGAACAGCGTGGGTTTCTGTTGCGGCTGCGGCTGCGGCAGGTCGGCCGGCACAAAGCCGGTCATCTGGATTTGCTGACCAATCAAGGTGAGCGCCGTCACGCCGGCTTCACGAATCTGGGTCGTATCGTCTGCACGGCCAAACGCCGCGCGCTGCGAACGGTACAGGGAGACGGCGCCCACGGTGACGACGAGCCCCAGCGCCACGGCGATGACCAGTTCGACGAGCGTATGCCCGCGCGCTCGAATCCGCCTGCGCGGATGAATCTCACGCGGCTTCATTTCGCGAACGCCAGGGCGACGCACGAGCGGTTGGCGGAGAGCGCCAGATCGCCGCACGATTCGGGCTTGTCGATAATCTCGCCCGGCATTCGCAAAGTGGCCGCCGCCGACCATGTGACGCGGGCGAACGAGACCCCGCCGCCGCGCTCGCTGACCGACGCATCGCCCTGGGGCAGCAGACTCGCCGCACGGGCGCTCCATTGCCGCAGGGCAACGTCGCCGCCGGTCGGCGCACGTGCGGCCTCGGCTACGGCATCAGCCACGAAAGCTGCATGTTCGCGCGACGCTGCGGCACGCGCCTCGCGCGCGATCCACAACTGCGAAGCAATCAGACCGAGGGCCGTGACTGCGGTCAGCGCGACTGCGAGCATGACCTCGATCAGCGATGCGCCGCATGACTGTTCGACTCGGATGGTTTTCATGACGTCGCTCCACAAGCACCGTCCGCAATGCGCGGCCGTCCGCCCGCAGCGATGCGGATGCAGCGCCGCCAAGGCTCGCCGCGCGTGACCTGCGAAGGCACATGCGGTGCGATGTCGAAGCTGCGAAAGCTGCCGATCAACTGCCCCGCGGGCGGTGTGAAGGTAAGGTTGGTCTGCGTCCCGGCAATACTCACTGCCGCGAGTTCGGTCTGCGCGCGCAATACTGTGGACATTCCACCGCGCTCGACCATCACCGCCCAGCCGCACGACCAGTCCGCGACTCCCACGCGGCACGCTTGCCCCGAGGCCAGACAATGGCGCGCCGCATCGACGCGGCACACCGTCACGCGCACGCCGCGCCGAACCGCCTCGCTGCGGGCGTAGGACAGCGTCGACAGCAGCGCCCGGGCTCGTGCGTCGACCTGATCGCGCATGCGCCAGGCAACCAGCGACGGCGTCGACATCACCGCAGTGACAGCCAGAACGGCGACCACCACTAGCGTTTCGATCAACGTGAAACCGCGGCGACGCACACGCGGCAATTCGGCATCCTGCTTCATCTGCATTCCTTAGCTTCGAAAGAATGCAACCAATTTACTCAGGCAGGAGCGTGTCGGCAATCGGCCGAACGGCCAGGTAGCGAGCGTGCGGCGTCACCGGCAACAATGTCGGCGTGACGCATACAGAAAGGGAATACCGATGCTATTACGAGAACAATCAGCGCTTACGGGGCGGCTTGGGCGGCGTGGCCGCACGGCGAAATTCTTCAATGACGTCTTCGAATTCAGACACGTCTTCGAAGCGGCGGTACACGGAGGCAAAACGGACGTAGGCAATCGTGTCGAGCTCGCGCAACTCGTTCATCACGAGTTCGCCAAGACGCTCACTGCGCACTTCGCGTTCGCCACTGCCCAGCAACTGATATTCGATGCGGGCGACCGCCGCGTCGACCGCGTCCGCAGCAACCGGGCGCTTTCTCAGCGCCAGTTGCATGCTCGCGACAATCTTGCGGCGATCGAATTCAGTGCGGCTGCCATCCTTCTTGACGACCGACGGCAACGCCAGCTCGACCCGCTCATACGTCGTGAAACGTTTGTCGCAGGCCGGGCAGCGGCGGCGCCGGCGAATCGCGGCGCCGTCCTCGGATACGCGGGAGTCCACGACCTGCGTATCGTCGTGCCGGCAGAAGGGGCAGCGCATCGTGGCTTACTTGTAGACCGGGAAGCGCTTGGTCAACTCGGAGACCTGCGTGCGGACGCGTTCGATCGTCGCGGCGTCTTCCGGGTTGTCCAGCACGTCGGCGATCAGGTTACCTACCTGCTCGGCTTCCTTCACACCGAAACCGCGCGTGGTCATGGCAGGCGAGCCCAGGCGCACGCCGCTCGTGACAAACGGCTTTTCCGGATCGTTCGGGATCGCGTTCTTGTTGACCGTGATGTGCGCCGCGCCGAGCGCCGCTTCAGCGGCCTTGCCGGTGATGTGCTTCGCGCGCAGGTCGACCAGCATCACGTGGCTTTCGGTGCGGCCCGAAACGATACGCAGACCGCGCTTGACAAGCGTTTCCGCCAGCACGCGAGCGTTATCCACGACCTTTTGCTGGTATTCCTTGAATTCAGGCGACAGCGCTTCCTTGAACGCAACAGCCTTACCGGCAATCACGTGCATCAGCGGACCACCCTGGATGCCCGGGAAGATAGCCGAGTTGATCTGCTTTTCGAACTCGGCCTTCATCAGGATCACGCCGCCGCGCGGACCGCGCAGGCTCTTGTGGGTGGTCGTGGTCACGAAGTCGGAGTGCGGCACCGGGTTCGGATAGACGCCCGCGGCAACGAGACCCGCGTAGTGCGCCATATCCACCATGAAATAGGCGCCCACCGACTTCGCGATCTTCGACATACGTTCGAAGTCGATGCGCAGCGCGAACGCCGACGCGCCCGCGACGATCAGCTTCGGCTTATGTTCCTGAGCGAGCTTTTCAGCGGCTTCGTAGTCGATATCTTCCGCTTCGTTCAGGCCGTAGCTGACGACGTTGAACCACTTGCCCGACATGTTCACGGGCGAGCCGTGCGTCAGGTGGCCGCCGTGGGCGAGGCTCATGCCCATGATGGTGTCGCCCGGCTTGAGCATGGCGAAGAACACACCCTGATTCGCCTGCGAACCCGAGTTCGGTTGCACGTTTGCGGCTTCGGCGCCGAACAGTTCCTTCACGCGGTCGATCGCGAGCTGCTCGACGATGTCCACGTACTCGCAACCGCCGTAGTAGCGCTTGCCCGGATAACCTTCGGCGTACTTGTTGGTGAGCTGCGAGCCTTGCGCAGCCATCACGGCCGGGCTCGTGTAGTTTTCCGACGCGATCAGTTCGATGTGATCTTCCTGACGGCGGTTTTCCTGCTCGATCGCCTTCCAGAGTTCGGGATCGACGTTGGCGATGGTGCTTTGGGCTCTATCAAACATACGGGTTCCGTTGAGTGTGTTCAGGTTGACCGGATCTCGCGCCGAATTTCGTGCAGAAAGCGTAGTGGGTACGCGGCGCTGCTGGCGGCTGGGCCAGCCCTGACGTGGCGGATGAAGATGGGCCGCACACGCGAGGCAGGACAGCCACCGGCGGCGCAGATGAATGCGCGCGGATCACGGCTGCCCAGGCGAACGGCAAAACGGCACCCTGCGCTTCACGGTGGGTCGCTCCACCTTGAACCTGTTTGGTTCTATCGCCAGTCACGCAGGGATGAGCGCGTTAGTGTATTGGAAGCGCCCCGAATAGGCAACCGCGTCTCCACCAGGCTCACGGCCACGGCGCAAACCCCGTTCACCAGCGTCACAGCCGGTCGTCGCATCATCGGCGTCCCGCCCGGAATCGGAGAGGCAGCGGCTCTCGCCAGCCGGTCGCAAACATCTGATGAAAACGGCACACAGGCAGGAGCCGCCGGCGCCCTGCATGCCCACTCCGGTGCGCCCGATCCGGCCACGGTCCGCGCGCCGACCGTCCCCAGCCAGTCCGCCCGCCTGACGGTAGTCCGCTGGGACCAGGGTCATTCTTGCCGCAGCGCCGCAATGGAAGTAGGCTTGGCAACTTTCCCCCCTCCCGACCAGGAAACCGCAATGATCGTCTTCGTCACCGGGGCGTCCGCCGGATTCGGCGCCGCCATCGCCCGCACTTTCGTCAAGGGCGGCCATCGCGTCGTCGCCACCGCGCGCCGCAAGGATCGTTTGCAAGCGCTTGCCGACGAACTAGGCGAGGCCCTTCTGCCATTCGAACTCGACGTGCGCGACAGCGCCGCAGTCGCGGCCGTGCCGGCCGCGCTGCCGGAAGCGTTCGCCGCCATCGACGTGCTGGTCAACAACGCGGGCCTCGCGCTCGGCCTCGAGCCGGCGCAGCGAGCTAACCTCGACGACTGGCGAACCATGATCGACACCAACTGCACCGGACTCGTACAGGTCACCCACGCGCTGCTGCCGGGGATGGTCGAGCGCCAGCGCGGCCATGTGTTCAACCTCGGCTCAGCGGCCGCCAACTGGCCTTACGCGGGCGGCAACGTGTATGGCGCCACCAAGGCATTCGTGCGCCAGTTCAGCCTGAACCTGCGCGCCGATCTGGCCGGCACGCCGCTGCGCGTGACCGACGTCGAACCGGGCCTGTGCGGCGGCACGGAGTTCTCGAACGTGCGCTTTCGCGGCGACGACCAGAAGGCTGCTAACGTCTATCAGAACGTGCAGCCGCTGACGGCCGAAGACATCGCCGACGCGATCTACTGGACCGCGACGCGCCCGGCACACGTCAACGTCAACACGATCGAACTGATGCCGGTTGCGCAGTCGTTCGCGGGGCTGTCGGTGCATCGCGGTTGAACGCCTTGAGCCGGAGCGCCGCCCCGAAAATAACGTCGGGGTGTGCGTTCCGGTAAAATGCGCCGCATGAATATGTCCCCCAGCGAGTCCGGCGCCGAAATCGGCTTCACCTGGCCAATTCGCGTGTACTACGAAGATACCGACGCCGGCGGCATCGTGTTCTACGCGAACTATTTGAAGTTTTTCGAGCGGGCGCGCACCGAATGGCTCCGCGCGTGCGGCGTCGAGCAGGATCGCCTCGCGGAAGAGACAGGTGCATTGTTCATCGTACGCAGCACAGCAGTCGACTATCGTGCGCCGGCCCGGCTTGACGATCTCGTGAAAATTGTCAGCCGCCCTGAACGAATTGGCCGCGCGTCGGTCGATTTCTCGCAGGAGGCCTGGCGTGACGGCACGCTGCTTGCTACCGGAAGCATTCGGGTCGGCTGTGTCGACCGGGTAGCGCTGCGTCCTGCCGCCATTCCAGCACAGGTTCTCGCCGCATTGCGACGCGGGCCGAAGCTTACTGCGCCCAACGTGTCAACGGACAACGCCTGAACATCGTTGTTACGGGGCCAGTGAACTCGTATCGATCAAGCAACACAAAGCATGGTTCGGCCCGCGGTTTGCCGATGCTTCCGGTTTCCCCACGGAAAGCTTCGACGGACCTTGCAGCCGGACGCCCCCTTTCGGGACGTTACAGCGAACCTATATGAACACTACACAAGATCTATCGATCATTTCTCTCGTTCTTAATGCGAGCCTGCTGGCGCAGGCAGTGATGGCACTGTTGCTGTTGCTGTCGCTGCTGTCGTGGACGTTTATCTTCCGCAAGTGGTTTGCGATCCGCCGGGCGCGCGCGCAAACTGAACGCTTCGAACGCGATTTCTGGTCCGGTGGCGACCTGCAGGCGCTGTATCAAAGCGCAGCGAACAACCGCCACACGATCGGCGCACTCGAACGGATCTTCGAATCCGGCATGCGCGAGTTCCTCAAGGGCAAGGAAAAGCGTCTCAACGACCCGGGCCTGATCCTCGACGGCGCACGCCGCGCCATGCGCGCAGCGTTCCAGCGCGAGATGGACGTGCTAGAGGCCAATCTGTCGTTCCTCGCCTCGGTGGGTTCGGTCAGCCCGTACATCGGTCTGTTCGGCACCGTGTGGGGGATCATGAACGCGTTTCGCGGCCTCGCCAACGTCCAGCAAGCCACGCTCGCCAACGTCGCGCCCGGCATCGCCGAAGCGCTGACTGCAACGGCCATCGGTCTGTTCGCCGCCATTCCGGCGGTGGTCGCCTACAACCGTTACGCGCACGACATCGACCGTCTGGCGATCCGCTTCGAGACCTTCATCGAAGAATTCTCGAACATCCTGCAACGCCAGGCGCACTAAGGAGTCCACGATGGCCGGTTCCTCCAGTCGCTCCTCCAGTATGCGCGGCGGCCGTTCGCGCCGCGCGATGGCCGACATCAACGTCGTGCCGTATATCGACGTGATGCTCGTGCTGCTCGTGATCTTCATGGTGACCGCGCCGCTCGTCGCACCGTCGATCGTCAATCTGCCTACTGTCGGCGGCGCTGCGCCGCAACAGCAAACACCCCCGGTTGTCGTCAATATCCGCGCAGATGGCAACATGAACGTCAAATATAAAGACGACAATGGCGCCATGCAGCAGGAAGACATGACGCGCGCGGATCTGGACAGCTTCGTCACCGACCGCGAGCAGTCGCATCCGGATCAACCGGTGGTGATCGCCGCTGACAAGACGGTGAAGTACGAAGCCGTGATGAACGTGATGTCCGACCTCAAGGCTCGCGGCGTCAAGCGCGTTGGCTTGCTCGTCAAATCGCAATGATCCGCAAGAATCCCGCCCGCCCGCTCCAGCCACCGCGTGAACGCGGCACCTGGCGAGCCTTTGTGCTCGCGCTGGTGATGCACGTGCTGCTCGGATTCTTCCTGTACCACGGCATTCAATGGCAAAACAGCACGCCGGCCGGCGCCGAAGCCGAACTGTGGACGGACGTACCCGAGGTAACGACGCCCCAGCCGCCCCCGCCTCCCCGGTGCCGGTGGCCCCTGCCCCGCCGCTGCCTGACGAGCAGGCCGATATTGCGCTGCAGGAAAAGAAGCGTCAGCAGCAGGAAGCCGCCCGCCAGGCGCAGCTCGCCGAACAACAACGCCAGCAGCAATTGCAAGCGCAGCAGGAAGCCGAGGCGAAGCGCCAGCAGCAGCTCGCGGCCGACCAGGCGGCGCAACTGGCCGCCCAGAAGGCCGCGGCAGCCAAGCTGAAGCAACAGCAGCAGCAACAGGCTGACAAGCTCAAGCAACAGCAACTCGCTGACCAGCAAAAGCAGGATCAGTTGAAGCAGCAACAGCAGGAAGACCAGCAGAAGCAGGCCCAGGCCGACGCGCAGAAGAAGGCCGATGCGCAGAAGGCGAAGGCAGCCAAGGCGGCGGCCGATGCAGCGCAAGCGAAGAAGGTCGACCAGGAACGTCGGGCGCGGCTCGCGCAGATGCAGGGTATGGCCGGCGGTGAAGGCTCTACCGGCAACGGTCTTGCGAAGAGCGGCACAGGCACTGGCTCGGGTGGCACGTCAACCTCGCCGGGCTACGCAGACAAGGTCAGGCGGCGCGTGCGGCCCAACATCGTATGGTCGGGCGACACGCAAGGCCTGGAAACCGAAATTTCCGTGCGCTGCTCACCTACCGGCACGCTGCTGGACGTGACGGTGACCCGTCCCAGCAGCAATCCCCAATGGGATGCAGCCGCTGAGCGGGCGGTCCGGGCGTCCGATCCGATGCCGGTCGACGTGGATGGAAAAACGCCGTCGAGCTTCAAGATCACCTTGCGACCAGCAGGTTGACAGCAGCCCATGCGCCCCGCCCAGCGTGGCGCGCCCGGGAACGAATTGAACGTTTCCGGGTCTGTCTGCTGTCATACCGTGTTAGAAATCTGATTTTTTGGGAATCCATACAGCATGACTTTGATGACCAAGCTAGGCCTGCGGACTTTGGTGGCGTCGTGCCTGATTGCGGCCGGCGGCGCTGCGCACGCGCAACTCAACGTCCTCGTCACGGGCGTCGGCTCCACCCAGTTCCCCATCGCAACGGCGAATTTCGCCAATGAAGCGAGCTCGCCGCAACAGGTCAGCACGATCGTGCGCCAGGATCTGCAGCGCAGCGGCAAATTCACCAATATCGACGCCGGCAGCACGCCGGTGGCGGAAACCGATTCGGTCGACCTCGGCAGCTGGAAGGCCAAGGGCGCCAACGCGTTCGTGGCCGGCAGCGTGAACCGCCTGCCCAACGGCCAATACGAAGTGCGCTTCAAGCTGTACGACACGGTCAAGGGCGAGAGCCTCGGCGGCCTCGTCCTCGTCAGCCCCGAAAGCGGCCTGCGGATGAGCGCCCACAAGGTGGCGGACTACATCTACGCCAAGCTGCTGGGCGATCGCGGCGTGTTCGCCACGCGTCTGTCTTATGTGATCAAGACCGGCAACCGCTACCAGTTGCAGATTTCCGATTCGGACGGCCAGGACGCGCACATCGCGCTGTCGAGCCCCGAGCCGATCATCTCGCCGGCGTGGTCGCCTGACGGCACGAAGGTGGCCTACGTATCGTTCGAAAAGAAGAAGCCCATCGTCTACATCCACGATCTGCCCACGGGCCGTCGTATCGTCGTATCGGACCAGAAGGGCAACAACAGCGCGCCGGCCTGGTCGCCGGATGGACGCACGCTGGCAGTGGCGCTTTCGCGCACCGGCAACACGCAGATTTTCGCCGTCAACGCTGACGGCAGCGGCCTGCGCCGGCTGACTCAAGGCACCTCGATCGACACCGAACCCAACTACTCTCCTGACGGACAGTGGATCTATTTCACCAGCGACCGCGGCGGTCAACCGCAGATCTACAAGATGCCGGCGCAGGGCGAAAGCGCAGGCGCGGCTCAGCGCGTCACGTTCACGGGCAACTACAACACCAGCCCGCGCGTGAGCCCGGACGGCAAGCAACTGGCCTACATCTCGCGTGTAGGCGGGGCCTTCAAGCTGTACGTCCAGGACTTGCAGTCCGGCTCGGCAACCGGCCTGACCGATACAACACATGACGAATCGCCCAGCTTCGCGGCGAATGGTCAGTACATTCTTTACGCCACACAGGTGAACGGCCGTGGCGTGTTGGCCGCAGTATCGACCGATGGTCGCACTCGGCAGGTCCTGTCCGTTCAGGGCGGCATCGTTCGCGAGCCGTCCTGGGGCCCGTTTATGCAATAACACACAAGGAGAGTAACAATGATGTCCAAACTTCGTATCGTATTTGCCGCATTGCTGGTCGGTGCACTCGCTGCATGTCACTCGGGCGTCAAGCTCGACGACAACGCCAATAAGGGCGGTGCTGTCGCCACGCAACCGAACCCGAATGCAGTCGCACAGGTGAACGTGGACGAGCTGAACGATCCGAACAGCCCGCTCGCCAAGCGTAGCGTCTACTTCGACTTCGACAGCTACTCGGTCAAGGACGAATACCAGTCGCTGCTGGGTCAACACGCCCGTTACCTGAAGGCACATCCGGAACGTCACGTGCTGATCCAGGGCAACACCGACGAACGCGGCACGAGCGAGTACAACCTGGCACTCGGCCAGAAGCGTGCTGAAGCTGTGCGTCGCGCACTGTCGCTGCTTGGCGTGCCGGATTCGCAAATGGAAGCCGTGAGCCTCGGCAAGGAAAAGCCGATGGCCGACGGTCATGACGAAGCGTCGTGGGCACAAAACCGCCGCGCCGACCTCGTCTACCAACAGTAATAGGTGATGAGCCGTATGACGCAACGTTTCTCCTGGCTGCGCTTTGCTGCAGCCGCCTGCGTGGCGGGCTCGGCCTTGATGGCCGCGCCGGCACACGCCGGCCAGG